>Ga0190274_10002847_pt1 | contig 10276 bp, 6 predicted proteins | sample Popmic531T_FD_133002 | JGI IMG/M metagenome (GOLD analysis project Ga0190274, IMG submission 133002) | Populus adjacent soil microbial communities from riparian zone of Yellowstone River, Montana, USA - 531 T | ecosystem: Environmental > Terrestrial > Soil > Riparian zone | place: USA: Montana...
AGATTCACCGTTCCGCAATTGTCGATGGATGCGAGATTGACGTCAGCAGGAGTAATGCTTGCATTTCCGGTTGCATCAAGATTGACCGTGATGGAGGACTGACAGATTGCAGTCGGCGGCGTGTTGTCCACTACTGTAACTGTAGCGGTACATGTAGAACTGAGACCGTTCACATCAGTCACCGTAAGTGTAACTGTATTTGGACCCACATTGGTACAATTGAAAGTAGTTTTGGACAGCGACATCGATGCAATACCGCAAGCATCAGATGAACCGTTGTTTATTTGCGCAGGTGTTATAGTAGCAGTTCCGCTTGAATTCAAAGGAATAGTAATGCTCTGACAAGTTGCTACAGGAGGCGTTACATCATGTACAACAACGAGCGTCGTACAAGTTGAACTCAGGCCGTTCACGTCTGTAACGGTAAGTATGACCGGGTTTCCGGTACCAAGAAATGTTTGCCCGTTGTTTGCTGAACCTGAAGTTGCTGTAGCGGGTCCTACCCATGCAAATGATGCATAGCTGCTACCATTTCCAGTAAGTTGCAATGATTGTCCAACCGGAGATGTACTTGGCTCGGTTACTCCTATGTTGACTGAAGTCTGGCCGCTAGCTACACCGTTCCCTGCAATAAACGAACCTCCGTAACTCAGAAACTGCACTAACGTTCCATTGTTGACCAACGCTATTCCATCGGGGTTACCGTTTTGAATTCCGGCAATATTCACCGCGACAAATCCAAATCCATTATTCTGATTTGCAATTATGCCTGACAAATTACTTGTACCATAGGACATTCCGTCTGCGCCATTGTAAAGTACGATGGACCATCCGGTGAGGTTCAACCCAGCTGTACCGGCGATCTCAACAAACTCTCCGACATCTGCACCTGTATTGTCATAGTGGAATTCATTGATCCATGCCGAAGGTGGTGGAGCAACACCTGTAGTCACATTCGAACAATTGAAAGTACTTGGATTTATTGTCACACTTGCAACTCCGCAGTTATCAGTAGAACTGTTGTTTATTTGCGAAGCGGTTATGGTCGCAGTACCGGCCGCATTAAGATCAACTATAAGACTACTCTGGCAAATAGCATTGGGCGGCTGATTATCGTTCACAGTTACGCTTAATGAACATGTAGCTGTACCGCATGCATTTGTAGCAGTAATGACAACGTTAGTAGTTCCTTTGTTGAATACAGAACCACTTCCAGTACCGCTTCCTGATCCAGTAGTAGCGCCTGTGAAAGTGTAACTGAGAGTTGGAACAGGAGCACCCGTTGTAGTCGCAGTATAACTAACTACAGCGGTACACAAATTCAATGCAGTGTTCGCGGTAATATTCGAAGGACAAGCAGAGAATAATGCAGGCGAGCAACCTTGCGCCATGACAAAATACCCAAGACCGGTTGTAGTACCGCCATTGATGCTGTTACCCGATGGTGTTCCATTAATGGAAGAATAAGGACCTGCCTGCAAAGTAGCAGAGCGTGCAATCCTGTCGTTTGGTGTTACAGCGGTTGGACGTGTTAGAGAAATCGTTCCTCCTGTAAATGATCCTGTATTAGATGCCAGCCAATATTCCGTATTGCTGATTGCAAACACCGTTAAATTATCAGGCGAACCTCCCGATCCGACATTAAATGCTTCTGCAGTAACAAGAGGAGTAGTACCTGTAGGATTTGTAATTGTATAGGGAAGGTAAGATGAGCCTTTACCCAACGGGAACAGATAAGCACCAACACCTGCTGAGGGAAGCTGCCATTTCAACGGACCATTTACAAATCCTGCAGTTCTCACTATAGCAGCTGTTGCTGTATTGTTTACCTGTAATGTCGCGGTAGGATTGATATTTCCACCGTTCATAGCAAGTGTTCCATTGATCGTCAAAGCGGTAACAATTGTAAGCTGTGGTGTATTGGTATTGTTGACAGTTACATTGAAAACCTGCATGGCGCTGGAAATCTTAAATATACTTGCCGCCGGAGTGACAGAATTTCCAAACTGGAAAGTTCCACCCGTCATTGTTTTGGCTCCACCGGCCAATATTGATACATCGTTACCTCCTCCATTGAAAGACTGGAAAACGATGCTTCCGTTTGACATGTTCATGTTTGAGTTTCCAGGCAGGTCAAGTGAACCATTCGCACTTGAATGAGCCACGACAGCAAGACTTATTGTACCGCCTGAAACATTAAGGTTGGAACCTGTACCTGTAAGTTCCAAACGTGCAGCGATATTGAGGTTTCCTCCCAGCATTGTCAATGTAGCACCGCCAGCGATCTCAAGCCTGTTTCCTGAAGCTGCACCTATATTTGCAACACCGCCTGGAGAAACAGTGAAAGATCCAAGCGTGACTATAACTGATGCGGCAGTAGAAAACGTTCCTCCGTTGACATGTACTCCGGCTGTTCCAGGAATTGCGGTATTCACAACGGCAAGTCTGGAAAAAGATCCGCCGGAATTGATTCTCAGCAAACCATTCGTAAATGTTAAGGTGGAACATGACACCGCTGCGGTTCCGTTTACGTCCAGTATGGATGTAATGCCTGATCCTTTATTGAGTGTAAAATTGTTTATTAAAGTTGGTGATGCTCCGCTGATAGAGGCGCTGGTGCTTCCGGTAAACTGTACCGCACCTGCACCACTGTAAGTTCCATTATTCGTCCACCCCCCCGAAACGGTAATAGTACCCGTGTTTGTGAGCGTTGTGCCCGAGTTGATGACCACATTCCCGCCAACAACAAAAGTACCGGCGTTATTAAGTGATCCCGGAGAGTTGATGACCAGGTTACCCGGAACCGTAATTGTGGTGCCAGTTGGATTCATCACAGGGGATCCGATGATCATATCTTGGGCGCTAGACGACAATGGAGCATACAGCATCCACAGCATTAAGCAAGAAGTCAGAACTGTAAGTTTTGAAATCTTTGGCAAAATCAAATAACGAATTGGTAACAAGTTTTTTGATCTTGGGGTTTGATTATCTAGATTCATGAGATTTTTCATTTAATATAATTCAAGAAATAATTCTTAATCAATTTTATTTATTTTCAGGTTTATAAATGGATATGATGTTGTAGAAAGATCCCTCTTTTTATACTTTTATTTTTGAACTTTTGCAGAAACACCTTCAGTGGGATCCTCTCTTTTTTCCAACTTTCTCGCATTTAGAAACTCCTCGCTTAGCACTTTTACCTTGTCTGATGAAGCAACCTCGCTGGCATCAGCCGGATTTGTAGAGCCTTGTATAACCGTTGGTCTTAAGGTTACATTTACTGGCGAGGAAGACACTACCGGTGTATTAGCCGGCGGAGTTGAAGAAACAGATAAACTTTGCAAGGTTTTGGTTCTGGATTTTTCAGTTTGCTGAAGGGTTCCACTGCTTTGCCCCTTAGCAATTGTTGAAGTCAATAGTATTGCAGACCATAAAATACTTTTGATAATTTTTTTCATAATCTTAATTTCTATGTATTTGCAATTAAGGACGTAAAGCTGTTATGGTCATAAATGCTTGTCTCACAGTTCCGCTTCCACCGCCGGCGGTGCTGGTGCCTGAAGAATTTTTAAGTCGCAGATAACCATAGATCGCAATAGTATGTGAACCTGCCCCAAGATTAAAACCTAATGCTCCCGACCAAAGACATACATCATTCACAAATGAAGAGTTTTCATAAGAATACAATTCCTGCATAAAATAGAAGCTCCCATCTACATATACATAAACACCAAATGCGTCAGTGCCGACAAACGAAGATTGATTATATGGGCCATGTGTTTGAACCTGCACATACATTGGACTTGAAAGGGTGAACGTTTGAGTCAGACCTGGAACCAGCGTAAAAGTTGTTAAAGCCATGTTTGCTGTTGCTGATGTACTTCCTGTAGTTGTACAAAATTGACCTAATGGTGCTCCGGCAGTTACCTGTCCTTTCGCATTATAGGTTATCAATGGATTTGTTCCCGCTGTAACAATGTTAGGAAGCGTTGTAGTCAAAGAACCGGCAACTGAAGTAACATCACCCGTCAGTGCAGGATGGTTGGCTGCTGGAAGAAATTGAGTAGTACCGAGCAAGCCAGCTGCAGTATTAGTTACGATACCTGCAGTAAGTAAATTACCAACCGTGGTTGCACCAGATTCAGTTACCAGGAAAACATTGCTGCCAGTTCCACTTTGGATTGCAAAATCATTAGTACCGCTATTATCGATATCCAATCTCATTCGAATGCTTCCATTCCCACCCAAACTAACAAGGTTTTGATTTCCTGCATTTCCTCTAATATCATTACTATTCACTGTTAAAATTCCGCCGACTGTACCAATACCGGTGACATTAAAACTTGCTGTTTGTGGTGAAGTTCCATTCTGTACATAATTGCTGCTTCCGGATGGTAAATCAGCGCCTGTTGCGATCGATGGAATTCCTGTGCCTGTTGTATTTTTTAACAGACCAGTGCTTAATCCTGCGAGAGAAGTACCATTGATGCCTTCAACGGTTGTGCTCAAACTCGAACCACTGGTTGTTACATCACCTGTTAACTGACCGGGAGTTGTAAGCACACCCCCGTTAACTGAAACAAAACCTGTCCCTGATGGTGCAGGGCCGGTAGCGCCTGGATCACCTTGCGGTCCTTGAGCTCCTGTAGCACCCGGATCACCTTGTGGGCCTTGAGCGCCAGTAGCACCTGGATCACCTTGAGGACCTTGGGCTCCTGTTGCTCCTGTAGCACCAGGATCACCTTGAGCTCCTGTAGCACCCGTTGCACCGGGATCGCCTTGTGGTCCCTGGGCTCCTGTAGCACCAGTAGCACCTGGATCACCTTGTGGGCCTTGAGCTCCGGTTGCTCCGGTTGCACCAGTTGGACCTTGTGGTCCCGTAGCGCCGGTTGCGCCGGTTGGACCTTGTGGTCCGATTGCCTGAACCCATGATGTTCCGTTATAATACCAAAAGCCAATCGGTGCATCAATCTGATACACTAAAAGACCATTTGCAGGGGTTCCAATTGCTGTTCGCTGAGCTGCAGTCATGCGTGGTGCCAACATCCCTTTCGTTGTAGATGTAACATCCAGCATTGATGAGGGATCAGCAGGAGCGCCTGTGCCGATGCTGACACCGTTCTGCGCAAAAGTGTTTGAAAAAGTTGTTGCGAAAATCATTGTAAAAACAATCAGAATAGATTTTACAAGATTCGTTTTCCTTTTTGGAATTGATGCGGATTGTTTCATTGTATGTTTTAAGTTTAATGTTGACTTATTGATAAATAATTTTTTTGCGGTGATTTAATAATTTATTTGGGTTGCTTGTTTTTATTCTCCATTAAAACGGGTGCTATTAAAGGTCGTATCGATGAAATTTTTTGTACCTCTACTTCCTGCTGATTTACAGGTGAAACTGGTTCAACAATTTCAGAAAAGGCAGGTTTCCCTTTCTCGGAACTCACTTGATAAACAACAATTTTGTCTTGAGGGTCGGCCAATTTCTTCTCCTGGATAATTTCATTTGTTGATCCTATCGAGGATGACACCCGCTCAACAAGCTGATCGCTATTCAAGGTTTCTATCTCTATGGCTTGAGAAAAAGCCAACGAAGTGGAACCAATCCCTGCTATAAGAATCAAATACTTTATCATGTAGATTATAATTTAATTATAGACACGGTAAGTTGACTACCTAAATAACTTGTAGCGCTCGGACCCGCTACAGTATTACCCGCTGCTGATGCGTTGCCAGTCCGAACTTCTATAGTGTGTAAGCCCGGAGTTAATGTATATGCAAAAGTTATATTTCCAGTCGTCCATAACCCTACAAAATTGCTTGAGTTTTGAGCCCAAACTTTTACAAATGGAGGCTGTTGAACACCATCAATAAAAATACTTACATCAACACCAACGGCTGTATTCGGAGATCCCAAACTATTCGCTACATAGACTATTGCATCCACTAGCACCTTACTTCCAGTAGGAATTGTGATGGTCTGCAGGAGTCCTGGAATAAGTAGAAAAGGTTGCGCTGACGGCGGCGCAACAACGCCTCCTGTCGATTGTACGGTAACTGAGTTTTGACCTGTTGTCCCATCTGCACCTGTGGCTCCCGTTGCTCCAGCAGGACCCGGATCACCTTGTGGGCCCTGAGCGCCTGTTGCTCCTGCTGGTCCCGGATCTCCTTGTGGTCCCTGAGGACCTACTGCTCCTGTAGCACCCGGATCACCTTGCGGTCCCTGGGCACCCGTTGCACCAGTAGGACCTTGAGGTCCTGTTGCGCCTGTTAAGCCGATCGGACCTTGTGGACCTGTAGCGCCTGTAGCTCCAACCGGTCCCTGAGGACCTGTTGCCCCGGTAGCACCTGTCGCACCCTGTGGACCAATTGCCTGAACCCATATAGAACCATTGAAATACCAAAAGCCTGCCGGAGCATCTGTTTGGTAAACCAACAATCCGTTTGCAGGTGAAACAATCGCTGTGCGCTGACCTGCTGTCATTCGCGGTACCAAGGCTCCTTTTGTTGTCGAAGTAACATCCAGCATGGAAGAAGGATCAGCTGGTGCGCCAGTTCCGATGCTTACACCGTTCTGTGCAAAAGTGGTTGATGTTGCAATCGAAAATACAAATGCAACAAGAAAGTAAATCCATCTTTTGAGAGACAGATTTTTCTTAAAAATGTTTTCTGTTGGTTTCATAGAATGAGAATAAATATGAAATATATTTAAAGATCAGTAAATGCTTGAGGAAAAGTTGCTGTCAATTCCTTTGAAATATTTTATAAAAAAACTTTAGTTCAAAAAATATTACTGGTGAAAGTATTAGAATTTACCAGTCCAATTTTCAAATGTCTTAATATAACAGAATGATAATAATCAGTGCGCGCCCAAATGCCCATCAATATTAGGGTTAGCAATGTTAGAAGCAATTTCCAACCCTGCAATAAATTGTTGAAATCTTTTCGGGATTTTTGGCGAACAGGTCAATCCATGTGGGGAAATACAAGGAAATCATCGAATGTGCGCCTGGGGTATAATCAGGACAAGAGATATTAGATATGAGATGTGAGAATAAATCCCAAATCAACTTTCTCAAATCTCATATCTCAAATCTTGATATACTCGATTGAACAGTTGCAATTCAGAAGTTTCAGTTATACGTGCCATTCCATCTAACTCAGGTATTCAAACCTGTTATTCAAAAAACTAAAAAAAAGAAGAATCTGGAGTTTACAGCCAACCGGGATTATTGCTGATCATGCCCATTTTCCAAAGCACAATCACTACCACGATCATTAAAACAAAGGCGACAGCAAAAATGTAGGTGAGTCTCTTATAAGTGTTCGCCTGGTTCTGAAGTTTCATCCTTCTGATGATGTTAAAAATTACATTTTCAGAACGGTGAAATGCGCTTTCACTTTTTACGATATAATCAAAGGCCCCATACTTCATCGTATTGACAGCGACCTCAATTTTATCCTGGCCGCTGAACATAATTACTTCAGCTTCCGGCTTCTGGGCCTTGATTTCCTTCAGGATCTCCGTCCCATTCATTGCATCCTTCCCGATTTTATCGAAGTTATAATCAAGGAAAACAATTTGCGGATTGAGCGCCAGGTTTTTGATACATTCTTCACCACTTGAAAAAAGGTGAATCGTAAAGGTTGTGTATTTACTCAGATAATCCTGCAGCATCATTGCCTGCATGTTATCATCGTCAACGATGAAAATTGTTTTTACTTCAGCCATTGTTTTGGTGTTGGCTCCAAATGTAGAAAATCTGTGTCAACAAACAACCGAACGTTTTCCCGGTCTTTTTAACAATGAAACTGGAATTATGCTGCAACCCCGATTCTTTTCAGGTGGGCAAGATGCGACCACAAAGCACTGCGGAAAGTCGGGAACTCCCTGTACGCTACATTAAACTCCAGACACGTAGCCTGAACAATTTTACTGATCTGCGGATAATGCACATGGCTGATACGCGGGAAAAGGTGGTGCTCTACCTGGAAATTAAGTCCGCCCAATAACCAACACCATACTTTATTGTGAATCGCAAAATTCACAGTGGTATTGATCTGGTGTATCGCCCATTCACTTTCAATACGCATCGGCTCAACAGGGGTAACAAATTCAGCATCTTCAACAACGTGTGCAAGCTGGAATACAACAGCGATGATGATTCCGGTTACAAATACCATTACACTGTACCCGATAATGGTATCAATCACTCCTACGTTATACATTGGAAGAATGATGAATGCGCCGATGTAGAAAACTTTTGAAGACCAAAATATAATATGGTCTTTTATACTCATTCGCTGTATTTTAGTATGGTCTGCAATTTTTCCGGAGAAATATTTTTTAAAATCCTGGAGGAATATCCATGCTAAGTAAGTAAGACCATATAATAAGAGTCCATACACATGCTGGTAGCGGTGAAACCAATATTTTTTCTGGTTGGAATGAACGCGAATAAATGGTTTGATATCAATGTCGTCATCCATTCCTTCCACGTTGGTATAAGAATGGTGATTGATGTTGTGCTTTTGTTTCCAGATAAAACTGCTTCCTCCCATCATGTTCAATGCATACCCCATCGTTTCATTCAGCCATTTGATGCTGCTGTAGCTTCCATGGGCGCCGTCATGCATTACATTGAATCCGATCCCAGCAAACACTCCCCCCATTACTGCGCACATTCCCAATGAGAGATACCACGCCGCAGGCGTGAAGAACACCAGGACGATGTAGCAGCCAATGAGTGTACTTACAAAGGCAATGGTCTTAAAATACAAGCGAAAGTCCCCTGTGGGCTTCACATTTTTTTCTGCAAAATAAGTATTGATCCTTTCTTTAAGAGTATTGAAAAATACAGGTTCGCTGTTGTTAAATTTAATAGATGACATGTTGAAAATTAAGTATGTGGTTGCTCCCTAAAGAACGCATGGGAACGAAAACGGTTGCGAAGAAAAGAATTATTTTATTAACAGGGTGGATTGACCACCAACCATAACAGCGAATCATGGAATTTGTTCATAGTCAGGAGTATTTTTCAGCAGCATTAGAATTATCTAAATTCATCTTATACAACGCTTTGTAATTGAGGATAAGCATAAACGCGCCTAGAAACTTCTGAAATGACTATAACAATTCTGATTGATTAAATCGGTGATTGTTAAAATGGGATGTGGTTACGCTAGCACGCTTTCCCCCACCAGTTGCCTCACCGCATTTTTAATCGCAGTCGCATCAAAGTGGCATTCCTCGTAAAGCTCCTTTTGTTCTCCATGATCGATAAAACGATCCGGAATGCCAAGCCGCGTTATCGATGCCGTGTAATTGTTGTCGATCATGAATTCGGCAACTGCACTGCCGAAGCCACCCATAATGGCTGCGTCTTCAACAGTGATGATTTTTTTATACTGCGAAAAAACCTCATGCAGCATTTCCGTATCGATCGGTTTTACAAAGCGCATGTCGTAGTGTGCAGGGAAAAAACCTTCTTTCTTTAAATCATTACAAGCAGCAACGGCAAAATTGCCCGGGTGACCAATGGTGAGGATGGCAATTTCTTCTCCGCCTGTTATCATCCTGCCTTTGCCGATCTCAAGTTTCTTCATCGGCTTCTTCCAGTCTATCATCACACCATTACCGCGCGGATAACGTATGCTGAAAGGTGATTTAGTTTCATCAAGCTGTGCCGTGTACATGAGGTTGCGCAATTCTTCTTCATTCATCGGCGCACTCACTATCATATTTGGAATACACCTGAAATAAGCATAATCGTAAGCGCCATGATGAGTTGCTCCATCAGCTCCTGCAATTCCTCCGCGGTCAAGACAAAAAACAACGTGCAAATTCTGCAAAGCAACATCGTGTATCACCTGGTCATATGCACGCTGCATAAAAGATGAATAGATGTTGCAGAAAGGTATCATCCCACGCGTTGCAAGTCCAGCTGAAAAAGTAACTGCATGCTGTTCGGCAATTCCAACGTCAAATGCACGGTCAGGAATTGCCTTCATCATGATGTTGAGTGAACAACCGCTTGGCATTGCGGGAGTGATGCCGACGATCTTCGGATTTTTTTCTGCAAGCTCCACGATGGTATGTCCAAATACATCCTGGTATTTAGGTGGAGAAGGAGCATTGTTTTGCGGCTTGTGAATCTCCCCGCTGATCTTGTCGAACAAACCGGGTGCATGCCACTTGGTCTGGTCTTTCTCAGCATTGGCATAACCCTTTCCTTTCACAGTGAGGGTGTGCAATATTTTTGGTCCGGGAATATCTTTA
>Ga0190274_10002848_pt1 | contig 10275 bp, 6 predicted proteins | sample Popmic531T_FD_133002 | JGI IMG/M metagenome (GOLD analysis project Ga0190274, IMG submission 133002) | Populus adjacent soil microbial communities from riparian zone of Yellowstone River, Montana, USA - 531 T | ecosystem: Environmental > Terrestrial > Soil > Riparian zone | place: USA: Montana...
CGATGTCAGGATGTTCATCGATTGCATTTTCAATTTCCGCTGTTCCAAGCAAATGACCTGAAACCTTGATCACGTCATCCACGCGGCCGGTGATCCGGTAATATCCGTCTTCATCGCGTTTGCAGCCATCGCCCGTAAAATAAAGATTGGGGTAATGCGAAAAATAATTTTCCCTACAGCGTTCGTGGTTCCCGTATGTTGTCCTGATGACTGATGGCCATGGAAATTTAATGCAGAGCCGTCCTTCAACCTTATTGCCCTTCAGTTCATTCCCTTTTTCATCTACAAGAACAGGCTGGATGCCCGGAAGCGGAAGTGTGGCAAAAGATGGTTTCGTTTTCGTGATGCCTGCCAAAGGTGAAATCATGATGCCGCCTGTTTCAGTCTGCCACCACGTGTCCACGATCGGACATTTTTCCTTTCCTATATTTTTATGATACCACAACCACGCTTCTTCGTTGATAGGTTCGCCCACCGTTCCGAGAACCCTGAGTGAATCAAGCTTATAGGGTTTTACAAAATCAAGTCCCATGGCTTCGAGCGAACGGATGGCCGTAGGAGCAGTGTAAAATATATTCACTTTGTGTTTATCAATCACATTCCAGAACCTGCCTGCATCAGGATATGTAGGTATCCCTTCAAACATCAATGTCGTTGCACCATTCAGCAAAGGTCCGTAGATGAGGTAGCTGTGACCAGTGATCCATCCCACATCTGCAGTGCACCAATAAATATCGTTTTCGTTGTACTGGAAAACATTCAGGAAAGTATATGCCGTATACACCATGTACCCGCCGCAGGAATGTACCACTCCCTTTGGCTTTCCTGTTGATCCGCTGGTGTAAAGAATAAAAAGCATGTCCTCACTGTCCATTGTTTCGGCTTCACAAATGTCATTTACTTTTCCAGTTTCATCGTGCCACCAGGTATCCCTGCCGCTTTTCATGTCAATGGCATTATTCGTTCTCTTCAGAACAATTACTTTCTGAACCGATTCGCATTTAGCCAAAGCTTCATCCACGATGCTCTTCAGCGCAATAACCTTTGCACCGCGGAATCCTCCATCGGCAGTAACTACAATGGTGCACTGCGCGTCATTGATTCGGTCGGACAACGATTGAAAAGAAAAGCCACCGAACACAACTGAATGTATAGCACCGATACGTGCACAGGCAAGCACAGCTATGGCAAGTTCAGGCACCATGGGCATGTAGATGCAGATACGGTCGCCTTTTTTTGCCCCATTATTCCTGAGCACATTTGCAAACCTGCAAACTTCCGAATGAAGTTCGCGATATGTTATAGTCCGTGATTTTTCTTCAGGGTTGTTCGGTTCCCAGATGATTGCTGCCTGGCCGGATTTTTTTTCCAGGTGCCTGTCGATACAATTTTCTGTGATGTTCAGCTTGCCGTTAATGAACCATTTCACATCCGGCTCTTTGAAATTCCATTCCAGCACATTGTCCCACTTTTTTCTCCAAAGGAAAGATGCCGCCAGTTCAGCCCAGAAATTTTCAGGATCGTCTACACTTCGTTTGTACTCCTGGTTGTATTCTTCAATAGAAGTTATTCTTTTCATCGTTATAGAGTGATTGAACAAACCTAGTTGAAAAAGACGCAAGAATCAAGAAATAAGATTTAAGAAATCCCCCTGCTGTTTGCGCCTCTCCCCATCACCCCTGTCTGCCGACAGGCAGGGTTTCCCCTTTCCCCGTTTCATTTTAATGTACTATCGAATTCAAAGAGTACGTAATAGCTTCCGTCGAAAAAAAAAGTCCTCAGGGGATTAGCTCCACACTTCTTCCAGTACTTTAAGTGATTTGACTTCCGTGAATCCTTCCAGGTGAAGCCTGTAATACTCAAGAATTTTTTCCATGAGCATTCTTTTCTGGGCCAGCGGAATAAGGAGAGGCGAGGAAAAATTCAGTGAAGATTTCAATAGCAAAGAAAAAATCTCAGACTGGATGCCATCCATATAATTTACATGAGAAGGAATTCCCGCCTGGAATATTCCTTCACGGAGGTTGAAAATTTTCTCATCCTCAGAAAAATTTTCGGTAGGATAAAAACCGAGCAACCGCGTGAGTTGAATTAAAAAGCACATGTGGAAATCATTATTTACCGGCGACTGCAGATCCAACAACTGGATTGAGTTAAAAATGAAACCAAATAGCTGCTGGTTGGGTTCTTCTTCCCTGATGGCTTTGCACAGCACTTCATCCAGGAAAAGGATCATTGAATTTTTCACGATGCTGAATGGGATGTTCTGCAATGCTGGGTTGCTGTTGATTTCAGCTACACGGTGCAGCCCTTTCCTTTCATTGTGATAAACCACCAGGTCGACAAGTGCCAGCGGATGCAAAACATGCTGTTTCACTTTTGCATTTTTCTTCCGCACTGAATTTATGATAAAGCCCTGCAAGCCGAAAAGCTCTGTATATATCCTGGCCACCACGCTCGTTTCGCCGAATTCTGTGACCTGGAAAACAATGCCGCGTGTTTTGTGTAACATCAGTTGGTAAAAACCATTTTAGTGACGCACGTTTCTGACCCGTCATCATTGGTTACAAAGACGATGTAAACGCCCGTCTGTGCCCGCTCCCCGTCGAAATTATTGCCATTCCAGACGGCCTCTCCGCCATTTGCTTTTGCCTGGTAAACAACCTGCCCGCTCACGTCAGTAATTTTTACCGAAGCATTTCCGACAAGCCCGGTAATAGCAATCGGGCCATGGTATTCATGCCTGACAGGATTCGGGAAAACATAATAATCGCCGCATGCCTCACCGCCTTCTGTTGCATCAGCGCGGTAGGAACAGATGCCTTTGTCAGATGTTCCGAAAAAAACTTCTCCTGTAATAGGATCAATGGCAATGCTTGCAATACTGTTTGATGGCAATGGTGAATTGTCTGTATTGAATGTGTGGATGAGTTTTGTTGCGTCAGCCGACATAAGGTAAACACCACTGCTGTTTGTGCCGAACCATTTGCGGTTTGCACCATCCACGGCAATGGCAGTTACAATTTCCGTTTCGAGGAGGTATTGTGCATGGCCGTCCTGCTCAATCAAAATTTTCTGTGCATCATAGTTTCCGCCAGAAAATATATTCCCGGGATTATAGATAACAAATACTCCTGCGCTGGAACCAATCCATACGGCCTGGTCCTTATCCTCTACAATTGAGTAAATATCATTTGATGGAAGCCCTCCTTTTCCCGGTACAGTTGTGAGGAATGTTACAAGATTATCACTTGGATTGGCAGGGTCATTCTCATTGAACACAACCACTCCGGCACCTCTTGCATTGCACCATTTCTGATTATAACTGTCAGCCATCAGGTTGAACATATAATATCCATTATAAGCAGCGCCAAGGTTGAACGATTTCCATGCTCCTGAAGTTGTGCGTTCGGCCAGCTGTCCGCTGTTCAGGTTAGAAAGCACCCAAAGATTTCCATTCCCGTCAAAGTCCACTCCGCCGATCCATGTGCTTCCCGGGTCTCCATCAATTGGCCTGATGGTACTGTTCGACGAATTGTAAATTGTTATGCCGCCGCTGGGGCCATATTCCATTAGTCCGCTGCTCCTCATTCCGACATAAGCATGCTTGCCGTCATTCGGATCTACTGCAAGATTGATATTGCATTTGTCACCCAGGGAATTGTATAAAGGATCCGTCTGCTTATTGAACGACTTCCATTCATTCGCATTAAACCAATATGATCCGTAATCAGAATGTTCAGGACAACCTGTGCCGACAAGGCCGCCGCCGGCGACCCAAATTCCCTCACTGCCTGCATCCATGGCAAAAGCACCGATGCCTGACGGCGAGTTAAGATAAATGTTTTCAAAGCCGGCATTTGTATTTTTTACGAGACCGTTTTTTCCATCAGCGATCCAATTCGTTCCATCTACATCCCTGTATGCATCAACAGGGAGGCCATTTGGATATAGGTTTTCATAAAACAAAGCGATCCTGTTCTGTGGAGAATCATAAATCTCAACGCTGAAATAATTTTTCAATACAAAATAACCATTGATAACATCAAGGCCGGATTGCGAATAACCATCAGTCGTCAAGCGGCTCCAGTTCGATCCGTTATAGGCAAGCTTCATTGTATCGTTGTAAATGGCAATTACATTACCCTGGAAATAAGTGACGCCGGTAAATGGTTTGTCTGGATCTGCCAGCAGATACATGGTTGTATCATGTGTCCAGGCTTCGAAATTGAACAGCGTTGGGTCGCTTGAATTGGCATGGTACAGACCTTTTTCGGTGGCGGCATAAAACAGAGGACCTGAAGAAACAAACTGGTGCACGGTCACCGATGTTCCTCCTGCGCCTATATAATAAGTGTCCTTGATTTCATGCCTGTTAAGGTTTACAACTACAATTCCGAAGTCACAACTTAAGTAAGCGGTATGATCAAGAAAGAAAATGCTGTTGATGCCTTTTCCTCCGACAATATTTTTCAGCTTAATATCAGGAAGGTTGATTACGGAGCCATCATCATAAAGGAGGTCAATGTCAGAACTTTCATAGGCAATCAGCAAAAGATGGTCTTCTTTACTGTAACGGATTGTTGTGATTTCAAAATCAGAAAGACCAGTCAGCCTTGAATAACGTTGCACACTTCCATCCGATTTTTTATAACTAGAAAGCGCATACCTGGTTGCACAATAAACGAGGTCGGTTCCGCCAGAAACAATTTTGCCGTCGTTATAGGGCAAATGCATGCGCCATTGGTCCAGTCCGACCATTGGATTTCCAACCTGTGCAATTGAAATAGCAGTGCAAAAAAGTAAAAAAATAAAGATGTAAATGGATTTCATATTCAGTGGTAATGGCTCACTGGATAACGTTGAACCTTGAAAATTATTTGAGGGGTAAAATTAGGAAAATGTCAGCACCTAATGCAAAGTAAACAGCGGTCATTAGGAACTGGGATTGGGGATTGGGGAATTGGGGATTGGTACTGGTACTGGTACTGGTACTGGTACTGGCTGCTACCTGCGTTTGCAGATTTCTATATAATTCTCATTTACCAGTGCCACTGTCGTATCACCAGACCAATCGTACGTTGTAGGCGCATCATAAGGTATGTTGATGAGCCCGATACGATTGAAAGCGCTATCGCGGTATTGCTGGTACCAATCGTACATTTCCGAATGCACCTCTTCGCCTGCATACCAAGTGCCTGCATTGGATGTGTACACAAGAATACCCGGTTCACTTTTCCTGATCTCATCATAAAATTGCTGCCGCATAGTAAGCGCAAATCTCTGGCGTTCAAGCAAAGGATAAACATACAGGTATCCTGAAGCCGATTTCCGTTTTGAATAAAACCAGATTTCAGGTTCAGATCCGAAAATGGCAACTGATGCATCTTCGGAAGAATTGGCTGCAATGAATTCTCCTACCTTTTTTGTCGCATTGAAAAAGTCCTGCCCATAAATTTCCCGGATTGCCTGGTCCTCGCTTCGGACAGCAAAAAGAGGACGTTTATTAAAGATGTAAAAAACTATTGCGAATAAAAGATAATAGTAAGGGAATGAATACCCAAGTTTTGAATTAATGTTTTTTCGATTCAAGTATTTTTCTCCTGAAACCAATGCAGCAGCTGAAAGCATGGACGCAGCCGGAATCAAAAACTGGAAATAATGCGGCCTGTAATAATAACCTGCCGAGACCGCAATGAATGAAAACAAAAAGAACAAGAGTGTTTCCATTCCTGATTTCTTCACTCCAAAAAACAATATGACGACCCCTGCAGGAACCAACAGCCATAAAAAAATGTTCGGGACAATTGCTTTGGAAAGTATAATTCCGAAATTATTCAGGCCGTCAGCAACGGTCAGGTAAGAAACGTACTCCCTTGCATACTGAAATGCAAACAGGTAAAAGCTTTTCCCGGCACCGGCAAAACTAAGGAGCAGGGTGGTTATTAAAAACGGTACCAGCGCACCCGACAGGAAACTGAATATAGATTTTACAAAACCCTTTCGCGGATTTTCATTTTTCGATTTATAGATCAGAAGAAACACCAATCCCATCATAATGAATGAAAGGGCCGGCTGCTTAACGATAAAACCTGTTCCCAACAAAACTCCTGACCAAAACAAACGAAGCAGTGGCCTGGATGAATTGCCAGATGAAAAAATTAAGAATCCGGAAAGGACAAAAAGCATCGCTATATATTCAGCATGCGTGCTTGTTCCCTGCAGCTCGACCTGCAAGGAAAAAACGAGGTAACAAACCGAAGCATAGATTCCTGTTCGCATACCGCTCCATTTTTTTGTCAGACGATATACAAGAAATGCATTTATGAGATTCACGAAAATGAGACCGATCCTGATGGCCTGCACTGTTGATCCAAATACGCTAAACAATAACGCGTAGAACAAATAGATGCCGGGCATTTTCATGTTATAAAAATCCCGGTATGGAATGCCTCCATGCAACATCCGCCATCCCGCATAAGCAAATTCTCCTTCATCCCTGTCGATGGGCAATTGCAGCAACTTAAGCCGGAACGCAAGTGTTGTAAGCAAAATCAATCCGCCGGTTAGCAGCAGCAGCTTATCAGCAAAAGATATTTTTCTCAGCAGTGTGTTCACAGGTCTGAATACAATTCAAAATAATTGTCTTGCCAGATAAGTTTTACTTTCTCTTTATTCCCGGCGATAAAGGATTTCAATAAAACATCATTCACCTCATCATTCTCATGACAAAGGAGAAAATAGTGCGCATTCATTCTATTGAACAATGCCGGGAGCTGATCAAGACCGATATTCCTTGCAACATAGGCGGCTTTTCTTCCTGAATAAAATGACAATGCCCGTGGCTTCAGAAAAACTACAACGGGTTCGCCCGGCAGATTGTGAAGGTAATTGAAGGTCCTGACAGCAGGCATTTCATTGGGCCCCTGCTCAGGTAAAGCCATTGATTTTACCTGGTCAATATTTCCGGGAATATATTGAAGGAGGATTACGATTAATAATACAGTTATGGGAACCGCTGATTTTACGCGAACAAATTTCAGTAGTTCATTGATGGCAATAAAAATATATTTCAGTATGAATGGTAAAACAGGCATGAGGAAACGAAATCCTCCCCCGAGATAAGGGTATATCAAAAGCACAACCAGGTAAACAAGGAAAAGCCAGTCATCAAAAGCAAGCTTGCGGTAAATGGCGACCAGGATTCCGGGAACGATAAGTATTATCAAAAGGAATTTCGTAAAAGTGGAAAGTATTAGAAAATTCCCGCCCATTGTTGAGAAAAAATTCAGGAACACTTCGTAATAATAATTCAGATTTAACAGCAGCCATTTGCCGTAATCCTGTCCTTCAACAGCATTGGCATAAAACCCAAGGATGCTTCCTGAAGGAATTGGAAAGAGAAATGAATTCAGGAAAAAATAAAATCCGAGCCCGGCAATAGTGATGACCAGTGACTTCTTTAAGAATAACCGCAGCGCCACTGTAGAATCTCTTTTTAAAAAATATCCAGTTAACTTCTGACACAGAACAAGCCCCAATGCTAAAAACAAGGATGCACCGATTCCTCTCACGGACAATGCAAAACCCCAAACTATTCCGGTAATTACGAAGTGAATGATTGATCTCCTTTCTGATCGAAACAATAAAACACCTGAAAGCAGGAGAAAAGAAAATGGTACGTCAGAAAGAATTTCTCTTTTAAATCCTATGGTAGAAGGATTGTAGATGATTACAAATACAAGGAGGATGCTGATGACCTCAGAAAAGTATTTCCTGAAATAAAAAAACGAAATGATTCCGAATCCGAAGAAGAAAAGAGACAATACGATGGAGCTGACAAGAACAGAATCTCCAAAAAACTTCCATGCTGCGGAAAGGAACAATGGGAACCCCACCGGATATGCCTGGAGCGCATATTGTCCTGTCTGTTGGTCAAACACCAGCCCGTTGTCGGTTTGAGGACGGTCTTCAAGAATATTCCTGGCTTGGATGAAATACTGGGCGAAATCATCGCCCCAATCATGTGTATCTTTTACGTTGAGATAAAAAAGCGGAAGCAGGAGTACGATCAGGATGAATAAAGAAGATTTCCGGTCCGGCAGTTTCACACTTTTTTATTTGTGCGCGAAAGGTAAGAAATGGGGATTAAGGTAATCGAGGTAATTTAGACAGAAACAGAAAGCAGGAATTGGGAATAGAGAAGGGAGATTGGGGATTGGGGATTGAGGATTGGGGATTGCCTCAATTATCCTAATCAACCATTAAACTAATCAACCAATCAACTGGGTACTTTCAGCCCAAGTTGTATATTTGTTTTTCCAAAAATAAACGTATGACGGAAACCATTCTTGTGATCGGATCAAACGGTCAAATCGGCTCTGAACTTGTGGAAACGCTCCGCGAAGAATATGGCGATCAACGGGTCATCGCATCCGATATTAAAGAGGCCGATGCAGAAACGAAATCGCAAGGACCATTTGTAAAGATGGATGCCCTCGATTCGAAACAGGTCTTTGACGTGATCAAAAAGAACAAGGTCACCCAGGTTTATATGCTGGCAGCGATGCTTTCCGCAACGGCAGAACAAAAGGTAAAACTTGCCTGGAAGCTGAACATGGAAGGATTGATCAACATGCTCGATATTGCAAAGGATGAAAAGCTGAAATTGTTCTGGCCATCTTCAATTGCCGTTTTTGGTCCCACGACGCCGCGCAGGAATACTCCCCAACACACGATCATGGAACCCACCACAGTTTACGGCATCAGCAAGCTTGCCGGTGAACGCTGGTGCGAATACTATTTCAATAAATATGGCGTCGACGTGCGCAGTCTGCGTTACCCCGGACTAATCAGTTGGAAAACATTACCCGGTGGCGGCACAACGGATTATGCCATCGACATTTTTCACGAAGCCGTAAAAAATAAAACCTACCAGTGCTTTCTTGAAGAAGACACCATGCTGCCGATGATGTACATGGAAGATGCATTGCGTGCAACGATCTCCCTGATGGATATTGATGCAGCCAAAGTAAAAGTCAGATCAAGCTATAATGTTGCGGCGATGAGCTTCACTCCGAAAATGCTTGCCGAAGAAATTCAAAAACACATTCCCGGATTTACCTGCACCTATAAGCCAGATGTTCGTCAGCAGTATGCTGACAGTTGGCCGCAGCGCATTGACGACAGCGAAGCACGCGCGGACTGGGGATGGAGTCATGAATTTGATCTTTCGCAAATGACAACTGATATGCTGGTGCATATTCAGGAGATGGTGGAACACTAGACGTCAAATTCCGAATACTGAATTTCGAATACCGAAAAAATAGCAGCCAAATATTCAATAATAAATATTCAAAGAGCCGCCGAAAGCGGTAACTCGCTGCGGATTTTTATGTGATCTATGTGCCTATGTGTTTCAATGGCTGTTATTAAATTTTTTACCTATGAAAAATATTTTTGTAACAACACTACTTCTTCTCTTTTTCAGATTTGCCAATGCAACACTTTACGTAATTGTAGTTGGGCAAAATCCACCTGACTTGACAAATCTATGTCTGGGTGATACAATCCGGTTCAGTGGAGATTCCTTAAACGGAGTTGTATACGGTGTGGTGCAAGGCGTGGTTGGCAATGTTGATTCATTACTGGATGATCCTTTTGCAATTATCTCCGATTCTAATTATATTTCTACATGGGATCATATTTTGATTCCCGGTGATGTAGGGTATTCATTTGTCCCGCAAATTTTAGGAATGGGACTGTTCACCTTTAATTGTGTTACCGGTTTATCCAACGAATTAGAAAATTTACCACCGATTCGTCTATATCCTAATCCTGCAACAAACCAGGTAATCATTTCCAGTGAACCTCTGATGCAGTCTATTATTTTGTACGATGTATTTGGAAATAAAATTGTTCAGCTAAAGCCCAATTCAGAAAAAGAAATTCTGGACATTTCAATTTATGCTGCAGGAATTTACCTGGTAGAGATTAAAATCAATTCTGAATCGATTTTCAAAAAGTTGGTTAAAAACCAGGAAAATTAATTCTTAAGAATTTTCACATTGAAAATCTTTTCACCGCTGCTGGCACGAACAAAATAAATTCCAGCTGGATAATTTGTCAGGTCCATTTGAATTTCCTGATTGCCTGTTCTATGCTGGGTAGAAATCATTTCGCCCATTGCATTATAAATTAGAAAATCAATGTTGGACTCAGGGGTTGACAGCTCCATCGTAAACTTTCCGTAAGTTGGATTGGGATAAATTCCAA
>Ga0190274_10002849_pt1 | contig 10267 bp, 10 predicted proteins | sample Popmic531T_FD_133002 | JGI IMG/M metagenome (GOLD analysis project Ga0190274, IMG submission 133002) | Populus adjacent soil microbial communities from riparian zone of Yellowstone River, Montana, USA - 531 T | ecosystem: Environmental > Terrestrial > Soil > Riparian zone | place: USA: Montana...
CGCGCGCATCCACGAGATGCGCGGCCACTTGGGCCAGATCGCGGTGGCCGAGACGTACCGGCGCCTGCTGCACGGCAGCGAGATCCGCGCCTCCCACCTCACGGGCGACGACAAGGTGCAGGATCCCTACAGCCTGCGCTGCCAGCCGCAGGTCATGGGTGCATGCAGCGATCAGATCGAAGCAGCGCGCGTGGTGCTGCTGCGCGAGGCCAACGCGGTCACCGACAATCCCCTGGTCTTTGCGAGCGAGGGTGCGGACACCGCAGAAGTGCTGTCGGGCGGCAACTTCCACGCCGAGCCAGTGGCTTTCGCGGCCGACAATCTCGCGTTGGCCGTGGCGGAAATCGGCGCATTGTCCGAACGCCGCATCGCGCTGCTCATCGACGCCACGCTCTCGGGCCTGCCGCCGTTCCTCGTGAAGGACGGCGGTGTGAACTCCGGATTCATGATCGCGCATGTGACGGCGGCGGCGCTGGCCTCCGAGAACAAACTGCTGGCGCATCCGGCCAGCGTCGATTCGCTGCCGACTTCCGCCAACCAGGAAGACCACGTCTCGATGGCCACCTTCGCGGCGCGCAAGCTCGGCGACCTGGCCGAGAACACCGCGATCATCCTCGCCATCGAACTACTGGCCGCGGCGCAAGGCGTGGACCTGCGCGCGCCGCATCTCACCTCGGAGAAGCTGCAGCGCGTGATGCGCGAGATCCGCACGCGCGTGCCGCACTACGACATAGACCGCTATCTCGCCCCCGACATCGCGGCCATGGCCGATGCCGTCAATAGTGGCGTGATCGCGGCGCACGCGCCCCGCCCGCGGTGAGTGTCCCCGTCGAGTTCGTCCTGTTCGGCGTGACGTTGCTGGGCGTGGCCGTGTTTCATCGCCACACGCTGGTAGTCGCACTCTCGGGTCTCGCCGCGGTCATCGTCTACAAGCTCATATTTGGCGATTTCTTCGGGCAGCCCGGCCTGCTTGGGCTGTGGTTTCACCTCGGCGAAGAGTGGGTGATCCTCGCCAACCTGTTTGCCCTGCTGGTCGGGTTCGCGGTGCTGTCGCGGCATTTCGAGGAGAGCCACGTGCCGCACCTGATGCCACGGATATTGCCCGACGACTGGAAGGGCGGACTCACGTTGCTGGCGCTGGTGTTCGTGATCTCGGCATTTCTCGACAACATCGCGGCCGCGCTCATCGGCGCCACCGTCGCCGGCACCGTCTATCGCCACAAGCTGCACATCGGTTTTCTCGCGGCTATTGTGGCTGCGTCCAACGCCGGCGGCGCCGGCAGCGTGGTCGGCGACACGACCACCACCATGATGTGGCTCGAAGGCGTTGCTCCGCTCCAGGTGCTGCACGCCTACGTGGCGTCGGTCGCAGCGTTCTTCGTGTTCGCGATCCCGGCCGCGCGCGCCCAGCAGCGTTACTCGCCCATCGAAAGGAATCCGGATCCGCAGATTCACATCGACTGGGCGCGCCTCATCATCGTCGTGCTCATCCTCGTGAGCGCCATTGCGGCCAACGTCCATGCGAACACGCTGCCGCCGGAGCAGGCGAGCGCGTTTCCCTACATCGGCGCCACGGTCATTGGCGTGATTTTGCTGGTGACGCCGTGGCGGCGACCTGACTGGAAGGTCGTGCCCGCAGCCGTGTCGGGCAGCGTATTCCTGCTTTCACTGGTGTTGATGGCGTCGATGATGCCGGTGGACGAATTGCCGCCAGCGACCGCCGTGACCACCTTTGGTCTGGGGTTCGTCTCGGCGGTGTTCGACAACATTCCGCTGACCAAGCTGGCATTGGAGCAGGGTGGCTATGACTGGGGCGTGCTCGCATATGCAGTAGGTTTCGGCGGCTCCATGATCTGGTTCGGTTCGTCAGCGGGCGTCGCCGTGTCCAACCTTTTCCCGGAAGCCAAGTCCGTAGGCCAGTGGCTTCGGCAGGGCTGGTATATCGCCGTGGGGTACGTCGTCGGCTTCATCGTGTTGATAGCGTTGCTGGGCTGGAATCCACACGCTTCCCACCACGGCTGAAGCGCGCGCGCTGACCAGGACGAACAACGCCAGCACCCAGTGGAACGCCACGGGGATCGCGCCTTCGCGCCAGAAGTCCGGTCCGTTCGCGGCGATGTTCATGACGAGCCGCACGGCCATCACCAGGAAATAGATGGGCGCGAGCAGGCGCAGCGTGTCAGCCACTCGCGGATTCGCCCGCGCGAACGCACCACTGCGCACGCGTCGGCTGGAAGCGATCACCGCCATCAGCATGAGAATCACAATCTGCGCCGGCAGGAGCAGGTGATAGGGCAGCAGTCCCGAGTACCAGGAGTCCATGTCCGGCAGCCAGGGCGGCGCGACTAACAAGGCCTCGACCTGACCGATGACGCGAACCGCGAATAGCGCCACGCAACACCACAACAGTGTCGCGACGCGATTCATGCGAATAGCGCCGACAGGTGCCGATACCAGTCGCTCTGGAAGATCCCTTCGGGATCGAGCCGGCGCTTCGTGGCGAGGAATTGCCTGATTGCGGGATGCGCGGCTTCGACTTGTGCGGCATTCGCGAAGCGGTGATAGGTGAGGAAGTAGCTTCCGCCATGCCGCAAGGACAGGTCGATGAGGCGGCGAAAGTGATCGGCGGCGCGCGCCACATCCTCACGACGATGATCGATGTGCAGATTGAAGATCACGCACGCATAGTTCTCGCGCGCCCAGGGCAGTGCGGTTTCGTCCTCCGCTTCGATGAGCCGGATCGTGCCGTAGACGAAATCGACGCCGTTCAGGCGGAAATCGCGGCGCACATCGTTCATGAATGAAACCAGCGCGCAGCGCGGCACGTACAGCTCGGTGATCATCTCGCTGCCGCGCACGGCGGAGCCGAGGCGATGGTCGAGCGCGCCGTGGTAGTCCTCGAGATACAGATTGAGCTGGTGCGTATCGCTCCAGTACAGCTGGCCGTGCGTGGCGAGATAGAAATCCGAAAACATTTCGAAGGCGGCGCGCTTGTCGCTGTGCGCGAGCGTCAGCAGCTTGTTCCAGTCGTCCTGCGACAGGCGCCGCTGGTCTTTCGGTATCTCGCGATCCTCGGCCACCGGCCGGTAGCTCGACAGCACTCCGGTGCGCAGGAACTCCGGGCTGTCCGGGGCCGTTGCAAACTGGAAGTCGCCATACAGGTGGCCCGCGGCAATGCGTTCGTCGAACGCGTCGATGAGCGAATCGATTTCCAGGCGCGCCACGCAGCGCTGCACTTTCACGCGCGGCACCAGGCGCAGCGTCACCGCGGTGACCACACCGAAGAGTCCGTAGCCGCCTACCACGTGCCGAAAAAGTTCGGCGTGTTGCGTGCGGCTGCAGCGCACGACTTCTCCCGTCGCGGTCACCACTTCGAGCCCTTCGACGTCGGCGATGAACGGCTGGCAGCGGAGGCAACGGCCGTGGATATTCGCCGACACCGCGCCACCGAGTGTCAGGCGATCGGCGCCCGTCTGCTTCTGGCGGATACCGAAATGAGCGCCCGGGCCGCGCTGGAGCGCCAGGTAGCCGCGAATCACATCTGGCCACGTGATGCCGGCCTCCACTTCCAGGAGCGCCTGGCCGCGGTCGAACCAGCGCACGTGATTGAGAAGCCGCATGTCGAGCAATGTGCTGCCGCTGAGAAACTGCTGGCCGCCCATCGAGTGCCGCGAGCCGCTGATGGCCAGTGGTTCGCGGAGCCGGCGCGCCCGCGCCACGGTGTCCGCGACGTCGCCTACCCACTGTGGTTCGACGACCCGACTGACCGAGGTGTGGTTGAGCACCGAGTGGGTGTCGTTCACCCACAGGGGCCCGGGGGCTTTGCGAACCTTGGCGATGCTGTGCATGGGGACCGAAGCTCACCCAATGATGCACTCGAATCAATACCGCGAAATCGGGTATTGGATAGCGATACCCACGGTGCTGGCGCCAAACGCCGACATTTCCGGCAGAATCGCCCGCCATGGGAGACACAACTCGAATCATCCTCGCGTTGAAACGCTCGCTGCGTTCGCGCGGCATCACTTACGCCATGCTCGCCAGGCGCATCTCGCTCAGCGAACCCTCGGTCAAGCGCATCCTGTCGCGCGGCTCGCTGTCGCTGCCACGGCTGGAACGCATCTGCGAAGCCACCGGCATCTCACTCGAAGAGCTGATCCGGCCAGTCTCGTCGGGGCCGGCAGAGACTTCCAGCACGTTGAGCGCCGTGCAGGAAAGTGCGCTGGCCGCCGAGCCGCAGTTGTTAGCTTGCTTCTATCTCATGACCAACGGGCACACGCCCCGCGAAGTGGCGGAGACGCTCGGCGCCGATGAGAAGCAGCTGCGGCGCTGGCTGGTGAAACTCGACAACCTGCACCTGGTGGAGTTGCGCGCACGGCTCGGCGCGCGCCTGCGTGTGCACGTGCCGATCTCCTGGCGCGAGGACGGGCCGATACGCCGCACCTACGAACAGCAGGTTCGCGAGGAATTCATGCGCTCGAGCTTCGCCGCGCAGGATGAGGTGCTGCATTTCCGCTCGGCGGAGATGTCCGAGGCATCACGCATGGTCCTGCAACGGAAGCTGGCGCGGCTCTCGGCGGATTTCAACGAGCTTGCCGAGCTCGACCGTCACTTGCCGAGCCGCGAGAAACGCAGCGTGGCGCTCATGATGGCCTGTCGTCCGTGGGTGTTTTCGATGTTTGACGGTTTGCGCAAGCGATGAGCGAGGCGGTCGCCAGGAGCAGTGCGAAGGCGGCCAGCCACACGTAGTAGCCAATCAGCAGGTCGTCGAGGCCGTGCTCGCGCCACGCGCTCACCAGCCAGTACAGGTTCATCAGGAAGCAGGCGATTGCGATGCGCACAAAGAGCCCGGGGCGCACGGCCTGATTCGACACCCACAGCCCGAACAGGATGACGAACACAACGTTCGTGAGCGAACTCATGACCTGCGGAGCGGACTCGTCCCAGGTCATGACTCCGGCATCACGGAAGGGCACCAGCGGCGCCAGCGCGTAACGAAACGCCATCCACCCGGGGACATCGTCGAGAACCGGCAGAAACCACGAGGCGGCAAACGTCGCGGCCGCGGCCCACGCCAGGATCTTCGACAGCTTCGTCAGGTGTTCGGCCACTCCTCGCGGAGCGTATCAAGACTGGCGTTGAAACTCCGCGTCGATTTCCTTGCTGGAGTCCGAAAGTTGGCAGCGGCCTTCGCCACCGCCCTTCATGCCGCGCTGTGGGCTGAGCAACGTAAAGCGGCAGCGCATGTATTCGCCATTGTCTGAATGGAGGTTGGCGAGCACGCGCCCGTCATTTTCCCGCACGAATTCGGAACGTGAATCCGCATTCCAGTAGCGCCACGCGTTCTTGCTGCGCGGACGATCCCAGCCATCCCACAGCGGATCGAGATTGTCGCCGCTGATGTCGCGCGACACCTGCACGTATTCACCCTTGAACACGCGGCCGCTGCCAAACGTGGCGGTGATGTCGCCGGAATTGCTGTCGTCGCTTTCCCAGGTGAATGCCACGGGTTTTTGCGTACCACGAACATTTCCGGAACCCGTTCCAGCGCCGTTGGGTGTCTCGCAAGCGGCCAGCGCCAGCACCGAAATTGCGATGAAGAGTGATTTGTTCATGCTGGCAGTGTGACGCGCCGCTGGGGGCTTCACTGCCGGACAAACAAATCAAGGCTTGTCGGTGTTGTCAGCGGATTCCGTAGGACGGTTGCGCGGTGGCAGGCATCAGTCGCCCGTGGGCGACAGGCGGAATTCGAGGACAGTGGGATTTGCCTTGAGCGTATGCGCGAGCCGCGAGGCGGCGCTGCGGTCAGTGGTCCGCAGTGTCATGCCGTGCCGTAGCACGCGTCCTTCGGCATCCAGCCGGTAGCTGAAGTTCGCGATGCTGAACTTGTGTTGCTGAATGAGCGTGCGCATCTCGTCTTCGGAGAGATTGCCGTCACTCGCGTATTTCACGTCGAAGTTGAAATACGCCTGCGTGGGGACGCGCATCTCGATCCAGCGGAACAGCGACAGGACGGCGAGCGTCAGCGCGGTCGACGCGACCATTGGCAGGTACAGGCCGACTCCGGCCAGCACGCCGATGGCGGCGGTGATCCAGATGGACGCGGCGGTAGTGAGGCCGCGTACGTTGAGACCCTCCTTGACGATGACGCCGGCGCCCAGGAAGCCGATGCCCGTCATGATGCCCTGGGCCATGCGCGTGGGATCGAGGCGCGCCTCGGCCTGGGTGCGCACCCAGTTGGCCTCGAACACCGTCACCAGCATGAGCAGCGCGGATGCCAGGCACACGAGCACGTGCGTGCGCAGCCCCGCGGGCCGTCCATGAAACGAACGTTCATAGCCGATCAGCGCTCCGGCACCGAGCGCGGCCAGCAGTCGCACGATCATCTCGATGTCGTCTTCGCCTATTTCCAGCATGTGGTTGGGTCAGCCGAACGGCTTCGGGAACTGGTCGTTGCCGATGCGGCGGTAGTAAGTCGAGATGTCGAAGAAGATGCTATGCGCAGTATTGCTCGGCCCGATGATGGTGATCATGTTGTAGGCCTTGTCGCGCTGTTCGATGAGCTCCTGCTGCTGGATGGTGTAGCCAGGATAGCGCTGCTTGATCCACTCGCGGATCATGACTCCGCCATCCGTTTCGCTGCGCGTGCGGATCTCCACGGCGCTCGACATGGTTTGCCCATCGCCGAGCCCGTACTTGAAGTTCTTCACGCCCGGTGAGGTTTGCGTGGGAGTCGTGGTGGCCGACTGGCAGCCGACTAACAAGGCGAACGCGATTGCCATCGAGGCGGCGGTAGTGATTTTTTTCATGGGTATGCTCCCCGGGGTCCTTGGCGGTCCTTTGGCGGTTCTGGGCCTCGGCAAAGAGTCGCGCTAGACGCGGCCGCCGTCAATGCATCCCGGGCCGCCGCAGACGCTTCAGCGCTTTGCGGCCGAGACTGAGCCAGTTCGACAGCGTCAACGGGCACAGGCACACCAGCATGTCGCCCTCCGCGTGGCCGGGGTTGGCGCGTGAGAAGAACTCGAGTTCCGGAGCGGAGCCGGGTCCCAGGAGCAGCGGCGCGGCGCTGGCCCGCATGCGCTTCTGGCCTGACCGCGCCACCACCCCGCGCTCCGGCCGCCACGAAGGTCCGTACAGCCAGGTGGCGAGCTGGTCGATGAGTGCGGCGCGCGGCTGCGGCGTGGGCGCGTCGTGCCGCGGCCAGAACTCGCGGAAATTGCGCGGCAGCAGCAGGTAGCTCTTGTAGCTGAAGGTGTCGAAGAACCAGTAGATAGAGTGAAACGGATGACGAAGGCGCGTGGCGAGGAAGGTGCGTGCCCCGAGCTTCTGCAGCAGGTTGCGCCCGCGCCAGGCCTCGCGGATCAGCACGTGCGCCGTGTAGATCACGATCAGCGTAGTGCCGCGAAATTCAACCGGGCAGACATCGATCGCCGCCATGCCGAGCAGCGAATCGTTCATGCGAAACATGGCGATACTCTGGCGCCGCCGCAGCTCCGCCTCGGCGAAGGGCCGCTCGACGTCATAGAACTCTTCGGTGAGCGTCCAGATTTCGTCCCACTGCGCCTGTGACAGGCTGGCGGTTGCATGCACGGTAGTAGTTATTCGATCGCCCTCGGGCATGGCGCAGTGTGCCACGGCGGAAGGCGACGCGAGACGCCGAGGGAGGCCCCTGCCATTTGCGGCAAGGGCCTACGGCCGCTGGGAAATGTTCGTGCTTCAATCGGCTCATGAACGAACAACCCGTCCATGCGAGCATGCTCATCCGGCGGCCGCCGGGAGAAGTCTTCGCCGCCTTTGTGAATCCGCAGACCCTGCGCAAGTTCTGGTTGCAGGACGCGAGCGGTCCACTCGCGCCGGGCGCGCGCGTCGAATGGCAGTTCATGGTGCCGGGAGCCACGGCCAAGGTGTTCGTGACGCGTTTCGAAGCACCGCGCAGCCTTTCATTCGACTGGCCTGATGGCATCCATGTCGACATGCGTTTCGAACTGTTCGACGACGGTGCGACGCTCGTCGACGTTGCAGTCAGCGGCTTCGGGCGATCCGCTGCGATGGCCCACGCCACGGGCACCGTCGAGGGTTTCAGCATCGTGCTGTGTGACCTCAAGACGCTGCTCGAAACCGGCCAGTCCGCCAACCTGGTGCGCGACAAGGCGGCGCTCATCATTGCCGCGCAGGCCAGGCAAGGCGGCTGAGCGTAGCGGTTCAAGGAGCGTATCTACCGGATTTCGCTCGATTTCCCTCTTGCGGGCGAGCCATATACAGGGGTGCGTGATCGTGGACGCTGGATGGAACGCCGGGATGCCTCTATATAGAGTTCCTTCCATGCCACTCCCGCAGTTCCACCCCGCCGTGCAGGCGTGGTTCGCCAGCACGTTTCCCAATGGCGCGACGCCCGCGCAGCTCGAGGCGTGGCCGGCGATCGCGAGCGGCAACCACGCGCTGATTGCTGCGCCCACGGGCTCGGGCAAGACGCTGGCGGCTTTTCTGGCCGCCATTGATTCGCTGGCGCGAGAAGGAGCCGAGGGGCGCCTGCGGGATGTGACGCGCGTGGTGTACGTGTCGCCGTTGAAGGCGCTCTCGAACGACATCCAGCGGAACCTCGAACAGCCACTGGCCGGAGTCTCCGCGCAGATGCTCGAGCGGGGCGCGTGCGCACCGGAGATTCGCGCCGCGGTTCGCACCGGCGATACCTCGCAGTCCGAGCGCGCGGCCATGCGGCGAACGCCGCCGCACATCCTCGTGACCACGCCCGAGTCGCTCTATCTACTGCTGACCAGCGCCTCGGGGCGCGAGATGCTCACGACCGTGCGCACCGTCATCGTCGACGAAATCCATGCCGTCGCGCAGACCAAGCGCGGCGCGCACCTGGCGCTCACCCTGGCGCGCCTCGCTGCCAATGCCGCGCAGCCGGTCCAGCGCATTGGGCTTTCCGCGACGCAGAAACCTATCGAAGAAGTGGCCCGGTTCCTGGTGGGAAATGGGGACACTCCCCATTTGCTAGCAAAAAGGGACGCACCTCGTTTGGGCAGCTCCGCGGAGCTTTTCCCGGATTCCCGGCCCGGCACCATCATCGTCAACTCCGGCCACATACGCGAACGCGACATCAACCTGGTGATGCCATCGGCTCCGCTCGAGGCGGTGATGTCGGGCGAAGTGTGGGCCACGGTCTACGACCAGATAGCCAGGCTCATCGAAGAACACCACACCACGCTGGTGTTCGCGAACACGCGACGCATGGTCGAACGCGTCTCGCGACACCTGGCGGAGCGGCTCGGTGAGGAAAACGTGGCGGCTCACCACGGCAGCCTGTCCAAGGAAACCCGGTTCGACGCCGAACAACGGCTCAAAACGGGCAAGCTCAAGGTGATGGTGGCCACGGCCTCGCTCGAACTCGGCATCGACATCGGTGACGTGGAGCTGGTGTGCCAGCTGGGCACGCCGCGCAGCATCTCGGTGTTCCTGCAGCGCGTCGGCCGTGCGAATCACTCGGTGGGCGGAGTGCCGAAAGGCCGCATCTTCCCGAGCAGTCGCGATGAGCTCATCGACTGCGTCGCGCTGCTCGATTCCGTGCGCCGCGGCGAGCTCGACCGCCTGCGCATTCCCGAACATCCGCTCGACGTGCTGTCGCAGCAGATCGTCGCGGAAGTGGCGGCGCGCGAGTACGGCGAGGACGAACTCTTCGCGCTCATGCGCAGCGCCCATCCGTATCGCAACCTCGACCGGAAAGACTTCGACGCCGTGGTACGCATGCTCGCCGAGGGCATCGACACCAAGCGCGGCCGGCGCGGCACCTATCTACACCGCGATGCAGTGAACCGCGTGCTGCGCGCGCGCAAGGGCGCCCGGCTCACCGCGATCACCTGCGGTGGGGCCATTCCCGACAACGCCGACTACCAGGTCATCCTCGAGCCCGCCGGCATCTTTGTCGGGACGCTCAACGAAGACTTTGCCATCGAAAGCCTGGCGGGCGACATCTTCCAGCTCGGCAACACCTCGTATCGCATCCTGCGGGTCGAAGCCGGCCGCGTGCGCGTGGAAGACGCCAAGGGCCAGCCGCCGAGCATTCCGTTCTGGCTCGGTGAAGCGCCGGCTCGTACCGACGAGCTTTCCGAATCGGTATCCCGGCTTCGCGCCGACATCGAGGCGCTGCTGCCGGAGGTCACCGCCGCAACTCTCGCACTCGCGATCGACGCGGTCGAAGCGCGCTACGCGTTGCCGAGGCCTGCCGCGCATCAGATGGTGGAATATCTCGCGGCGGCGAAAGCCG
>Ga0190274_10002850_pt1 | contig 10266 bp, 8 predicted proteins | sample Popmic531T_FD_133002 | JGI IMG/M metagenome (GOLD analysis project Ga0190274, IMG submission 133002) | Populus adjacent soil microbial communities from riparian zone of Yellowstone River, Montana, USA - 531 T | ecosystem: Environmental > Terrestrial > Soil > Riparian zone | place: USA: Montana...
GAAGTTGCAAATAAGATCTGGTATATCGAAAACAAGCAATTGAAAGAGTATCCTGGAACCTATGCTGAATATGAAGAGTGGATGGAAAAAAAGGCACAGGAAAAAATCATTACCAAAGCAAAACCTGCTCCTGTAGTACAGAAAGTTGAGAAGGAAAAAGCCGCACTGCCAAACCCTGATAAAGAAAAAAAAAAGCAACACCAAAAGCTCAGCAATACAGTTAAGGGATTGGAGCAGCAGTTAGAGGAAATGAAAGCTGAAAAAGAAAAGCTTATGACAGAAATGTCGAATCCTGACAACTACGCACAAAATGGAAAAGGAAGCGAATTGCAGGCCCGTTTCAACTTACTGGAAAAATCACTTCAGAAGGTGCAGTCGGAATGGGAACAGGCCTTCTCTCAAATGATAGAACTGGAATGATTAAACGAAGCAAGTATTTTCAATTTGGACTGCTTTTGCAGATATTGATTTTATGTTGCCCGTATACGCATATTTTTGCGCAGGATACTACCGATTTTTATGCGTCAGGTTATTTACGGTATGAAGATTATGTGTACAATAAAAACATCAAGACTGTAGTATTTGAACAGGCTGTTTTACGTTTATCCGACCCCGTTATCGAATTAGGTCAGGGCGAGAAACTGATTCTTTCTTTTGATGATCTTGAAGGTGATTACAAAAACTACATGTACACCCTCATTCATTGTGATGCATCATGGAATGCTTCCCAACTGATGCAAAATGAATATTTAAGGGGTTTTACCGAGGATAGAATACTGAATTACAGAACCTCTTTCAACACCCTTCAACCATATACCCACTACGAACAGGAAATCCCCGGAAGGGAAGTGATTCCTTTCCTGTCAGGAAATTATATATTGAAAGTTTATATTGAAGGGTATCCTGAAGTTCCGATTCTGACACGGAGGATGATGATTTTGCAGGCAAAAGCTTCCATTGAAGCAACAGTGCACCGCGCCACTATAGTGAGTGATATGGATTTGAAACAGGAGGTTGATTTTTCAATTTTCTATCGCGGACTCCAGGTGGTCAATCCATTTGAAGATATAAAAGTAGTAGTGCAGCAAAATGGAAGGTGGGATAATTGTATCACCGGCCTTCGTCCACTTTACTTAAAGGACAATCAGCTGGAATACGACTACGAAGAAGAAAATACTTATAACGGAGGGAATGAATTCAGAACTTTCGACATACGAACTCTGAGAATGCAAACTCTGTATGTGGAGAAAATAATCCAGACAACTGATGGATATACCACAATCCTGACCACAGATCACAGCCGGTCGTTCGGAAGGTATTCGGTACAGAATGACATCAACGGTAAATTTTTAGTCAAAACTCAGGATGGCCGCGATAATGACCTTGAAGGTGAGTATTCGAATGTCAAATTCACGCTCAAGCATGAAATCATGGCGAATGGTAATTTTTATGTTTTTGGTGCCTTATCGGGATGGAAAACGGTACCTGAAAACAAGATGACGTACAATTATGATGACCTCGTGTACGAAGCTGTGTTGTTTTTAAAACAAGGGTATTACGATTACGAATACGTTTTTTTACCTGACGGAGCCACTGTTCCTGACGAAACCCTGGTGGAAGGTAACCACAATGAAACTGAGAACGATTACAACATTTTCGTGTACTACCGTGCACTTGGGAGCCGATACGACCAATTGGTTGCCCTCAAAAAACTCAACAGCAAGTTTTAGATCTTTTGGATAGGCTATTTGGTTACGTTCACCAAAAAAATAGCTTTATTGGTCAAATTTACTTCCATTTAACAGTTTAGGTTTTTACTTTTGAATAACGATTACAAGAATAAACCTTCACGGGCATGATTATTACCGAAGTTACCGCAGGGATAAAAGTAAGTGTTGAAACCTTCTACCAGTCTACACACAGCAACCCCTCCCAATCGCATTATGTTTTTGCCTACCGCATTACCATTCAAAATGAAAGTGGCGAAACAGTACGTCTGAAACGCAGGCACTGGTACATAGTAGATTCCGACAACAGTCGAAGGGAAGTTGAAGGCGAAGGTGTTGTTGGTGAACAACCCTACATCGGGCAAGGCGAAACTTACCGGTACGTTTCAGGATGTAATTTGAACACTGAAATGGGAAAAATGCACGGCACTTACCTGATGGAACGCACAACAGACAAAAGACTTTTCTACGTAAGGATCCCCGAATTTAAAATGACGGTTCCAAGCAAACTGAACTAAAATAACCACGAATAATTAACCTAAAATCCCGGCCACATCCGGGATTTTCTATTTGGTGCCACTTTGAAAATGAGCCATCAAAATAGCAGCAGCCACACCTGCATTCAGCGATTCCGCTTTTGAGTTGTTATTCTTTGGAATTCCTGCTTTTACATCCAGTAATGAAAGTGTAGACTGGCCGATTCCATGTGATTCACTTCCAATTACCAGCATTATATTTCCTGAAGAATCACAATCACTGTAAGGAATACCATCCGCGCCAGCGCCAATAACTTTATAACCTCCTGAACTTTTTGCCTCAGCAATAAACATGTTCAAATCACCATAATGAATTTGCATGCGAAACAAAGAACCCATTGCGCTCTGAACCACTTTCGGATTGTAAGCATCCACACAATCGGCAGAACAAAATAGGTGTCTGACTCCAAACCAGTCTGCGGTACGAATAAGTGTTCCCAGGTTACCTGGATCCTTAATGCCATCAAGAGCAAGCAACAAACCTGATTCACCGGAAAAATTTATCGCGGAAGGAGTCGGCATTTCTCCTACAGCAAGCACTTTATTTGGCGACTGCAATAAACTGATTTTCAGCAACTCTTCATCAGAAACCAAATACCGCTCATCAACCTGATTTTCGGAATCATGAGTATCGGAATACTTTTCAGTACCAGCTATCAACTTTACTTTCAGTCCGGAATTCAAAAGTTCGTCAACCACCTTCTCACCTTCCGCAATAAAAAGCTGCTGTTCCTTCCTGTTTTTATCCAGGTGCAGGGCCCTGATTTCGGAAATAATCCTTTTGCTGATCATAAAGTTACTAAAGAAGGTATGTTCGTAATGGTTGATTTTTACCCTACGGGCTCAAAGTTAATTAATAGTATTTTTGCTTCATCAGATTTTAAATTAAGTACAAACGTTCATAGAAAACCTGTGAACACAACATGAGGAAAGTACTGAGCCCGGTTATGCGCATTCTTCGATTTATACTCATTGCCTCGCTTTCCTCGTGGTTATTCAGTTCCTGCAGTCCTACAAGATATCTGGGTCCCAACGAATACCTCCTGAACAAAAACATTGTCAAAAGCGACAAAAAGGAATTGAATGAAGGTATCAAAAACATTCTCAAACAAAAGCCAAACAGGAAAATCCTGGGACTTTTCCGTTTCCACCTCGGAGTTTATACGTTAGCCAACAGGGGTCGCCAAAGCAAGTTTAAAAAATGGGTGAAGAAAACCATTGGGGAGGAACCGGTTTTACTGGATCCGGAACTGACAATGAAGTCGCATTCACAGGTGTTGCTTTATGTGCAGAATGAGGGGTATTTTAATGCGGAAGTTGCTGATTCTACTGTTTACAAGAAAAGCAAAAAGGCCAATGTCATTTATTCTGTCAAAACCGGAACTCCATATACGATTAGGAACATCCGGTATATAATTGCTGATAAAACTGTGGAGGTAATTGTATTACGGGACACAGCGAATACCCAACTGCGTTCCGGAAAAATTTTCAAGGCATCCGATTTTCAGGCCGAACGTGATAGGGTGACTAACCACCTCCGGAACATGGGCTATTATGATTTCAACCAGCTCTATATTTCTTACGATATCGACAGCTCCCTCAACTCACACCAGGTAGATGTGAAGTTTATTATAGCCGGAACAAATGAAAAAGTAACCATTGGTGACACTACAATTTCAGGGATGCATAAAATGTATCGCATCAAAGATATTTATGTGCAAACGGATTACGATCCACTTTCGAAAGTGGTACAAATTCCAACCGATACATTGGACTACAAAGGATTTCATGTACTCACTTCACAGCATAAACGCCAGTACAATCCGGAGTCGCTGATGATGCGGATTTTTATTGAGAAAAATGATTTTTACAAAGTCAAAAATGTAGATGCTACATACAGCGGACTGGCAAGTCTTTCGCTGTTCAGATTCATTAATATCCGCTTTGAGGAAACCAAAAACGACAGCAATGCAGGATATTGGCTCAACTCTTTCATTTCACTCACTCCTTCTCCAAAACAGAGTTACAAGATAGAACTCGAGGGAACGAACAACGGTGGCAACTTCGGAATCGGAGGTAACTTTACCTATGTGAATAAAAACACCTTCAAGGGTTCCGAGTCGGTGCAGTTTAAATTCCTGGCTAAAGTTGAATCAATGCCAGATTTCACCGATTCTACTGCCGATGAACAAAATGCGATTGCACTGAACACGATGGAAATTGGTCCGGAAATCACTCTTCGTATTCCACGGTTTTTATGGCCACTTACCAAGTACAATCACACCAGGTCTACAAACCCGGTGACCTTATTCACCATTGCATATAATTTTCAGAAACGTCCTGAATACACCAGGTACCTGCTCACACTTTCGAGCGGTTTTGAATTCCGTGAAACCAAGTATAAAAAGCACTTCATTTATCCTGCGGAGATTAACTTCTCCAACTATGATCTGACAGAGGCTTTTGTTAAGAAACTAGAAGACCTCAACGATCAGCAGCTTACCTCCTATTACCAGAGTTACCTTATTACAAACGGTCGGTATGTTTTTGTTTACAACAGCCAGGAACCGAACATTTTCAGGAACTTCTTATTCTTCCGTTTTTCGTTTGAAGTTGCAGGTAATTCACTTCGTCTCATCGACAAACTCACTGAAAACAACTATTCAGATACCGCAGAATATGATGTGTTGGGAATTACATATTCACAATATGTCCGCCCCGATTTTGACTTAAGATTTTACCAGGTGTTTTCACCGCATTCTTCCTTAGTTTACAGACTTGCAGCAGGAATAGGAATTGCTTATTTGAATTCAGACATCATCCCTTACGAAAAAACATTTTTTGCCGGTGGAGCAAACGACCTCAGAGCTTTCCTTCCCAGAACAATTGGTCCGGGAGCGTATCAGTCGGACAACTACATTGAACAGTTAGGTGATATTAAGATCAACGCCAACATTGAATACCGTGTGGATATTTACAAGATGCTTGAGGGTGCCGTTTTCCTGGATGCAGGTAACGTGTGGCTGAAAAATAATTTTGCCGGTTTGCCTGGAAGTCAGTTTCAGTTTAAAAGTTTTGTGAGCGAGCTGGGTGTAGGTACCGGTTTAGGAATACGTTTAGATTTCCAATTTTTCATTTTCCGTATTGATGGTGGAATCCCGGTAAGGGACCCGACCCGTGACGCTGACGACAGATGGGTGCTGGATGAACTAAGGTTTAATACTGTGAAGTATAACTTTGGGATTGGGTATCCATTTTGATCCGTTTTCAAGACAGGCAGGGGATTACAGATTCGAGGTCGTAGCGGAGGGATATGATTACAGATTTCGAAGTCGCAGCAATAGGACAATGAATCTGTATTCTTGGCTTTTTCACCGCGTTAATAAATCTGTAATCACATCCCTTGCACCGAGTCAGCCAATCTGTAATCCCCTGCCCATCTTTAAATAACATAATATCAATAGATTACGTCTTGTTTTTAAGGAATTGAAATTTTATGTAGTTTTGTCGCCCAGTTTAAATCAATAAAACAATACAGTTTAAGCACCCTATGATGACAGTTAAAGCGATTGAGGAACTTTTAGGCAAAGAAGCCGGTAATTTGTTAAACCACAAATGCAACACAATTTCAAAAGACAATATACACTTACCGGGTCCCGATTTTGTAGATCGTATTTTCATACCAACCAACAGAAACAGTAACGTACTTCGCAACCTCCAATGGATTTATAATTCAGGCCGTTTGGCTAAAACAGGTTATGTTTCCATTCTTCCGGTTGATCAGGGTATCGAACATTCAGGAGGTGCTTCCTTTGCACCGAATCCAATTTATTTCGATCCTGAGAATATTGTAAAGCTTGCTGTTGAAGGTGGATGTAACGCGGTTGCTTCTACTTTCGGAGTTCTTGCTTCTGTTTCCAGGAAGTATGCTCACAAAATTCCTTTTATTGTAAAAATCAATCATAACGAATTCCTCACCTACCCGAATAAATTTGATCAAATCATGTTCGGCAAAGTGGAAGAAGCATACCAGATGGGTGCTGCTGCAGTTGGAGCTACCATTTATTTCGGATCGAATGAATCGGCAAGACAAATTGTAGAAGTAGCTCAGGCTTTTGCAAGAGCCCATGAATTAGGAATGGCTACTGTTTTGTGGTGTTACCTTCGCAACAGCGGATTCAAAAAAGACGGTGTGGATTTTCATACCGCAGCCGATTTAACCGGACAGGCGAATCACCTTGGAGTAACGATCCAGGCAGATATTATCAAACAGAAACTACCTACCAATAACGGTGGATACACTGCATTGAACTTCGGTAAAACGCATGCAAAAGTGTATGAAAATTTATCGAGCAACCACCCTATCGATTTAACAAGGTACCAGGTTGCCAATTGCTATATGGGTCGTGCAGGACTGATCAACTCAGGAGGAGAATCGAAAGGTGCCACTGATCTTGCAGAAGCTGTAACAACTGCGGTGATCAATAAAAGAGCGGGCGGACACGGACTGATTTCAGGCCGTAAGTCGTTCCAGAAACCGATGCCGGAAGGAATCGCATTGCTGAATGCCATTCAGGATGTTTATCTGAATCCTGAAATTACAATCGCCTGATAACCTTCATTACCCTAACTACTATTCATGAGCTGGTTTAAACGAATTAAAGAAGGTATCACTACCTCCACAAAGGAGAAGAAAGAAACTCCCGAAGGGTTGTGGTATAAATGCCCTTCCTGTAAAAATATCCAGCCGTCGAAAGAACATTCCGACAACTTTTACGTGTGTACGAAATGCGGCTTTCACGAACGAATTGGATCGAAAGAATACTTTGCAATACTTTTTGACGACAATCAATTTGAAGAGTTCAACACCAACCTCATTTCAGGTGACCCGTTGAAATTCACTGATACAAAAAAGTATACTGACAGGCTAAAAGACACCATCCGTAAAACGGAATTGAACGATGCCATACGTACTGCCTATGGACAGGTTGGAGGAAATAACCTTGTAATTTGCTGTATGGATTTTCAATTCATCGGCGGTTCCATGGGATCGGTGATGGGAGAAAAAATTTCAAGGGCAATTGATGTGTGCATTCAGAAGAAATATCCATTGCTTATCATTTCCAAATCAGGCGGAGCACGTATGATGGAAGCTGCTTTCTCGCTTATGCAGATGGCGAAAACTTCTGCCAAGCTCACGCTTCTGGCGGATGCCAAACTTCCTTACATCTCATTACTGACCGACCCCACAACCGGAGGAGTAACCGCTTCATTTGCCATGCTTGGCGATTTGAATATCGCGGAACCGGGCGCTTTGATTGCGTTTGCCGGTCCACGGGTGGTGAAGGAAACCATCGGAAAGGATCTCCCTAAAGGATTCCAGACTTCAGAATTTGTGCTTGAACATGGCTTCCTGGACATGATAGTTACCCGTAATGAGCTGAAATCCAAGCTTTCACAAATTTTACAATTTTTCAGGAACTGATTGTAAAAAAAATTTGTCAATCGCTTAAGAATTCTTATCTTTGCAGTCCGTTTTAAAATTCAATATCAACTTACTACACAATGCAACTCAGTACAGAGTCAAAAAAAGCCCTCTTTAGCAAATACGGCAACTCCGATACCAACACAGGATCAGCAGAAGCCCAAATCGCAATGTTCACTGAGCGTATCAACTCGCTAACAGAACATTTGAAACTACAGAAAAAAGATTTTTCTACACAACGCTCGCTGATCAGGCTGGTAGGAAAGCGCAGAAGTCTGCTCGACTTTCTGATGAAGACTGATATCGCGAGATACAGAAAGATCATCGGCGAACTCGGAATCAGAAAATAATTCGCACATTTAATAGAATACAATTATAAAGGCAATTATTGAATTGCCTTTTTTTCGTTATTAACAGGTCAAATAAAAAGGAAAAAAAATGTCAAAAACAGCAATTACAAAGACTTTTCAACTTGCCGATGGAAGAACCATCTCTATTGAGACAGGCAAGCTCGCAAAACAAGCCGATGGTTCGGTAGTAGTAAGAATGGGCGACTGCATGGTATTAGCTACTGTAGTATCGTCACCAAAAGCAAAAGAAGGCGCAGACTTCCTGCCGCTTTCAGTAGATTACCAGGAAAAATACGCTGCCGCGGGAAGATTCCCTGGTGGATTTTTCAAACGCGAAGCTAGACTTTCTGAGTATGAAATCCTGATTTCACGTCTTATCGATCGCGCACTTCGTCCTTTGTTCCCAGATGATTATCATGCTGACACACAGGTGATGGTTACTCTCATTTCATCCGATAAAGACATTGCCCCTGATTGTATCGCAGGACTTGCAGCTTCTGCAGCCCTTACTATTTCCGATATCCCGTTCAACGGTCCTATCTCTGAAGTACGTGTAGCGAAAATCAACGGACAGTTCAAAATAAACCCAACTATCACTGAAGTAGCTACTGCTGATATCGACTTGCTCGTTGCAGGAAGTATGAAGGATGTAGTGATGGTGGAAGGTGAAATGAATGAAGTTTCAGAAACTGAAATGGTGGAAGCCATCAAGTTTGCTCACGAAGCAATTAAATTACAGTGTCAGGCTCAGCTTGAATTACGCGAGATGACTGGTAATGTAGCTAAGAGAACTTATTCTCATGAAACACATGATGAGACTCTGCGTGCGAAAGTTCGTGAAGCTACTTATCAGAAAGTATATGATTTTGCTGCTAAAGGCAATGACAACAAAAACACTCGCAGAGAAGGTTTTGATGCTATTCTTGCTGAGTTCAAAACTGCACTGACTCCTGAAGAAATGGAATCAGAAGGTTTAATCAACCATTATTTCCATGATGTAGAGAAAGAAGCGGTTCGTACTATGATGCTTGATACTAAAAAGCGTCTGGATGGCCGTGGCACTACTGATATCCGTCCTATCTGGTCGGAAGTAGGTTACCTCCCTTCTACTCACGGTTCCGCTATTTTCACACGTGGTGAAACTCAGTCATTGACTACAGTTACGCTTGGCGCGAAAACAGATGAGCAGATCATCGACGGAGCAATATTCTTTGGTTACAATAAATTTTTATTGCACTATAACTTCCCAGGATTTTCAACAGGTGAAGTGAAGCCTAACAGGGGAACCGGCCGTCGTGAAGTAGGTCATGGTAACCTGGCAATGCGTTCTATTAAGAAAGTACTTCCTTCCATGGAAGAAAACCCATATACTCTGAGAGTTGTATCCGATATCCTTGAGTCAAACGGATCTTCTTCAATGGCGACAGTTTGTGCAGGTTCACTTGCACTGATGGATGCCGGTATCAAGTTGAAGAGCTCCATTTCAGGTATTGCTATGGGACTTATCACTGACGGAAGTCGTTTCGCAGTATTGAGCGATATCCTTGGTGATGAAGATCATTTAGGTGATATGGATTTCAAAGTAACAGGTACCCGCAAAGGAATCTGTGCTACTCAGATGGATCTTAAAGTTGACGGTCTTCCTTACGACATCATGTTGCAGGCACTCGAGCAGGCTAAAGCAGGACGTTTACACATCCTGAATGAAATGGATAAAACCATGTCAGCTCCGGCAGCCGATTACAAGCCACATGCTCCTCGTATTGAGAAATTGACTGTAGAGAAAGAATTCATCGGTGCGATTATTGGACCAGGTGGAAAAATCATACAGGAAATGCAGCGTGAAACAGGTGCTACTATTTCTATTGAAGAAGTCAATGGAAAAGGTATTGTAGAAATCGCATCTGCTGATAAGGCTTCTATTGAAGAAGTAAAACGTCGTATCAAAGGAATTGTAGCAATCCCTGAAATAGGTGAAGTGTATGAAGGTAAAGTAAGGTCGATTATGGCTTACGGCGCGTTCGTTGAAATCTTACCAGGTAAAGATGGTCTGTTACATATCTCTGAAGTTGCATGGGAACGTCTTGACAGCCTCGAAGGAGTGTTGAAAGAAGGCGAAATCATTAAGGTGAAACTGATCGAAATCGATAAGAAAACCAATAAGTTAA
>Ga0190274_10002851_pt1 | contig 10266 bp, 12 predicted proteins | sample Popmic531T_FD_133002 | JGI IMG/M metagenome (GOLD analysis project Ga0190274, IMG submission 133002) | Populus adjacent soil microbial communities from riparian zone of Yellowstone River, Montana, USA - 531 T | ecosystem: Environmental > Terrestrial > Soil > Riparian zone | place: USA: Montana...
CGCTCGATCCCGAGCACGCGCAATTTTCTACGGGCGAGCTGGTAGAGCGCGGCGCTCCCCATCGCTCCCAGCCCGACAACGATTGCATCGTAATTCAAGACAGCCTTTCCATGCCGAATCCCGATAGGCTAACACAGCCTGATGTCCCGAATCCGAAGTTCGCATGATCGTGCGGCAACCTCGGTTGCGAACTTCGGATTCGAAGGACACTGGCAAGTCTATGATTCTAGTGTGGTTTGGTTCGGAAGTCCGCTTGACGAACGCGCGGCGATAATGAAGCGGACTTCCGGACCGCCACACTAGTCGCTGCATCGCCCCGCACAAGGTCCCGCATAATTGCCTCAATCGGCGGAGACATCTGCTTAGTGCCACGCCTGTTATCCGCCATTCTTCTTGCGGCCTTTACCGGTCATGCCGTAGCTCAAACGGCTCTGCCGCCGCAACCACGCGCCAAGTCGCCGGCCGCGGCACCACGTCAGGCCAATCCTGCGCCAACGTCCGCGCAGCCGTCCGAAAGCGCAGCGCCTCGCATACCGGTGGTGCCGATGGAGGAGTTCGCGGCCGAGGAGCCGTCCGGGCCGGCCGCCGAAGCAGCGCCGGAGAAGGACGAACCCTCCGCGTGCCGCCGCCGCGTGGCCGACCAGATTGCGGTTATCGAACCACTCCCGATGTTCGGCGGACCGGGCGATTGCGGTGCGACCGATGTCGTGAAGCTCGATGCAATCATCCAGCCAGACAAGTCGAGAGTTGCGGTGTCGCCACCTGCGACGATGCGATGTTCGATGGCGGAAGCACTCGCGGTATGGGTACGGGAGGATCTGACCGCGGCGACCGCTGCGCTGGGTTCCACTCCGCGCGCGCTGGACAATTATGCCTCATACGATTGTCGCGGCCGTAACAGGGTTCCCGGCGCGAGAATGAGCGAGCACGGTCTGGCAAATGCCATCGATATCCGGGGCGTTAATCTGCAGAACGGCAAATTTGCCGAGTTCACCGACCGCAAGCTCGACCGCGGGTTCCGTGAGACGATCCGAAAAAGCGTCTGCGCCCGTTTCATGACGGTGCTAGGGCCGGGTTCCGACGGTCATCACGAAACCCATATCCATCTCGATCTGGCAGAGCGCAGGAACGGCTACAGAATCTGCCAATGGCAGGTACACGATCCGCAAAGCGATGTGCCCTTGCCAAGGCCGCGTCCGGCTGAAGCGCCGTGAAATCGGGATTCTCTAGCGGTATGAACCAACCCTTCACCGCGTTGCGGTAACTGAGTGGCATGAAGCCCGTTCGTCCCGGCGACCTGACCCCGGCTAAGCCGCCCGAAGCGCGTATGACACGTCGCTCGCTGCTTCTCGGCGGCACCGGCATTGCCGCCTTGTCGGTCGGCGGGCTCGCCGCCTATTCCGGCGCGGAGGCGGCGACCGCTCTGCTCGTTACGCGCTACAAGCTCTCGCCACGTGGCTGGCCGGCCGGTCGGCGGCTGTCGATTACCGTGCTCGCGGATATACATGCCGGCGGTCCCAATATGGGCATCGAACGGATCCGCAATGTCGTCGATTCCGCCAACGCGCTGCGGTCCGACATCATCCTTCTGCTCGGCGATTTCGTCGCGACCCATCGTTTTGTGACCGAGCACGTGCCCGGTCCGGTCTGGGCCGCGGAACTGGCACGTCTCAGCGCCTCGCTCGGTGTGCATTCCATTCTCGGCAATCATGACTGGTGGTTCCATCAGGCCGAAATTCGCGCATCGCTGAAGGCGGTCAAAATTCCTGTGATGGAGAACCAGGCACTCCTGCTTGGCCCGCAGGGCGCGCGCTTCTGGCTCGCGGGCCTCGGCGATCAGCTTGCCTATCCGCAACCCGGCGGCGGATTCCGTGGCATCGACAATCTGCCGGGAACGCTCTCGCAAGTCTCGACCGACGATCCCGTCATCCTGATGGTGCACGAGCCGGACATCTTCACTCAGGTGCCGGACCGTGTGTCGCTCACGCTGGCCGGACATACCCATGGCGGCCAGTTGCGCCTGCCGCTGGTCTGGCCCGCATTGGTGCCGTCGGAGTACGGCGCTCGATTCGCTTACGGGCATGTCCGCGAAGGCGGCCGCGACCTGATCGTTTCAGGCGGTCTCGGCACCAGCATCGTGCCGCTGCGGCTCGGAGTGCCGCCCGAAATCCTGCGAATCGAACTCGGCTGATCCCGAATGCGAAAACGGCGCCCGATTGGGCGCCGTTTCTGATGATTTGCAAACCGAAATCAGTAGGGTTTGGTCGGATCCGGCAGACCGAACGCGACCTGCGGGTTGAACGGCGAATCGCCCTGCTTCGGCGCAAGCACCACGACAACGGCGCCTTCCTTGGTGCGGCTATAGAGATCGATGACATCCTCATTGGTCATGCGAATGCAGCCGGAGGAAACCGCCGAGCCGATATATTCAGGCTGGTTGGTGCCGTGGATGCGATAGAGCGTGTCTTTGTTATTTGTATAAAGATAGAGCGCGCGCGCACCCAGCGGGTTATGCGGGCCAGGTCCGACCTGATTGGGAATGCTCGGTCCGAGCCGCTCCTTGATCGCGGCGGTCGGCACCCAGGTCGGCCACTCGGCCTTGCGCTGCACCTTTGCAATGCCGGAGAAGGCAAGCGCCTCTTCGCCGACGGTGATGCCGTAGCGGATCGCCTTGCCCTCAGGCTGCACGAAATAGAGGAACCGAGAATCGACGTCGACCACGATCGAGCCGGGCGCCTCGCGCCGATGATATTGGACGATGTGCCGACGATAAGGCTCCGGGATCGAAGCCTTGGCATACGGCACTTTCGAGAGCAGTTCGCGATCACGAGGCTTGAAATTGGCTTCGGACGCCGGCTCCAGCGTTGCCGTCGAGACACCGACACAGCCTGAGAGGCTCAGCCCCACTAGCAGAAGCGCGACTAAGCGCATTCGCCACCATTCCCTTGCTAATCAGGCCGCCATTCGGACCGGAATTCCGCCGGACCATACTCGAAACACGCCTGAAGCTACCAGCGATTAGGACCAGCCACGGGACCGGTCCTGTGAAGGTGTTGCGCCAAAGTCGCAACCATTCTGGGCGGACTTGAGGCAGTCAAAAAGGTATCGAGTCCAAGCCCGTAAAAAGCATCCCATCGATGGGTTAACCTGAGGTTTACCCTGTCCGGCCACAACAGCACAGCATTGAGTGCGAGTAGCGCATCGAGGCCGCAGATCACTAACATTTGTGGCGGAAGCGCCCCCAAGTGACACGATTCCCTGCCTAATTTCGCCTCATCGGAAGCCAATCGTACCATTAAGCCTGAACTATCGGACGAAACACCGGAATCGGCGAAAACGTCCGAAATTGGAATGAGGAGGAAAGACATGAACAACGAGAGGGCGACGAACCAGTCGCTGGACGGCCGCAAGCCACAATCTGAATTGCAAAGCCAGTATAGGCGAATTGCTATTTCGGCCGTGGTTGCCGCTTTGCCCTATGGTGGCGAGACCAAGCCCTCCGGCGCTGAGACGAAGAAGCGGGATTACGCAGCGGCCGAAGCCCGCGACTGACCCGCCAGTGCCGGCCGGCGCATTGCGAAGCAATACGCCAAAATTTCTTGCAGGATGCGCGACACATGGCCATGACTGCGCCGATTGCGGCTTTGCGCCGCAGCCGGCGGAGGGTCCATGCTGACGGTCTACATACCGCGCGGAACTGCGCTTGAACCGCATGTGATTGCCGCCAGCGATCCGATTCCGGAAGGATCGGTCTGGCTCGATCTGTTCAATCCGACGCTGGAAGAGGACAAGCTGGTCGAGAGCCTGGTCGGGATCGCGGTCCCGACCCGCGAAGAGATGCAGGAAATCGAGATTTCCAGCCGTCTCTATGTCGAGAATGGCGCGCGCTACATGACCGCCACGCTGATGTGCCAGTCGGACACACCGCAGCCGATCACAACGCCGGTCACGTTCATTCTGTCCGGTCAGCGGCTGATCACGGTACGCTATGATGAGCCCAGGCCATTTGCGATGATCCGCCACAAGCTCGGCCGGACATGCTCTCCAAGCATCACCGGCTCGTCGGTGCTGATGGATCTTCTCGATGCGGTGATCGACCGCAATGCCGACATTCTGGAGCGGATCGGTTCCGAGGTCGATCATGTGTCGCAGCGGATATTCGAGACCCGAAGGAGCCGCGGCGGAGGCTCGTCACGAGTCTACCAGGGCATTCTCTATACCATCGGCCGCAAAGGCGACCTCACGTCCAAGGTGCGTGAAAGTCTGGTCTCGATCGGCCGGCTGGTGCTGTTCCTCGCCAACGAGGACGAGGGCATGCGCTGGTCGAAAGAAATGCGCGCGCAACTGAAGACCATGCAGCGCGATACACAGTCGCTGTCCGATCACACCACCTATCTGACCAACAGCATCACCTTCCTGCTGGACGCGATGCTCGGTCTCGTCAGCATCGAGCAGAACAACATCATCAAGCTGTTCTCGGTGGTGGCGGTGGTGATGATGCCGCCGACGCTCGTCGGTACCGTTTACGGCATGAACTTCAAGCACATGCCGGAACTCGATTACGTCGCCGGTTATCCGTTCGCGCTGCTGCTGATGGTCGTATCGGCGATCCTGCCGTACATGTATTTCAAGTGGAAGAAATGGTTGTGAGCGACTCTAATCGTTCGAGCATGATGTTTTTCCGAAAACCGCTTCACACTTTTCGGCATCATGCTCTTGTCGCTCACACATGCTGGCCGCCATTGATGTGAATTTCGGCGCCGTGCACGTAGGACGACGTCTCGGTGCACAGCACGTAAACGATCTTCGCGACCTCATCGGGGGTGCCGAGCCGGTGCATCGGGATCTGGTGCTCGACGATCTTGTCGGTGCCGGGAGACAGGATCGCGGTATCGATCTCGCCCGGCGCAATCGCATTCACGCGAATGCCGAGCGGACCGAAATCGGCCGCCATTTCGCGTGTGAGCGATGCGAGCGCAGCCTTTGAGGTGGCATAGGCCGCGCCGGCAAAGGGATGAACGCGCGAGCCCGCAATCGAGGTGACGTTCACCACCGAGCCGTGTGTTGCTTTCAACTGATCGAGAAGACCGCGCGCCAGCATGATCGGCGCGAAAAAATTCACCTGAAAGACATGCTGCCAGACCTTGATATCGGTCTGGATGGCGGCGAGGCGCGCACCGCCTTCTGCTTTCGGAGAGACCGCGGCGTTATTGACGAGCGCGTGGAGATGGCCGTCGGGCAGCCGGCGCTTGATTTCCTCGATCGCGGCCGCGGTATTGGCTGGATCGCCGAGATCGACCTGAATGTGATCCTCGGGCCCCGCCTCCCACGGACAGTTTTCCGGGAACGGATGGCGGGAACAGGTGATGACGCGCCAGCCGGCGGCCGAAAACCGCTTCACCGTCGCGTGCCCGATCCCGCGGCTTGCGCCAGTCAGCAGCAACGTGCGGCGCGGACCGTTATCCGAAAGAGGCATTTGTTACTGTCCTGCGAGGTACTCTAAAGCGAAATTAGCCTACGGGTAGAGCCGCGTCTTGATCCAAGTTTCATTCGTGCCGGTGCGCGTGAACGCCACGCGGTCATGCAGCCGGAACGGGCGGTCATGCCAGAATTCCATCGCGAGCGGGGCCACGCGAAAGCCCGACCAGAAGGGCGGCCTTGGAATGGTTCCGAGCGGATAACGTGCCGTGACTTGCGCCACGGCTTTCTCGAAGGCGAGCCTGCTTTCTAACGGTGACGATTGCCGGCTCGCCCATGCGCCGATCTGGGCGAGCCTGGGTCGCGACGCGAAATACGCATCGGCTTCCGCGTCCGGCACCGGCGTGACAAGTCCGCGAATGCGCACTTGCCGCCGTAGCGATTTCCAGTGGAAGGCGAGTGCAGCCTGCGGACGCTCGGTCAGTTCGCGACCCTTGGCGCTGTCGAGATTCGTATAGAAGACGAAGCCAGCTTCATCGAAGCCCTTCAGCAGCACCATGCGGACATCAGGAAAGCCGTCAGTGCCGGCGGTCGCGAGCGCCATCGCGTTCGGATCGTTTGGCTCCGAGCGCGCGGCCTCCTGCATCCAAAGCGCGAACAATGCGAGTGGTTCGGATTCGGCGGTGAAATCACCGTTCCTTAACGGGTCCTGCTGTTCAATGGCCGGCATATCTGACATTCCAAGAGGCACCGAGTGGCCGGCCTGTTGCAGCGTTCTGCCGTCCGGCTTGCCGTATATAGGGGAGCGCGACCCGCGCGCCTATGGCGAAGCGTCTGCTGCGCGGTGGCCCTGATCGCAGTGGTGCTGCCGGGAAGCGGCTGCAGCACAAGCTACCCAATCGGCTCCCAAAAGGAGCAAAAGGAAGAGGACAAGCTCTTTCATACGGGTTCGGTCGCCGCCAGTTCTTCCCAACAGCCCGTCAACGAGGAAGTCCAGTTGCCGCCGGATGCCGACCTCGCTGTTGCCAAGGTCGCTTTGTCGGAAGTTCTGACCAGGGGCGGGGCTGATGCGAGCATCCCCTGGGAAAACCCCAAATCCGGCGCTCGCGGTACGATCACCCCGCTCGCCAATTCCTATCGGATGGAAGGTGCCTTGTGCCGGGACTTCCTGGCGAGCTACGTGAGCGACGGCTCGGAATCCTGGATGCAGGGCGAGGCTTGTCGGGTCCGTCTGGGCAAATGGGAAGTCCGTCGCCTGAAGCCGTGGCGAAGGACGTGAAGCTGGGCGTTGCGAAAACCGGACTACAATCCCAAATATCGGTAGCAATTATCGGTAGATTGACAAGCCGGGCTCGACCCGGCCTCTGTTTTTAGGAGTTTGATCGCATGCGCGACCCCTACGAGGTCCTGGGGGTGCCGCGGGGGGCTGCGGCTGGCCAAATCAAGTCAGCATTCCGGAAGCTTGCCAAGAAGCACCATCCCGACGCCAACAAGGACGACCCGAAAGCCTCCGAGCGCTTCGCTGAGGCCAATACTGCCTATGAAATTCTCGGCGACGAAAAGAAGCGAAAGCAATTCGACGCCGGTGAAATTGACGCCGAAGGCAAGCCTCGATTCACGGGATTTGAGGGCGCTCATCCCGGTGGTTTTGGTGGCGGATCCGACCCACATTTCGAGACCTTCACCTGGGGCCCGCAAGGCGCTCAGCGTGCAGGCGAGGGCGCTCGCGGGGGCTTTGGTGGCGGTATCGACGAAATCCTGAAGGAAATGATGGGGGGGCGTGCGCGAAGTCGCCGTCAGACGCATTTCGAGCCGGAAGAATTCGAGGCGGCGCCGGGTCAGGATGTCGCCGCGACTACCACCATCTCGCTGTCCGATCTGGCGCATGGCGGCTCGCGCCGCGTGCAATTGCCGACCGGAAAAGAGCTCGACATCAAGATCCCGGCAGGTCTCTCCGACGGCCAACAGATCAGGCTCAAGGGTCAGGGCTTCGCTGTCGCTGGCGGGCTCTCGGGCGATGCAATCGTCACCGTGCATATCGCGAAGCATCCGTATTTCGAGCGTGACGGTTCCAGCATCCGCCTCGAGCTGCCCATCACGATTTACGAGGCGATACTGGGCGGAAAGGTTCGTGTGCCGACCCTCGACGGCGCCGTCGAACTCGCAATTCCCGCCAACACCAGCGGCGGGCGCACCTTTCGGCTGAAAGGCAAGGGGCTGCCGGACAAGCAGGGCAAGGGCGATCTGCTCGCGACCGTGCGCATCGTCTTGCCGGAAGAGGCGGATGCCGAACTCGAAGAACTGATGCAAAAGCTTCGCGAGAGCGCGCCCTACGACCCGCGCAAGGGTCTTTCTTGAGGCGAGGCGCTGAGGGTTCAGGTTCCCTTGCGAGCAGGTTCGGCCGAGGATCGATTTGTGGGCGGTGGCGCGCGGTTCTCCAACTGCTCATACGCGGCCCGTGCAAGCTCCTTCAATCGTGCCTTGTCAGCATTGCCGCTGACGACAAAGGTATAGCCGCTCTCGACCCAGCGGATCGCTGCGACATTGTCCGACTGCAGATAGCGGAACGCCATCTGCTGGGGCCCGGCTTTCGAGCAGTAGAAGGTAACTCGGTCGCCGTTGCCATTCTCGAACATGAAAAGCGCTGCAGTACCTGACGGGCCCGGCAGCAGCCGGCCGCCCAGCAACTTCAGGTCGAAATGGCTGAAATCGGGGATGCGCAAATTGGTGCCAAGACGCCGCGACAGCCACGGCATCAGATGCGCCTCGGCGGCGCCCACCTCGATCGGGTGACGGACCTCAGCGATATAAAGCTTGTGCGCGCTCAAGGCTTCCTGCGCGATCTGGTCGGCCGGATCTCCGGCCGCTGCAGCAACCTCGGTCGTGCCGCGCGCCATCCAGCCACTGACGCCACCGACGAGGAATGCGAAGGCCGCGACCGCAGCCGCGATCGCGCGCCATTTGCGCCCTGATCGAAGCAGCGTGTCGACCTTCAGCCGCTCCGGCACCGCTTCGTTCGCAGTCTCTCCAAAACGCAGACGGATTGCATCCGCTTGCGCACGCCAGGCGGCCACACGCGCCGCATCCTCCGGGTGCGAGGCAAGCCATGCCTCCACCGCAGCGGAGCGCTCCGCCGGCAATTGCCCGTCGATGAAGGCGTGCAATTCGTCTTCGGTGACGGGGGATTCGCGCTCGATCATTGGGCAGCCTCTTGAATCATTTGACGCGGCGCAGCGCCGGGCGCTCGCCGTCGAGATAGGACTTGATCTGCGCGCGCGCTCGCGCGAGCCGGGACATCACGGTGCCGATCGGCACTCCCTGCACGTCGGCGACTTCGCGGTAGGACAGGCCTTCCAGCACTACCAGCAGCAGCGCCTGTTTCTGATCGTCGACCAGAAGCTCAAGCGCCCGCTCGATGTCGCGCCCGCCAGCCTCAGGGCCTGCAGAATCCGGCGCGTCGTTGTCGTCGAGCGACGCCGTCAGTGGCCGGCGCGCCAGCGAGCGCAGCCGGTTGCGGTTGAGATTGGTCAGGATGGTGAACAGCCAGGACCGGATATCGCCGCCGTGAAAGAGATGCTCGGAACGCAATGCGCGAACCAGGGTATCCTGGACGAGATCGTCAGCGAGTTCGGTATCACGCGTCAGTGCCCGCGCATAGCGACGCAAGGCCGGAACCGTACCTTCGACATCGTGGCGGAAGCTGCTCATCTTGCGATTCCTGTCATCCGTTGCGCGCGGCTCCGGCGAAGAACAGTTGCATTGAAAACAACACCGCCCGCATATTCACTATTCCGAAATCTTAGCTGCGGCACGGCCGCCGGAGGCTGCGCAGCACCCGAAAATCTGCATGCCAGGCCGGCTTCTTGATGGCCCCGTTACCCTATGCCACAAGGTGACAGCGCAAAAGCGCCCTAACCATAGGCATGTTGACGGAATCGGGAGCGGCGATGGCGGATGCCTCGGGTTTCATGCGCGGCAAGCGCGGGCTGATCATGGGGGTTGCCAATAACCGCTCGATCGCCTGGGGCATCGCCAAGTCATGCCGCAATCATGGGGCGGATCTGGCCTTCACTTATCAGGGCGATGCGCTGAAAAAGCGGGTCGAGCCACTGGCGGAGGAGGTGGACGGGATCGTGGTCGGGCATTGCGATGTGTCGGAGCCCGCGACCATCGACGCCGCCTTCCAGGCGGTGGAATCGGCATGGGGCTCGCTCGATTTCGTCGTCCACGCCATCGCGTTTTCCGACAAGGACCAGCTCGACGGCCGCTATGTCGACACCACGGCGGACAATTTCACCAAGACGATGCTGATCTCCTGCTATTCCTTCACGGCGATCGCGCAGCGCGCCGAAAAGCTGATGCGCAATGGCGGCTCGATGCTGACGCTGACCTATTACGGCGCCGAGAAGTGGATGCCGCATTACAATGTCATGGGATTGGCGAAAGCAGCGCTCGAATGCTCAGTGCGCTATCTCGCGGCCGACCTCGGTCAGAAGAATATTCGCGTCAACGCGATCTCGGCAGGACCGATCAAGACGCTTGCGGCGTCCGGCATCGGCGACTTCCGATACATCTTGAAATGGAACGAATACAACACGCCGCTTCGTCGCAATGTGACGCTCGAAGATGTCGGCGATGCCGCGACTTATTTTCTGTCGGATCTATCGCGCGGCGTAACGGGTGAGATCCATCATGTCGATGCCGGCTACCACATCGTCGGCATGAAAAACCCCGACGCGCCCGACATCAGCAAAGCGGTGGACTGAACGGGGCTGCCGCCTCCCAGAATTTATTCGCATTGCCATGTCGGGACGGGGCATATTCGCGCGTCCTTGAAACAGATGAGGC
>Ga0190274_10002852_pt1 | contig 10264 bp, 7 predicted proteins | sample Popmic531T_FD_133002 | JGI IMG/M metagenome (GOLD analysis project Ga0190274, IMG submission 133002) | Populus adjacent soil microbial communities from riparian zone of Yellowstone River, Montana, USA - 531 T | ecosystem: Environmental > Terrestrial > Soil > Riparian zone | place: USA: Montana...
CGGCCCCATCAGGTATTCCAGCACGTCGCTGTAGTGGATGCCGATCTGCAGCATCACGCCGCCCGGCATGCCCTGCGCCTGATAACGCCAGGACGACAGATCGATCTTGCCAAGCCGGTCGCGGCTGATGTTGGCCTCAGCGTTGACCAGCTTGCCGAACGCGCCGCTGTCGATCTGCTTCTTGACGTAGCGGAAGTGGCTTTCGCGGCGGCGCTGATAGCCGAGTGCGAGCACCACAGCGGCCTTGCGGCAGGCGTCGGCGATGGCGCGGCCTTCGGACACGCTGTTGGCAATCGGCTTGTCAAGGAAGGTGTGCTTGCCGGCCTCCGCCGCCACGCGCGTGGTTTCCAGATGCGCGTTGTTCGGAGTGGTGTTGACGATCGCCTCGATGGATTTGTCGTTGAGCACGTCCTGGTAGCTTGCCGCGGCCTTGCAGCCGTATTTCTTGGCGAACGCCTCGCGCTTGTCCGGCGAGCGCGTGTAGCAGGACACGATCTCGATCTTGTCGGTGCGCTTGATGGCGTCGGCAAGGACGTCCGACCACCAGCCCATGCCGAGGCACGCGACGCGCAGCGGCTTCGTTGCCATTCGGGCGTTCCTACTTGGCGTCCGGATCCCAGGTTGCGCCGATCGACTCCACGGCGGCCTTTGCCAGATCGAGGTCGGTCTGCCAGTCGCCGCCGGCGACGCCGATGCCGCCGATGCACTCGCCGTTCACCAGGATCGGGCAGCCGCCGCGCGTCGCGGTCCAGCGCTCGGGGCCGGCGGCGAGCGTCAGCCCGATGGCGTTGACCACGTCGAGGTCCTGGCCGACCGCGCCCTTCGGAGAGGTGGGGCGCTTGTTCGAAGCGGCCGCGACCGCCTTGGTGGTCGAGGAATGCACGGTGTGGAAGCGTCCGCCTTCCATGCGCTCCAGCAGGATCAGGTGTCCGCCGGCGTCGACGATGGCGATGGAGACGGCGATGCCTTCCTTGTTTGCCCCCGCGATTGCGGTGGCCATCATCGTCTTGGCGCCCGCGTTTGTCAGGCGCTTGGTGTCGGCGAAATTCATGCTGTTGTCCTCAACGATTGCCGGCATAGTGCGTTATGCAAAGCGGGGCATCAAGCTGTGACTGTCATCGTCCGCGAAAGCGGACGATCCAGTAACCACCCAACAGTGCTGTGAGTGCTGGATGCCCGCTTTCGCGGGCATGACAGCGGTGGGGGTGTAAGGAGACCTGCTTACCTCGCCAGCGCTTCGATCAGCGGCGCGGCGTCCTTGAGCGACTCGATATTCCAGAGCCGCTCCGACAATTGCTTGGCACGCGCTTCGCCGTATACCGGCGTCACGAGGTCGTGGAATTTGGCGATCAGGCCGTCGTCGTCGAGCGGCACGATGCGCGAACCCCAGGCTTCGTCGGCCTGGCGGACGAACGTGCCCTTCGCGGTGTGCACGGTGACGCGGGCCGGGCGAAGTCGGGGATAGAGCTGGTCGATCTCGGTCGGTGCCGTGATGGAGAGCTTGTTGGCGAAATCAGCGAACGCCGGGTCCTTCCGCGTTCTCTCGTCGAAATGCTCGAACTTGATGCCGCGATAGCGCGCCGCGAGCCCCATCAAGTACGGGAAGCTCAGTTGCGCGCTGGCGAAATCGTCCCATGGCACATGGGCGTGCTCGGCGGCGATCTTGTAGGTTTCGACGTCGACCTTCTTGATGTCCTCGAACTTGATCTTCTCGTCGTTCAGCAGGCCGAATGCCGCCTCGACCGCGGGCTGGATGTGCCGGCAGCAGGCGTACGGCTTGATGTAGCAGTCGGTGATGCCGTAGTCCGCCTGCGGCGGCAGCGTGATCGGCCGCGCCTTGTCGACCCGGCCGAACGCGAAGGCCTGCATGAAGCCGTCGCGCGATTCGATGACGTTCGGCGGGCCTTCGACACCCTGCTCGGCAAGCAGCGCCGCTTGCACGCCTTCGCGCGAGGCGTGTCCCGCATGCAGCCGCTTGATGTCGCCGCCGCCGTTGACGAAGGCGAACAGCCCGGCGGCGCTCGACGCCGCGATGCCGAGCGCGTTGCCGAGCTTGTCGGCCGGCAGCGCGCGCAGCTTCGCGGTCGCCATCGCCGCGCCGAACGGGCCGACCGCGCTGGTCGGATGGAAGCCGCGGTGGCGCAGGTCCGGCGCGCAGGCGCGAGCCAGCGAAATGTTGGTCTCGTAGCCGGCCACCATCGTCTCGATCAGCGCGGCGCCGGAGGCGCGGCGCTCGTAGCCGACGCTGAGAATGGCCGGCACCACCACGCAGCCACAGTGCGCCGAGCCGTTGCGGTAGCCGTCGTCGAGCTCGATGCCGTGCGCCGCGGTGCCGCCGAGGAACGCGGCGTCGAGCAGGTCGGCGCGGCGGGCGCGGCCAGGCACCGGGATCTTGCCGGCTGGGCGCACCGAGGCGATGACGTTTTCGGCGCTGGTCGCGATGGTGCCGGGCGCGCCGGCGATCATCACTCCAACTGTGTCGAGCAGGTGGCGCTTGGCGTAGTGCCGTGCCTCCTCGGGGATCGCGTCGTAGCGCAGATCGCGGTTGAACGCGATCAGCGCCTGCGTCGCGCCGGCGGCGGGCTGCAGGGTGTGAACGGCTTCGGCGTGGGACATGGCGCTTCCTCGATTTCGAGGGAGCTTACACCGGTGCTGCTTGCTCGGTCACCTTGTCCGTAACCGGGGTTCCTTCGATTGAAAGCGGATAGGAGGCGAACTCAGCCTTTCCGTATCTTCTCCAGCACCGGCAGCAGATACGAGATGAACTTCGGCGGGTCCTCGCTCATCGGGAAGTGGCCCAGTCCCTTCATGATTGTTGCCTCGGCGCCGGTGCGCTTCGCCACGTCGAGCGTGCCCTCGCTGGTGCAGGAATAGTCGTATTCGCCGGTGAGCAGGTAGAGCGGCGTCTTGCGGCCGTCGATCTCGTCGACCTTGGCGCGGATGTCGCCGTCAACCTTGTAGAAATGCAGGTCGCCCTTGAACACGCCGGGCCCGCTCATCAGGTAGTGCCAGAGCGTCTCCCAGCGGTGATTGTCGGGCGCGGTCGGCGCGACCAGCCCGGACACGACGCCGGTCGACACCTCGCCGCCGTGCACGTCGGGCCGGTGCAGCCATCCGACGTCGTAGTAGGGCGCGACATGCGCCGCGGTCTCCAGCCCGATGATGGCGCGGAACCGCTCGGGGTGCTGGTGCGCTAGATAGAGCACGATGCGGCCGCCGATCGAGCATCCCATCACCACGGGTTTGTCGAGCTTCAGCGCGTCGGAGATTTCCAGCACCATGCGGACGTAGTCGCGTGAGGGGAGCTTGTACTCCTCGTCCTGGTAGCCTTCGGGCGGCGACGACTTGCCGTGCCAGGGCATGTCGAACACGATGACGCGGAAATTGTCGGTGATGCGCGTGTCGTTGAGCAGTCCGCGATACTGACGCCCGTCGGAGCCGGCGGTGTGCAGGCAGAGCAGCGGAATGCCCTGGCCCGCTTCCTCGATATAGAGCCGGTGCGCTCTGCCGAGCAGATTGAAGTTGAGGTAGCGGCCGACGATGGGCTCGAAGGTCGGCTTTGCCGGCGCCGCTTTCGGCGCGGGCGCGCTTCCGCCGCCGCCGGCGTGCTTGCGCGGCGAGGCCAGCACATCCTTGATGTAGAGCAGGTTCTGCATGAATGGGCGCAGGTCGCCTTCGATCTTCAGCTTGCCGTGCTTGAACAATGCGAAAATGTCGTGGTGACCGGGCGGCGGCATCTCGGTCCAGAACAATTCCCATTCGTCGCGCGGCGCGCGCAACGCGAAGCTGTAGTTCGGCGTCACGAACGGGCCAGGCGTGATCGAGGCGATGCGGCCTTCCAGGATTTTGACAAGATAGCCCTGGTCGCTGATCTCGACCAGAAACGTGGTGGAGAGAAAACGGCCGCGCCGCACGAGATTGGCGTCGGCGTTCACCAAATCGGGAATGCGTTCGATCATTACGGCTCTCCCGTCACGCACTGCTGTCACACCAAACACCGCTGTCATCACCCGCGAAAGCGGGTGATCCAGTAACCACAGACATTCGACGATACTGCAAATTCCTCGAGTACTGGATGCCCGCTTTCGCGGGCATGACAGCTGGAGGGTGGCACAGCGGCATCACATCATCCTCACCAGCGCATCGACCGCGACGACGCCCTGGCCCTTGGCGCGCACCATCAGCGGATTGACCTCGGCTTCCGCGACGGCGGGCCCGTCCATCACAGCAAGCTGCGACAGCGCGGCCAGCGCGTTCGCCAGCGCGTCGAGATCGCCCGGCGGCTTGCCGCGATAGCCGGCGAGCGCCTTGAGCGCCGCGACTTCGCCGATCATCTCATGCGCGGTGGCGAGATCGACCGGCGCGAGGCGAAGACTGCGGTCGCGGTAGATTTCGGCGAGCACCCCGCCGGCCGCCACCATCACCAGCGGCCCGACGTCGGCATCGACGCGGTACCCGATCAGCACTTCGCCGAGGCCTTGCGTCATCGGCTGCACCAGCACGCGCGGCGCTTTGGTGGATTGCGCGATCTGCTTTGTCGCAGCCAGCAGGGCCGCGTCGTCGCGCACGTTGAGAATGACGCCGCCGACATCGGACTTGTGTGCGATCTCGGCCGACAGCGCTTTGACAGCGACGGAATAGGAAAAGGGCAGGGACGGTACTTTCGTCGCGTTCACATCGAGCGCGACGCTTGGCGCGTGAGCCACACCCAGCTTGTCGAGCAATGCATAAGCCTCCAGTTCATCGAGCATGCGGACCGCCAGCTGCTTCTCCCTCCCCCTGAAAGGGGCAGGGTTGGGATGGGGGCCAGCGATCACACGCGGCTCGCGCCGCCCTAACGCCGCTGCGATCGCGTCGGCGCAGGCTTCAGGCGTGTGAAAGTTCGGTATGCCCGCGGCGGAGAGACGTTTCAGCGCGTCCGGCGCCTCGGGAACGAGGAGCGCCGCGATCGGCTTCTGCGCGCCGGCGCTATCAATGATCGGCTTCACGGCCAAGTCGGGATAGAAGCGTGCCGATGAGCCGATCACCGCCACCACCATGTCGAACTCCGGCGCCGAGGTCAGCACGCCGAGCGCGGCCTTCATGGCGTCGTACTGCGTGCCGGTCAGCGTCATGTCGACGATGCGCGCCGGCGCGACATCGACGCCGGTGCTTGCCTTCAACCGCGCCAGCGTCTCCGCGCTGGGCTGCTCGACCTTGACGCCGCGGACGCTGAGCGGATCGACCACGGTGGCCGCGCCGCCAGCCGTCGTCGTCACCACGGCGACCGCGCCGCGCTTGGCGCCGCGCGGCAATGCCGGCACGCGCGCTACCATCGGGAAGCCTTCGATCAGCCCTTCCAGCGTGTGGACCCGCGCGATGCCACACTCGGCCAGGAACACGTCGGCGATGTCGTCTTCGCCGGCCAGCGCGCCGGTGTGGGACACGGCGAGCGAACGTGCCGCTTCGGAGCGGCCGAGTTTGTAGGCCATTACCGGCTTGCCGCGCTTCGCCGCCTCGAGCGCGAAGGCGCGCAGCGCAGACGCCTTGCGCATGGTTTCGAGGAACAGCACGTAGCCGTCGATACCGGGATCGTCGAGCGTTGACGCGCATATCTCGCCGATCGACAGATCAGCCTCGTTTCCGACGGAAACCAGAGCGGCAAATCCTATACCCCGTGCCTTTCCGCGCGAAAGGAACGTGCCGATCATGCCGCCGGAGTGTGAGGCCGCGAAGATGCGGCCGACCGGCAAATCCTTTTCGTCGAAGGCAGCGTTGGCGGTGAGGAATGTCTTGTGCCGCAGGTCCACCACGCCGAGGCTCGACGGCCCAACGATGCGGGTCTTGGTCGTGGCGACGATCTCGCGCAGCCGCGTCTCGCGCGCGTGGCCTTCTGCGCCGACCTCGGCGAAGCCGTTGGCGAGCGCGGTGACGACCGGCACGCCGAGGCGTCCGCATTCCTCGATCGCCTCGATGGTCGCCTCGGTGTTCGCGACCACGTAGACGTGCTCCGGCACCTCAGGCAGCGCCGCGAGCGACGGGTACGCGCGCTCACCGAGCACCTCGTCGCGCCGCGCGTTGACCGGATAGATGCGGCCGGCATAACCGGCCTGGCGCAGGAACTTCAGCGGGCGTCCGGCGGTCTTGGTTGCGTCGTTCGACTGGCCGACGATGGCCACGGACTTCGGCGCGAAGAGGTGTTGGGCGAGGGTGGCGTCAGCGGCGCCCTCTCGTCTCCCTCCCCCGCAGGCGGGGGAGGTAGGAATCGAGAGAGTCATTCCGCGGCCTCAGCGGATTTCGGCTTCGGCGGCCTTTGATCGAACCGCCGGTCGAACACGTGCTCGGCGATGCGGTTCTTCAAGATCTCCACCGAGCCGCCGGCGATCATCCAGCCGCGGCAGCGGCGCATGCAATATTCGACCAGCGCCGACTTGCTGTAGCCTGCCGCGCCCATGATCTGGATCGCCTCGTGCGCGACTTCGAAGCCGGCGGTGTTACACGCAACCTTAGCGACGGAGGTCTCGTATGCGGAGGGCAAACCGCGGTCGGCGTTCACCGCGGCGCGATAGAGCAGCAGCTGCGCGCTCTCCAGCTTGATCGCCATGTCGGCGAATTTCCATTGCAGGCCCTGGAATTCGCACAGCGGCCGGCCAAACTGCTTGCGCACGGAGGCGTGCTCGCGCGCGCGTTCGTAGGCGTAGCGGCCAAACGCCAGCGAGCGCGCCGTGTTGCCGATGCGCTCGACGTTGAAGCCCGCCATCTGCTTCTTGAAGCCGCCGGGGCCGAGCAGCACGTTCTCCGCCGGGATGCGGCAATTGTCGAAATGCAGCTCGCTCCATTGCTCGCCACTCATGAATTCCTGCGGCGGGCCGACGGTGAAGCCCGGCGCGCCGCGCTCGACGATCACCGAGCCGATCCCGCCGGTGCCTGGCCCATAGCGCACATAGACGAGGAAGATCGCGGCGTCCGGGCTGAAGGTGGAGAACACCTTGCTGCCGTTGAGGATGTAGTGCGGGCCGTCCGGCCTGGCGGAGGTCTTCAGCTCGGTCGCGGCCGACCCGGCGTCCGGCTCGGATATGCCGAGGCTGATCACCATGTTGCCCGCCAGAAGCTCGGCGAGCCATTTCTTCTTCTGCGCTTCGCTGCCGTATTCGGCGAAGGTGCGGATCGGCCCGAAGTTGCCGAACTGCACGACGTCGGCGCTGCGCGGGCACACCGATGCGACCTGCTCGATCGCGATCACCGCGTCGAGCAGCGTGCCGCCTAGGCCGCCGTCGGTCTCGGGGATGGTGATGCCCATCAGCCCTTGCTTGTGCATCAGCTTGGCGACATCGAACGGATAGCGCGGATCGTGCGCGCGGCTGAGCGCGTCCTTCTCCAGATGCGCAACCGCAAACTTACGCACGGAGTCCGCGAACAGCTTTTGCTCTTCGGTGAAGTCGAAGTTCATTTTAGTCCCGCAGCTTGCCGCTCTTTACCTCTCCCCGCTTGCGGGGAGAGGTCGGCTTCCGAGCATAGCGAGGAAGCGGGGTGAGGGGGACTCTCTACGGACGCGACTCCTTGAGATTCCCCCTCACCCGGCTCGCTTCGCTCGCCACCCTCTCCCCGCAAGCGGGGGGAGGAAGCGCCCTACTGCGCCTTGGCCCCTGACGCCCGCACGATCGCCGACCACTTCTTCTCTTCCTTGTCGATGTCCGCGGCGTATTCTTCGGGCGTTGAGGGCAATGGCTCGGTGCCGTCGGCCGCCATGCGCATCTTGGTATCCGGAGAGGCGACCGCCTCGCGCAGCGCCACGCTGAGCTTGCGGATGATGGCGTCGGGCGTGCCGGCCGGCGCGATGATGCCGTAATGCAGCACCGCTTCGTAGCCGGGCAGCGTCTCGGCCACGGTGGGCAGGTCGGGGAACACCGCCGAGCGTGCGGCTCCCGTCACTGCGATCGGGCGCACCTTGCCCTCCTTGGCGATGGCGACCGCCGGCGGCAACGACGAGAAGAACATCTGCACGTGGCCGCCGATCAGGTCGGTCAGCGCCGGCGCGGTGCCGCGGTACGGCACATGGGTCAGCTTGACGCCCGCCATCTGCTCGAACAGCACAGCGCCAAGATGGATGCCGCTGCCGATGCCTGACGAGGCGTAGCTCAGCTTGCCGGTTTCCTTCTTGGCGAGCGCGATCAACTCCGGAATGGTCTTTACCGGCACGTTGGGATTGACCACCAGGATGAGCTGGCCTGTCCCGATCAGGCCGACCGGCGCAAAATCCTTGCGCGGATCGTAGCCGACGTTGTCGTAGAGCGTCGGATTGACGGCGAGGGTGCCGGTGCCGCCGAGGACGAGCGTGTAGCCGTCGGGCGCGGCGCGCGCGACCTGCCGTGTCGCGATCGAGCCGCCGGCGCCGGCGCGGTTCTCAACCACGATGGTCTGACCAAGCGTCTTGCTCATCTTCTCGGCCACGCTGCGGCCCATGACGTCGTTGCCGCCGCCGGGTGGATAGGGGATCACCAGCGTGATCGGACGGCTCGGATAGTCCTGCGCGGCCGCGCCCGTCAGCAACGCGGAAGCGGCGAGCAGCGCAGCGGCGAGCGATGACAGTTTCATTCCCAACCTCGATGTGAGTTGAAGCCCGTTCAATGCTTGGCGCTCATCGACCGGATGATGGCCGACCATTTGGTTTCCTCGTTGTCGATCACGGCGGCGTGCTCTTCCGGCGTTGTCGGCATCGCCTCGGCGCCCTCCTGGGTGAGCCGGCGCTTCACTTCGTCGGTGGCGAGCGCGGCGCGCAATTCCTTGTTGAGCCGCTCGACGATCGGACGTGGCGTGCCGGCGGGCGCGACGATGCCATAGGTCAACACGGCGTCGAAGCCGGGCAGGCCGGACTCCGCAATCGTGGGCAGGTCGGGGAACATGCTCGATCGCTTCATCGAGGTGGCGGCGAGCGCGCGGATCAGCTTGCCGTCGATTGCGGCGCGCGACACCGGGATCGGGTTGAAGCCGACCTTGACGTGGCCGCCGACCAGATCAGTGATCAGCGGCTGCGAGCCTTTGTATGGAATGTAGGAAGCCTTGACGCCAACCTGCTGCGCCAGCATCACGGCGGCGAGATGATTGACGGTGCTCACGCCGGGTGTGGCAAGCTGGAACGGCTCTTTGGAGGCGCGCATGTCCGCGATCAGATCGCCGACGTTGCGATAGCTCACGCTGGGATGCACCAGCAGCAGCGCCGGCGCCGAGCCGATCAATCCTATCGGTGTGATGTCCTTCCGCACATCGTAGCCGACGTTGTCGAACATGTGCGGACCGGTGGCGAGCGTCGAGGTGTAGCCGAGCAGCAGCGTGTAGCCATCTGCCAGGCCCTTGGCGACCGTGCGCGTCGTGACGGTGCCGCTGCCGCCGCCGGCGCGGTTTTCCACCACCACCTGCTGGCCGAGCGCGGCGCCGAGCTTGTCGGCTACCGCGCGCGCCATGATGTCGACGGTGCCGCCCGGCGGCAGCGGAACGACAAGTGTGATCGGCCGGTTGGGATAGTCCTGCTGCGCCGCTACCGGGCCGGCGCCCGGCGTTGTCGCGGCGAGCGCGAACAGGACCGCTGTCAGATGTCTCATCATGGCTGCCCTCCCTTCGCGTCTTGCACGGCTCTTGCGGCCATCGCCGGGTTACTGTCGCGCATTCCGCGTGATAGATAAACGGCTCTTTCCGCCGGAACCCGCACGAATGGCTTGGTCACGTCGTGTGGCGCCGCGTTCAAATGGGGAGATGGAGCCATGAACCAGAGTCCTGCCGGCCGGCCGTTCGCTGCGCCCACGGTCGACCAACTTGCTGTCCGCGTCATCGTCGATTCCCGTTACGAGCGGTTCTTGCCGAAGATGACCCACCCGTTCGCGGTGATCGAAAACGTCGATACGGTGCCTGGGCGGCAAATGACGTCGCTGGCCTGCGAATGGGGTCTCTCGCTGCATCTGGAATCGCAGCGCGCCGGCTCCAAGGCGCAGTATCTCCTCGATTTCGGTTACACGCCGGAGATCATCCTGCGGAACGCCGACCTTCTCAGCATCGATCCTTCGAAGATCGACGGCCTGATTCTGAGCCATGCCCACCGCGACCATTTCGGCGGCATGATGGGCTTTGTCATGCAGCATCGCTCGCGGATGCGGCAGGACCTGCGGTTCTACAACGGCGGCGAAGAGGGCTATCGCGAGAAGTTCATCGGCGGGCCGGACAACCCGGTGTCATGGGGCTATGTCGACCGCCGCATGCTGGTCGCGCAGAAGGTGACGGTGTGCTGCCACGA
>Ga0190274_10002853_pt1 | contig 10263 bp, 6 predicted proteins | sample Popmic531T_FD_133002 | JGI IMG/M metagenome (GOLD analysis project Ga0190274, IMG submission 133002) | Populus adjacent soil microbial communities from riparian zone of Yellowstone River, Montana, USA - 531 T | ecosystem: Environmental > Terrestrial > Soil > Riparian zone | place: USA: Montana...
GTCTACGGCTCGGGCGACACGGCCGTCGTCGCCCTCGGCGAGGTGACGGTGGACCTGCCCACGGGCCGGTTCACCGCCATCATGGGCCCGTCGGGCTCGGGCAAGTCGACGCTCGTGCACTGCCTGGCGGGGCTCGACAGCCTCACCAAGGGACGGGTGTTCGTCGGCGACGTCGAGCTCGGCGCGCTGTCCGACAAGGAGCGCACGCTGCTGCGGCGCACCCGGATCGGCTTTGTGTTCCAGGCCTTCAACCTGGTGCCGACGCTGACGGCCGGGGAGAACATCACGCTCCCCCTCACCCTCGCCGGCCGCAGGCCCGACCCGGAGTGGTTTGACGAGGTGATCGCCACCGTCGGCCTCGGCGACCGGCTCGGCCACCGACCCTCCGAGCTGTCCGGCGGCCAGCAGCAGCGGGTGGCCACTGCCCGGGCGCTGATCAGCCGGCCGGCGATCATCTTCGCCGACGAGCCCACCGGCAACCTCGATTCCCGTAGCGGCGCCGAGATCCTCGACTTCCTGCGGCGGGCCGTCGACGAGATGGGACAGACCATTGTGATGGTCACCCACGACCCCGGCGCGGCCGCCCACGCGGACGCCGTCGTGTTCCTGGCCGACGGCCGCGTCGTCGATCGCATGGCCGACCCGACCGCCGACCGGGTGCTCGACACGATCAAGCGGCTCGGGAGCTGACGATGTGGCGCATCACCCTCAAGTCCATCGCCGCGCACAAGCGGCGCCTGCTCGCCTCCGGCTTGGCCGTGCTGCTGGGCGTGGCGTTCCTTGCGGGCACCCTCGTGCTCTACCACACGCTGATCAACGGCTTCTCGGACGTCATCGCCGAGGCCAACAAGGGCACCGACGCGCTGGTGCGCTCCAGCCTCGAGCTCGGCCAGGAGGAGCGCACCGAGCGTGGCCTCGTCGACCGCTCGCTGGCCGACACCATCGCCGCGGTCGACGGCGTCGCCGCCGTGGCACCCCGCATCGAGAGCTCCGGCCGGATTGTCGGCGCCGACGGCGACCCCATCGGCGGCGGCGCGCCCACCATCGCCGGCAACTGGGTTGATGACGACCGGCTCAACCCCTATGACCTGGCCGAGGGCCGCGCGCCCGCCGCACCGGGCGAGGTCGTCATCGACAAGGCAGCCGCCGAGGACGGCGAGCTGGTGGTCGGCGACACGACCGTGGTGCGGTCGCCCGACCGGGTCGAGGTGAGGATCGTCGGCCTGGCCACCTTCGGCGGCGCCGACAGCCAGGGATCGGCCACCTACGCCGGCTTCACCACCGAGTTCGCGGACCAGGTGCTCACGCCCGAGCCCGGCAAGGCGTCGAGCATCGCGGTGGCGGCCGAGCCGGGCGTGAGCCAGGCCGAGCTGGTCCGCCGCCTCGACGCCGGGCTCCCCGCCGGTGTCGAGGCGCTGACCGGCGCCGAGCTGACCCGCGAGATGGAAGAGGAGACCCAGGGGGAGGACCATGAGGCCTTCCAGCAAGCCCTGATCCTGTTCGCGGGCGTCGCCCTCGTCGTGGCGACGTTCACCATCTACAACACCTTCTCGATCCTGGTGGCCCAGCGCACCCGCGAGTGGGCTCTCCTGCGGGCACTCGGCGCATCCCGGGGCCAGGTGCTGCGCTCGGTCACCGCCGAGGCGCTGGCCGTGGGCCTGCTGGCCTCGGTGGGCGGCATCGCCGCCGGCATGGGTCTGGCGTTGGGCCTGCTCGCCCTCATGGACGCCATCGGCCTGACCACCCCGGCCTCCCCGCTGGTCCTCGACGCCAGCACGGTCGCGATCACCCTCGCTGTCGGCGTGGTCGTCACGCTGGTGGCGAGCCTGGCTCCGGCGGTCCGGGCCTCCCGCGTCGCCCCGCTGGCGGCGCTGCGTGACGCCGCCGTCGACCGGTCCGCGACCTCGCGGCGACGGGCCGTCGCCGGTGCCGTCGTCACCGGGGCGGGCAGCGCCCTGACCATCGTCGGCGCCACCGGCGAGGCGCTGCTGCCCACGGGCCTGGGGGCGCTGGCGACCCTGATCGCTGTCGTGGTGCTGGGACCTGTCGTGGCCCGCCCCGCCGCCGCCGTGCTCGGCGCCCCGCAGGCGGCGTGGCGCGGCATGAGCGGGGCGCTGGCCCGGCGCAACGCGATGCGCAACCCGCGGCGAACCGCCAGCACGGCCCTGGCGCTGCTGATCGGCGTGGCCGTGGTGTCGCTGTTCGCCGTCGTCGGCGCGTCGCTCAAGCAGTCGATCGACGACGCGGTCGACGAGCAGTTCTCCGGCGACCTGGTCATCATCGGCGAAGGCGCAGGTGGCCTCAGCACCGACCTGGCCCCCGCGGTCGCCGAGCTGCCCGAGGTCGCCGCGGCGTCGCCCACCGGCGGCGGGCCGGCGCGGATCGACGGTGAGAGCACGCTCGTCCCCACCTTCGACCCGGCCACCATCGAGTCGGTCGAGCACCTCGACGTGCGGCAAGGATCGCTACGAGACCTCCGCCCCGACCAGGTGGCCATCTCGGCCGACTACGCTGAGCAGCACCGGCTGGCGCTCGGCGACCCGGTGACCGTCGACTACCCCGACGGCGTGACCGAGCGGCCGACGGTCGGGGCGATCTACGCGGAGGACAACCTGAGCGAGGGTGGCGGGATCAAGCTGCACCGCGACGCCTACCTGCCCCACACATCCCGTCCCGCCGACGTCAACATGCTGATCGCCCTGGCCGACGGCGTGCCCCTCGCAGCGGGCGAAGCGGCCGTCCAGCGGGTGGCCGACCGGTTCGGCGCCCCCGACGTGCAGACCAACCAGGAGTTCACCGAGTCGATCGCCAGCGAGATCAACCTGTACCTCACCGTCATCTACGTGCTGCTGATCCTGGCGATCGTGATCGCGGTCATGGGCATCGCCAACACCCTGTCGCTGTCGATCCACGAGCGGACCCGCGAGCTTGGCCTGCTGCGGGCCGTGGGCCAGACCCGGCGCCAGACCCGGACAATGGTACGAGGCGAGGCAGTCATTGTGGGCCTGATCGGCACCGTCGGCGGCCTGGGCTTGGGCCTGTTCCTCGGCTGGGCGCTGGTGTCGGCACTGGCCAGCGAGGGCTTCGCGTCCTTCGCGATCCCCGCCGGGACGCTGGCGGTGGTGGTGACCCTGGGTGCGATCGTGGGCGTGATGGCCGCCGTCCGGCCCGCCCGCCGGGCCGCCCGCCTCGACGTGCTGTCCGCCATCGCCGCATCGGAGTGAGACGCCGAGGCCTACCGCCGCGGCCTGGTCGGCTAGCGGGCGGCGATCGCCTGGACGACGTGCTCGGCGTCCCGGTCGACGCCGGGCAGGAACCCCGAGGACATGGCGTAGAGGAACGACAGGCCCACGAAGTACAGGCCGGGCTGGTCGGCGACGACCCCGCGGCGGTGCCTCGGCTCGCCCGGGTCGTCGCCGAAGACGGGAAGGTCGATCCAGGAGAAGTCGGGACCGAACCCGGTGCACCAGATGACGTTGGCCACCTCCAACACCCGCTGGTCGGCCAGCAGGGGACGGCCGTCGCGGACCCCGACGACCCGGGGGACGCGCCGGACCCCGGCGGCGGCGAGGTCCCTGGGCTTGACCCGGACCAGCGGCGCCCCGTGGGCCAGGAGCCTGGGGCGCAGCCGGCGGCCGATCGGCGTGTCCACGGTCAGCACCCGATGGCCGATGACCCGGAACAGCAGGGGCTGGAAGACGTACCGGGCCGCCGCGCCCTCGATCCGGAACGGGACATGGCCGGACTCCTTGCCGGCCAGCCAGGTCGCCTGCCGGCCGGCGACCTCGAGGGCGATCTCCGCGCCCGAGTTGCCCGCTCCCACCACCAGCACGCCGCCCTCCCGGAGCTGGGAGGGGTTCCGGTAGCTGCCGGCGTGCAGCTGGAGCAGGCCAGGGTCGAGCTCGGGAGCGAAGGCGGGGACGCGGGGGACCTGGAAGGTGGCCATGGCGACCACCACGTTGGCCGCCTCCCAGCTGCGGTCGCCCGCGGTGACCAGGAACCCGCCGTCGGCCTTGGTGAGCCGGTCCACGCGGACGCCGGTCCGGACCGGGAGCTGGAACCGGGTCGCGTAGGCCTCCAGGTAGTCGGCCACCTGGTCCTTGGTCGGGGACGCGTGCGGCGGGGCGGGGAAGGGGAACCCGGCCAGCCCGTCGTAGCGGGCCGGGGTGAACAGCCGCAGCGAGTCCCAGCGCCTGCGCCAGGCGTCACCGACCCGCTGGTTGGCGTCCAGGATCAGGAACGGCCGTCCCCGCCTGGCCAGGTGGTGGCCGACCGACAGGCCGGCCTGGCCGCCCCCGATGATCACGGTCTCGACGCGCGCTGGCTTCCGCTCCAACATGTCCGCCTCCCGCTGGTCGCGCTGGCCTGCTGCCGGCAACGCTACGAGCGGTCGCGGGCGCGGCCGATGGGGAGTTCTCCCCAGGCGGTGAGGCCGTGCTGCATGGCGAACAGCGCCGCCGCGGCGCGGGTGGAGACGCCGATCTTGGCGTAGGCGTTCTGGATGTGATGGTCGGCGGTCTTGACCGAGATCCCGAGCCGGCGCGCCACCTGCTTGGTCTGCAGGCCGCGGGCGAGCAGGACGACGACCTCGGCCTCGCGCTCGGTCAGCCCGGCCGGCCGCTCCAGCCGGGGGACGCGTTGGCCGGCCGCCTCCAGCACCGCGGCGACGGCGTCGCGGTCGAGCCGGCCGGCGGCGGCCTCCCGTCCCAGCGCCTCGGCGGCCTGCCCGGGGGCGAGGGCCGCCCGGTGCGGTCGCGGCTCGGTCATGGCGTGGTAGGCATCGGCGGCGGCGAGCAGGCGCGCCGGCGGCGTGAGCTCGGCCGCGGCGGCGCCGCGGTGGTAGCCGGAGCCGTCGAGCCGCTCATGGTGGAAGCCGGCCACCGGCGCCAGCGCGGCCAGGAACGGGGAGCGGGCCAGGACGCGGTCGGAGTAGTAGGCGTGCAGCCGGACCCGCTCCCAGTCGTCCGGGGTGAGCGGCGCCGCCTTCTGCCAGATGCGCACCGGGACGGCCACCCGCCCCAGGTCGTGCACCAGCGCGCCCCGCCGGACGCGCAGGACGGCGGCGGCCTCCAGGCGGCACTGCCGCGCCGCCGCCGTGGCCAGCTCGGCGACCCCGGCCGAGTGGCCGACCAGGTAGGGCGAGGCGAGGTCGGCGAAGTCGCCCATCGCCCCGAGGGCGCGGTCGATCGCCTCGCCCTCCAGGGTCAGCCGCGGGCCGGGCTCGTGGGCCAGCGTCTCCTCCCAGGCGGACCCGCCGGCGTCGAGGGCCAGGAGCTCGGCGGCCGCGTCGGCCAGCGGGATGGCCACGGCGGGGTCGAACGCGCCCCCGGCCCGCTCGCGGACCACCCGGGCGGCCAGCTCCGCCCCGCCGAGCTCGCGCTGGACGGCGGCGTCGCGGGCCACCGAGGCGATCCGCACCGGCAGCGGGATCTCCTCGCCCCGGGCCCGGCTGGGCAGGCCCTTGCCGTCCCAGCGCTCGACCAGGAAGGCGAACAGGCCCCGCATGGACGCGGGCACGCCGAGCCGGTCGGTCAGCATCTGGGCCACCTCGCAGAACGCGGTCACATGACCCTTGAATCCCCAGGCCGCCCTCGGCATGCCGAGCGCGATCTGCATGGCCCGCACCGGCGCCGGGCTGCCCGAGCGGGGGAGCGCCCGCATGAACCCGGCCAGCATCTCGGGCCGCGACCCGAACCGCGTCGGCAGGGCGCGGGTCGCCAGCGCGTGGTCGTCGCCGAAGGTCTCGGCCGCGACCTCCGCGTCGGCGGTGCAGCCGACGTAGAACAACAGGCACGCGTAGTAGGTCTGCGACGCCGTGGCCGCGTCGACGCCCAGGTGGTCGGCCAGCCGCATGGCCACCAGGGTGGACTGCAGGCCGTGCTCGAGCGGGACCCCGATCCCGAGGTCCGTCGCCAGCGACAGCGCCGCCATCACCTCGGCGGCGCGGACCCGCTCCCCGCCCTGGGGTGCCGCATCCACCACACCCGGACAGTACGCGCCGCGCTAGACACCGTCGACCACCGCCACCCGGTCCAGGGTCGGGTCGTCGGGGCCGCAGATGTGGACCTGGGCGCGGCGGCATTGCCTGCTCGGGGACCGGGCCGGGGCGCCACACGGGCGACGGCACCTGGGGGCCGGGTGGGGCGGGTGCTGGGCGGCCAGGGCGGTGAAGGCGCCGACCAGCAGCGCCGCCAGGAGCGGCGCGGGGTCGGCGACCGGGGCCTCGGTGGCCGTCACGGGGAGGAGCCGTTCGGGGCCAGGATCAGATAGGCCTGGAGGACCAGGATGGCCACGATCGCCGCCCACTTGCCGTTGGGCAGCTCGACCGCGTAGCGGATCCGCTCCAGCAGCAGCAGGCCGACCTGGAGGGTGACGATCCACCCGAAGGTGACCGTGGACAGCTCGGCCACCTTGAGGCTGACCGCGTACACGGCGAACAGCGCCCCGAAGGCGACCAGGCCGGCCGCGAACAGCCAGTGGTTGCGGCCCTCGGCCCACTCCTTGGCCAGCACCGCCCCCAGGAAGTCGAGCGCGGCCAGCATCACCATCGCCCCCACCAGCAGCAGGGGAGAGGCGTCCATGCGCTCGACCACCGCCTCGCCGGCCCCCGGTCCAGCCATCGTCACCCTCCCCGGCTCGGTGCCCACGACGGCAACGATGCCTCCAAGGCGGCCCCGGAGCATCGGGGAGACGACCTATTTCCGGTCCCGGTTTTCCGGTCCCGGGCATCGGCCAGCCGCGCCGTGCCCGGTCCCCGGCCCATGCACTTACTCGGTTCAGTTAGGTATTGACGTGCTCTTCTCCGAATGCTTTCATCCCTCTACTTACACGGTTCAGTAATCAGAGAGGGACCGCGGTGGGGAGCGACCGGGACAAGCTGCTGTATGGCGGGCGGCCCTGGCTGGGGGTCAACTTCTGGTCGCGGACCGGCGGGCCGCTGATGTGGCGGAGCTACGACCCCGCGGTGGTGCGCGAGGAGCTGGCCACCCTGGCCGCCCACGGCATCAACCTCACCCGGTCGTTCTGCTACTGGCCGGACTTCCATCCCGAGCCCGACCGGCTCGACGAGGCCGTGCTGGCCCGGTTCGCCGACTTCCTGGACGGTCACACCGAGGCCGGCCTGGGCACCGTGCCCACCTTCATCGTCGGGCACATGTCGGGGCAGAACTGGGACCCGGCCTGGCGGCAGGGGCGCGACCTGTACGGCGACGTCTGGATGGTGGCCCGCCAGGCCTGGTTCGTCCGCCAGCTGACCGAGCGGTTCGCCGGCCACCCGGCGGTGGCCGGCTGGCTGCTGTCCAACGAGATGCCGCTGTACGGCGGCCCGGCCCCGGCCGAGGCGGTCACGGCCTGGGCCGAGCTGCTGGTCCAGGCCGTGCGGGCCGGCGGCGGCGCCCAGCCGCTGTCGCTGGGCGACGGCGCCTGGGGGATCGAGCTGAGCGGGGTCGACAACGGCTTCTCGCTGCGGGCCACGGCGCCGCTGATCGACTTCGTCGGCCCCCACGTCTACCCGATGGAGAGCGACCGGGTCCGGCTCCACCTGGGCCCGGCGTTCGCCTGCGAGCTGGCCGGCTTCGCCGGCAAGCCGGTGGTGCTGGAGGAGTTCGGCGTCAGCAGCGACTTCTCCTCGGCCGAGAACGCCGGCCACCACTACCGCCAGGTGCTGCACACCAGCCTGCTCGCCGGGGCCAGCGGCTGGATCGCCTGGAACAACACCGACTACGACCACCTGGCCGGCCAGGACCCCTACCGCCACCACCCCTTCGAGATGCATTTCGGGCTGACCGACGCCGCCGGCGCCCCCAAGCCTCAGCTGGCCGAGGTGCGCGCCTTCGCCGAGCTGCTGGTGGCGGTCGACTTCCCGAACTGCGCCCGCCCCCCGTCCCAGGCCGCCCTGGTGGTCCCGTCCCACACCGAGCGCGCCTACCCGTTCATCGAGCCCGAGGACCGGACCTTCGCGCTGGCGTCGCTGCGCCAGGCGTTCGTGGCCGCCTGGGAGGCCGACCTGCCCGCCCGGCCGATGCGCGAGCAGGACGGCCTCCAGCCGGGCCGGGCGCTGTACCTGGTCCCCTCGGCCAAGCAGCTCACTGCTCCGGGGTGGCGGGACCTGGAGCGCTTCGCCGACGACGGCGCCGTCGTCTACGTCTCCTACTCGGCCGGCGGCCACGGGACCCAGCGCGGCCCCTGGCACGCCGGCCTCGACCGGATGTTCGGCGTCGAGCATCAGCTCACCCACGGGCTCGTCGACCCCATCGAGGATGAGGAGGTGGTCGTCACATTCGCGCGTGACTTCGGGTCACTCCCGGAAGGGAGCCGCCTGGAGTTCCGCGTCGGAGGCAACCAGCAGACCCGGGCGCTCCTGCCCGTCCGGCCGGTCACCGCCGAGGTCGTCGCCGTCGACCAGCGAGGCCGCCCGGCCCTGCTGGAGCGCCGGACCGGCGGCGGCGGCCGGCTGGTGCTGTGCGCCTACCCGCTGGAGCAGCTGGCGGCCGGCTCGGCCCGGGTCAACCCGGAGCCGACCTGGCGCGTCTACGACGCGCTGGCCGACGCCGCCGGCCTCAGCCGTCCGGTCACGGTCGAGGACCCACGGGTCCTGGCGGCCGAGCTGCGCCACCGCGACGGGCGGAACTTCGTCTGGCTGGTCAGCCAGTCCGACACCGAGGTCACCGTCAAGCCAACGGTCCAGGGCCACCTGGCCGACCTCCACACCGGGCAGCCCGTCGAGGAGGTCACCCTCGACGCCTACGGGGTCCGCGTCCTGCGGCGGCTGCCCCCGACCCCGGTGGGACCCCCGTAGAGGAGAAAGGGGACTTCGAATGCGAGACAAGCTCAGACTGCTGATCGTCGTCTCGGTGGTGTGCCTGCTGGTGGCGGCATGCACCGGGAGCGGCGACGACGCCGGGTCCGGCTCCGGGCAGCAGGCCCAACCGGCCGGCGGGGCGCCGGCCGGCCCGGCCTCCTACCCCCGCAACGAGACGCTCTACATCTCGGGGACCCAGTGGGGGCCGCCCAACAACTGGAACCCGATCATGGACTGGCAGTACGCCACCGGGACCGAGGGGCTGGTCTACGAGAACCTGTTCATCTACGACCCGATGAAGGGCGAGTACAAGCCCTGGCTGGCCTCCAAGGGCGACTGGACCAGCAAGAACGTCTATGAGCTGACCCTGCGCGACGGCCTCACCTGGAGCGACGGCAAGCCGCTGACCTCGGCCGATGTGGTGTTCACGTTCGAGCTGGGCAAGTTCGCGTCGGTGCCGTACCACAACCTCTGGGACTGGCTCGAGAAGGCCGAGGCGACCGACGAGCGGACCGTCAAGTTCACCTTCTCCGAGCCCCTGTACCAGCAGTGGGGCAACCACCTCTACAACCGGGCGATCGTGCCCAAGCACCTGTGGGAGGGTCGCGCCGAGAAGGACGTGGCCACCGGGGCCAACGAGAAGCCGGTGGGCAGCGGGCCCTACCTGTACCAGACCCACAGCCAGGACCGGATGGTCTGGGTCAAGAACGACAAGTGGTGGGGCAAGACCGCCCTGGGCCTCGACCCCAAGCCCAAGTACATCGTCGACATCGTCAACTCCAACAACAACGCGGCCCTGGGGCTGGTCCTGCAGGGCGGCATCGACCTCTCCAACAACTTCCTGCCCGGGATCGCCACCCTGGTCAAGGGCGGCTACCAGGTCCAGACCTACTTCCCCGACCCGCCCTACATGCTGTCGGCCAACACCGCCTGGCTGGTCCTGAACACCACCAAGAAGCCGATGGACGACCCCGCCTTCCGCAAGGCCCTGGCCTACTCCATCGACGTCGACAAGATCGTCAACGGCGTCTACGGCCAGATCGTCCAGGCGGCCAGCCCCACCGGCCTGCTGCCGGCCTGGGACAAGTTCGTCGACAAGTCGGTCGTCAACCAGCTCGGCTTCACCTACGACCCGGCCAAGGCCAGGTCGCTGCTGGCCCAGGCCGGCTACAAGGACACCAACGGCGACAAGTTCGTCGAGGGCCCGAACGGGGCCAAGATCGAGCTCAACCTGATCGTCCCCAACGGCTGGACGGACTGGATGGAGTCGATCCGGGTCGTGGGCGAGAGCGCCAAGGCCGCCGGGATCAAGGTCAACACCGAGTTCCCCGAGTTCCAGGCCCTGGTCGACGCCCGCAACAAGGGCGACTTCGACATGCTGATCAACAACGAGAAGCAGCTCTCCAACTCGCCCTGGGAGTACTACGACTACATGTTCCGGCTGCCGGTCCAGGAGTCGCAGA
>Ga0190274_10002854_pt1 | contig 10260 bp, 3 predicted proteins | sample Popmic531T_FD_133002 | JGI IMG/M metagenome (GOLD analysis project Ga0190274, IMG submission 133002) | Populus adjacent soil microbial communities from riparian zone of Yellowstone River, Montana, USA - 531 T | ecosystem: Environmental > Terrestrial > Soil > Riparian zone | place: USA: Montana...
GCATGGACGGCTACGAGGCGCTGCGGGCCCTGCGCGCGCGCGGCTGCCGCGCGCCGATCATCGCGCTCACCGCGCACGCCATGGCGACCGAGCGCGAGCGCTGTCTCTCGGCGGGCTTCTCCGACTACGCGAGCAAGCCGATCGACCGCGCCGCGCTGCTGGCGTTCGTGCGCCGCAACCTGGAGCGGGCCGCGGCCGAGGCACCGCGCTCGGCTCCCGCGGCCGAGGTGCCGCGCGTCTCGGCGAGCCCCTCCTCTCGGCTGCGCCGCTGGGTCGATGCCGTGACCGACGCGGTGGTGCCACCGGCAGAGCGCGGCGAGCCGACGGCGCGCCAGCGCGCGCAGACGCTGCTCACGCTGGCGCTGTCGCCGCTGCCCGTGCTGCCGCTCGAGGCGTGGGTCGTCCACATTGCGCTGCCCGGGGAGATCGCGAGCCGGATGACGCTGCTCGTGCTGGCCGCGATCCCGCTGTCGGCGCTGCTGCCCATCGTGTATCGCTGGTCGGGCTCGCTGATGCTCGCGGCGAGCGGCATCTACGCGTACGCGACGGCAGTGATCGCCGGCCTGACGTACTACCAGGGAGGAACCGGCGCAGCAGTTGCGGCCTGGCACGTGCTGCTGCCGATGTCGGCGATGGCGATCCTGGGCGTCCGCGCGGCGACGTTCTGGGTGCTGGTGTCCCTCGCCGTTAACGCGTCGTTCTGGGTCATGACGCTGATGGGTGTCGCGCTCCAGAACTACGTCGATCCAGGGGTCCAGTCCTTCGCAGTGACCATGAGCAACGTCGGGCTGTCCCTGCTCGCCGTGGTGAGCGGGCTCGTGCACGAGCGCGCGAAGGTCGATGCGGTCGACACGCTGGCCTCGGCCAACCGCTGGCTCCAGGAGGCGCGCCAGCACGCCGAGCGCGCGGGCCGCGCAAAGTCCACCTTCCTCGCCAACATCAGCCACGAGCTGCGCACACCGCTCACTGCCATCCTCGGTTTCGCGGATCTGCTGGTCGCGCGTGCGCGCGACTCCGATGCGCTGCGCGGCTCGGCCGAGGCGCTGCTCACCATCCGCCGCTCCGGCCAGCAGCTGCTCGAGACGATCAACGACCTGCTCGATCTGGCCAAGATCGAGTCCGGCAGCCTGCGCATCGAGTCGATCGTGTTCGATCCCGGGCAGCTCGTCGTCGACATGCTCGAGCCGCTGCGCCAGCGCGCACAGGCCAAGGGCCTCGACTTCTCGGCGCAGCTCGACACTCCCCTGCCCCGCAACATCTCGGGCGACCCCACGCGCCTCGCCCAGGTGCTGGTGAACCTGTGCGGCAACGCGATCAAGTTCACCGAGCGCGGCGCGGTGCGCGTCGCGGTGGGCGTCGAGTCGGACGCGGGTCAGGACTGGCTGCGCATCTCGGTGACCGACACCGGCTGCGGGATCTCGCCGGAGCACCTGCCACGGCTGTTCACGCCCTTCCACCAGGTCGACGACTCCGCGACGCGCCAGCACGGCGGCAGCGGCCTCGGCCTCGCGCTGTGCCGGCGCCTCGTTCACCTGCTCGGCGGCGAGATCGGGGTCTCCAGCACGCCGGGCGCGGGCAGCTGCTTCGCGCTGCGCCTGCCCCTGCGCGCCGCGCCGGGCTCCGCCGAGCGCTCCGAGCTCCCGGCGCCGGGCCGCGAAACCTCGCGCTCGCGCCGCTCGCTCGACGTCCGCCTGCTCCTGGCGGAGGACGGCCCCGACAACCAGCGCCTGATCACGCGCGTCCTGCGCGACGCGGGGGCGCGCGTCGACGTCGTCGACAACGGCCAGCTCGCCGTGGAGCACGTGCTCGGCGCGCTCGCGCGCGGGTCGCCGCCGGATCTCGTGCTGATGGACATGGAGATGCCGGTCCTGGACGGGCTGCAGGCGACCGCCGCGCTCCGCCACTCGGGCTTCGACGGCCCCATCCTCGCCCTCACGGCTCACAGCCTGGCCGACGAGCGCGCGCGCTGCCTCGCCGCCGGCTGCGACGACATCGCCACCAAGCCGATCGACTGGCCGGCGCTGCTCGCACAGATCGCCCGGCTCACCGACAAGCCCGCGCCCTGACCCTCGGGAGCCTGCCTACCGGCAGCCCTCGGCAGGGCCTAGAATGGCCGGCCCGGAGGGAATTCCCGTGCTCGACCTCAAGTTCATCCGCGAGAACCCGGAGCGCGTGCGCGCGAACCTGATCGCCCGCGGCTCCTCGGTGGACCTCGACCGCCTGCTGGCCCTCGATGCGCAGCGGCGCAGTCTGCTGCAGGAGCTCGAGGACGTGCGCCGTCAACGCAACGAGCACTCCGCGGCGATCAAGGGGCGCAAGCCGAGCGACGAGGAGCGCGAACGCGGCCGGCTGTTGAAGGAGTCCGAGCCCCGCCTGGAGACCGAGCTGCGCGCGGCCGAAGCGGAGCTGGACGCGCTCAACCGGGCCGTCCCCAACATGACGCAGCCCGACGTGCCGCCCGGTCGCGACGAGAGCGCGAACCAGCTGGTGCGCCGCTGGGGCGAGCCGCCCAAGTTCGGCTTCGAGCCGCTCGACCACATGGCGCTGGCCGAGAAGCACGACCTGGTCGATTTCGAGGGCGGGGCCAAGGTCACCGGCCCGAAGTTCTACTTCCTGAAGAACGAGGCCGTGCTGCTCGAGCACGCGCTGGTGCGCTACGCGCTGGAGCTGCTGCGCGGTCGCGGCTTCACGCTGATGCAGACGCCGGACCTGGCGCGGCGCGAGGTCTGCGCGGGCACGGGCTTCAACCCCGACGGGCCCGAGCGCCAGATCTACACGATCGAGGACTCGGACCTCGCGCTGATCGGCACGGCCGAGATCACGCTCTCGGGGCTGCACGCCGGCGACCTGTTCGAGCTCGAGCGGCTGCCGATCCGCTACTGCGGCGTCTCGCACTGCTTCCGCCTCGAAGCCGGCGCCGCCGGGCGCTACGGCCGCGGACTCTACCGCGTGCATCAGTTCACCAAGGTCGAGATGTTCGCCTATGCGCATCCGGACACGTCGGACGACATGCACCGCGAGTTCCTGGCAATCGAGGAGCAGGTGTTCCAGGGTTTGGAGCTGCCCTACCGCGTGATGCTGCTGTGCGCCGGCGACGCCGCCGCTCAGTCGGCGCGCACCTACGACATCGAGGCCTGGATGCCCGGGCGCGAAGCGGGCGGCAGCTACGGCGAGGTCACGAGCACCTCGACCTGCACGGACTACCAGGCGCGCCGGCTCGGCATCCGCTTCCGCGACGCGGACGGCGGGAAGCCACGCTTCGTGCACATGCTGAACGGTACCGCCGTCGCGACCGCCCGCCTGCTGATCCCCCTGCTCGAGATCCACCAGCAGGCCGACGGCTCGATCCGCATTCCCAAGGCTCTCCAGCCCTACACCGGCTTCGACCGCATCGGCTGAGGGCGGGCGGGTCTACTCCAGCGGCTGGTCCGCGCGTTTTCCATCGGGGTCGGTGCACAGCGCGTCCATCTGCTCGAACAGACGCGGCCAGTCGACGGGCTTGGCGGCCACGCCGTCGCAGCCCTCGGCCAGGCAGCGCTCGCGCTCCTCACTCAGATCGTGCGCGGTGAGCGCGAGGATCGGAGCGGTGTAGCCTGCGTCGCGCAGCGCGCGCGCTGCAGCGAGGCCGTCGAGCAGCGGCATCTCGACGTCCATCAGGATCAGGTCGTAGGGCTTGCCCGCGAGCCCGCGCTCGACGGCGAGCCGGCCGTCGCCCACGACGTCGACCTCGGCGCCGGCGTCGCGCAGCACGCGCGCGATCAGGCGCTGATTGTCGCGTCCGTCCTCCGCGAGCAGCAGTCGCAGGCCGCTCGGCCCGCGTCGGGTGGGAGCGACCGCGGCCGACGGCGCGGCCGGCGCAGCGCCGGCGCACAGCGGCAGCTCGAGCGCGAAGCGGCTGCCCACGCCCAGCTGGCTCGCGACCTGGATCGACCCGCCCATGCACTCGGCCAGGCGCCGGCACAGCGCGAGCCCGAGTCCGCTGCCTCCGCGCTCGCGCTGGATGGACGAGTCGACCTGGTGGAAGGCGCTGAACAGTGTCGGCAGATGCTCCGCCGGAATACCACAGCCCGTGTCCGCGACCGAGATCTCGAGCCACGCCAGCTCGGCCGCGCGCCGCACACGCGCGTCCACCGACACGCGGCCCTGGCGCGTGAACTTGATCGCGTTGTCGCACAGCTTGGTCACGATCTGCGCGAGGCGCAGCGGGTCGCCGGCGATCCGCGCCGGTAGCTGCGCGGAGAGCTCGAGCACGAGACCCTTGGCCTGCGCTGCGGCGCGCAGCGGCTCGAGCGTGCGGGTCAGCAGCTCGGCGGGATCGAGCTCGAGCGACTCGATCCGCAGGCTGCCCGCCTCGACCTTGGCGAGGTCGAGCAGGTCGTTGATCAGCGCCAGCAGGCGCCGGCCGCTGGAGCGGATCGTGTGCAACGAGTCGATCACGCTGGCGCTGAGGCCGACCGCCGCGCCGTGCGTACGCGCGCGCTCGCTCAGCAGGTCCGCAAAGCCGAGGATCGCGGTCATCGGTGTGCGCAGCTCGTGGCTGATGTTCGCGAGGAACATCGACTTGGTTCGGCCCGCGCGCTCCGCGAGGCCGCGCGCGTCCTCGAGCCAGCGATTGGCGGAGGCCAGCGTCTCGATCGCCTCGTTCTTCGCGCGCTCGTGCACGATCGCCAGCAGAGTCGTCAGGCACGCGAGCCCGACATTGTTCATGGTCTTGCCGAACGCGAGCGTCTCCGGTGATGCGTAGTTGCGCAGTGTCACGCCCGATGCGGACAACGCCCAGAAGCCCACGTCGGAGGCGAGCGCGACACCGAGCCAGAACAGCGCAGAGCGGGCCCCGGCGATGGCGTACGAGGCCATCGGGATCAGCACGAGCCAGTTGGGAACGCCCGACATCACGCCGCCGGTGTAGTACGCCATCGCGAGCATGATCGCCGCGATATAGGCGGCCGCGGCGTTCGAGGGCAGTGCGATCGAGCCGGACCAGCGGTAGACGAGCGGCAGCACCGCACACAGCGGCCCCGCGGCCACCACCAGCGGCAGCATGCGGTGCGTGATCTCCATCGGCATCACGCGCAGCATCAGATAGACCTCGAGCGGCACCACCGTGAGCGGGGCCACCGCGACGAGCAGCAGCGTGCGCGTCTGGCGCAGGGCCATTGCGGCGTTGGGCGCGTGCGGCGGCACCAGCCACGCCACCAGTGTCTCGACGAGGGCGCGCAGCCGCGACATGCCTCGCACCGCAGAGGGTGCGTCGGGCTTTGCGACCGGCCGCGGGCTCGGCGCGTCCTCGAGGTTGCGCGCCACGAACTCGACCAGGGCAGCGCGGTCGATCGGCTTGCTCGCGTAGTCGTCGAAGCCCGCGCCCAGGCAGCGGCCGCGCTCGCTCGCCATGGCGTGTGCGGTGAGCGCGATGATCGGGACCAGGCAGCCGGCCGCGCGCAGTGCCCGGCGCGTCGCGAAGCCGTCCATGCCGGGCATCTGGATGTCCATCACGACCACGTCGGGGGGCGCGCCGGCCTGGCGCGCCAGCTCGAACTGGCGCAGCGCCTCCTCGCCGCCCTCGGCGGTCTCTACCTCGGCTCCCGCGCGCGACAGGAAGTGCTTGATCAGACGACGGTTGTCCTGCGTGTCGTCGACCACCAGCACGCGGCAGTCGAGCCGGCGCAACGCAGCGGCCTCGCCGCCCTCTGGAGTCGCCGCCGGCGCTGCGGGTCTGCTCGCCTGCGGCGAGCGCTGGAGCGAAATCAGCGGCAGGTCCACGCGGAACGTGCTGCCGTGCCCCGGCCGGCTCTCCGCCGCGATCTCGCCGCCCATGTTCTCGACCAGCAGAGCCGACACCGACAGCCCGAGACCGGTTCCGCCGAAGCGGCGCGCCGTCGACGCCTCCGCCTGGCTGAAGGGCCGGAACAGACCTGCGAGCTGCTCCGGTGTCATGCCGATGCCGGAGTCCTGTACCTCGAAGCGGATCCACGGCTGGCCCGCGCGCGAGAGCGGGCGCACGGCCAGATGCACGCGGCCCGCGTTGCTGAATTTGATCGCGTTGGCGACCAGATTGACCAGCACCTGCTGCAGGCGCAGGCCGTCGGTCTCGAGCGAGTCGGCCGCCCCGGGCACGCGCTCCACGACCAGCGGCACGCCGCGCGCCTCGGCCTGCGGTCGCAGGAGCTCGACGACGCCCGCCAGCACGTCCTCCACGCGCTGCCGTGTCGGGCGGATCTCGACCCGGCCGGTCTCGATGTTCGCGAGGTCGAGCAGGTCGTCGACGATCTTCAGCAGGTTGCGCGCACTGTGTCCGATGGTCGTCACCGCCAACCGGTCGTCCTCGGACAGACCGGCCTCCCCGGACTGCTCGAGCGCGATGTCGCCGAAGCCGAGCACGGCCGTGAGCGGCGTGCGGATCTCGTGGCTCATCGTCGACAGGAACTCGCTCTGGCTCTGGTTCGCCGCATCCGCCGCGTGTCGCGCGAGCTCCAGCTCGCCGTTGGCCTGCTCGAGCATGGCGAGGGCCGTGGCGCGCGCCCGATCGAACGCCCACACGATCGCCACCATGATCAGGGCAAGACCCCAGGTGCAGACCAGCCAGAGCTGGTCGTGCTCGGCCTGGCTCATTGCGAACGGATAGCCGTGCCCCGACGCGTGCAGCACCTGCAGACCGCCCAAGATGCCCAGCTCCACGCCCAGCCACACCAGCGCCGCGGCGTGGCCGGCCGTGAGCAGGAGTGCGGTCGGCATCACGAGCAGGTAGTAGGCGACCGGCGACAACGGACCGCCGGTGACATACGTCACGAAGCCGTGGAACGCCGTGAAGTAGGTCGTCACCAGGCACACGGCCGCCGTGAGCGCGGCCCACCTGCGCAGCAGCAGGAGCGCCACGCCCATGGCGAGCGCTCCCCCGAGGTTCAGCAGCACGAATGCCCTGCCGAGCGAGCCGCCACCCAGGTCGCCGAAGCCGCTCGCCTGCGCCAGGGCGCTCAGCAGGCAGACGGGGATCACGACGTAGCAGATACCGATCGCCGTACGCGCGCGCTCCACGAAGATCGGATCACGCGGGCCGCTCACCGGCATACACGAATCGGTGATACGAACGATCAGCGCGCCCAGCCGTGCGCGCACGCCTCCGGCAGAAGCTCCCGCATGCTGCGGCACGCTCGACGCTCTTTGCTGCGCGTCCATGTCCTGTGGAGGCATCGGCGCTGGCGCGCGAAGTCAGGAGTTGTCCGACCTCCGAACGACGTGGCGGCCCTGCGCCGACCCGTCGCTCCGAAGACGCGCCTGACGGTCCTCGGCAGCTCAGCGCCCGTCGACGATCAGGAGCTCAGCGCGCTCCCCATCGAAGCCTGCGAGCCCGAAATGAATCAGGGATGACCCGAACCGAGCTGATGCGCATCCCAGCGCGTAGCCCGAGCGAACGACGCGCGGCGTAGCCGCGCCGGTTACCGAACTAGTAGTGGAGTGCGTAGATCCAGATCGCGCCGGTGGCGGCGACCAGGCACAGGCTCGGGATGATGCGGCGCGCGAAGCTGGCGCCCGCGACCGAGGCGAGGATGGCGCACTTGGCGAGCGTGGTGGCGCTCGCGATCACGACGATCGCGAGCACGGCGGCCTCGGCGTCGACCCGGCCGTCGACGAACAGGCGCGCGATCGACAGGCTCGGCGCGTCGGCGCCCGCCATCGCGGCCAGCGCGCTGGTCGCGTAGACGGCGGAGTTGCCCAGATACTCGCGAGCGGCGGCGACGGCCACGAGCACGAACGCGTAGATGGCGGCGAAGCTGAGCGCCACGCGCAGCATGAGCGGGTTCTCGAAGGGCGACGCGTCGCCCACGCTCGACTGGGTCGGCTGGTGGCGCAGCATGCTCAGCGCGAACATGACGACGAACATCGAGAGCAGCGGTGGCGCCGCACTCGGCAGCAGGTCCGGTGCCACGGCGGTGATCACGACGAGCATGCGCAGGAAGGCCGTCGACACGGCCAGCGTCACCATCGCCTCGTAGCGCGGATCCGCAGACTGCTTGCCGGCGCGGCCGTAGCTCACGACGGCGGCAGTGCTCGAGACGAAGCCGCCGAGCAGGCCGGTCGTGAAGTAGCTGCCGCGCCCCGGCTTGAAGCGCATCAGCACGTAGCCCGCGAACGACAGACCCGAGATCAGCACGACGGTGCGCCAGACGTCCTGCGGACGCAGCACGCCGTAGAACCCGGGCAGCGGGTCGTCGGGAAGCAGCGGCAGCACGATGCCGCTGATCACCAGGAAACGGATCAGCGCCTCCATGTCGCCCGGTGCGAGCAGGTGGTTGACCCGGTGCATGACGCGCTTGGAGCGCAGCAGCGCCACCATGGCGATCGTGATGATGGTCGCGATCAGGATGTGCTGACCCTGCGCGAGCGCACCGAGCGTGAACGTGGAGAGCGCCGCCATCTCCGTCGTGTAGCCGGGATCGCCGCGCTGGCCGACGTCGTAGCGGTAGCGCAGCACCAGGAAGGCGCTGAGCGCGGCGAACAGCGCCACGCCCATCCAGGGGCCGAGGTCGCGCGTCACCAGCACGGCCAGCGCGCCGAGCATGGCGGTGAAGGCGAACGTGCGGACGCCCGGGAAGTCCTTCTCGCCGTTGCTCTCGCCCTCGGCGACCTGGCGCTCCAGCCCGACGAGCGCACCGAGGCAGGTCGCCACGAGGGTACCGAGCAGCGTCTGAGTCACCTCGGAAATCTCGATCGTCCCCCACTGCTCGGCGGGAGTCGTGAGCGTCGAGAGACGCGGACCGCTGCTACGGGATCAGCGTCGCCGCGGCAGTCCGGGCGAACGCGAGCGCATCAACCTGCCAGAAGAAGAAAGGTCCCTCGGGCACCGTGCCGAGCAGAATGATGACTGTCGCACAAGTAGCGAGAACCAGAAAGCCGAAGAAGCCCGAGCCGCGCTCGGCCGGCGCTTCCACGACCGGCTCCCGCATGTACATCACCACGGGGATGCGCAGGTAGTAGGCCAGCGAAACCGCGCTGTTCAGCACGCCGAGGATGGCCAGCCAGAGCAGGCTCGAGTCCTCGCGACTGTGCGCCAGGGCCGCCGAGAAGAGCTGAAACTTGCCGATGAACCCGCCGAACAGGGGAATTCCCGCCAGCGAGAACATGCAGATCGTCATCACGGCGGCGAAGAACGGTCGGCTGCTGTGCAGGCCCGCCAGGTCCTCGACCCGGCTGCGCTCGTCGCCGTTGCGCGCCAGGATCGCCAGCACCGCGAACGCGCCGAGCGTCATGAACGTGTACACGAGCAGGTAGAAGAGCACCGCGGCGTAGCCCTTCTCGGTGCCCACGGCGACGCCCACGAGCAGGTAGCCCGCGTGCGCGATGCTCGAGTACGCGAGCATGCGCTTCACGTTCTCCTGCACGATGGCCATCACGTTGCCCACCGTCATGCTGAGCACCGCCATCGTCCACAGCACCCAGTACACGCTCTCGCTGGTCTCGGCGTTGTTGCCGGGCAGCGCGTGGGCAAGCACCCGCAGCAGCGCCCCGAAGCCCGCGACCTTGACCGTGGTCGCCATGAAGCCGCTCACGGTCGTCGGCGCGCCCTCGTAGACGTCCGGCGCCCACTGGTGGAACGGCACCGAGGCGATCTTGAAGGCGAGCCCGATCAGCACGAACGCCGCGCCGAGCAGCGCCATCGAGCTCTCGGGGTCGAAGGCCTGCGCGATCTTGTCGATCTGGATCGTGCCCGTGACGCCGTAGAGCAGCGCACAGCCGTAGAGCAGGATCGCGGCCGCGAACGAGCCGATGATGAAGTACTTGAGCGCCGACTCGTTGGCCCGCAGCGACGTGCGCTCGAACCCGGCCAGCGCATAGATCGGGATGCTCATGAGCTCGAGCGACAGGAACAGCATGAGCAGGTCGTTCACCGAGGTGAGCAGCAACATGCCGAGCACGGCCGCGAGCAGCAGCCCGTAGTACTCGCCGCGCGCCATGCGCAGCTCGGCCAGGTAGTTGACCGAGACCAGCACGGTCATGAGCGAGCCCATCAGGATCACGGCGTTCAGGAAGCGCGCCAGGCCGTCGATCTTGATCGTCGCGCGCGCCGCGTTGAACACGCCCGTGGGCTCGCCGATGCTGCCCAGCGTGAAGAGCAGGGCCAGCCCGAGCACGCCCGCCGCGAGGAACGCCATCATCGTGCCCGCGAGCTCGCGCGTCATGGGTCGGCGCAGCCACGTACCGCGGTTGCGCACCATGCGGGCCAGGAACACCTCGACCATCGGCAGCGCGAGCGCGCCTCCGGCC
>Ga0190274_10002856_pt1 | contig 10260 bp, 6 predicted proteins | sample Popmic531T_FD_133002 | JGI IMG/M metagenome (GOLD analysis project Ga0190274, IMG submission 133002) | Populus adjacent soil microbial communities from riparian zone of Yellowstone River, Montana, USA - 531 T | ecosystem: Environmental > Terrestrial > Soil > Riparian zone | place: USA: Montana...
AGCCCCCGAGTTCCGCAAGGCACTCTGGTCCGCCTCGCGCGACCGAATGGATGACTGGAACGTTTCCGGCCTGCTGCCTGCCCGGGTGGCCGATCCCTCGGGGCCCGTGACCGCTGTCTTGACCAGGCCCGCTCCTTCATGGATGACTGCCGCTCTCGCGGCGCTGGTTTGGCGGGTAGGTCGGGGGTTGGAAGGGCGGCGACTGGTTAGGTTCCTTCCGCATGGACCCGAAGATCGTGCTTCTCAGCAGGCTCAGCGCCGCTCTCACGCGAGGTCAGGGAGGCTTCACCGAGGACGATCTCGCCGCTGCCTTTAAGGAGGTCTACGGCTTGCTGATGCAAGGCCAAATCGGCAACCTTGTCATCGAGGAGGAGCTAGACCTCACGATCAGCGACGGGGAGATCCTTTACTCGTGGGCAACGAGGGGGGAAGAGCCGGAAGAGGCAATGTCGCTCGAAATGTTGATCGAGAACATGCGGGGCGCTGAAAATCAATAGGCAGTGCCCTGTGCTTCCTGCATTGGGATGGCGTCAGGTAGTTCCATGCCCGGGCGCAGGGCGTCGAGCTACCGACCTCCTTCGGCCGATTCTGTAGCAGGGCCGGCCCCGACCCTCCTGCACGACGACCAGGACCGACCCTGATCGCTTACCGCTGCTTCAAAATTTGCAGCAGCGGCACGACCGAGTTGACCGGCTTAATCATCATCGCCTCTCACCTCCCTTCCCGTGTCGTCACCCCGGCTCTGCCACCGGAACGGGAAGGGAGAGGGTAGGAATATTTCTACCGCTAGGAATTTTACGAGGAACGGCCTGTCGCCGCGACCTCGTCTCTGGCTCCTATGCTTTGGCCCTATTGACTAAGAGCGCGGACCTGATTGGAGGGAACTGACTTGAACGTGTCGGCACGGAAGGTGGGAAGAAAGGGCCGCAAGAATCGGAAGCGAGAACCGGTTCCAGCGATGACCCATGCCCTCAACCACTGGCTAAGGGTAGAAATCATCTCAATCCTGCACGAAGGGGAATTCAGTGCGGGCGAGATAGCCGACATGACGAGTACAGACGTGAAGCCCGTAACAGATCACCTACACGACCTGTATGAGTCTGGCTGTATCGAATTCGCGGGGCACAAGGAAGTGGATGGGGTGATGAGACCCGTCTATCGCGCCATCGTCCCTCCCGAGGTCAGCGACGAGGTGTATCGGAAAATGTCGGACGAGGATCGAGACGACGCGAGCGGCGCGATCGTCCAAGGGGTTTTGGCCGAGTCCATTTCATCGTGCCAGAACAGGAAACTGGTCGAGGACGAGACGGTGGCCCTGATCTGGGGCGCGCCAACCCTCGACCTGCAGGGCGAGCGCGAGATGAACGCGCACATGACGGCGAGCTACAGGCGCGCGCAGAAAATCCACGCCAAAGCGGCCAGCCGCATGGCGAAGTCGGGGGAGACTGGCGTGACGAAGGTCATCGCGTTCCTCGCTTTTAGGCGCGGCCGGCCAGGCAGGCCGGAGGGCGGCTATTTCAACTCGGAATTTGCAGAGCGGTAGCCAAATTCGGGTTGCCTCTCCCGTACCGGTCTGAAACCGTGCATCACTCAAGATTGGGTGATCACCTGAACTGTCGTCAGCTCAGAATGATTTGCCTGGTTTTGGTGCCCCGGACGGTTCGGCCACACACAAACGGCCGTCCGGGGCACTCTACTTCTTATGCCAAAAAGACGCACTTCTACCCAGCAGCGCCGCGTGGCCGCTACCTCTCCAAGTCAGCGGCGGCGCGTGTCTGCACCACTTCATTTGGTCGAAGGACGGCGAGTGAAGGCGACAGGGGGGAGCGGACGCAGCCTGGACTGGGCTGCGTCCGCTCCCATCATCGTCAATCAGACCAAGCTGGCGATCGTCGCTGTGATGCAGCAACTCGACCGCCCCGTGTCATCTGTCGAACTTCAGATGATCTGGGCAGAGCACAAGGCGCTAGAGGTTTTCGAGTACCACCTTTCCACGCTCGTGAAGGCGAAGGTGGTGGAGGTGGCCTACGGCCCTGAACTTCATTTTCGCCTCGTGAGAGGGGCATAAGTTGACAAACCATCTATTAGGGATCGGTGCCGTTAGCGCTTGCGGCTTCCAAGCGCACTGAGGCCCGTCGGGGCTTTGGCAGGGATTAAGACAAGACAAAGGGAAGGAACGATTTCGTGAAGGGGATCAGGCTCGTTGGGGTGGTTGCAGTCGTGCTGTTCGCTTTGGGTACGGGAATCGCGCTTGCAGCACAGAGCGAATCGGCGGAATCGAGCCAGGAGTCTCTAAACGCCCCGTCGCCGGCCGATCCCGGCAAAGAAGTCGTGGCTGACCGCACGGCGACCTCGCAGACTTTCTTGCTTCCAAACGGCGCCCGAGAAACTCGGATCTTCGAACAGCCGATCAATTATCGGGATGCCGCCGGCGAATGGAAGCCGATCGAGGAAGGCTTCGAAGAGGGCACCGGCGCCGCGCTTTCAAATGCAGCCAACAGCTTCGACGTGCAGCTTCCCGCTCGCATGGGCATCGCCCCGGTCCGCGTCTCGCTCGGCGAAGGGGAGTGGATCGCCGAGCGCCTGCTCGGCGATCAGACCGAAGCGGCCGAACTAGAAGGCGAAGGAGAAGCCGCCAGCTACGAAATCTTGGACGGTGGAACGAGCTTCGGCTTCAGCACGCTCGGCAACGGCCTAGAGGAGAGCATCGCCCTCGAAGACGCTTTCGAGCCGAGCACGTTGCGGTTCGAGCTAAGCGCCTCGGCTGGGCTCACCCCCAGCAAGACCGCAGAGGGCGCGATCGAGTTCAAAGACGGAGAAGGAAAGGTCGCAGCGACGCTGCCGGCGCCGGTGATGTACGACTCGAATCCGACCCGCCCGGCGATCTCAAACGATGTCGCCTACCGGATCGCGCCGCGCTCCGACGGCACCTGGGAGCTGACCCTCGAAGCGAATCGCGGATGGCTCGCCGATCCCGACCGAGAGTGGCCAGTGACGATCGATCCCGCGATTGCCAAAAGCGTTCCGGTTAACGACGATTGCGCCATTTTCGGCGGGATCTACGAAACGTACTCGGGCTTTTGCGGCAGCGCGGGCTGGCAATGGGAGGAGGCTTTCGCCCTGCGCAGCACCAACGAAGTCGGCCGCAATCTCCTCTGGTTCAAAGTCGATCCCGCCCACTCCGGGTCGCCAATCCCGAAAACCGCCTACGTGACGAGCGCCTCGGTCTCTCTCTACGGGATCGAACCCGTTAAAAACACGGTTGGAATCCAGCTTCGCGACATCGTTGACACCGGCACGGAAGGCTGGTCGACGAGCGCAAACTGGCGCTCTGCCTGGTGCTATGCGGGTACCTGCCGAAACTGGTTCAACAAAGGCGGCGACTATGGCTTCATGAATTGGGAAATCAAAACCGCCCAGCGCGGCTCGCAGGCGGGCTGGTGGACGTTTGACGGCGCCGCCATGACCGACACCGTCCAGGGTTGGGTCTCAGGCAGCATTAAAAACATGGGCTTGCTGCTAAAGCAAGACAACGACAGCCTCGAATGCGGGATCAACGGCAGCGGTCCCGCCTGCACCGACCGACTGGCGCTCTTTGCCTCAAGCGCCTACAAAGAATCCGCAAAGCGCCCCTACCTCTCGGTCATCTACTGGCCGCAGGCGCCCGCGACCAGCAAAATCGTTTCGCCAGGCGAAGGCACCGTTTCGGCCAACCGCCTCAAGCTGAAGTCGAAATGGGCCGAACCCGGAGTCACTGGCATTACCTTCCAGTACAAGACGAATGGCACCTCGGGCCGATTCGAAACAATTTCCTCCAAACTGATTCACAACGCCCAGGGCGAAGAAATCTCCTGGCCGATGGCGGTATCGGGCTATGAAAGCGAACCGCTCTACTTCGAAGCCGGTCATGCGAACAGCGAACTGACCGAAAAAGGCGGCGAAGTCGAGATTAGGGCGCTGTTCGAGGGTCCGATAGGGGTCGAAGGCTATAGCGAAGCCACGAAAGCGAAGATCGACCCCGAAAGGGGCGGTCCGAAAGACGCCACTGCCTCCGTCGGTCCAGGGACCCTGGATCTAATCACGGGTAACTTCACGATTGGCCGCAACGACGTGGTGATCCCCGGCGTGACGGCGGGCCTTGAATTTGGTCGAATGCACAGTTCGCGAGCACCAAGCGTCGTCGAAGACAAAACGGTTCTTGGCCGCGGCTGGAAGCCAACGGTCCCGGTTGAAGCCGGAGGGTCGGAATGGCGAAACGTCCGCTACATCGCCGCCACGGCAGCAGAAAAAGAAGAAGGTCTTGGCGACTATGCGCTGCTCGCCGACATCGAAGGCTACGAATATGCATTTGAAAAGGAAGGCGGGAGCTATATCGCTCCCCCAGAGGCGGCCGGTTGGGTCCTGACGCACGCCGAAGGCAGTTCCACCTTCACCCTCTCTGACCCCGAAGGCGACGTAACCACCTTTGAAAACAACGCGGGGGGAAGCGAATTCCTGCCGGTCCAAGTCTCCCTTGCGGGGGGCTCATCGAACAGCTCGAGGATGGTCTATGACGTAGTCGAAGGCAACCGGCGCCTGAGCAAGATCATTGCTCCGTCGGCCTCGGGCATCACCTGTACGGCCGCAAACGCCACGACGACTTCGGGGTGCCGAAGTCTCGTCTTTACCTACGAACCTGCAACCAAATGGAGCGCTCCGGCCTCCTACAAGGACCGGCTCGCGAGAATTACCTATTACGGGCCGGCGAGCAAGACCACGATCTCGAATTGGACCGTGGCGGAATACGAATACGACTCATCGGGTCGCCTGATCGCCGAGTGGGACCCGCGGATTTCTCCCGCCCTAAAGGAAACCTATTCCTACGTCGGCAACGGCAAATCCGAAGAATCGGTCAAAAGCGGCTGGATCAAAACGATCACGCCACCCGGGCAGGAACCGTGGACGATGGAATATTCGTTCGAATCGGGCAAGAGCGGCCGCCTGCTCAACGTCAAACGCGCGAGTCTGGTCGCGAGCCCCACCGTCGCGCAGACGACGATCGCCTACGAAGTGCCGGTGAGCGGCACCGGCGCTGCCTACGACTTGAGCGGGCCCACCATCGCAAAATGGGGCCAAAGTGATCTCCCGACGGACGCGACGGCGATCTTCCCCCCGGACGAAATCCCGGCGAGCCCTCCGAAAAGCTATTCGCACGCGACCGTCTACTACATGGACGCAGAAGGCCAGATCGTCAACATGGCGACTCCTCCGGGAGCGGGAATCACCGAACCAGCGATTTCGACTACGGAAACGAACGAATTCGGCAATGTCATTCGAGAACTTACGCCTGGGAATCGCGCACGTGCCTTGGCCGTCGGGGCGGAATCGGCAGCTCGGTCGCATGAACTAGAGACCAAGCGAGAATTCTCAGCCGACGGGACGCAACTCCAACAGGAATGGGGACCAATGCACAAAGTGCGGCTCGAATCCGGCTCGACGGTACAGGCACAAGCGCATGTGACGATCCAGTACAACGAAGGGTGGCCAGGTACGGGGATCAATCCGCACCTTCCAACCCGCATTACGACCGGGGCAAAAGTGCCCAAACAAGGACTCGATTCCGACCAACGCGTCAAGGAATTCAAATACAATTGGACGCTGTTCAAGCCGACCGAAACGATCGTCGATCCCGGCGGGCTCACCCTTCGGACGCGGATGGCCTACGACAACGAAACGGGACTTCTCACAGAACGAAGCCTGCCGGGTAAACCCGAAGGTGGCGACGCACGTACGACCAAGATTCAGTACTACAGCTCGGTCAATGAAGCTGAATGCGGGGCGAAAATGACAAACGAACGAGGTTATGCGGGCCTACCCTGCAAGACCTATCCGGCCGCCCAGCCAGGAACCCCGGGCCAGCCCGAACTACTCGTGACCAAATACCTCGCCTATAACGGGCTTGCAGAGGCCACCAAAATAGCCGAAAGCCCCGGGGGCAAAGAAGGAGAAAGCACCCGCACCACCTTCAACGTCTACGACAACGCCGGTCGACCATCTACGTCACGCATTGAAGGCGGCGGCACCGAACGACCACGAGCCTATACCGTTTACAGCAAAGAAACCGGCTTGCCAGTCGAACAGTACACCTGCGAAGAATGCGAAGGCGTCAAAGACGGAGTAGTAACCATCGGATACGACAAACTCGGCCGCCCGGTCCAGTCCACCGACGCAGACGGCAGCACCTCAACGGCGAAATATGACCTACTTGGCCGTCCGGCGACGATCTATGATGGCAAGGGAACGCAGACCTTTAGCTACGACCCGACCTCGGGACTTCTGACCAAACTCGAAGACTCGGCTGCAGGGGCGTTTACGGCGGCGTACGACGCCGATGGCGACCTGGTCGAACAGGGATTGCCCAATGGTCTCGTAGCCAAAACGAGCTTTGACGAGGCCGGGCAAGAAGTTGGGCTGAGCTACACGAAGGTCCCTGGCTGCACCGAAAAATGCCTTTGGCTCGCAGAAAGCAATGAACGCTCTATTTACGGACAGATCCTCTCTCAAGCAAGCCTCGGCTCAAGCCAGCAGTACAGCTACGACAATGCCGGCAGGCTGAAACTGGTCAAGGACACGCCGACAGGCGGTGAATGCACCACACGTCAGTATTCCTTCGACGCGGACTCAAATCGCACCGTGCTAACCACCCGCAAACCCGGCGTCGGCGGAGCTTGTGATACGACATCCGCAGGTGTCGTGCAGGAATACAAATACGACGCCGGCGATCGACTGATCGGACCGGAATCAATTAGCTACGACCAATTCGGCCGGATTACGAGCCTGCCGGCAAAATTTGCCGGGGGAAGCTCCCTGACAACCACCTTCTACGGCAATGGCATGATTGACAGTCAGTCTCAGGGCGGCCTAACCAATAGCTACCTGCTAGACGCGACTGGACGCCCGCGCCGCGTGGTCCAGAGCGGTACTAACACCGGAACCGAAATCTTCCATTATTCGATGGCCTCGGACTCCACGGCTTGGACCGAACGTGGGGGGGTCTGGACACGCAGCATTAGGGGAATAGCTGGTGAACTTGCGGCAATTCAGGAAAGCTCCGGCACGACCAGTCTCCAGCTAACCAATCTGCATGGCGACGTAGTTGCCACCGCTAGCCTTAGCGGCGAAGCCAAAGAACCGACCGCCAACTTTGAATTTGACGAGTTTGGAAACCCGAAGAAAGGGAGCGCTGGTCGTTATGGTTGGCTTGGAAGCAATCAGCGTAGAGCGGAACTGTCCTCCGGCGTCATACAGATGGGAGTTCGAAGTTACGTTCCCAGCCTAGGACGCTTCATCTCGACTGATCCCGTTGCCGGCGGTTCGGCTAATGCTTACGACTACGCCAACGCCGATCCCGTTAACCAATTCGACCTCAGCGGTCAAAAAGCAAAAGCAAAAATTGGAGTGAGCTATAGACGTGCGGTTGCGAGTCCTTCAAACGCTACTGCCCCCGCGGCGGTGGTGACCCCCGCGGCGGTGGCGAGTGGAGGAGGCGGTCCCTCGGCTACAGATGTCCTTGCTGCGAAAAACAACAGACAATCGAAAATCAAAACCAAAGCCATTCATAAGGCGGGATGTACGGTTGGGCCTGGCGCCGGTTACGCTCTTATCTTCGTGCTGCGCAATGTATACTTGTCATTTAGCGTTCCCTATTCGTGCGACAACCCCGTAACGATTGGCGCCTACCTGTACACTGCCACCAAGACAGGGTCGATACATTGGAACGAAGGGCTAAGCAGCGGGACCATTTCGATGTCGATGAACTTCAACGTTGGCGAAGGCATTGCATATTGTGCTTCTTGGGGCGATGGACAGGGTAACAGCGGCCATCACTGCGGCGCAATTGCACTTATTATTGATGGATGAGCAGAAAGGCTAGATCATGCGGATAGCTGCCAACGGTTTCAGACAGCATCGGTTGCTTTTGGCGCTATCAATGTGCGCTGTCGCACTTGCGTTGATCGTTGTGCGGCAATGGTCGGCTCAAGCAGACTCCTCAACAGAGAGCGCCCCAATTGCTATCTGTAAAGAAGTAGGCAAGCGCCCAACGATCACGGCTAGGCGCATATATCCCCAGATGGGGAAGCTGATAGCCGGGCCAATAGTCGTAGGATGCGGTCGCACAAACCATGAATGGATTCAGCTAGTCGCATTTCATACCTCTAAAGAGACTTGTGTAGAGCTTGAGCGACCTCGGCAGGGAAATATCAGTGGGGGTGAATGCAAGTCCAACAGGGAATCGTGGGGAGATGTCTGTGGAGCTGTATGTATTTTCGGGGTGTTGTCGGCCGATGAAAATCAGCGTCACCAATTTCGTCGCTCCATAGTCAGTGGCCAGATTCCGATCTCTTCTGATTCAATGGAAATCCGGGTTGGTGTGAACGGACATGAGACGGTTTCCCCTGTCGTCGAAGCACGGGTTGACACGGCGTCGCTTCTTAAAAGACTCTCTATCACTGAACCGTTCGTGGTATTCGGGACTGTTCTTCCTAAATGTGTGTCACCACATAATGTTCAACTTGTTACGACTAATGAAGGGCACGTGGTCAAGAAGCGGGGACTCGACACTTTTATGAATCCATGCGCCGCACCACAGCAATGATGGCTAACCTTCCCCTTTTTCTCGCCTTCTAGTTGCCGTTGGGCGTGGGCAGCCCGGCAGGCGCAGCCCAGTGAGCCGGGGAAAGGTCCCGTGCGGTTGAAGGGTAAAGCTGAAAAGAAATAGTTGCTCTTCAGCTCGCGTTATGAGGAGTTGAAATGAATCGACTGCTAAGGCGCTGCCTCTCTCCCGACCTACCCGCCAAACCAGCGCCGCGAGAGCGGCAGTCATCCATGAAGGAGCGGGCCTGGTCAGGACAGCGGTCACGGGCCCCGAGGGATCGGCCACCCGGGCAGGCAGCAGGCCGGAAACGTTCCAGTCATCCATTCGGTCGCGCGAGGCGGACCAGAGTGCCTTGCGGAACTCGGGGGCTCAATCAAGGGCGCGGCCGTCCCTTTCCGGGAGACCATGACAAGCAGCGAGCTCGCCCGAGGAACCGCATCGCGTCCGGCGCCGGCAGCGCAATCAAGGGCACGGCGGGGCTCAAGAGGAACCCGCCATGACTGCCGCCGCGCTGGGTCGGCACCGGCGTGCAAGGCAACGGATCTCTCCGTCGCGCAAGCCGTAGTAACAAAGCGTCGCGATCTTTCGCGCCACGGCGACCTTGGCCACCTTGCGGCCGCGGCGCTCTGCGATCCGCTCGAAGGCATCGCGCAGCGGCCCGGTGTCGCGCGGCGCGTGCTGGGCGGCCTCGACCAGGGCCCAGCGCAAGGCGCGCGAGCCCTGCTTTGAGATGTGCCCGAGGCGGGCCTTGCCGTCTGAGCTTCGGACGGTCGGGGTGAGCCCGGCCCAGGCGCAGAGCTTGCGCGCGTTGGGGAAGCGCGAGACGTCGCCTATCTCGGCGATCACGAGCATCGCCGTGTAGGGGCCGACGCCCCGGATTTGGGTGAGAACGTCGACTCTCGCATCGGCCTTGGCGCGAGAGTCGACCTCGGCAGTGGCCGCCTCGATCTCGCGTTCGAAGTCACCGATCAAGGCCAGCAGGGAGTCGAGGCGGCGGCGCGGTTCCTCGCGCAGGCCCAGCCCGGTGAGGAACTCGCGCCCGCCGACTCCAAACAGGTCGCTGTGGCGGCGCTGGATGCCGTGCCTGGCGAGATGGGCGTGGACGCGGTTCTTGAGCGCGGCGCGCATCTGGGTGAGGGCGATCCGGTGGCGCAAGAGATCGCGGAGGTCCCGCAGCTCGCGCGGGGCGATGTAGGACTCCGGCAGCAGGTCGGCGCGCAGGAGATAGGCCAGAGTGCGAGCGTCGACGGCGTCGGTCTTCACTCTCGCCGCTGCGATCGCCCTGGTGCGAAGCGGGTGAGCCAGGTGCAGCTCATAGCCGGCCTCTTCGAGCGCATCGGCCAGCCACTCCCAGCCGTAGGTCGCCTCGACGGCTATCTGTGTCTTGTCCTCAAGCTCGCCCAGCAGATCCAGGAAGGTCGCGGGGTCATTCGTGATGCGCCGAGAGAGCACCTGGGTGCCCTCGCCGTCGATCACGGCGATGTGAGAGCGGCTGCGGTGTAGGTCGATGCCGACAGAATTCATTGGTGGGCCTCCTACGGTCCGGAGTTTGTGTGGCGCCCGTGGCATAACGCCTCGGGCACCAGAGCGCTAGGAGGCCCGCTCCTTCATGGCATCAAGGGCGC
>Ga0190274_10002857_pt1 | contig 10259 bp, 15 predicted proteins | sample Popmic531T_FD_133002 | JGI IMG/M metagenome (GOLD analysis project Ga0190274, IMG submission 133002) | Populus adjacent soil microbial communities from riparian zone of Yellowstone River, Montana, USA - 531 T | ecosystem: Environmental > Terrestrial > Soil > Riparian zone | place: USA: Montana...
AAGGCCGAAATGAATTAAATTAATTACTATATATACGAAGTATATATAGTAATTAATTTAATTCATTTCGGCCTTTTTTCTAATTTTTTGGCTGATTTAATTTATTTTTCGACGGATTCTTTATTGTTTTTTATTCATTTTTAAATTCCTTTTTATGCACTGAATTAATTGTTTTTGCGCCGAATTCTATTGAGGCGTTGTGTCTGGTGTGGACAGTGAATTACTGCTGGTCTAGACCACGGGTGCTGCTGTCTGTCTACTGTGGCTAGAAACCTCCACATAGGACACTGCAAGGCTCTGACCTGCGGAAACGTCTCTACTCGCACGCGTTACCCAGGTTTGTACCAAGCATTGTATTGCTACAGGTGTCAGTACAAAGCTAGGCGGTGTTGAATTCGCTAGTAGTCCCGATAATAAATTACCGGATACCCTACCGGGGTATGGTGTGTGGTTATTCATTAGGGTGCATAATTCTCGAGGACTGTCCTAAGTGGACAGATATTTTATTAGTTGGTATCCGACTGTGAGCGCGCGCACTCGTGAATTTTTTACTGGACTTTTTTATTTTTTATTTTCATTTCTTTTGTTCGTTAATTATTTTCCAAAATTAAATTCAAAAATTTTTAACTGTCCACTTAGGATTCTAATTCCAATTCAATTCATTGATTGTCCATTGTGTATTTCTTTAGGCAATTACATTTGCCATTCAGGGAATGAGTGTAGCAGGTTGGTAGCAGAAGTAGCAGGCATTCGCTATTACCTTATAATCGATGGGTGTTCCAGCAGTATAGTAGCCCTGCTATTCCTGCTACCTACCTGCTACCCGCCTCTGACCTGCACTTATGCACCGTACACAAAGGACAACACAATGGTTGACCTGCGAAAACAGTGATCAACTTCGTCGGTCCACAAAGGACTGCTCAATTAATTCCACAAAAAATCCATAAAACTTTCTGTTGATTTCATCAGAAAATTATCAGCGAAATTTTTCAAATAAATTTCTCGTAAGCTCATCAGAAAATTTACACAGAAAAAAAGCCCGGCCGATTCCATGTGAATTACACAGAAAGGCCGGGCATAATTTTTCAGTTTTTATTTGTCGTTACACCAAGGCAATGTGCCGATAGCCTCGCACACCGCTCAAGCCCACCGGCATAGCCTTACCTGCCATTACGGTATTGAGGCTCTCATAGAACCTCTGAGCCGACAGCGTGTGATAGCCATTAAGCTCAGCCCACGTGCTATAAGCCATATAGATATCCGTGCGTGCGGTAAATTCCTCACGTACTTCCTTAATACATTCCTCGACAAACCCGCGCATCGGATCTGCCTCTTTGCGAAATCGCTCCGTGGCGTTGATGACACTAGGCGGAAGAGTGAACGAACCGCGACGCAGCACCTGCTGTAGGCCGCTCACAGCGCCCCGCAGTAGCCCCTCTAAATTCGCCTGAGACGTCAGACGGTCGATCAGGTTCGGATCTGCCCGGCCAGCAGGGAAAAACCGTGTGAAGGGAATTACAACCCAACGGGAAAAGAACCCTTCGGTGGTGTCCGCTGTACGGGGTAGTGCATTAAATGCAGCAATCATTAGGGCACGGCATCTAAATACAAACGGGTCCTTATGCTTGTGTTGCGCCATCATGTAATCGCCACCGGTCAATTGCTTGAATTGCTCAGTGCTTTTGAATATACGTGGATCCACATCGCCCACCAAATTAGCCAACTTACCGTAAAGCTGTGCGGAGGAGAATTGAGAAGAATCCAATGCTTGGGGAGTGACAGCAGAGATGTTGGCATGTCCGACCAACATACGCGCAAGTCGTATAAAAGTACCTTTCCCGTTCCTACCCGAACCATATAATAAGATAGCTTTGTGTAACGGATTATCGTTGAACAACATATAGCCAAGGATTTCATATGCAAGTTCAATAGCATCGGAGGGGAAGACCTCAGCAAAGAATTGGTCGATCTCGGGGCATTCCGCATCTTCGTTCCATTCAATAGGTAAACGAATAGTGCTTATGATACCCGCACTATGGGGATAGAGTTTTCCATCTTCCCAATCAAGTAATCCATTTGGGAGGTTGAGATATCGGGTGTCTGTTCTTTCTTCTGTGATAAGCGGTTCTCTGCTGACAACAGCACTACGGACATTCGCAGCATGAGACGGGCGATATCGTTGGTTGAGCAGTCGGACAATACGACGGTTAATTTCAGCGTCTCCGTCTGGTGTCCAGAGTCCGTCTGTATGACGATAAACGATTCCACCTGTACCCATGGCAAGTTTGCCAGTGCGTTCAACAGCTCTCCGCAATGTTCTGGCTTTAAGTCCATACTTGCCATCAAAGAATCGTTCGGGGTCTTTTCCCCGTTCCGCTTCCTCAACAATGCACGGATCTCCATGGCGCACCCTCTCTACAGCTGTTTTCTCAATCGCTCCAATGATTGAACGTCTAAATTCGGAATCTGATACATCTTCGCTATCTCTTCTTCCTGAGTCCTCAGCCTGTGCGAGAAAGGTTCGTTTAATTGAGGCAAGCGCTTTCCTGCCTCCGGAATGTCCATTTGAGACTTCTGCAAGTACAGCCCAGATAGCATTAACCATTGCGTCATGTAAGCCTCCGAGTTCACCATGTTTACGGAGGTCACGCTGGTGTCTTGTAACAACCCTTCGTATTTCCGGGCAAGGATCTCCATTTCCGTGCTCTCTAATCCAAAGTCGAGCGTCCACTTTGGCGCGATCGCGTCTAACATACTCATTACCGTTGGCGAGTGATAACCACGATTCTGGCAAGTCAGCAAACTCATCAATCCCCGGAAAATACCCGTTAGATACGGCCAAAGTATTTTCCCGGAGATTCGCCCAGCGATATTGCCCACCGTCAGGGTGAATTGACGGAGGGAGCACCATGTACCTGTAATGGCGGTAAATAATGTCAATTCCAGGTCCTAACTTTCCCGGCCACACCATGCCCTCTGGTACAACAAACCACATGTGGTAACGCTCAGGATCTCCTCTGAAACTCATCCATGTCGGAGGTAACGGACCTAACTCACCCTCCATTTCGGACAGTGCTTCTGTCGCGGCACGTCCGTCTACATCGATCACCACAACACCATCCGGCACGATACAGCCGATATTCTTGTGTCTGGTGTCCAATGTAGATCGTCCACTGTAGACACCCTTGAGCCAGTCGTCTAATAAGCTCTCGGAATATTGCACATCATTAGGAACCCCCTTAGGTGGGGGACCTTTCTTGCCTACAGGCAAGGGGATCGGGAGATAACCAGCCTTGTAATAATCCGTTGCAGCCGTATGGAAGGGTGACCATCCCATTGAGACACGAGTTGGTGCTAGCCGCCGGGCCATGGTACTGTCTTTGTCGCGTCGGGTTTCGGCCGGTCGCTGTTTCACCATTTCCATTCCTCCTAATAGAGTGCCCCAAGCTTTGAGATTTTGCCCGTCTCTCGGCTTGGGGCATTCTTTTTGTCCATAATGGACCGTCCTAATTGGATTCAAGATCCATGAACCGCTTAGGGTTTCTAAGATCACCCTTGAGTCGTTCATGCAAAAAGTAGGAATACATTTCCGTAGCCCAGTATGCCCGACGCTCGGCTAAAGTACCTCGGGGATATAGCGGATCTTGGATGTTGTAAATTGGCTGCGTGATGATGAATTCTTGATCAGCCATCCGATCCAGAATTTGTTTCATTCCGTCATCACTATAATCAATCGGATGTTCGCAACTAGTGCAGCCTGCGTAGGTACGTCCTATTTCCTCATCCCGGAAATAAAAAACATAAGCGTCACAACAAGTGGAGCGTAGGAACGGGCTTATAGGACCCGGCAACGGTTCTCTCATCCTTTGGTGCTCCTCCATCGTGGCTTAGCCATATGAGAATTAGATAGATGTGCGCGCATCCATCGCTTGAATTGGGGCACTGAGCTAGAGTAGTCCTGGCTGCACTTAGGGCATCGGCCGCTAGCTGAAATAGAGGAGCCCTTGGCGTGCGTACGTTGTCTGGTCACATAATGAACAGTCACGGTTTCCTTAGTGGTCATCACAGACCCCTATCAATTAGCTCAGCTTCGGAGTCAGCAGCTGACAGTGCAGCCTGTACAACTCGTTGCAGTGACTTGTCGTCAAAAAATCGACTTTTAAGTATTGTGGTAAATTCAAGTGCAATACCGTATATGCGCGGGGTGCCGAACACATCCGTAATGACTTCACTTCTGAGGTTAATCTGTTTAGCGATGTGATTGCCCTGAGTATTGATTACTCTGTTTGAATAAGCGTCCATCTAGATTCCCTCCCAAGACGCCGAAAGCCCCCCGGAGGTAATTCCTCCGAGGGGATCGGCTTTTTAATTATCGAATTACTCGACGTCGTCCTCAACACCAGTGATCTTGACCTTAACGGTATCGGTACCGAGAGGCGCGTAGATGGAACCAACCATGGTCCCGTTGAGGCTCGGAGGGACAACGAATTTCGCATAGCTCTTGGTGTCAGAGTGATATTCCAGCTCCACTACGAAACCGTCCGTCGTGGGTGCCTCTTCCTCGACCGGCTCCTCTGCCTTGGCGGCAGGCTTGGGCGCTGGCTTGCGCGTGGTGGCCTTAGAAGCCGTGCCCGTGGTCTTGGCCGCAGAGGTACGCCTACGCGGCGTGGTGGCGGTCTTAGCGGTCGTATCAGCCATTTCCTTGCTCCTAACTAGATGGGGTGCTGGTGTCCCAGCAGTGCCCAGACTCCCTACGTGCTGATTTGCTGTCAAGTCACGATTCGATAACGATCACTCCATCACTTTAATTCCACCCGTGAGTACACCACCGGGCGCTGTAATTGCTGACACCACGACCACCGCCACACAGAGCAGAAGTGCAATAGCGCAAAGCAAATTGAAATACTTATCGACAAAATTGCTGATGATTTTCATCATTGCGGGTGCCTCAAATCGCATTGATAGTTAATGTTGTCCGAACATGCACAATCCCAATATGAATTTATCTGATCACCTTCATTTAACTTCCATGGACGACTTTTGCTCTCTTCTTTTACTTTGCGTACGTAGTACACCAAGTGTTGCATTGCGGATAGCTCATCTTTACCAAATCGTTTATTGAATCCAAACAGCTTAAGGCGAGCTTTAGTTTGATTGGTCCTGAGTGAACGATCTTGGTATTTCAGCTTTAGCCCGGTCTTACGTATCTCCCAGTCAAGTACAGCGTTAATTCTTACCGGACTAAGCAAATCCTCTTTAGCTCCAATTGTCTGGACTAAATCGAAATCCTCAGTGCCAGCAGTGACCGCAAGAAATCCCCAATCCTCTACGGCTTTCTTAACTAACCAAGAGGCATTCTGACAATGTTCGTGCTCGTGTCCTTTGTACTCTCCGGATTCCCAATAGTCCAAATTGGACAGAACCATGTTTTCGGGACGGCTAAAGGCCATACGTTTAACGACCATGAAAGCCCAACCTGTAGCCGCACGGCCGGGATCAAACCAAATGAATACGTGGTGCCCTCCATCCTTGTTCATGCTTTTCTCACACGGACATTAGTCCTAGCTGTACAGTTGCGGCACTTCTCCCATGTGATTACTTTACGGAATAATTTCCTGGATTTCTTAACAGTGCCTTTGCTATGCGTGCATTCTGACTTACCGCCCGACCACTCATACGCCATTATTCGGGTCCTTATAGGAGGCACACTCTCGACTGTCTACGCGGATTCTGGTACGTGAGGGGGTTTTGATTTCGATATCCCACCCTGGATATGTTTTGGTTACCTCACATGCTGCGAACATCCCGTATGAGACAATATCTCGCTTTCTGAATTCGCTTTTATGACCCAACATTGTTTATCACAATTAAAGGTTTATATGGTTTATTTATACTATCTGGATTAGTAGACCTAACGGGAATAGATCCTAATGCCGGACATCCGCATTCCCAACTTTGCAAAGGCATGTCGCTTCTGCTAGGTGGGATATGGATAGTAGCAAGGTCTCCAATCATGGCTTAATTCTATTCGCTGATTTGGTGTAATGCCCACAATCTTGGCACTGCCTACGTCGGAATTGCTTACCATAAGTGGCGGCGTCTTGCCATGCTCCCCATTTCTGCCTATTACCTGGATGATTGCACTCACTGACTTTCTTTGACCAAGCCATCACTTAATCACCCTTCCTGTGCCGGAACACTCTGGATTAGGCCCTATTACTCTCAGATTGTGTGAAGGAATTACCCACTGGGTACCTTTTAAATCCAACGTAAATCTCTTCTTGCATTTCGGACACTTACCTTTTGGTGCTTTATTACCAAACATTATGCTTCCTTTCTATATCCATGACCCCATGAGGGGCCGTAGACCTTGCCAGACGCGGTGATAGGCACCCCTAGAAATTCCGTAGACATGACTTCACCATATCGTTGGGCAAAGTACTCGGCTCGCTTTTTAGGAGCCTGTCCTAGCGCCTCATCGTGTACTAGCAATAGCACAGTAGGCTCTAACTCGGGATCATCCATCAGGCGGAGGAAGCCTCGTTTAAAGATATCCGCCGCGACAGATTGAACTTTGTAATTCACTACGGTATAGGGTTTTTCCGCATCGACGATTAACGGTCGCCCAAACTCGTTATGAATTCGAGCAACCTTGCCCCGGCAGAGTCTCTTAATTTCCGCCTGAACGATCTTGCGAGCATTCTTACCAGCGTCGGTGTCTCCTCGAAATTCAAACATCTTGGACAGTAGGCGTTTGTATTGTTTGTACTCAGCCGGATTGAGAGCATTCCGCAGTACTAGCTCTTGCTGAGTTTTAGCGAATTTAGCCAGGTTCGGTAGCGTCGCCTTATAGTCCTCGACTAGCTTTTTAGCTTCTCCGTACGGAATTCCATACCGTTCCGTCATGGTCCAGGCACTACCGCCAAATGCAAACGTGAATCCAATATTCTTGGACTTCTTGTATTCGTCTGGTGTATGGTCCTCTCCAAACATTCGGTTAGCTGTTGCCAAGTGGAGCGAAATACCCGCCTTGGCCGCATTGATCAGAGTTGGTTCATTGGCAAGAGCACCAATTACTCGCAATTCAATTTGATCATAATCAGCCGTGAATATCGAATGACCCGGGTCTGCAATCAAACAGCGTCTGATCGCTTCCGCGCTTAGCAATTTCATTGTTGTGTTCCCTGACTACGGATTCAGCCGCATCATCCAATAGTTTTAGGACTGTCTCAGAACCAATAGCTACAAAAGCTTCCCGAGTTACGGGCAAAGTGACAAAACCAACTTGGCCCTCAACATCCTTGACGCTACGCACTAACAGCACCTGAGTTTCGTCTACACGGGTCACTTGCTCCCAATAGGCTCTCGCGTCGCTACTCATGGCGTTGTCGGCACGTGCCAGTAACTAGCCGGGTTTGCCTTGACAGTAGCGAAAGCATCATGCACGGAAGCGTCACCCACTCCGTAATAGCGTCCCACGGTGTCATGCTTGGCGTATTCGTCTAATGCTGCCTTAACTACGTTGACAGCCGTGGCGGTCTCAGTACCAAGGTTGACTGTTTGGTGCGCTTGCTGGAATTGCGCGAGCTGATACGGCTCTACATAAAACCTCAGCCCATTCGGAATGATCACACCATCGTATAGAAGTTGCTTAGCCGCAACACCCGAAGTCACATGATCCGGGTGACGGACATTCAACACAGGGAGATCCGAAAGGGTTTTAACCCATGCATTCGGATAATCCATAAGCCAATCGGCGATCATGTTGTAAGCGTCCAAAGTGGTCAGTTGACCATCCTGCACGCGGAATTCTGAAACGTGGATATTGGAGAACCTAGTACCGAGACGTCGATTACCGCGCTGATGTTCATCATCGCGAGCCTCGATAAATTCCTCTGTGGACAGTTGAGGGAAATACTGGCCATGTGCAGCGCTATTCTGTCCAGTGGTTAGGAGCATTGTGTGTACATCATAAACCTCAGTACCAGCCTCTAGCATCTTGCGTAGAGCTGAACTCATGCTCAATTCAATATCATCTTGGTGGGGTGCCACAAACAAAACCGGCTGCGCCATTAGTTATCATCCTCAAGTAGTTTGGGTCCGGAGAATGGCCAATGTCCGGGTTCTATTTTTAATCCAGCCTCTTTAAGCAAGCGCTTTTGTAGTGATTCAACTCGACCACCGATTACATTCTTTTTGAGATTAGTAATATCCTCCTCTATTAATTTAGTTCGCCAGTCGGCAACGATTTCATCTACCAACTCCTCTTTGGACATATCCTTAATGGGCTTTCTGAGAAGGTCCTCAAAATCTGAATCGTCAACCATTTACTTACCTCCCAATTCCTTAATACGATTCGCATGATCACGAACACGGCAAACTGTGGCTGCATTGAATGCGGAAATAACAGCGTCTGAGATCCTCAACTGCTCTGGCTCATCGCAAGAGATAAACCATTCCCTCCATTCTTCGGGGGTAGGTGTAGTGGCATTCTCAATCCACGGAGGCATCAAACGTGCCATTACTGAACTCCTCGTCTGAATGGTCCTTTGTAGGTAGTTGCTGTAGCCCTGGTTTACTAGCACTCATTCGACTGGTACGTGCGGCTAATCCATTAATGCTGGTGTGTACACGATCGTCAGAATCTCTCTCCTCTAACATGGTTTCTGTGTACGCTTTTTTTCTTTTTTCTAGCTGTTTAATCAACAGAACTAAGCCGATAAATTTTTTTGCTTTTTCCTCAGTGGATTCTGACGCTTGAATTTTTCGCAAAAGTTCAGCGTCGGTAGCCCATTTACCGCTATCAGTTTTCTTGGTTAGCTTAACGCCAAGAGACAAGAGAGTGTCAGCTACTTGGTCTCCACTTTGGATATTCTCGCATCCGTAGTCCGCAACAGTTGCTCGCAGCTTGCGTGCACGACGTTCGTAGGCACTCGATAGTTTCTCGGTATAAGCCACGTCAAGCCTAATACCGCGTCTTTGTAGACGATCAGTGGCGAGTTGTACTCGCTTATCAAAATGGTATAAATCATGGTATTGCCTAACGATCGGTTGGAAATAATGGAACACGTGCCAGTTGATAATAGGGTCAGCACCCGCATAGGCAATATAGGTGGGATGCGTTGGGTCGATTAATTCCCAACCTTCCGATAGCTTCGCTTTCCTAAACTTGGGATCACCTTTTCTCGTACCGGTTTTTGAGTTGCTAGATTTGTAATACTCACCAGGAATTGGTACACGAATATTTTTGAATTCTGTTTTGAGTGCTCTTTCCCACTTACCACAATCAGGATCTACGTGCACTATTCCAAGTTCTTTAAGCCCGTGCCCTACTCCGCCTTCGTCTCGATTTCGTGAATCCGCGTGGTGGGAGGGGATGTATGTTTCTGCCGAAAATTGGAGCCCGGTTTCGTAACCAAAATAGCAGTCGATACACCGGGCATCATGGGGTCCATTGTGTCCAATGAGTTTGAGCCCGTATTGGATACTGCGTCTAACAGCCCAAGCAATAAGATTTTTGCATTTAGCGGGGATAACGTAACTACATTCCCCATTACCATATTGTATAGTTCTAAGACGCCATCCTCTCTTATAGCTATTGACTCCTGTGGATTCAGTATCCATCGCGAGATAATTGGAGCCTTCGATGAATTCATGAATTTCATAGAGGTCCTTTTTGGACTGTGGATAGTTAATAGTGATCGATTGTCCTGCTAGGGTGTCATGAATCCGGAGCATGATCACCTCTTAAAGCCCTACGAAGTCGTGCATCATATTTCTCATAAGTTCCGTCTGGCTTTTTCACTAAAAGATCATCAGGGAATTCCCCCCGTTTAAGTTCAGTAGCTCCTGCTCTAATTGCTGCATAACGTTTATTGCGCGTCACATCATAATGAGGGAATGTCTGATCTTGGAACCACTGTCTCTTTAAACCGATGCTCTGTGCAAATTCGTGTAACTCGTCTAAATCAGAAGCCAATAAATGACCTCCATCGTTCCACATTCCTCCGTAGTTTACTATGAATCGATCTACATAGACAGTCACCCTAATTCACCGTCCAAATAGGACCCTAATGCTTCCCAATGTTTTTCTACAATTTTTCTGATTCGTTTTTCTCGTAACGCATAAGAAGGGTGGATCATAGGAAAAATCGACATTTCCTCACCCTGTTTATTTGTAATGAATTGGTGTGTGCCAGCGACGCGGAGAATTGACCATCCTGGCCCCATGATCGCTCGTAGAGCTACCGCGCCTACAG
>Ga0190274_10002858_pt1 | contig 10258 bp, 7 predicted proteins | sample Popmic531T_FD_133002 | JGI IMG/M metagenome (GOLD analysis project Ga0190274, IMG submission 133002) | Populus adjacent soil microbial communities from riparian zone of Yellowstone River, Montana, USA - 531 T | ecosystem: Environmental > Terrestrial > Soil > Riparian zone | place: USA: Montana...
CGCGATAGCAGGGTGCTGCGAGGGGCTGCAATGAAATTCTGAGCGGCTTGATGATTTTCGACAGGTTGTGGCCGAGATCGGGGCTAGGGGGTTGCGGGACGTTCGGGCTCGGCGCCAACCATGACGCCGCCCGGTGCCACCCGGCACCAGGCGAATTCAAACCAGGGAGAATCATCATGCGACTGCGCGACCTGCTCCTCGCCACCGGTGCCATCGTGGCAGCCGGAGCCATGGCCCTGGCCCCCGCGGCCCAGGCCTCCAGCCCCACCGGTGGCCCCATCGCTGGGATCGCGGTGGGCGGCTCCACCGCCACCGCCGACTACACCGACGCCCTCACCATGAAGACGGCGTCGGTCCAGGTCGCCGTCTACGGCATCACCACGACCATCAACTGCACCGCGGGCTCGGCCGGTGGCGTGGTCCACGCCGGCGTCGGCAAGAACAGCTTCACGCTGACCAGCATGAGCCTGAGCTGTCCGTCGATCTTCCCCGGCACCACCGTCGGCTTCTCGCTGGCGTGCAACGGCGAGGTCGTCTTCTCCGACAACAACGTCCACAACGGCACGGTCGTGGGCTTCGACACCATCGACACCGGCAACACGGCCAAGGTCAGCACCGTCGACGGTGCGCTGCAGGCGACCAACGGCGGCGGCACGCACTGCGTGCAGGTCACCATCAGCAACGGCTGCACGTTCCGGGTCGGCGGCTCCGCGACTGCCGCGTTCGACGAGACCGCCAAGGCCACCAACACCCAGGACCTCTACCTGAGCGGTTCCGGCCTGCAGATCAAGAGCCCGAGCGGTTGCCTCGGCGCGGTCACCAACAACCAGGCGATCACCCTCACCGCCGACTTCAACGTCTCCACGGCGGCCGGACTGGTCGACTTCTACAAGTAGTCGTTCCCGGTGGCCCGGCGACACTGATCGCCGGGCCACCGGCACGGGTTCAAGTCAGCCCGGAGGCGACTAGCAAGGCGCTGGGCAGGGGTGCAAGGAAAATCTTGACACCTTGATGATTTTCGACAGGTTGTGGTCGAGATCGGGGCTGGGGGTTGCGGGTCGGTCGGGCTCGGCGCCAACCATGGCAAGCCCGGTGTCGTCCGGTGCCAGGCGAAGTCGAACCAGGAGAATGATCATGCGACTGCGCAAACTGTTCCTCGCCGCCGGGGCCATCGTGGCAGCCGGAGCCATGGCTCTGGCCCCCGCGGCCCAGGCCTCCAGCCCCACCGGAGGGCCGATCGCCGCGATCGCGGTGGGCGGCTCCACCACCACCGCTGACTACACGATCTCTCTCCCCGTGAAGACGTTGTCGGTCCAACTCGCGGTGTACGGCGTCACCACGACCATCAGCTGCACCGGGGGCTCCGCCAGCGGCGTCGTCCACGCCGGCGTCGGCAAGAACAGCTTCACCCTGACCGCCATGAGCCTGACCTGTCCCTCGATCTTCCCCGGCACCACGGTCAGCTTCTCGCTGGTTTGCAATGTCGAGGTCGTCTTCTCCGACCCCAACGTCCACAACGGCACCAACCCGCTCACGGACACCATCGACACCGGCAACACGACCAAGTTCAGCAGCGTCGACGGAGCAATGAATCTGACCAACAGCAGCGGCGTCCACTGCATGGAGGTCACCATCAACAACGGCTGCACCTTCCGGATTGGCGGCTCCGCAATGGCCAGGTTCGACGAGTACGCGAAGACCACTCTCACCCAGGACCTCTACCTGAGCGGTTCCGGCCTGCAGATCAAGAGCCCGATCGGCTGCCTGGGCGCGGTCACCAACAACCAGGCGATCACCCTCACCGGGGACCTCAACGTCTACACGGCGGCCGGACTGATCGACTTCCAGAAGTAGTAGAGCCCGGTGGCCCGGCGACGCCTGTTGCCGGGCCACCGGAGTACCGGAGGCCACCACTTGTGAGGGGCATCACAACTTTGGGACTTTTTTTGTGCCGCTGGGGGCCGAATCGGTGGCGCGGAGCCGTCGCGACCAGCAATGTCCGGCGCACCCAACCAAGAGGTATCCACCTCCACACGATTGCGGGAGAACGAACCATGAGACTGCGCACCCTGTTGGCCACCACGGTGGCCGGCACCCTTCTCGCCGGGGCAGCGGGGGCCGTTGGCCTCCCCGCCCAGGCGGCTCGCGCCCCGATGCCGGCCCTGGACGGGTCGCTCGTCACCTGGGGTGACACCACCGACTTCATGGCCAACGCCGCGCTGACTATCCCCAACGACTTCACCGCGCCGGTAGCCGACATCGCGGCCAACATGGGCGCGACGGCCGTGGTGACCACCGATGGGCACCTGCGGGTGTGGGGCGTTGGGGTCGAAGTCGACGATGCCCCCACCAACATCACCGACGCGGTCGCCGTGTCGATGGCGTTCGATCACGCCGCGGTCCTGCACGCTGACGGGACGATCTCCGCGTGGGGAGCCACCCCCGAGTTCGCCGACGTCCCCAGCACCCTGCGGGCGAAGGCCATCGCGGTCTCCTCTGGTGGCACCGGCTACGCGGTGAAGCCCGACGGCACGCTCACGACCTGGGGCACCGAGACCTTCCCGATGCCGGCGACCGGCCTGACCGACCTGGTGGACGTCGCCACCACTGCCACCGGTGCCGCCGTGATGGCACTGAAGGCCGACGGAACGCCGATCGCCTGGACGCCCAACCCGAGCGACCCGGTGGGCACCATCCCCGACCTCGGCGGCAAGAAGGTCACCCAGATCGTCACCGGATCCGGCGCGAACGGGCTCGTCCTGGACGACGGCAGCATCAAGGTCTGGGGTCCTTCGGCCCCCACGGGTCAGCCGGACTTCGGCGGTAAGAAGGTGATCAGCCTCGCGCTCGGGTTCCTGTACACGAACTCGATCGCAGGCGCGGTCACCGAGGACGGCGTCGTCCACACCTGGGGCGCTTCGTCGGCTGTCGACACCCACCCCGAGACCATCGCGGGCAAGCCGGTCACCAGCATCGAGCTGGGCTACCTGCACGCCGCCGTGATCGTCGGTGACCTCCGGGAGAAGGGCAAGCCGAGCATCACCGGCACCCCCCAGGTCGGACAGACCCTGACCGCGGCGGCCGCCACGTTCAACCTGCCCACTGACGCTCCGGCCACGGGCCAGTGGTACGCCGACGCGGCGCCGATCGCCGGCCAGACCGGCACCACCCTGACCCTCGCCGACGCGGTGGTCGGCAAGAAGATCAGCTACCGCAGCACCGCGACTCGTAGCGGCAAGACCGTCACCTCCGCGTCGAACGAGCTCGGTCCGGTCACCGCCAAGGCGTCCGCCGGCAAGGCCAAGAGCACGGTCACGGCCACGCTCAAGGCGACGGGCAAGACCAAGAAGCTCGCCAAGAAGGTCAAGGTCACCGTCACGGTGAAGACGACCAAGGGCATCTCCGCGGCCGGCAAGGTGAAGGTCACCCTCAAGGGCAAGACCAAGAAGACGATCACCGTCAAGGTGAACGCCAACGGCAAGGGCACGGGGACGTTCAAGAACGTCAAGCGCGGCAAGTACAAGGCCCAGCTGAGCTACGCCGGCAACTCCGGCGTGAGCTCGTCGAAGGCCAGCAAGTCGTTCAAGGTCTGACCAACGCGACACCAGCACCACCCAGGGGGGCGAGGATTCACGCGACGTGAGTCCTCGCCTCCCGGCTGCATTCGAGGATGCCGACCACCTGCCAGGAGTCACGATGTCCCTCACCACCACACCACGAGCGAGGCTCGCCCTGCTCGCCGTGGCACTCGGCGGCCTGGTCGCTCTGGGCGTGCCACTGCTGCCGTCGATCGCTGGGCCGGGCTCCGGTGACTCCTCCGCGGATGCCGAGTTCCACCCGGTCGGCGGGGACGGCTCGCTGCCGAAGCATGCACCGCGGCTACGGTCCACGGACGCGCCGCTGAGCGTCGCCGAGCGTGGGTACGCGATCCACCTCGCGCAGCAGGCGATGCCCGCCGAGGCCCGGGACGTGCTCGGGATGCCGGGCGGAGAGGTGCTGGGCGCCGACCTGCCGCCCATCGAAGACCGCGGCACCGAGCGTCGCGCGACGGTCTCGATCTACGACTACACCTCCGACCGGCTGTCCCAGGCGCTGGTCGACCTGGCGGCCGGCTCCGTGCTCCGCAGCCGTGAGGTCCGCGGTCTGCAGCTGCCGCCCTCGATCGCCGAGACGACCATCGCCACCCAGCTGGCCCTGGCCGCCGACCCGGCACCGGCGTTCCTCGAGGAGTACCGCCAAGCGACCGGTGCCCCGCTCGTAGCCGCCGAGCAGGTGCACGCGGTCGCCGGCGTCTGGCGCAGTATCGCCGACGATGCCGCCCCGGTCGGGCCGACCAAGGTGTGCGGCCGGGATCGCTGCCTGCAACTGCTGCTCGCACTGCCGTCCGGACAGTACCTGGGCACCCAGGACTTCGCCGTCGACCTCAGCAGCCGCACCGTGCTGCCCGTGGGTCCCGCACAGCTGGAGCACCACCATGACAACTGAGCGCTCGCACTTCTCCCTGCGCACCCGTCTGCGCGCCCGGCTACGCGGACCGGTCAGCGTCCGCGGGGGACTCGCCCTGCTGGCGGGCGTGGTCTCCGTGACGATGTTGGCGTCCATGACGGCCGGGGCTCTGCCGGTCGGCTCCGACGACACCACCGATGCCGCCGACCTGGGCTGCGGCCCGGCGCAGGTGACCAGGACCTTGTCCACCGGTTCGGCCTGGCGAATGTGTGTCCGGGTCGACCCGATGAAGGGGCTCGTGCTCGAGAAGGTGCAGTTCCGCCCGGCCACCGGTGACCGGGAGTACTCGGGGTGGCTCCCGGTGATCGACTCCCTCTACCTGGCTCAGTTGGTCGTCCCCTACGACACCGGCGCCGCCGCGTTCAACGACGTGACGTCGTACGGCTTCGGTGACACGCATCTGCTGGCCCAGACCGCGCAGACGTGCGTGGGTGACACCTTGCCGGTGGAGCAGTCGGCGATGGCCGGCAGTCAGTACAGCGAGCGCACCATCCCGGGGATCTGCCTCGACGAGGTCAGCACCGGACTGGGCTGGGAGTCCCAGGGAGACGAGGGTGACGACAACGACCGGTACGCGCAACAGGGCAGCGCCCTGGAGGTCTCCTCGATCACCAAGCTCAGCTGGTACGAGTACCAGCAGAAGGTCACGCTGACCGACCAGGGCACGATCACGGTCGGGCTTGGTGCGACGGGGGACCTGGCCCCCATCGGTGTCTTCTTCCCCGACGATCCCTCCGTCGGCTGGCCGATCGGGCCCGAGGGCGAGACGGGCGCCGCCGCCTCGCACTGGCACAACGCGATCTACCGAGTCGACTTCGGCATCGGCTCGGGTGACCAGCAGGTGCAGCAGTGGGACTACGACGCGCCTGACCCCGACCACTCCATCAGGGTGGAGGGCACCGGCACCATCCGGACCGAGGCGTTCGAGGCCGGCGACGACCCCGACCCGCAGACCTGGTGGCGGGTGCTGAACCCCACTTCCCTCAACGCGGACGGACACCCCCGCTCGTACGAGATCGCCAACGACTCGATCCAGAACCCGTACGACCCGCTCACCCGGCCGAAGGTGAGCTTCACCAACGACCATGCCTGCCAGGAGTACGCCTCGGACAACCTGAACGCGGGCTGTCCCGGCCTGTCCGTCCCCGACTACGTAGCGGCGGAGACCGATCCCCTCACCGATCCGGTGGCCTGGGTGAGCGTCGGGTTCCACCACATCGTGCGGGACGAGGACCAGTCGCCCATGCCCTCCCACTGGCAGCAGTTCTCGCTGGTGCCCCGGGACCTTCTCGCCCAGCAGGCGACGACTCCCATCGACAGGTCCTGTGTCAACGGCGGGCCGTTCAGCCCCTACGGATCATGTGCGGCGTCCAACCTCACCGCTCCCAAGATCACCGCTTCCACCACCCCGGTCCGGGCCGGGACAGTGCTCACCAGTGACACCGGAACCTGGCGCAACGCCCGCGGAGTGCTGGAGTTCCAGCGGCTCTGGCTGCGCGACGGCCAGCCGATCTCCACGGTGGGCGGGAACGGGTTGCCGGTGAACGCGACCGAGGCGCAGTACGCTGTCACCGCCGCCGACGTGGGCCACCGCATCAGCGTCCGGGTCGACGCCGCAGCCGACGGTGTCGTGCCCGGCTCCGCCACCTCGAGTGAGCTGCTGGTCCCGGTCGCCAGTACGCCGCCGCCGCCCAGTCCGACCGCCAGCGAGTCGCCGAAGCGGGTCACTCCCCGGCTCGATGTCGTCGCCCCGCCCCGGGGCAAGGCCCGGCTGAAGATCAGCGTGCGGGGGAGTCTGGGAACGTGCACCGGGAAGGTGGTCGTGCGTGGGACGGGCGGCTGGAAGCGCACGGTGACGCTCAGCCACGGTCGCGCGGTCGTCAAGGTACCCCTGGCGCAGGTGAAGAGGAACAAGCCGTTGGTTGTCAAGTACCAGGGCGACGCCCGGTACCTGCCGGCCCAGCGTCAGGTGCGGCTACGGCACGTTGGTCGCTGAGCGACCCCCGCACTTGTCACGCGTGTGACAAGTGTGGGGGCGGGGCTCATGAAGTTTGTCGGTTCCGCTTGTGTGACCGCCGTCTCTCAACGAGGGTTCGGGCATGCGCCGCAAGCGATACGTTCGGCACGGGCTCTGGGCCGTGGCTCTCTCCGCCGTACTGGTGTTCAGTGCCCAGTCGTCCCGAGCCGACGAGTGGTACCCGGGGCTCCCGGACCCCGACACCAGCTATTCGCAGTCTTGGCAGTCCGCCGCCCAGGGTGGCCTCTCGTACGCGAAGCGTGCCAAGCAGTGGTTCCGAAGCCCTGACTCCATGGTCACCTTCAACATCAAGTTCAAAGCCGAGGACACGATCGACGGCGTGAAGCGGAACCACACCACCGGCCGGGCGTACATGGTCTCCCCGCCGGGGGCTCCGGCGAACTACGGCTACATGGCCCCCCTGACGGTCCGGTCCGTGGGGTTCGGCCTGATCCCGGTCGAGGCCACGGTCCAGGTGAGCCAGCGCCGCGCGAACGGGTATCCGATCGCCTCGGAGGCCTCGATCGTGGGCGCGGACTACATGGATCCGACCGCCCCCGTCGGGACCGACAAGGTCCTGCGGACAGAGGTGGACGCGACGGTGGTGGAGGACGCGTTCAACGTCCAGATCCTCTCGGTGCGGGTCGACGGGGTCGACTTGGCCCTGACCGGTGACTGCCGCACGGAGACGCCGGCGCCGATCCACCTGGTCGGCCCCGCCTACACGATCCCGGATCCGAATGGGAACCCGGGCCTGGTGGAGTGGTTCCAGACGCAAGACCCGACCACGTACTTCCATCCGCTCTGGGGTGGACAACTGTCCGGCACCATGACCATCCCGGCGTTCACCGGTTGCACCACCGCGTCCGGCGACGATCTGTCGGCCCTGATGACGCTGTCCGTCTCCGGACCGGACAACCCGATCTCGGCGCGGGTCGGCTTCCCCTGCCACCGGCAAGTCTCCGGAGCCGAGTACCCGCTTGCCCCGGGACAGGCCACGCCCAAGTCGACGATCGCCGACGGGTGGACGCCAACCAAGGGCACGGGCATCGAAGGCTGCACCGGGACCCCGAAGTTCGCCTACCCCGAACGAGCCGACAACTGACGTGAGCCGGCCAGCCGGCCGGCCGTCCTCGCACGACCACCACCCCGGGACCTGACGGTCCGGGAACCAACCACGAACCCAGGAGGCCCGCCGTGGGCGGATCCGTCGAAGTGATCGGACTCAGCAAGACGTACGGTCGCCAGAACATCTGGCACGACGTCACGCTGACCCTGCCCCCCGGTGAGATCACCGCCATGATGGGCCCCTCGGGCACCGGCAAGTCGGTGTTCCTCAAGTCGCTGATCGGGCTCACCAAGCCCGAGCAGGGGCAGGTCTTCATCGACGGCGTCGACATGGTCTCGGCGCGCGAGTCCCGGCGGCTCGAGCTGCGCAAGAAGTTCGGCGTCCTGTTCCAGGACGGCGCGCTCTTCGGCTCCATGAGCGTCTACGACAACGTCGCCTTCCCGCTGCGCGAGCACACCAAGTTCAAGGAGTCCAAGATCCGGGACGTGGTGATGGAGAAGCTCGGCATGGTCGGCCTGGTCGGCCAGGAGCACAAGCTGCCCGGTGAGATCTCCGGCGGTATGAAGAAGCGTGCCGGTCTGGCCCGGTCGCTGGTCACGGACCCCGAGATCATCCTGATCGACGAGCCCGACTCGGGTCTGGACCCGGTCCGGACCTCGAACCTGGCCGAGCTGCTGATCGAGGTCAACGCGGCCACCGATGCCACCATGCTCGTCGTCACGCACAACATCGAGCTGGCGCGCACGCTGCCCGACAACCTGGGCATGCTCTACCGCCGCGAGCTCGTGATGTTCGGGCCTCGCGAGGAGTTCCTGATGACCGACCACCCGGTGGTCAGCCAGTTCATGAGCGGTGACCCTGACGGCCCGATCGGGATGAGCGAGGAGGCCGACCACAAGCGGTCCGACCCCGTCAGCTACGAGGGCGCGGGCTACCCCGGCTCCACCATGGTGCACACCGGCGCTCGTGCCATCGAGGTGCTGCCGCGTCAGCTGGCACCCCGCTCCGGCGCGGTCCGGGCCAGTGCCGAACGTCACCGCGAGCGGGTCGCGACCGGAGCCGCAACCCTGTACGTGGCCGACGACGAGGAGAGTGACCGAGCGCGAGCCATTCCCAAGCCCAGCCTCCCGGTCCGGGCGCTGGACGGGACCGGAAGCCTCTTCGCGCTCGCCCTCGACACCGTCCGGGCGACCTTCCGCCGCCCCTTCTCGTGGACCGAGACGCTCCAGCAGTTCTGGTTCGTGGTCAGCGTGTCGTGGGTGCCGGCGATGCTGATCTCGATCCCGCTCGGTGCCGTGATCGCGCTGCAGCTGGGCACCCTGACCAAGCAGATCGGCGCCCAGTCCTTCACCGGTGCGGCCAGCGTGCTCGCGGTCGTGCAACAGGCCTCACCGATCGTGACCACCCTGGTCATCGCCGGCGCCGGTGGCGCGGCGATCTGTGCCGAGATCGGGTCCCGCACCATCCGCGACGAGATCGACGCGATGCGGGTGATGGGCCTCGACCCGGTGCAACGCCTGGTGGTCCCGCGAGTGATCGCCTGCGTCATCGCCGCAGTGCTGCTCAACGGGCTCGTCTCGGTGGTCGGCGTGCTGGGTGGCTACTTCTTCAACGTGGTGCTGCAGGGCGGCACCCCCGGCGCCTACCTGTCCAGCTTCACGGCTCTCGCCCAGATCTCTGACCTCTGGGTCGGGGAGATCAAGGCAGTGATCTTCGGGTTCCTGGCCGGTGTGGTCGCCTGCTACCGAGGCCTGAACACCGCCCCGGGCCCGAAGGGAGTCGGCGACTCGGTGAACCAGTCCGTGGTCATCACGTTCCTGATGCTCTTCTTCGTCAACTTCGTCCTCACCGCGTTGTACCTGACGCTGGTGCCCATGAAGGGGGCCTGACATGGCCGACAACCCCACTCTCAGCTTTCCCCCGATGGCTGCCCCCGCCAGGCCGAAGCACACGAGCAAGCTCGCGGAGGGCGCCCCGCGGCTGCTTCGCCGCCCGGCGGACAAGCTCGCGCAGCTCGGTGCCGACCTGCGCTTCTACCTGCAGGTGCTGCTGCACATCCCGGGGACCCTGCGGCACTACCCCAAGGAGGTGCTGCGGCTGCTCTCGGAGGTGAGCTTCGGCTCCGGTGCCCTGGCCGTGATCGGCGGCACCATCGGCGTGATGCTCGGGCTGACCCTCTCGGTCGGTTTCGTGGTCGGTATGCAGGGCTACGCCGCGCTCGACCAGATCGGCGCCTCGGCGCTCAACGGCTTCATCTCCGCCTACTTCAACACCCGCGAGGTGGCGCCCATGGTCGCCGCCCTGGCCCTCTCCGCCACCGTCGGCGCCGGCTTCACCGCGCAGCTGGGTGCGATGCGGATCAACGAGGAGGTCGACGCGCTCCGGGCGATGGCCGTCTCGCCGGTGCCGTACCTGATCACCACCCGCGTGATCGCCGGCTTCATCGCCATCATCCCGCTGTACGTGATCGGCCTGCTCACGTCGTACGCCGGAGCCCGGGCCGTCACCGTCTTCGTCTACGGGCAGTCGGCCGGCACCTACGACCACTACTTCAACCTGTTCCTGCCACCGGTCGACATCATGCTGTCCTTCGTCAAGGTGCTGATCTTCTCGGTGATGATCATCATGGTGCACTGCCGGATGGGCTACCAGGCCACCGGCGGACC
>Ga0190274_10002859_pt1 | contig 10255 bp, 11 predicted proteins | sample Popmic531T_FD_133002 | JGI IMG/M metagenome (GOLD analysis project Ga0190274, IMG submission 133002) | Populus adjacent soil microbial communities from riparian zone of Yellowstone River, Montana, USA - 531 T | ecosystem: Environmental > Terrestrial > Soil > Riparian zone | place: USA: Montana...
CTGGGGATGCTGCGCGAGAACAGGCGCCTGGAGATCCCCGTGCAGTCGGCGATCACCGACCTGGCCGGCTTGCGCTACTGGGCTCACCCCGGCGTCGACCTCCACTACGTCACCCATCCCGAGTCGATCGAGGAGATCGAGAAGCTGGTCGGTCCCGGCACGGTCGAGTGGGTGCGGCCGCCGATCTCCCGTGACTTCCTGATGCCGCGCACCCGCCGCGACGCTCGCGAGGCGCTCGACGTCCCCGCCCACGCGCGCGTCGTCCTCGTCTCCGGCGGCGGTTGGGGGATCGGCGACCTCGAGGGCGCGATCCGCTCGGCCCTCGCCGGCGACGACACCCTGGTCGTCTGCATCACCGGCCGCAACGACGCCGCTCGCGAGAAGCTCGAGAAGAGCTTCGGCGACAACCAGCAGGTCCGCGTCCTCGGCTTCACCGAGCAGATGAGCGACTGGATGGCGGCGGCCGACGCGATGATCCACGCCACCGCTGGCCTGACCGTGCTCGAGGCCCATATCCGCGGCTGCCCGGTCGTCTCCTACGGTTTCTCGGCCGGCCACCTGCGGGCCAACAACGCCGCCTTCGAGCGCTTCGGCCTAGCCGAGGTGGCGCGCTCCGAGCACGAGCTGGAGTCGGTCCTGCGTCACATCACCCGTGAGCGCCAGTCGCCCGACTCGTCCTTCGCCTCGCTGCCCTCGATCGCCTCGCGGGCGCTCAACGTGCGGCCGCAGATCCGGCCGCAGCCGGTCTGGCGCCTGCGCTCCGAGCGCGTCGCCACCGCGGTCTCTTTCGCCGCTCTCGCCATCGTGCTGATGCTCTCCGTCCTCCACTGGGAGAGCCCTTGGAGCGTCGCCAAGCCGGTCACCAGCCGCATCCACATCGGCAAAGAGAACGAGCCGATCTCCGGCGCCCAGCCGGCGGCACAGGCGGCCGGCTCCGGACAGGCGGCGGTAGCCGCGCCCGTCGCGCAGGAACCCGCCGCAGCCGCCGCTCCTTGATCGCCGCGGCCGCGGTCGGGATCGGCGCCGCCACGGTCGTCGCCCACGCCGGCCCGGCGCTGGCGCCGGTGCTGCCGGCGATCGGAAACTCGCTCCCGGTCGTCCTGCGCCAGGAGGGGGAGAAGGGGGTCGCCCTCACCTTCGACGACGGCCCGCACCCGCAGGGGACGCCGGCGGTTCTGGAGAGTTTGCGAGAGGCGGGCGCGGTGGCAACCTTCTTTCTCGCCGGCGAGCAGGTCGAGCGGCGCCCGGCGCTGGCGGCCGAGATCGTCGCCGCCGGCCACCGGGTCGAGCTGCACTGCCATCGCCACCGCAGCCAGCTCCGCCTCACCACGCGGCAGCTGCTGGACGACGCCGACCGTGCCCGGGCGGCGATCGAGGAGGCGAGCGGCCAGGCCGTCGGCGACTACCGACCCCCCTACGGGATCTTCAGCGCCGCCGGGCTACGCGCGGTGCGCGCTCGCGGCTGGCGGCCGCTGCTGTGGTCGCAGTGGGGGAGGGACTGGACGCGACGTGCCACCCCGGCCTCGATCGCGCGCAGGTCGACCGCGGCCGCTCGGGCCGGCGACATCCTGCTCCTCCACGACGCCGACTACTACAGCGCGCCCGGCTCCTGGGTCCGCACCGCGGCCGCCCTGCCGATCATCCTCGAGGAGCTCGAGGGGCGGGGGCTGAAGTCGATGCTGCTGCGCCGCGGCGCAGCGACGACGGTCCACTGATCGCAACCGGCGAAAGCTTCGTCGAGTTGCTGCGCCATGATGCTCTTCGGTCGTGCCTGGTCGAAGATCTGCTTGGCCACTAGCTCTCCGTCCTCCTGTAGGGGGTTGAGGAAGACTCCCCCTCCAGTCGGACGAAAAACCTGCACTTTGCGAACTTCTGGGAACGCCTGTTCGCTTTGGGTGCTCTCAGGAGAACTCGCGCCGCTCGGCATATCGACCACACGCTGGTGTGGTCAATGTGCCGAGCGGTGAGGTGCGCCGACGAATTTCGCGATCTCCTCGCTCAGGCGCTGGGGCTGATCGAGCGGCACGAACGTGTTTGCATCGGCGATCTCGACGATGCGGGCGTTGCCCACCTCGGCGGCGAGGCGTTCGGCGTAGGAGATCGGGAAGAGCTTGTCGCCGGGGGCCCAGGTGAAGAGGATCGGCAGCTGCGAGCCGCGCAGCTTCTGCGCCGCCTCGAGCGTGTAGCGCTTGTTCATATCCACGGTCACCTTCTTGAGGTCGCGGAAGATCTCCTTGTCGTTCATCGCCGGCCCCATCCAGGAGGCGACCAGGTCCGGCGGGATCGGTTTCCGCGTGAACGGCTTGAAGGCCGCCCGGGAAATCGCCGCGGAGCGGAAGGGGAGGGAGAGCAGCGTCATCCCGCCCGGCAACTTGGCCAGCGGCGGCATCGTCTTGAAGATCCCGGGCGGGAAGTTCTCGTGGGTGTCGCAGTTGGTGAGGACGAGACGGCCGATGCGCTCGGGATGGCGGGTGACCAGCACCTGCGACATGGCGCCGCCGGAGTCGTTGCCGACGATCGTCACATCCTCGAGGTCGAGCGCCTCCAGGAAGGAGGAGATGATCGCGGCGATGCCGGGGGGAGTGAGGTCGGCATCGGGCTTCATCGCGATCTGCTGAGCGCCGATCGGCCAGTCCGGGGCGAGGCAGCGATAGCGGTCGGAGAGGTTGTCGACGACGCCGTCCCAGAGGCGGCCGTCGACGAGGTAGCCGTGGACGAAGACGATCGGCTTGCCGCTGCCGGCCTCGCGGTAGCGGATACGTCCCGCCGGAAGGTCAATCTCTTTGCGTTCGCTCGTGGTGCCGGTCATCGCGATCCTCCTCTGTCGGGTTTCCCCATTAACATACATACAGTATGCATGTAAATCCAGAGAGACGCACCCAAGCCGAGCGCGCGGAGGCGACGCGCGGCGCCCTGATCGCCGCCGCGCGGCGGCTTTTCACGGAGCGTGGTTACGACGAGGTCGGCACCGAGGAGGTAGTCCGTGCCGCCGGGGTCAGCCGCGGCGCCCTCTACCACCACTTCGGCGGCAAGGCGGGGCTGCTCGACGCCGCCTACGAGCAGCTCGAGGCGGAATCGACCGAGCGGGTGGCGCGGATCGTCCTCGGCTCCGAGCTGGAGAGCCCACTGCAGGCGATGAAGGCCGGGATCGAGGCCTTCCTCGACGAGTGCGCGGAGCCGGAGCTGCGCCAGATCGCCCTGCACGACGCCCCTGCGGTGCTGGGATGGGACCGCTGGCGGGAGATCGGCGCCGCCAACGGCCTCGGCCTGATCGAGGCCAGCCTCAGCGCGGCGATCGAAGCGGGGGAGGTTCGCGAGCTGCCGGTGAAGCCGATGGCGCACCTGCTGCTGGGCGCGCTCGACGAGGCCGCGATGCTGGTCGCCCGCACCGACGACCCGGCCGACCGGGCCGAGGTCAGCGCCGTCCTACTGACCCTGCTCGAGAGCTTCGCTGTCGTGCGCCCCGCGTAGCCGCACCGAGACCTCGCTGCCGTCGATCTCGATCGCGTCGTCGTGGGCGACCTGTCGCGACTCCTTCTGGGCGTACATGCGGACGTCGGCGAGCTGCATCGCGGTGGCCGGGGTGTCGGCTTCGGCTGGGATCGCCACCTTGCCCCAGGCGGCGCTGAGCTCGAAGCCCTTGCCGCTGGCGGTCAGCGCTTCGGCGGCGCGCTTGGCGATTTCGCCGTCGCCGGCTCCATCGCCGGCGGCCAGGACCGCGAACTCGTCGCCGCCGATCCGGTAGGCGGCCCCGTCGCTGCCCACGGCGCTGCTCAGCTGGCCTCCCAGCCGGGTCAGCATCGCGTCGCCGGCCGGGTGCCCGAAGGTGTCGTTGAAGCGCTTGAAGCCGTTGAGGTCGAGCAGCAGCAGCGTCGCCGGTTCCTCCCCGGCGCGCTCGCAGAGCGTTGCCAGGTCGACCTGCATCCGCCCCTGGTTGCCGAGCCCAGTGAGGTGGTCGGTCCGCACCTGCTCCAGCAGTCGCTTGTTCTCGCGCACGCTGATCCCCAGCCGGGCGATCACGGCGACCATCGTCGCCGTCCAGAGCACGGTGGTCAGGGCGCTGGCGCGGCTGAAGTACTGCATCGCGAAGAGGCCGATCATCACGGTCGCGAAGAAGGCCGGGATCATCAGCTCCCGCCAGCCGTCGAAGCGGGCCATCGGCTGGATCGTCTCGGCCCGGGTCTGCCAGGCCTCGGCGCCGATGCAGACGGCGGCGAACAGGTAGATCGGTTCGATCCAGTCGCCGCCGGGCAGGCTGGCGTCGGTGCTCTGCAGCGTGTAAGCGACGTCGGCGACGACGAGCGCGGCCAGGCCGGCGAGCAGCAGCGACCAGGTCCTCCCCGGGCGCCAGCGGGTCAGGGCGATGACGCCGACGACGAGCGCCAGCATGAGGATGTCGCCGATCGGATAGGCGAGGGTCGTGGCGACCTGGAGGGCGCTGCCGCTGGTCCGGGCGGCGACGAACTCGAAGACGACCGCGGCGCCCAGGGCGGCGGTCCCGAGGGCGGCGATCAGGCCGTCCATCCAGAGGCGCCAGTCGAGCTCGCGGGCGCGGGAGCGGACGAGCAGGTAGACGCCGGTCGCGGCCAGCGGGTAGAAGGCGAGGTAGCCGATGTCCGCCGGCGACGGGTAGGGCGGCGAGGGGTTGTTGGCGAGGAACGCGGTCCAGTAGATCTCCGAGGCTCCCCAGCAGAGCACCGCCGCCGCGATCGCCAGCCAGGCGCCGCGCTCGCGGCCGGCGCCGCGGGCTTTGACCAGGCAGGCGAGGCCGGCACTGACCACGACCGCGTCGTACAGAGGTCCATTGACGAAGTCGGTCAGCCCGGAGCCGCCGATCCCGACCCAGTCGTGCAGGGTTACCAGCAGCGCGCCGCCGAACAGCACGATCCCGATGGCCGTGCGCAAGGGGCTGGCATCGAGCGGTTCTCGGGTCGAGCTGGCGTTCTTCACAGAAGGGGTATCGGCAGCGCTTGACCAGTTCTCTAGACTGAGGGAAGAATGAAGGCAGGAATCCACCCCGATTACGCGCTTGCCAACGTGCACTGCTCGTGCGGCAACCAGTTCTACACGCGGTCGACCAAAGACGACCTGCATGTCGAGCTCTGCTCCGAGTGCCACCCCTTCTACACGGGTAAGCAGAAGCTTGTCGACACCGGTGGCCGCGTCGAGCGCTTCCAGCGCCGCGCCGCCAAGCACCGGGCCGGGAAGTAACCCGTGAGCCCGCCGGTGGGCTCGGCACAAGCGTCCCCTGTCTCCTCCGGCAACGGGGGGGACCCGCTGCGCATGCCCGACGGCGCCCTGGTCGCCAAACGCGACGCGCCGGTCGGCGGCCAGGCGGTGCTGGAGGGGGTGATGATGCGCGGCGTCTCGGTCTGGGCGGTGGCCGTGCGGACTCCGGAGGGCGCGATCGAGATCGAGTCCGAGCCGCTGGTTCCCTGGGCGCAGCGGCACCGGATCTGGCGACTGCCGATCATCCGCGGCGTCGTCGCCCTCGGCGAGTCGATGAAGATCGGCTTCAAGGCGCTGGCGATCTCCGCCAACGCGCAGATGGAGGAGGACGACGAGGGCGAGAAAGAGGAGATCGGCGGCTGGATTTGGGGCCTGACGATCGTCCTCTCGCTGGCGCTCTCAGTCGGGCTCTTCTTCGTCGTCCCGGTCGGGCTGACCAGCCTGATCAAGGACCAGCTCGGCTCGCCGCTCCTCTTCTGGCTGATCGAGGGGGTCCTGCGCACCGCGATCTTCATCGGCTACATCCTCGCGATCAGCAAAATGCCCGACTTGCGGCGCGTCTTCGAGTACCACGGCGCCGAGCACAAGACGATCTCCTGCTACGAGGCCGAAGACGAGCTGGTCCCTTCGCGGGCCAAGCTCTACTCGCGGCTGCACCCGCGCTGCGGCACCAGCTTCCTGCTGATCGTGATGGTCCTGGCGATCTTCGTCTTCGCCCCGATCGGGCTGCCCGCCTGGTACTGGCTGCTGGCCTCGCGGATCCTCGGCATCCCGCTGATCGCCGGTCTCTCCTACGAGGTGATCAAATGGGCCGGCAAGAACCGGCGCAAACGCTGGGTGCGGGCGGTGATGTGGCCGGGCCTGATGCTGCAGAACCTGACCACCCGCGAGCCCGACGAAGAGCAGCTGGCGGTCGCGATCGCCTCGCTGAACGCGGTCCTGGCCCGCGAGGATCCCGAGCAGGCCGCCAAGCAGCAGCACATCGAGATCGTCGCGTAAAACCCGTCTAGGGTTGTCTCGATGATCGAGCAGCTTGTAGAGCAGCTGAAGGCCCGCTTCGCCGAGCTCGAGGGGCAGATGTCGGATCCCGCGGTGATCGCGGACCGGGAGCGCTATGCCGAGGTCGGGCGGGAGTACCGGGAGCTGCAGCCCGCGCACGAGCTGGCGGTCGAGTACGCGACCCTGAAGGACGATCTCGAAGGGGCGCAGGAGCTGCTGGCCGAGGGCGAGGACGCGGAAATGCGCAAGGTCGTCGACGAGGCGCCGGCCCGCTTGGCGGAGCTGGAAGAGGAGATCCGCCTGGCGATGGTCGAGCGCGACCCCAACGACGCCAAGAACGTGATCGTCGAGGTCCGCGGCGGCACCGGCGGCGACGAGGCCGCCCTGTTCGCCGGCGATCTCTACAAGATGCTGACCCGCTACGCCGAGCTGCGCGGTTTCTCGACCGAGGTGCTCTCCCAGTCGGTCTCGGAGATGGGCGGCTTCAAGGACGTCACCTTCGCGGTCAAGGGAGAGGGCGCCTACTCGGTCTTCAAGTTCGAGGGCGGCACCCACCGCGTGCAGCGGGTGCCGGAGACCGAGTCGCAGGGGCGGATCCACACCTCGACGGCGACGATCGCGGTGCTGCCCGAGGCCGAGGAGGTCGAGGTCGAGGTCGACCAGAACGACCTCCAGATCGACGTCTATCGCTCCTCCGGCCCCGGCGGCCAGTCGGTCAACACGACCGACTCGGCGGTGCGGATCACCCACAAGCCGACCGGGATCGTGGTCTCGATGCAGGACGAGAAGTCCCAGCTTCAGAACAAGGACAAGGCGATGCGGGTCCTGCGGGCCCGGCTGCTGGAGCGCCAGATCGCCGAACAGCAGGCGAAGATCGCCTCCGAGCGCAAGGCCCAGGTCGGCAGCGGCCAGCGCTCCGAGAAGGTCCGCACCTACAACTTCCCCCAGGGCCGGGTCACCGACCACCGGATCAAGCACACCTCGCACAACCTCGACGGCGTGCTCGGCGGCGAGCTCGCCGAGTTCACGGACGCGCTCGCGGCGGAGGAGAAACGCCAGCGGCTGGAGACGGCAGCTGTCGGGTGAGGCAGCACTAGTGGCGCCGGTTCGCGACGCCCTCGGTGCCTCGGTCGACGCTCTGGCCGCGATCGGCGTCGAGGACCCGCGCCTCGACGCCGAAGTGATGCTGGCCGAGGCGACGGGATGGCAGCGGGCGGCCCTGGTGGCGGATCCGGGCGCGGAGCTGGCGCCGGCAGCGGCACGGCTGTTCGGGGAGATGGTGCGGCGGCGACTGCGGCGCGAGCCGGTCGCCTACATCGTCGGCCGCCGCGGCTTCCGCCACCTCGAGCTCGAGGTCGATCGCCGGGTGCTGATCCCGCGACCGGAGACCGAGCTGCTGGTGGAAATCGCGCTGGAGCGCGCGCCGGCGAGCCTGCTCGACGTCGGCACCGGCTCCGGGGCGATCGCCCTCGCCGTCGCCGACGAGCTGCCTGGGTGCGCGGTGACCGCCACGGACACCTCCGAGCGGGCGCTGGAGGTTGCGCGTGCCAACGCCGGCCGCCTCGGCCTCTCCGAGCGCGTCCGCTTCGTGGCCGGCACGATCCCGGCGGAGGGGACGTTCGACCTGGTCCTCGCCAACCTCCCTTACGTCGCTGAGACGGACTGGCCCTCGCTGCAGCCCGAGGTGACCGGGTGGGAGCCGCGCGAGGCGCTGCTCGCCGGACCCGACGGACTCGCCGCGATCCGCGCCCTGCTCGGCGATTGCGGCAGAGGTTTGGGCCGCATAGCGGCCCAAACCTCTGCCGCAATCGCGCTGGAGGTTGGGGAGGGGCAGGCGCCGCCGGTCGCCGAGCTGCTGCGCGAGGCCGGCTTCACGTCGATCGAGGTTCGCCGCGACCTGGCCGGGATCGAGCGCGTCGTGCTGGGAGAGCGATGAGCGCGGGCCCGAAGATCGTCTCGGTCGAGGCCGGGGCCGCCGCCCTCGCTCGCCAGGCGCTGGAGGACTGCATCGGTGCCGGCGGCATCGCTGTGTTCCCCTCCGACGGGCTCTACGGCCTCGCCTGCGACCCTCTAGATGCCACTGCGATCTCCCGGATCCACCGCCTCAAGGGCCGCGACGAGGGCAAGTCCTCGGCCGTCATGTACTTCTCGCCGCTGGCGATGCGGGAGCTGATCGCCGGCCTCGGCCCGCGCACGGCGGCTGCGATCAGCGCCCTGCTGCCGGGGCCGGTGACCCTGATCGTCGCCAACCACGGTCATCGCTACCCCCTGGCCTGCCGCGAAGACGTCGACCGCCTCGGCATCCGCCTCATCTCCGGTCCCCTGGCGGGGGCGATGTGCCCGGTCTTCCAGACCTCGGCCAACCTCAGCGGCAAGTTCGCCCCGGCCAGCCTCGACCAGGTGCCGGCGGAGATCGTCGCGGGCGTCGACCTGGCGATCGACTACGGCACCCTGCCCGGCATCCCCTCGACCGTCGTCGACATCGCCTCGATCGAGGAGGACGGCGGTTGGGAGGTGGTGCGGCCGGGCGCGCTCTCGCCCGGCGATCTCGCCAGCTCCCTGGCTTCCGTCGGCCTCGGCTAGCCCTCTGGGCCTCAGCAGTGCTGGGGGCCGTCCCGGTAGGGGAGGCGGACGATCCGCACCGAGCGGTTGTTGCCCTCGTCTTCCTCGAAGAGGAGGTTCTGCGGGTCGACGCGCATGACGAAGGCGAAGCAGCCGCGCAGGCCGCTGACGTTGACCCACTGGCGGTCGTAGGTCGAGGGGTAGAGGTCCGACCAGCCGACCGAAGTGCCGAGCCTGACCCGCTTGCGCGAGGGGTCCTGGCTGCAGGCCGGGTAGACGGCGTGGTGCGGGGAGCGCGGCATCGCCCGCGTGCGCTCGAGATCGCGGAAGCAGTAGAAGACCTTCGGCCCCTTGCGCACCCGCGCCAGCGGCCGCCGCTCTTCGTCCAGCGACCAGATCTCCATGCTGAGCGGGTTGTGGACCTTCCAGTAGGAGCCGCCGTACTCGTAGCCGACCGCGAAGAAGTGCAGCTCGGCCTCGGTGCGGAAGATCCGGACGCCGCCGCCGACGCGGTAGATCGCCTGGTTCGCCCGCATCCAGTTGCGTCTGTAGCGCTGGCCGCGCAGCTCCATCGGGCCGCGGCCCCGCGAGCGGATGTCGTTGCCGGCGTAGAGGAGGGTGCCGCCCCCGTAGCCATAGCCGCCGCCCCGGTGTGCGGCGAAGAGGTCTTCGGCGGGCCCCACGCGCAGGTCGGGGCAGAGCAGCTGCCGCGCCTGCGGCCCGGCGCATGGGTTCTCGACCTCGGCTCGGGCCGGACCGGCCAGGAGCAGCGAGGCGCCGAGGAGGGCGGTGGCGAGGACCGGGATGGGCGCTCTCACGCCGGCCAGAATATCTCGGGCCGTTGCTATCGTCGCTTGACCGTGAGCGAGCTCCCCGAGAACTTCCAAACCGCCCCGCTGGCCGAGGTCGACGGCGAGATCGCCGCCGTCCTCGACGCCGAGCTGCGGCGCCAGCAGCGCACCCTGGAGATGATCGCCTCGGAGAACTTCGTGCCGCAGGCGGTGCTCGAGGCGGTCGGCTCGGTGCTGACCAACAAGTACGCCGAGGGCTACCCCGGCCGCCGCTACTACGGCGGCTGCGAGGAGGTCGACGTCGCCGAGGAGCTGGCGATCTCCCGCGCCAAGGAGCTGTTCGGCGCCGAGCACGCCAACGTCCAGGCCCACTCCGGCGCCCAGGCCAACAACGCCGCCTACATGGCGCTGATCCAGCCCGGCGACACCTTCCTCGGCATGGCGCTCGACCATGGCGGCCATCTCAGCCACGGGATGAAGATCAACGTCTCCGGCAAGCTCTACAACCCGGTCCCCTACCACGTGCGCCGCGAGGACATGCTGGTCGACATGGACGAGGTCGCGCGGCTCGCCGACGAGCACAAGCCCGCCCTGATCGTCGCCGGCTGGTCCGCCTACCCGCGCCAGCTCGACTTCGCCGCCTTCCGCGAGATCGCCGACTCGGTCGGGGCCAA
>Ga0190274_10002860_pt1 | contig 10251 bp, 8 predicted proteins | sample Popmic531T_FD_133002 | JGI IMG/M metagenome (GOLD analysis project Ga0190274, IMG submission 133002) | Populus adjacent soil microbial communities from riparian zone of Yellowstone River, Montana, USA - 531 T | ecosystem: Environmental > Terrestrial > Soil > Riparian zone | place: USA: Montana...
GGACGCGTACATCGCAAAGCCCTATCCGGAGGAGTCGCTGCTGATCGCGGTGGCCAAGCACCTGTGATGGAGAACGCGCTTGCCACCGAGCGGACGCTTGCCGATGCCGTCGCCGCCGCCGACGCGCAGCTCGCACACGCCCCCGTGGCTGGTTCGATCGGCGGTCCCGAGGGCGGACGGTTCCTGCTGTTGTCGCTCGCGTCAACCGATTACGCCGTCGCGCAGTCCTACGTCACCGAAATCGAACGCGTGCCGGCCATGACCAGGGTGCCCGGCACGCCGGCGTGGCTGAGCGGCGTGACGAACCTGCGCGGCGACATCCTGTCGGTCATCGACCTGCGCGCGTTCGCCGGCCTCGACGGCCGATCCCCGCTGATGGCGCGGATGCTGGTGGCCAGGCTGCCGGACGACGACTTCCTGGCGGGGCTGATCGTGGACGGCGTGGATCGGATTGTCGCCATTCCGCACGACGCGATCCGGCCGCCCGCCGCGCCGCTCGACGGTCCGCTCGCCGCCTACGTGCGAGGTGTCTGTGCCGTCGGTGAACGCCTCGTCGCCGTGCTCGATCTCGATCGGCTGCTGCGGTCGCCAGACGTCCGCCAGTTCGACGAACCCGTAGACAGCTCAGAAAAGGATTGATGATGCGAAGAACGCTCCAGACGAAGATGCGGCAGTGGCTCGCGGTAGGAGTCGCCGCCGCCCTGCTCGGGACGACGGTCGCCGCCGTGGTGTGGGGCACGGGCACGATACGCCAGTCGCTCCGGACGATGCAGACCGCCGGACCCGAGGCATCCGCAGAACTGCAGCGGGCGCTGACCGCCTGTGAGCAGGAGGTGTCCGCGCTGCGAACGCGAGTCGACAGCGACCCCGCCGGACCGCCGATCGGCGCCGGGAACGCGGGAAGTGACGCCTGCGCTCGGATGCACAGGTTGGCGGCGGCCCGCGTGTCCGAGTATCACGCGCGGGTGTCAGTGGAGGCTGCGGCGCTCGACGCCGGCGTCAGCCGTCACCTGGTCACCGTCGGCGCGTTGCTCGTCCTGGGATTGATCGGCGTCGCGTTCGCGCTTCGCCTGGTCTACGAACCGATGGCCGTCGAAGCCGGCGCGCTGGCGCGCGTATGCGACGCGGTGGTCGCGTGCGATCTCACGAGCCGCGTGCCGTCCCCCGGCGATTCCGAGATCGGCCGCGCCGGCCGGTCGCTCAACGCGATGCTCGATGCCCATATGAGCCTCGTCAACTCGGGCCAGGAACGCGATCAGATGCAGGCGGCGGTCATGAAGCTGCTGGACGAAGTGAGCGGCGTGGCTGATGGCGACCTGACCATCCAGGCCGAGGTGACCGCCGACGTGACCGGCGCCGTGGCGGATTCCTTCAACGTGATGATCGGTCAGCTACGCCAGATCATCGGACAGGTGCAGGCGGCGTCGCGCCAGATCAGCACCGCGGTCTCGGAACTGCGCGACGTCACCGAAACGCTGGCCCGCGGCAGCGACGATCAGGCGGCGCAGGCGGTCGAGGCCTCGGTGGCCATCGAGGAGATGGCCGCGTCGATCCACTACGTCTCCGAAAATGCGTCGTCGTCGGCCGCCGTCGCGGAGCAGGCGCGGGTCAACGCGGAGCACGGCACTCGCGCCGTGACCCGGACGATCGACGGCATGAAAGCGGTGCGCGAACAGGTGCAGGAGACGGCGCTCCGCATCAAGCGCCTCGGCGAGAGCTCGCAGGAAATCGGCGAGATCGTCGAGCTGATCGGCGACATCGGCGACCGCACCAGCATCCTGGCGCTGAACGCGTCGATTCAGGCGGCGATGGCCGGCGAGGCGGGCCGCGGGTTCGCGATCGTGGCGGACGAAGTCGAACGCCTGGCGGACCGGGCCACCGAAGCGACCAAGCGCGCCGGCATGCTCGTCAAAGCGACGCAGAGCGAAATGTCCGAGGTCATGACGGCGATGGAGGACACGACACGCGAAGTGGTCAACCGCTCGAACATCGCCAACGAGGCCGGCGTCGCGCTCGCGGAGATTCAAGGCGTCTCGAACCGGCTGGCGGAGCTGATCCAGGCGATTTCCGACGCCGCGCAGCAGCAGGCGCGCGGATCCGAGCAGGTCGCGAAATCGATGAACGAGATGTCGTCGGTCACGCGCAACACCGCGGCCGGCACGAAGCAGACGGCCGATGCGATCAGTTCGCTCGGGCTGCTCGTCGACAACCTGAATGCGAGCGTGAGCCGCTTCAAATTGCCGTCGCCGGAGAGCGACGCTTCCTCGACGTTCAGCCATCCCCGGCTCGTGGCGTCGCGGTGAAGAGCGCGCCCGCCGTGCCATCGCCGGAGGACTGGTGCGAGCTGATCGGCCGACGGTGTGGTCTCGCGTTCCGTCACATCCGAGTGCCCGAGGTCATGGGCACCGTGCGGGAGCAGATGCGCGCGAGCGGCATCGCCGCCGAGCCCGAGTATTACGGGCGGCTGGTGTCTGAGCCGGACGGCGGGCCGGAGTGGGACGGCCTGATCGAACGGCTGACCAATCACGAGACGTCGTTCTTCCGCCATCCGCCGTCGTTCGAAGCCCTGCGGACGAGCATCCTGCCGGAATTGCGCGACCGCCGCGCGCCGGGCGGCCGCATCAGCGTCTGGAGCGCGGGATGCTCGACCGGCCAGGAAGCGTACTCGCTGGCCATGCTCGCGGCCGACACGGCGGCATCGGCTCCCGACGTCATGGTCTGGGGCAGCGACATCAGCCACGCCGCGATCAAGATCGCGCGGAGCGGCCGGTACGGCCATCGGGCCGTCGCGACGGTGCCCGCCGGGTACCGTGAGCGGTTCTTCCGCAGCGCCGGTGACGATTCGATGGAGTTCGACGTCGTCGACGACGTGCAGCAGCGCGTGCGGTTCAGGACAACGAACCTCGTGGAACCAGTGGGCTTCCAACCGAGCCACGACATCATCTTCTGTCACAACGTGCTGATCTACTTCTCGCCGGCCGCCGTCACCCGCGCCGTGACCTGGCTCGCCTCGTGCCTGGCGGTCGGAGGATTCCTCCTGCTCGGGCCGGGCGAGGCGCCCAGCGAGCGGCCTGCGGGGCTCGAGGCGATCGCCGTCAACGGTGTCCGCGTGTTTCAGCGCCGAAGCGCACGGATCGCCGAGGTGAAACGGTGACGGCGCCTCTCGACACCACCGCGGTCGGCGCCTTCACTCAGGAGTTTCAGGAAAGTCTGCCCGCAATCCTGTCGTCGCTCGCCCTCGCCGGGGAGCGGGCGGACGCGGCGGCCGCGCGCGAGGCCCACCGGCTGATTCACGCGCTCAAGGGCGCCGCGTCGATGGTCGGCCTCGCGGCGCTCGGGCACCTGCTGCACGGGGCGGAAGAACGACTGGAACCTTCGGCCATAGGGCGGCAGCCGCTGCGGCCGGAAACGTGCGCCGCGCTTCGCGACAGCCTCCCGGCGTTCGCGGCGTACCTGGACGCGGCGCTGGCGCATCGGCCAACGGTGCCCCTGGCGCTCGATCTCGCGCGAACGATCGGCATGGACGATGGTCCCGCGGCGGTGGCCGCGATCGAAGGGTTGATCGAGATCGAGCGCCGCGAGATCGCCTCGCAGACCGAACTGGCCGGCGAGCCGGCGGCGGACGCGATCTCCGAGGCTCTCGAGCCCGCTTCCGTGTCCGACATGATTGATTCCGCGGCCGACGCGTTGCCCGCGCCGGTCCGGGTCGTCCCGATGACTCCCGAGCTCGACATCGACGTCCTCGGGCCTGATGAAATCCCGGCGGAACTCGCCGAGGTCTTCGCGCTCGAATCGCAGGAGCACCTCGAAACCATCGCGCGCCTGACGTCGGAGTTGTCGGGTTCGCCGGATCGCGATTCGATTCAGGAGCTCCGGCGCGCGGTCCATACACTGAAAGGCGCCGCCGGCGTCGTCGGTTTCAAGGGCGCCGCGAAGCTGGCGCACCGGATGGAAGATCTGCTCGATCGCTTGTACGAGGGCACGGCGGTGCTCACGCCGGAGGGGGCCCGCACGCTCGCGACATCATCGGATGCGCTCCACGATCTCATCGGTGGGACGACGGACGCCGGCGCCCTGCGCGCGCGCGTCGGCCAGCTGTTTGCCGAGCTCGGCGCACTGGTGGGCGAGGCGCCGGTTGTCGAGGCCGGGGTTGACGGGGCGCCCGCGCAATCAACCGTCGTGCTCGACGAGCCGATCGCCGCGCCGCCATCCGCCGCTGGCGAACTCGTGCCGGCGATCGAGCGCCGTCGCAATCCGCGCGATCGACGAAGCGGGCAGGCGTTGCGCGTCCCGCTGGCGCGGTTGAACGAGCTGATCCGGGTCGTGTCGGAGCTCGTCATCAACCGCTCTACGTTCGAGCAGCACCACACCGGCCTGATCGATCAGGTGGACGAGCTCAAGCTCAGCACGGCGCGCCTCCGTAAAGTCGCGCACCGACTGGAGTCGGACTACGAAGTCCGCGCGCTCGGCGGCCAGGCCGCCCGGTCGCGTGGCGCGGCATCCGGTCACGGGTTCGACGAGCTCGAATTCGACCGCTACACCGAATTTCACCTGCTGACGCGGGAACTCGTCGAGACGACGAGCGACATTGCGACGATCGGTGCCCGCATCGCCGGCGCCATCCGCGATTTCGACGGCGACCTGACACTCTTCGGACGCCTCACGCGCGACATCCAGGACAAGACGATCGACTTCCGCATGGTGCCTCTCGAAACCATGCGGACGCACCTCGACCGGGCCGTTCGCTCCACCGCGGAGAGCTGCGGCAAGCAGGTCGACCTGGTGATCGAGGGCGCGGCGGTGGCCCTCGACAAGTCGCTGCTCGAGCAGATGGCCGATCCAATTCTGCATCTCCTGCGCAACGGCATCGATCACGGCATCGAGCCCGCGGCGGACCGCGCCGCCGCGGACAAGCCGGCGCGCGGGTCGATCACCGTCCGGGCGCGGCACGAAGGCACCGACGTCCTGATTGAGATCGAGGACGACGGCGCGGGCCTCGACGCGGAGCGGATTCGTCAGACCGCGATTGCCAAGGGATACATCGACGAGAACACGGCGACGACGCCGGAAGGACTGCACGCGCTCATCTTCGAGCCCGGGTTCAGCACCGCCCGGAAAGTGACCGAAGTGTCGGGCCGTGGCGTCGGAATGGACGCGGTCAAGGCGACGGTGGCGCGGTTCGGTGGCCGCCTGACCCTGACGTCGCGGCGAGGCGCGGGAACGACCGTGTCGGTGCGCGTCCCGATGACGGTTTCGATGACCCGGATTCTGCTCGTGCGGTCCGGCGGCGAGACACTGGGCTTGCCGTTGAGCGCGGTGATGCAGATCGTCCGGCCGCATCCGTCGGCGATCGGGGTCATCGGCGCCCAGCGCGTGCTGACGGTGGACGGCCGCACCTACCCGATGCGCGATCTCGCCGACATGCTCGGCCTCGCGCGAACCACCGACGCGCGCGTGTCGCAGCCCGTGTTGATCGCGAACCTCTCCGGCCGGCGGATCGCGCTCGCGGTCGACGAGATCGTCAACAGCCGCGACGCCGTCGTGAAGCCGCTCGGAACGCACCTGCGCCGCGTGCCGAAGATCTGGGGCGCCACCGTTCTCGGGGACGGCACGGTCGTGCTGATTCTCAACCCCGCCGACCTCGCGGGTGCGACCGACGAAATCGTCGTCGCCACGGCGGCGCGCCCGGCCGCCGCCGCCGAGCACGAGCCCTACGTCGTGCTGGTCGTGGACGACTCGCTCAGCATGCGGCACGTGCTCTCCACGGCGATCAAGAAGGCGGGATGGATTCCGGTGGCGGCCCGCGACGGGCTCGAGGCGCTCGAGATCCTCCACCGGGGCCCGCGACGTCTCGACCTCGTGCTGCTCGACATCGAGATGCCGAGGATGGACGGCTTCGAGTTTCTCTCGTCGATTCGGTCGCAGAGCGTCAACGCCGATCTGCCCGTCGTCATGTTGACGTCGCGCGGCAGCGACAAGCATCGCGACAAAGCCAGGGCGCTCGGCGCGACCGATTACATGGTCAAGCCGTTTCAGGAAGACACGCTGACGCGCAACATCGATCGGCTCGTGAAGGTGTGGCGGCGATCCGGGAAAAGAGCCGTGTCGTGATCCGCGTAGCCATCGCCGACGATTCACGGTTCACCTGCAACCTGCTCTCGTCGTACATCGAGGCCGATGGCGAGTGCTCCGTGGTCGGCGTCGCGCACGATGCGCCATCCACGTTGGAGCTGGTGCGACGCGAGTCACCCGACGTCATGACGCTGGACCTGCAAATGCCTGGCGCGGACGGCCTGGAGTTGCTGCGCCAGTTGTCCTTGGATGGCCCCGCGGTGTCCGTCGTCGTGATCAGCGGCGTCACGCGCCTCGCGGCCGCCACGACGCTACGGGCGCTCGAGCTCGGCGCGGTCGACTTCGTGTTGAAATACACGCCCGGCGCGCCGGTCAGCCGCGCGTCACTGCGCCGCGAAATCGTCGCGAAAGTAAAGCTGGCCGCGGCCGCGCGCGGTGCGCGACGCACCGCGCCGATCGGGGCCGCACCGATCGCCGCACCCGCCAGCGCGGCTCCAAGCCGGCCCCCGCAACGCGCGGCGTCCAAAACGCCGGGACAGGCCGACGCCGCCGGCGTGGTCGTCATCGGCGCGTCCACCGGCGGACCGCGGGCGGTCGGGGAGCTCCTCAGTCAGCTACCGGCCGACTTCGCCCTGCCGTGCGTCGTCGTCCAGCATCTGCCGGCGGCGTTCACGGCGGCCTTCGCCTCGCAGCTGGAGCGGCATGCGCAGCTGCGCGTGCGGGTGGCGGAGTCGGGCGACCGGCTGGAACCGGGAGTCATCCTGCTCGCCCCGGGCGCGATGCACCTGGCGATTCGCCCCGACGGCCGCGTCGTGCTGCGGCAGCCCTCCGAACGCGACGTCTACAAGCCGTCGATCGATCTGGCGATGACGACGGCGGCCGAGGCGTTCAACGCCTCGGTTGTCGGCGTGGTGCTGTCCGGATCGGGCGACGACGGGGCGGAGGGACTCAGACAGATTCGCGCGGCGGGTGGTGAAGGCATGGTCCAGGACGGTGGCAGCTGCATCGTCGCGAGCATGCCGGAACGCGCGCTGGCGCGGGCCGGCGCGGAGCACATCGGACCCCCGGCGCGGCTCGGACGGATTCTTGCCGTCCGGAGGAAACCGTGAACGAGGACATTGTCTGTTGCACGGTGGGCGGGGACCAGTACGCGCTGCGCGGTGGCGACGTCCGCCAGATTTCGCGCGGCGAGGAGATGACGGTTACGCCCGGCGCCGGCGGCCGCGTCGGCACGATTGACGTCTCGGGACGGCCGGTACCGGTGTTTGCGCTCGGACGGGCCCTTGGCCAGCGCGGAACGCTGGCCGCAGCGTCGCGCGGCCACATCGCGGTGACCGGCGCGTCGGACGACGCCGTAGGCTGGCTGGTGGATCGAGTCGTTCGATTGCGATCGACCGGGTTGTCGCTCGTGCCGCTGCCGCCAGTCCTCGGCACTGTGGCCGCGACATGGTTCGAAGCGCTCGTCAGGCAGAACGACTCGCTGATGCTTCTCGTCGCGCCGCAGCGTCTCGACCCAGGTCGGACCTCCGCGGCACAGCCGGTGTCCGCGACACCGGTGCCGCGGACGGGCGCGGCGGCGGGCGGACGCAACGAGCGTCTCGTGGCGATCTTCTCGACGCCCGCGATGCCGCATTCAGAGGCGTGTCGGTTCGCACTCAGCGCCCGGCAGGTCGCCGCGATCGTCCAGCCCTTTCCGTCGATCGCCGTTCCCGGCAGCGGACGGCACGTGAGGGGCGTGGGGTGGTGGCGGGATGCGGCCGTGACGCTGATCGACTTTCGACCGGCCGATGACGCGAGTGCCGCCGCATCTCGCACGCGGTGGCTGGTCGTCCGGTGCAGCGCGCGGCTCGGCGGCGCCTGCGTGGCTTTTCCGATTGACACGGACATCACGCTGCATCGCGCCGGCGCAGGCGATCGTCAGGTGGCGGAATCGACGCCTCCGGCGTTCGCGTCCGGCCTCTTCGCGGTGGGAGGCGAGACCGTTGCGCTCATCGACATCGATGCGCTGCTGTCGCGCGCGCCTATTCCAGCCGTTCCATCCGACAACTTGGCTGCTGCAGCGCGCGAATAACTGCGAGCAGATCGGGCAGGCGGACTGGCTTGACGAGCACCTCGACGGCGCCGAGCCGCCGCGCATCGTACTCAATCTGGGGTGTGGGGAAGGCCGTCAAGAGAATCGACCGCATTGCGGGCTGGTGCTCGCGGCCCTGGCTGAGGATCCAGAGGCCTTCGGCGCGACGCTGCGCCGAAAGGTGCAGGTCGGTCAGCAGCAGCGAGTACTGGAAACGATGGAGCATGCGCGCGCTCTCGGCGACGCCGATGACGCAGTCCACGGCGAAGCCGTGGTCGCACAGGAATTCGCGCACCGCGAAAGCGATGCCGAGATCGTCCTCGGCGATCAGCACCCGCGGACGCTCGCCCACGACCGTCAGCGGCGCGGGGCCGCCGCCGTTGCCCTGAAACTGAAGCATGAAGCGGAGAAAGCAATGATCGGACCAGGCACCTGCCGGGAAAAACGGGCGCAAATCGCCTCACACCTGGCGGGGACCCGCGCGTCCGTCCAAAGGCTGGACGGCTCGTCTACCACCCGGACGGCGCGATGCCGTACTTCCGGATCTTCTGATAGAGGGAACTGCGCGGAATGCCGAGGCGTTGCGCGGCGCGCTCGACATGTCCGCCCTCGGCCTGCAGCGCGCGCACGATTTCCTGGATCTCGGATGCCTTGAGCGTGCCGCCGCTTGCCGGCACGCCGCTCGCGGGCGGCGGCTCGAACGCGATCGTCTGACGCAGGCCGAGCGCTTCGACGCCGATGGTGGCGCCTTCGGTGAGCAGCACGGCGTGCTCGAGGACGTTGCGCAGCTGGCGCACGTTGCCCGGCCACGAGTAGTCCTGCAGCGCCTGCATCGCGTCGGGGGTCAGTGTCCGTACGGCGTGCGGCATGTCGCGGGCGAGGCTGGCGAGAATCGTCGCCGCGAGCAGGGGAATGTCCTCGCGCCGCTCGCGCAGCGGGGCGACGTGAAGCGTCACGGTGTTGATCCGGTATAGCAAATCCTGACGGAATGTCTTTTCTTCGGCCTTGCGGACCAGATCCTGGTTCGCCGCGGCGACGAACCGTACGTCGACGGTGCGCTCGCGTACGTCGCCGATCCGGCGGAAGCGCTTTTCCTCGAGCACCTTGAGCAGCTTCGGCTGCACCGCGATGTCCATGTCGCCGATCTCGTCGAGAAACATCGTGCCGCGGTGCGCGACCTCGATGAGGCCGGTTTTCGTCGCGTTCGCGCCAGTGAACGCGCCGCGCTCGTGGCCGAAGAGCTCCGTTTCCATCAGCTCACGCGTCAGCCCGGCGCAGTTGAGATCGACGTACGGTTCCCGCGCGCGCGGGCCGTGGTGATGCAGCCACCGCGCCAGCACCCCCTTGCCGGAGCCGGTCTCGCCGAGGATGAGCACCGGCGCGTGGCTGCCGACGACGCGGAGCGCCTGCGCTTCGAGAGCGCGGATCGGCTTGCTGCGCCCGAGGAACGGCGCGATCGACTGGCGTGCCTGGCCGATTTGATCGCCGGCCAGCTGGCGGCGGTTGCGCCGGTGGTCCAGGGCCTTCTCGACGAACACCAGCAGCGACCCAAGATCGATCGGTTTGGTCAGGAACTGTTCGGCGCCCTCCTTGATCGCGCGCACGGCGAGGTCGATCGAGCCGTGGGCGGTCAGCACGAGGATGGGGACCTCCCGGTCGAGGACCTTGAATGCCTTGAGCAACTGGAGCGCGTTGCCGTCGGGAAGCGAGTAATCGGCGAGCACCAGATCGACGCGTGCAATCCGAAACAGGTCCTGCGCCGCGCCGATCGTCGCGGCCTCGCTGACCTGATATCCCTCCGTGGTGAGGTAATCCACGATGCCGGCGCGGACGACCGGATCGTCTTCCGCGACCAGCACGTGGCCTTTGGCTGGGGTCGGCTCGGCGGTCATGGGTTGGATGCCATTATGCGCCAACGCACGTCCGCCGTCCGGGCACGACTCTTTTGACGCGAGTCAGGATGGCCCGCGGCACGTGAGGTCTTGCTCGGTCGCCCAGGCGCCTGACTCCAGCGTCATGGCCTTGGGAAATGGCCCGGCCCAGGAGTTCCTTGAGCTGGGGAAGTGAGAACGGCCTCTCCAGCAGGCCGGCCACGCGGAGCCCCTCGA
>Ga0190274_10002861_pt1 | contig 10248 bp, 8 predicted proteins | sample Popmic531T_FD_133002 | JGI IMG/M metagenome (GOLD analysis project Ga0190274, IMG submission 133002) | Populus adjacent soil microbial communities from riparian zone of Yellowstone River, Montana, USA - 531 T | ecosystem: Environmental > Terrestrial > Soil > Riparian zone | place: USA: Montana...
AGCGCCGGCCCGTCCGTCTCGAGCTTGACGAACACCCATTGCTGCCAGACACCGGTATCCACCGGGACGAGGCCGTGCGCCGCGCGGTCGAAGTGACACACACCAGCGAAGTCCGGTGTGCCCTTGAGTGCCCCCTCGAGCGAGTAGGTCCAGCCGTGATACGGACAGCGCAAGACCTGCGCGGATCCTGCCGGCGCGGTGACCACGGCAGCAGCATGGTGACGGCACACATTGAAGAATCCGCGTAGCACGTCGTCGTGTCCCCGTACGACGACGACGGGATCGCCTGAGGGCATTTCGGCCGAGAGGTACTGGCCCGGTACTCGTACCTGATCGAGACGTCCAATGCACAGCCAGCTGCGTGAAAACGCCGTCCGCTGTTCGAGCGCCAGTATTCGTTCGTCGACATACCAGCTCGCAGGAATGGTGGACGCCTCCGCAAGTTCGGAGTGCGGGTCGTAGCTTCCGATGAGGGCGTCCAGAGAGGAAGACATCGTCCGCAGGCGCCATGATAGCGTGGGGTTTGTCGCTGCCCCGACACGCCGAGCCCCTGATCCGCATCTGAGTCTCAGGAGAATCTCGATGGCTCTCTTTACTGGCTACAAGACAACCATGCCCCAGGCCGAAGAGGCCCTGAAAGGTCGCGAGGCCGCGACCCCTGTGGCAGACCGGCACGCCGTGAACGGCACGCCCCTCGTGGGGCCGTTTCCCGCCGGACTCCAGCAGGCGATGTTCGGCCTCGGGTGCTTCTGGGGCGCCGAGCGGAAGTTCTGGCAGTCACCCGGTGTGTACACGACGGCCGTCGGATACGCCGGAGGCTATACGAAAAACCCGACGTACGAAGAGGTGTGCTCGGGTCGAACCGCCCACAACGAAGTCGTGCTCGTCGTGTTCGACCCGTCGAAGGTCTCATACGACGATCTGCTCAAGCGGTTCTGGGAGGCACACGATCCCACGCAGGGGATGCGGCAGGGGAACGACGTCGGTACGCAGTACCGTTCGGCGATCTACGTGTTCAGCGACGAGCAGCGAAAAGTGGCGGAACGTACGCGCGCGAGCTATGAGGCCGCGCTCAAGGCCAACGGTCATCGCGCGATCACCACCGAAATCGTCGAAGCGCCGACGTTCTACTACGCGGAGGACTACCATCAGCAGTACCTCGCGAAGAACCCGGGCGGCTACTGTGGCCTCGGCGGGACGGGCGTTCGCTGCGTCTAGCGCAATACTCCTCGGGAGATCGCCCGAATCACGAGTTGCGTCCTCACCCGCGCGGCTGTCTAATGGAGCCTTCCCGAAGGAGAGTGGTTCATGCGAACCCTGCTGAAGCTTGCATTGCTGGCTGCGCTGATCGTCGCCACCTCATCTGTACACTCCACGCTCGGTGCCACGGCGCCCGTGCGTGTCGGACCGGCCTTGACGTCAATTGGTCCACTCGCGTTCGGGCCTGACGGTGTCCTGTTCGCAGCCGACCGGCAGGCTGCGACCATCTACGCCTTGAACCTCGGCGCACAAAGCGCCGGTGCGCGCACCGGCACGGCGGACGTCGCCGGGATCACGGGCAAGATTGCCGCGATGCTGGGCACCGCGCCTGCCGAGATCGCGATCAACGACCTGGTGGTGCATCCGGTTTCGGGCAACTCGTTTCTCGCCGTCACGCGAGGGCAGGGCACGAATGCCGCGCCGGCACTCCTGCGGGTCGACGGGGCCGGCAGCGTGTCAGTCGTCTCGCTCGACAACGTTTCGTACACCAGCGTCGCGATGCCGAACCCGGCCGCCGCCAGCACCACCGGCCGGGGCGGACGTACGCAGTCGGTGACGGACATGGCGTTGTCGAACGGCCGGTTGATTGTCTCTGGTCTCTCGAATGAAGAATTCGCGTCCAAGCTCTGGTCGGTGCCGTACCCGTTCGCGGCGGCCGATCGTGGCGCGAGCGTCGAGATCTACCACGGCAATCACGGTCAGCTCGAGACGCGGTCGCCGGTGATGGCGTTCCTGCCGATGGCCGTCAACGGCCAGCCGCACGTCATCGCGAGCTACACCTGCACGCCGCTCGTGCGGTTCCCGATGTCGTCCCTGCGTACCGGTGAGAAGGTCGTCGGCACGACCATCGCGGAGTTCGGGGCTGGCAACCAGCCGCTGGACATGATCCAGTACCAAAAGGACGGGCAGTCGTTCCTGTTGATGTCGAACTCACGTCATGGAGTGCTGAAGATTCCTACCACGGACTTCGGGTCGGCCAAGGGCATCACCGAACGCGTTGGCGGGACGGCGGGCGTTCCGTACGAGAAGATCGCCAGCATGACCGGCGTCGAGCAACTCGACAAACTCGATGCGAACCGCTCGATCGTGATTGCGACAACGGCGACGGGCGATCGAAACCTGACGGCTGTGCCCCTGCCGTGACGAAACGGACGGGGAGCTGCGCGTTCGCGGCGGCCCTGTTGTTCGTGTCCGGATGTTCGCCGGCTGGCCCCGCGCCGGCCGGCGACATCGCCTTCTCCCTCGAGCCTGCCCGAGCCTCGCAACCGGCATTCGTTCGCGTCAGCGGCGTGTCCTCGGACGAGCAGGCGCCTCAATCTCTCACCGTGACCGTGCAGGGCGCCGATGTGCCGGTGGTCGGCCGAACGGTCGCGAACGGCGCCTCCCTCGAGTTTCACCCAGCCTTTCCATTCGATCCCGGCCGGCCGTACGTCGTCAGACTCGACACGAGCCGCTGGCGCACGCCGCGAAGTCCGGCCGTCTCGGAGGCCGTTGTCAGTCTGCCAACGCCTGCGGAAACCGCGCGCGTGACCGTTTCCGCCATCCGGCCGTCACAGGATCGATGGCCCGAGAACACACTTCGCTTCTACGTCCATTTCTCAGGACCGATGTCGCAAGCCAGCGGTGTGGGCAAGGTCCACCTCGTCGGCGAGGACGGCGAGGACATCCCCAACGCATTGCTGCCGCTCAACGTGGATCTGTGGAATGAGGGCCGAACGAGATACACCGCGTTGTTCGATCCGGCGCGCGTGAAGCGTGGCATCCTCTCCAACCGCGAGATGGGACGGGCACTTGTGAGCGGCCGCCGGTACGCGATCGTCGTGGACGCGGACTGGCGGGATGCGAGCGGACGGTCCCTTACGTCCGCCTACCGGCACGAGTTCACTGCCGGCCCGCCGCTCGAGCATGCGCTCGACACGAGCAGGTGGCGTGTCGCCGTACCCAATGCCGGCACGCGAGACGCCCTCGTTGTGGCCTTTCCGTTCGCGCTAGATTCCGCGTTGCTCCAGCGCACGATCGAAGTGGCCTCCGCCGAGCGCGGACCAGTACGAGGCGCGATTGAGGTACCGACGGACGCGATGTCCTGGCGGTTTGTTCCCGAGTTGTCGTGGCGAGCTGGCGCGCACCGTCTGAATATCGCCTCGATCCTCGAAGACCCTGCGGGCAATCGCATCGGTCGGCCATTCGAAGCGGACTCGATGGCCGCTGCAACCACGGAGGGCGATCCGTCGCCCGTGCCGTTCACCGTTTCCGCGGGCCGCTGAGGGGCTACCGTCCCGAGAACGTGTCGCAGGCCTTCGGGTCTCCAGATTCGAGACCACGGCGGAACCACGCCATTCGATCCGCGGACGAGCCGTGCGTGAAGCTCTCCGGCGAGACGCGGCCGCCGCCCATGCGCTGGATGCGGTCATCCCCGATCGCCGCAGCCGCGGTCAGGCCTTCCTCCACGTCACCTGGATCGAGCTTGTCGCGGCGCGCGGCGGAGTGTCCCCACACACCCGCGTAGCAATCCGCCTGAAGTTCCATACGCACTGACAGATCGTTGCGACTCGAGGGATCCGCGCGCATGGCCTGGCGGACCTTGGGCTCGGTGCCGACTACGTTCTGGACGTGGTGGCCGATTTCGTGAGCCAAAACGTACGCCTGCGCGAAGTCCCCGCCGGCGCGGAAGCGCTGCTGTAACTCGTCGTAAAACCCCAGGTCGATGTAGATCTGTCGATCGCCCGGGCAGTAGAACGGTCCAGTCGCGGCCTGCGCGAAGCCGCACGCCGAGCTCACGGCATCACGAAACACGACGAGCTTCGCGCGGTCGTATCCGTTGCCAAGAATCTGGGTCCACGTGTCCTGCGCGTCGTCGAGGACAAACGACACGAACTTGACGAGACGCTCTTCCTCAGGCGTCGTAGCCGCTGGCGGCACGTCCCCCTCGCCGACCGACGGCGGCACGCCGCCCCCCGTGGGATCGACGTTCGACAGGAAGTCCTGACCCGTTACGAGGCTAAGGATGACGAGGAGAGCCAGACCCCCGAGTCCGATCGGCGCAGCGCCGCGCATACCAAACCCGCCGGCCCGTTGGCCGCGCACATCGATCACATCCCGACTTTTTCCGCCAGGCGTCCAGCGCATAGGTGCTCCTTGCTAGTCGGATCCCTGCACATTCCGTTCCCGTTGGCGCGTGTCCTTGTTCATCAGGTCTCGCTCACCGGCCGCACGATCGATGCGCTCGCGGATGGCGCGGCTCGTTCTCAACAGCGCCGAGAAATCCCTCCGATCGAGGACGAGCAACTGGCAGTACGACAAGGCGTTGACGTCCGCCTGCCGCGCCTGATCGTGGAGCAGCGCCATCTCGCCGAAGAACTCGCCCGTCGTAAGCAGGAATCGCTGGCCGGCGGCCAGTACCTCCACCACGCCGGATGAGATGAAGTACATGGCGTCGCCCGGTTCGCCCGTTGAGATCAAACGTTCCGACGGAATCGCGAATCGCGGTCGAAGGAGCCGAACGACGGCGTCGAGGTGCTCTCGGTCCAGACCCGCGAACATCGGCACGCGTGCCAGGAGCGCGCGAGTCTCGAGGCCTAAGTCGAGAGCTGGCCGCGAATCCACCGCCGACCGCGCCGCCGACAGATCCCGCTGGAGCGCGCCGTGGAGCTCCGGGCCGATTACCCGCTCGTCGAAAAGCTCCTGATACTCGAGCGCCTCGCGGCGAAGCGCCACCCGTCGCAGAAACCGTTCCTCGAGCAGGGCAGCGTACGCCGGGTACTGGGCTTCGAGCGCTTCGAACGCGGCGTCGGTCATCTGCTGTCGCTTGTGCAGCAGCTCTCGAAGGGGCGGCATCGCCTCCGCCTGAAGGAGGGGTGCGAGTGTCTCGTCGATGTACGGCGCGAGCTCCTGGAGGACGATGCGGCTCACCAGCAGCCGCTCGAATCGTTCGGCCAGCCGGTCCACGAGTGGACCGGTGAGCCGGAAGCGCCGCTGAAGGAACAGCGCGGCACGAAACGCCCTCGAGAATCCGACGAGCTGCTGGCCGGTCCGCAGGTACGCGTCAGGCCCCCTGGTCCGCGAGCGATCGAGCAGATGGCCGGCGTCGGTGACGAGTGCTTCAACAGTTCTGCCGGAAATCGTCCGCCGGCTGAAGTGCTCGAGCACGATAGCGCGCTCCCGCTGCGTGAGTGCGACGAGGCCGAGCTGCAGGTGTTCGCTCGGATCGGCGGTGACTGCCACGTCGGCGGGCCCAGTCTTGCCCTTCACCCGGTACGGCGCGATCACGCGACCGACGAGGTCCGAGTTGAAGCCGTAGCGGTCGCCGATCGTCCGGACCGTTTCGGCGACCCGTCCGCGCGACATCGTCAGCACGTGCGACCGTAGCGCCTCGTCGAACGCGGACAGCCGATCGAGGCCGAGCTTCCGGATGAGCGGACGGAGGGTCAGCCCCGGGACGAGGAGCGTGAAGAGCACGAAGCCCGTCGCGTTCACCGCCACGAACCGGCGGACTTCGTAGCTGACGGCATCGTTCTCGACGATGGCCAGAGCGAGCGCGAGCGTGACGGCGCCACGGAGCCCGCCCCAGAGAATGACGATATTGAATCGACTGCCGATGCGCTGGCTCAGGCCCGCGCCCGTCAGCAGTGGGAAAAACCCCCACAACATGAAGGCGCGTGCGACAAGCGACGCGACGATCATCACGGTGAGCGTGATGACGTCGGACCACCCGATGTCCACGAGCAAGCGCGGCACGAGCAGGGCCGCGAGCACGAACACGAGCGAGTTCGCCCAGTACGCGAGCTGCTCCCAGAGATCGAGGAGGAACCGCCACGCGGCGGGCGCGATGCGCGCGGGCGCCGTCGCGCTCATGACCAGGCCCGCCGTCACCGCTGCTGTAACGCCCGACACGGCCAGGCCGCGCTCGCCAATGATGTACACGAGATACGGGAGGGCGAGGGTCATCGTCGCCTGCGCGAGGCGCAGCTCTTGCAGCCACGGCAGCAGGCCGACCACGAGCCGCGCCCCGATGTAGCCGACGGCGAGTCCGCCCATGAATGTCCACAGGAACCGCAGGACCGCGGCCGTCGGCCCCGAGACACCGGCGCCCGTCAGCATGTCGAGAAGAACGGCGAATGTGATGATCGCGGCGGCGTCGTTGAGCAGGCTTTCGCCCTCGACGAGCCGGCACAACCGGGCGGGCGCGCCGACGTCGCGGAAGATGCCGACGACCGCCCCGGTGTCTGTCGTCGCCACAATCGACGCGAGGAGCAGGCACGCGACGAGCGACACCTCGGCAACCGGCGCCACCGCCAGGCCGATCACGGCCGTCGCGACGAGAACCGCCACGACCGCGAGGAGCAGGATCGGCGCGACGTCGTCGATCATCCGTTTCACGTCGATCGTCAGCGCGGCCTGGAAGAGAAGGGCCGGCACGAACACGAACATGAACGTCTCGGACGTGACCGGCACGTCTACGAACGCCCGCGCGATCTCGCCGGCCATTCCAGTTGCGCCGTCGCGCAGAGCGAGCATGGCCGCGCCGCCGATGGTCATGCCCATCACGGCGAAGAGAATCGACGCGGGGAGTGCCACGCGGGCCGCCAGGCGCTGCAGGAGGCTGACGACCACCAGCAGGCCGGCGACGACGAGAAGAATGACGGGCAGGCTCATGGCCGGGCGAGTCAGGGTACAACGCCACGCGCACCTTCCGCCTGCTGGCACCAAGTGCGTCTTGAAAGAGCCCGAAACATGAAGACTATGAAGAACATGGAGTTGTTCTCCATGGGCTCCATGGCCTTCATGGTGAATGGCTGATTACTTCCCCGAAATCACACGCAGTAGACGAGAGACGGGATCGTAGAAGCGATCGACCACGCGTTCCTTGAGCGGGATGATCGCGTTGTCGGTGATCGTGATGTGCTCGGGACACACCTTCGTGCAGCACTTGGTGATGTTGCAGTAGCCAATGCCGAACTGTTCCTTCAGTTCGCCGACTCGATCGGCCGTGTCGAGCGGGTGCATTTCGAGCGCCGCGGCGTGTACGAGCAGCCGCGGGCCGATGAACTCGTCGTGCTTGTGGTGATCGCGCAACACGTGACACACGTCCTGGCACAGGAAGCACTCGATGCACTTCCGGAACTCCTGGACGCGGTCGATGTCCTCCTGTTGCATGCGCCAGGTGCCGTCCTCGGCGTCGGGTGGCCGCGGCGTGAAGGCCTTGATCTTCTTCTTGGCCTCGAAGTTCCACGAGACATCGGTGACGAGGTCCTTGAGGTGCGGAAATGCGCGCAGCGGCTCCACCGTCACCGGCTTGTCTTCAGGAAGCTCGTCGAGGCGGGTCATGCACATGAGGCGCGGCGATCCGTTGATCTCGGCCGAGCACGAGCCGCACTTGCCGGCCTTGCAGTTCCACCGGCAGGCGAGGTCGAGCGCCTGCGACGCCTGGATCGCATGGACGGCGTCGAGCACGACCATGCCTTCGCCGGCGTCGGTCGTGTAGTCCTTGAACTCGCCGACGCCTGCCTGTCCGCGCCAGAGCCGGAACGCCCGCATCGCCATCGCTACTTGTTCTCCTCGATGACCTGCTTCAACTCAGCCGGGATCTCCGGAATTGGTGTCGGCGTCAGGGTCATCTCGCCGCCGGCGCCTTTCCGAATCACGTAATTGAATGTCGAGTAGGCATCCGACTTCGCAGGGAAGTCGTCGCGGAAGTGTGCGCCCCGGCTCTCCTTGCGTTCGATCGCGGCGATCGCGATCGCTTCTGACACCGTCAGCAGGTTGTGGAGGTCAATCGCCGTGTGCCAGCCGTTGTTGTACTCGCGATTGCCGCCGACGCCCGCCTTGGCCGCGCGCTGCCGCAGACCGGCGAGCCGTTCGCGGGCTTCGCGCATTTCAGACTCCTGCCGTACGATACCGACGAGGTCCTGCATCATGTCCTGCAGGTCGTGCTGGATCGAGTACGGGTTCTCGCCCGAGGCGCCCCGCTCGAACGGCTCGAGCGCCCTGGCAACCGCGTGCTCGACGTCGCTCTCGTTCACGCGTACCGCGCCGTTCGCCTTCGCGAACGCCGCGGCGTAGTCGCCGGCGCGCTTGCCGAACACGATGAGGTCCGAGAGCGAGTTGCCGCCCAACCGGTTGGCGCCGTGGAGGCCGGCCGCCGCTTCGCCAGCCGCAAAGAGACCCGGGAGGGTGGACATCTGCGTGTCGCCTTCCACACGGATGCCGCCCATCGTGTAGTGCGTCGTCGGGCCGACTTCCATCGGCACCTCGGTGATGTCGAGGTTCGCGAGCTGCTTGAACTGGTGATACATGCTCGGCAGCTTGCGCTTGATGTGGTCGGCTGCGTTCGGCAGCTTCTTCTTGATCCACGCGATGTCGAGATACACGCCGCCGTGCGGGCTTCCACGGCCGGCTTTCACTTCGCGGTTGATGCAGCGCGCCACGTGGTCGCGGGTGAGCAGCTCGGGGGGACGGCGCGCATTCTTGTCGCCCGTGACGTAGCGCCAGCCCTCCTCCGGCGTGTCCGCCGTCTGCGCCTTGTAGTTGTCGGGAATGTCGTCGAACATGAAGCGGCGTCCTTCGCTGTTCTTGAGCACGCCGCCTTCGCCGCGCACGCCTTCGGTCACCAGGATGCCCTTGACCGACGGCGGCCACACCATTCCGGTGGGATGGAACTGCACGAATTCCATGTCGATCAGCTCGGCGCCGGCCCGCTAGGCCAGCGCGTGCCCGTCGCCCGTGCCTTCCCAGCTGTTGCTCGTGATCTTGTACGCGCGGCCCACGCCGCCGGTCGCCAGCACGATGGCCTTCGCGGCGAACGTGTGGAAGCGTCCGCGCTCGCGGTCGTAGCCGAGCGCGCCGCAGGCGTGGCCCTGCGCGTCCAGGAGCAGGTCGATGATCGTGTGCTCCATGTGCACGGTGACGCCCAGGTAGACCGTGTGGTCCTGCAGCGTGCGAATCAGCTCGAGCCCGGTGCGGTCGCCGACGTGGGCGAGCCGTGGATACCGATGGCCGCCGAAGTTGCGCTGATTGATGCGGCCGTCCGGCGTGCGGTCGAACACCGCGCCCCACGCTTCGAGCTCGCGCACCCGGTCGGGCGCTTCCTTCGCATGCAGCTCCGCCATGCGCCAGTTGTTCACGTACTGGCCGCCGCGCATCGTGTCCGCGAAGTGCACTTTCCAGTTGTCGCGGTCGTCGTTGTGCGACAGCGCCGCCGCCATGCCGCCTTCGGCCATGACCGTGTGCGCCTTGCCGAGCAGCGACTTGCAGATGAGCCCGACCGACACGCCCGACGCCGCCGCTTCGATCGCCGCGCGCAGCCCCGCGCCGCCGGCGCCGATGATCAGCACGTCGTACTGATAGGTGTCCGCTCCGGCCATCAGAACAACCTCACGTCGGTGATGATGCCCATCGAGCAGAGCCGCACGTAGACGTCGGAACTCATGACGGAAATCAGGCTGCACCACGCAAACAGCTGGTGGCGGCCGTTCAATCCGCTGACGCACGCATAGGCGAAGTCGCACGCCGGCGATTTCGAGACCTCGTTCTTGAAGCCGCCCACCACGTGGCGCAGCACGTGGCATCCCCAGGTGTAACAGGCGAGCAGCGCGACGTTCACCGCCAGGACGATGGTGCCGACGCCGATGCCGAATTCCTTCGTGCCCGTGGACGGATTCGTGAACCACATCGCCACCAGGACGTCATACGTCAGCAGCCCGATGAACACGAGCGCCACCCACATGAAGTAGCGGTGGAAGTTCTGCAGGATCAGCGGAAACGAATGCTCGCCGCGATACTTCTGGCGGGGTTCGCCCACCGCGCACGCCGGCGGGTCGGCCCAGAACGACTTGTAGTAGGCGCCGCGGTAGTAATAACAGGTGAAGCGGAACAGCCCTGGGAACGGCAGGATCAGCAGGGCCGGCGAGAAGGGCAGCAGCGCCGGCCACCAGGCCGGCTTCGGACCGAGCCAGGCGTGCGGCGAATCGCCGAAAATCTCCGGCGAATAGA
>Ga0190274_10002862_pt1 | contig 10248 bp, 7 predicted proteins | sample Popmic531T_FD_133002 | JGI IMG/M metagenome (GOLD analysis project Ga0190274, IMG submission 133002) | Populus adjacent soil microbial communities from riparian zone of Yellowstone River, Montana, USA - 531 T | ecosystem: Environmental > Terrestrial > Soil > Riparian zone | place: USA: Montana...
GTCGAGGGCGACCTGGTTGGCGATGAGAGCTATTTCACCGGACCTCAGTATGGCTCCGGGTGGAATTGGGACGATCTGACGTGGTGGTATGGAGCTGAAGTCAGTGCGCTGACGGCCAACGACAATGCTCTTGATCTTTTTGTGAAGCCCGGAACGCAGGTGGGGTTGCCGGCCCTCATAACTACCGGACCGCCGGATCCGCTGCTGAAGATTATTAATAAGGTTACCACTGCGCCCAGGGGAACTAAGCGGAAGCTTACGGTCTATCGCGCACTCGCATCCGATGAATTGGAGATAACTGGCTCGATTGCACTCGACGATCCCGGTTACACCGGGGGAGTCGGCATTTCTCAACCCGCGCTCTTATTTGTCTACCTGCTGCGGGCGTCTCTGGCACAACGCGGAGTTGTTATTGGAGGGAAAACGCGGGTGCTGGCGGCTTCCCATTTCGGCGGGGTTTCGTTAGATCCGGTTCAGACTAACTCGTCAATGCAGTCGGGCGCTGTCACGGCGCCATTGGTTGAGATTGCCCAAATACAATCTCCGCCATTCAGTATGATTGCCGCACAGACGCTCAAGCCGAGTCAAAACCTGTACACGGAACTGATCCTAAGGACATTGGGCAAGGTCGCCTTGCCCGCACCAGTTTTAGTTAACGCCGGCGGCGTCACCGGAGCAGCAATTACCCCACCCCTTAACGCCGACCGCACGAGTGAAGAGGCGGGCATCGAGGTGGTCAGAGCGTTTTTGACCGAGGCTGGCGTCATGGCCTCGCCGCTGGCATTGAACGACGGTTCCGGTCTCTCGCGTAACGACATGATAAGCGCCGAAGCCAGTTTGCAGTTGCTCGTTTACATGCACCGCCACCGTTACGCGACTGCCTTCCGTGATGCGTTGCCTATTGCAGGAGTCGACGGCACGCTGAGAAACCGGTTGAAGGGAACGCCGGCAGAAAACAATCTTCGCGCAAAGACAGGTACGCTTAGCTCCGCTTCCAGTCTCTCGGGTTATGTCAGAACAGCGGCTGGCGAAGAATTGGTGTTTTCGATCATGGTCAACAACTATCCCCCAGGCATGAGTGCGCCGTCCGTCTGTATTGATCCGATTGCGATACTGCTGGCATCGTTTGCGGGAAAATCGTAAAACAAACTGTTAGTTTGTTTATCTGGGCAAGCATAATCCATCAAGGATTTGAATAACTAAACATCCGCAAACTAACAGTTTGCGTTACAAGGACTCAAATGCCTCCACAGTTCATCAAGTTTCACGGGTTCGGTAACGACTACATCGTCATCGAGCAAAAAGATCTGATCCAAGTCGCACCGTCCGCCGAAGCTGCGAAGTTGGGTGAGTTTGCGAAGCGCATCTGCAATCGCCACTACGGCGCAGGCTCTGACGGCATTGCCGTAATCAGCCCCGCAGAAAATGACCGCGCCGACTTTCATGTGCGCATCTTCAACCCCGATGGTAGCGAGGCCGCATTGTCGGGTAATGGAACCCGTTGTGCTGCGTCATACCTTTACTACCAAAAACTCTGGAGCGCCGAACAGCTTCGCTTGAGCACTCGTTCGGGCGTAAAGCTCTACACCCTCCTTGAACATTCCGATTCCGGTCGTTACTTGTTTGATTCAGAACTGGGTCAGCCTGGTTTGGACTCCAGTTCCATTCCGATGCTGACTGATGAGCCGCTGGAAAAAGTTATTGACTATGAAATTGATGTCGATGGGACTCCATTCAAGGTTACCGCGGTGCAGATTGGAAATCCCGTCTGCTGCATTTTTGTTGAGGACTTTGAGGCACTCGACTGGCGCAAGATTGGCCAAACGTTGGAAACGCATAGTCAGTTTCCAGACCGGACAAACGTTGTGTTCATACGCGTTTTGGATCGGCAGACAGTTGAGGTGCGGATTTGGGAACGCGGTGTCGGCGAAACTGAGGCGTCTGGTTCCTGTTCCTGCGCGGCGGCGGTGGCGTCGATGATAAATGGCAAAACTGAAAGACTCGTCACCGTAGTAATGCCGGGCGGACAGGCAAAAATCCGTTGGCAAGGCGAGGATGACCACGGCGAGGTTGTCATTACCGGCACGGCTGAAGTAATTTATGCGGGCGACTGGCTGGCAGCTTCCTCGTAAAGCAAACTGTTAGTTTGCGGCTCTCGCCCCAGGAGCAGGCAGGTTTGAAGGTGCTCTATTGTCACCGTCCAGCAAACTAACAGTTTGCTTTACAATTATTCGTTTTCCCCCCATGAACTCTCCTGTAGAAAACCCGACTGCCGGCCGCGCTCGCCTTCTCACAAGTGTGTGTCTCGTTCTGTCATTCCTACTTTCGCTGAACGCCTGCGGCGGCAAGCTCGTCAAGGAGACCGCCGCGGAACCGAAATTTGAGCGGCCTGCGCCTCCACCAACCAGTGTTCCGACCTGGTTAGGCAATGCCTCGCGAACTTTCACCGGCACGGGACCCTGGTCAGAACACCCCAGCGAAATTCTGTGGGAGTTTGAGACCGGGTTTATTTCGGGGCGTCTCCACAAGGATCCGTGGGGAGGGACCAGTTGGCCCGGACAACCATCGGTCGGTGATGATCGGGTTTACTTCGGTTCGGCCGACAGCAATCTCTACTGCCTGAATGCAAAGGACGGCAGTCTGATCTGGAGCTTTAAGACAGAAGATAGTCTGAAGTCGACGCCGAGTATCAACGGGGATCGGCTGCTGGTCAGTGGATTGGACCACAACCTTTATTGTGTCAATGCCAAAGACGGTTCGCTGATTTGGAAGTATCAGGCTGGATTTGAAATCGATGGTACCGCCGCCGTAGTCGAAGGTCGCATCTATTTCGGATGTGAAGATGGATTCTTCTATTGCCTCAACATGGAAGATGGCGCCTTGATCTACAAAACGGAGCGTTTGGGATCGATGGAGGGTAGCTTATCAGCTCCTGGCGATGGTTGTATCTACATCGGAACTGAGCAAGGCGATCTGTATTGTCTGAATATGAGTAACGGCTCCACAATCTGGAAGGCTCGCATTGGTGCGGATTCCGATTCAACTCCCGCAGTTGCAAATGGTCTTGTCTACACCGCTGCCGAGGATGGATTCGTCTATTGTTTCCGACAATCAAACGGCGAGCCGGTTTGGAAGTTCAAAGCGGATGGCGGCTTGAGCCGGAATTTCAAAGAACGAAGTGGCTTCTGGGCCAGCCCAATTGTAGTGAAGGACAGAATCTACATCGGCTCCAACAACGGTTTCATGTATTGCCTGACTGCTGATAAGGGAGAAGAAGTTTGGAAGCATCTCGTGCGGGCGCCAATTTGGGGCACATCGCCGGTCGTCGATGGACGCGTGGTGTTTGGAGATAAGTCAGGGTGGATGTATATGCTGTCTGCCAAAGATGGTGAGCGCCTTTGGGAATTGAAGATCGGAGACAACATAAACTCAACTCCCGTGGTGCTGAACGGTCGCATCTATATCGGCGCCTTCAATGGCAAGCTCTTCGCTCTTGGGCCAAAGGAGGGCCAGTCCACGCAACTGGTCTCGCATTAACCCGGTGGGCCAATACCAAACCAACTACTTAACCGCCAAGACGCCAAGACGCAGACAACGCCAAGTCAATTTCAAAGAATCCACAGATAGTCAGTTATGTCATTATCCTCTTTTTCTTTGGCGAACTTGGAGTCTTGGCGTCTTGGCGGTTAATCGGCTCAAAAAACAAGAACGATCCACATGCCCGCTTCGCTCGTTTATCTCATCGACAATACTCTTGATGGCCAGGGCCCAAGTCCGCGCGAGTTACGTTCGACGCTCGGTCGGATGAGTGAAGGACTGGAGATATTGATTGAACCCTACCACGCTGTCTCTATGAATCGCGTCGAGTCGCTTGGTCCATCTCATATTATTTTGAGTGGCCAGAGTCATCCGTGGGACCAGTACTCGCCTGAATCACTCACCGGTGTGGTCGACGTAATCAAGAAAGCACCGCAGCCGACACTGGGAGTTTGTGGTGGTCACCAACAGATCGCGCTGGCTTTCGGCGCTCGAGTTGATCTGATGGCCCGTTTGGAACCTGGCGAAGGCTATGCAGGAGCACTACGCGAACGGGGTTATTTTCCTGTTGACATTATTGGTGAGACCACGAGCGGAGGTCTTTTTGAACATCTGCCTTCTCAAATCACCGTTTGGCATTCACACTTCGATGAAGTGAAGGACCTACCCGCCGGTTTCAAGGCAACCGCCTCGAATGAGAACTGCAAGATCCAGGCAATGCAACATACCGCGCGGCCTCTCTTTGGCGTCCAGTTTCACCCGGAACTATTTGACGAAGAACATCCAGACGGCCGGCGCATTCTGGAAAATTTTCTTGCGCTCTAATTCTGGGCCATCCGCCCGACTCCTTTTATCCACTTGAGTTAAACATTTTAACGCCCTCCGGTGAACGAAAATGAGGCGGAATTTCGGGCAAATTGGCCGGTTCCAGTTAACCTCAAACATTTCAGTACTTACGCAAAATACGGCCTTTTTTGGTGCTTTTTCTATGTCTTCACCCCTAGACTCGCCATAAATCGTGTGTTAGTTTTCATGCTGGCAAGCGGGGAGTTAACGCCTCGCTTGTTTCTTTTTTATTCTTCGCATTTGGGTTCATCAGCGCATGCATCAAGGATGCAAGCCCCCAACTCTGGCTGACGTTGCTCTCAACTCCTTGAGCCGGAGGTCGAGTCTTAGGAAAGAACAGACTCGCGCAGAGCGCTGAGAAATAGATTACCTCGGACAGGAGACCCGAAAAATGAAAGCCCTTGTTGGTCGAAGCGCGATCATCGCGTGTGTGTTGCTGATCGGATTGATAGTTTTCTCAGCCCAACCTTCCATAGCGGATACGCCCGTCTCGCAATTTCAATCACCAAAAGATTCCAAACAAACTTCACCTGGCACTCTCGGCAAGTTTGAAGCGAATGCCCCACAACCTGGTAGCGACCCTGCTACTGCGAACAGTGAAGGTTCATCGCGGTCGATTTTCGAGCCAGTGAATTACGTGGCCACTGCTTATAGCCTGCGTGGCAAAACCGCCAGCGGCCGGATGGTTAGCAGAGGTCTTATCGCTGCGGATCCACGCGTATTACCGCTGGGCTCTCGCGTCAGATTGGAGCATCCGGGATATTCCGGCGAATACGTAGTTGCCGATACCGGCGCGATGATTCGCGGCAACCGAATCGACATTTGGACACCCAGCTCCGGCGAGGCGATGCGTTTCGGACGACGAACGGTGAAGCTGACGGTGTTGAGTTATCCGGCGAGGCGAGCCAGGCGATCGGCGAGATCGTAGGCCGGTTGGAAGAAGAAACTAAAGAGGCAGGAGGAGAAACCTTCTGCCTCTTTTCTTTTGTTTCGAGACGCCTTATTGGACCTATAGGTTCCCATTTCTCGTGGTAACATACTCGGCAGCCAAATCTTAAATACTAAATGAGGTCCTTCGAATATGCAGGTTTCCAGGCAGCCGTCTGAAAACAACCAGGAGATTCCCGCTGCCGAGCCACTGGTGGAAGTGACCCGCGGTGGAATCACTGAATCGCGACATCGTGGCCACATAGTAGCTGTCGACCCAGACGGGAAAATCCTGGCCCATTTAGGAGCACCTGAAACAGTCACCTATCTTCGTTCGTCGGCAAAGCCTCATCAGGCGATCCCCCTGGTTGCCTCCGGTGCCGCTGATCGGTTCGGCTTCAACGAGCGAGAGGTGGCCCTGGCGTGCGCTTCTCATAGCGGAGAGCCAATCCATACGGAAGTCGCTGCCTCAATGCTGGAGAAAATTGGTTTAAGTGCGGCAGCGCTGAAGTGTGGAATACACGAACCGTTCAGCCAGGAAGTTTCGCGCCAGCTCCGCGAAAAAGGCGAAGCGCCGAATGCCTTGCAGAACAATTGTTCCGGCAAACACGCGGGCATGCTGGCACTGGCATTACACCTCGGTGCGTCAAAGGAAACCTATGACCAGCCCGACAGTCCGGTCCAATTGGCAATCGGGCGCACCGTGTCCCAATTTTCCGGAGTTCCAATGGAAGATATCGCAGTCGGTGTAGATGGCTGCGGCGTGCCTGTATTTGGAATAACTGTCAAAGCCATGGCCTTGATGTACGCTCGGTTAATATCGCCACCCATTGAATTTGACGACGAGATCAAAGCGGCCTGCAGACGGATCGTTTCAGCAATGTCGACCTATCCGGAACTTATCGGCGGCAGTTCTGATCGACTCGACACTGAAATCATGCGTGCGGCCAAAGGTCGCCTGGTCTCCAAGGTGGGGGCGGAAGGCGTCTACACCGTCGGTGTACTACCAAGTGAAAAGTGGCCGCAGGGTTTCGGACTGGCGTTGAAGATTGAAGACGGGGACGACCATCGAGCGCGGCCGACAGTAGTAATTGAATCCTTGCGGCAGCTCGGCATCCTGGTGGATGAATCGTTGGAAGCTGTGGCGCGCTACGCCTTTTTCCCGGTGCGCAACCGGCCCGGCGACGTAGTCGGAGAAGTGTCCGCAGAGTTTAACTTGAATCTCAATGGAGCCCCCGCGTAGAGCATGGATAGCACTCGCATGTCACAGTCTGTTTCTGATAACAGCGAAGAGGCAACGCTTAATCCTCCAACTCTGAAGCGTGATGCCGGAGGTAGAGTCGATCCGGATTCGGTTCCAGACGTTATTCAATGGTTTCTCGATTTCGACCAGCGGGTGGCGATCATTAAGCACCCAAATGTCGAACAGGTGTTCCAATGGAAACAGGAACAGAGCCGCACGGCCGGCGAAAATGTTTTCGCTTTCAATCGCGCCGAGGATCGATTGGCAATCGGCATCATTCAGGCAATAGCGGAAAACTCGACCGAGCGCTCGCTCCATTCCTGGATTAGTCAACTTCTTAACGCTCTCGATGACGCCTCCAAGGCAAACGAGGCTACCGCCGAGGCTTATAAACTTGACCTGGCGAGTGGCGGCTCAGTGATCAAGGAAGCTGATAAAATTCCGTCGCAGCGCGGCCGGAGCGATTTCCTCATCAACTGTTGGATTGAGACATTATGTACGGCTGAAGCACGAGTTCTCGGTTGGTTGTATAAAGAGTTCTACGGCCAACCGTTTGCGCCATAGCAGCGCTGTCAAAAGATGGCGGGGTCTGTGGGACCCTATCAAATTCCGCAACGTTTAGAGGTGGGCATCACCCACCGGTGCGCCGTGGCTGAAACCATTCACTCAAATAATCACGATTATTGATTTATCCTGCTCGTTTAATCCCACGTCGTCACGGTGGGCGGTGCCCACCTCTAAACGAGCGAGCTTAACTTCTCCCAAGTGTATGAACGATACTATCCGCGCGCTTTTTCCAGTGACCGAGCGGGCGATCTACCTAAATCACGCTGCGGTTTCGCCACCTCCAATCAAGACAATCCAGGCAATTCAATCTCAATTAAAGGATGTGTCAGAAAACGGATCCGTGAACTTCCGCGCCTGGATCGCAGTTAAAGAACGGGCTCGCCTCCTCGTCGCGAACATGCTTGGCGCACGTCCTGAGCAGGTCGCATTCACTCGCAACACTTCCGACGGTCTTTCAACGGTGGCGAATGGTCTCGACTGGCGCGCCGGCGACAACCTCGTCACTTTCCGCAACGAGTTTCCATCCAACATCTATCCATGGTTGAGGATTAGAGACACCCTGGGCGTCGAAGTGCGCATGTGTCCGGAACGCGATGGTCGAATCGATCTGGATGAGTTGATTGGACTGATTGATAACAGAACCCGCGTGGTTGCCATCAGCCACGTTCAATATGCTTCGGGTTTTCGCGCTGATCTTGAACGTCTCGGCCGCGCTGCTCGATTGCATGATGCGCTCCTGGTGGTAGACATAATCCAGGCTTTGGGCGTGGTGCCTGTCGATGCCGAGGCGGAATTGATCGACGTGGCCGCGGCGGCCTGTCACAAATGGCTGTTGACCCCGGAAGGAGTCGGGCTTCTTTATCTCTCGTCACGAGCACGCGAACGAATCGAGCCAACCCTGGTCGGTTGGATCAGCGTGCTCAACCCGGACGACTACGGCAATTTCGAACAGGGATGGAACCGTGGAACGCTGGCATGGGAAACAGGTACCGGACCTGTAGCTCTCCTCCACGGCCTCGAAGCCAGTTTGGACTTGCTGACGGAAACAGGAACCGCGGGGATCCAGAGTTACCTGGAAACACTCACCGATCGCCTTTGTGAAAAACTGGATAAAACAAAATATGAACTTGTTAGCTCAAGGGCGACTGGCGAGAAGTCGCAAATCGTATGCATTCGCCACATTGCGGGTCTGACCTCAATGGATCTTTACAGCCACCTCAAGAAGAGAAACATTATTACAGCCCCACGTGGTGATCGGCTTCGCATCTCGCCGCATTTTTACAATACGCCGGAAGAAATAGATGAATTGGTTAAGGCGCTCCCGTAAGGACAGGAGGCAGGGGCAGGCGGCAGGCGCAGGAAAGGCCGAAGGCAGAAGGAAATAATCCTAACCAGTTTTTCTGCCTACTGTTGACTGCTTTCTGCCCTTGCTTTTCCTGCTCCTGCCGCCTGCTCCTGCCTCCTTCCTCTGGACGACTGATTATCGTTCGCCACATCTCAAAGAATGTATTGAAGATGTACGCGTCCAGCCTCTTATGTTTTGACCTCATAGCCACCTGAATCTCCGAGATTTGAAAAACCTGAGGAAAATGAATTGGGCCTTGTGATGGGCCACCTCGGAAGCGACATGGCACAGTCATTGCCAAAGACAAATCCGAATAACAAGGATGGATGAAAAGTAAATCGGGTCAGGCTCCGAGATTGCGGTGAGTGGAAGCTTTGGGGGAGGCGTCCTCTCACAAGAAAGGCAGGCGGCGACTTCTTTTGGGGGAACGGAGTAATCGCTTGCAGGCGCAACCGAAGGAGCAAACATTGCGAGGCTGCTGATCCCGTCCTGAAGGGGCTTGGGGGAGCCTCCCAGGAAGATCAGCAGCCCGCATTAGTTTTATCAAGGGGGATAGGAAGAAAGCGTTGGGACTCAGGTTCCAACGCTTTTTCTTATGTCCGACACACTTTTAATGTCCGACACACTTTAGTTTGTCGTGGTCTCACGGGAGAGATCCTCACCGACACCAGCAACAAGTTACGGAATGGGTCGCGGACTAACACGAGCCACGACAAGCAAGAACCTCATCCTACAGTAACTGTCATATCTGACAGTTGGCAGCCATTACTCACCAGAATATTCTGAGCCATGCTAGGTGTTTCCTGATCATTATCGGCGGAAAGCACACCAACCAAGGGAGTAATCCAATGAGACCCAACCAGCCAGCAATCGGGCAACTGTCACTCGCTCTTGTTTTTCTGCTCCTCGGCGGCGTGAGTGCGTTGGCCCAGAATGAGACGAAGCAGATCCCGGAGGGGAAATCTGTCAAAGCTCAGGGCGTGGTCCTCTCGCGCGAACCCGACTCGTTCATCGTGCTGGACATTAATAATATCGAGACTGTTGTTTTCCTGACGCCCTCGACCAAGGTGAGGACTCACCAGACTGGACTTTTTCGTGGCAGAACTTCTTACCCTGCAACGAGTATTCTGCGCGGCCTGCGTGTGCAAGCTGAGGGCGTTGGCAATGCCGAGGGTGCACTGGTTGCCAAACTCGTCAAATTTACCGAGCAGGATCTGAGAACAGCCCAGGCGTTGCAAAGCGTACACCGGCAGGCGGACGCAAACTCTGAGCTGGCGAAGGCAAACGCAGAACTCGCCAAATCCAACGAAGAACGCATCACCCGATCAGAAGAGAACCAAAAGCAGATGGCCGGACAGATCTCTGAGAACACGGCCCTGGCAACCAGGGCGCGATCAGTCGCTGAGGCAGCCGTGCAGTCTGCGAGTGTGGCCAATAACCGGATTAACGATCTCGACGTTTTTGAACCCGTGCGTACTTTTACCGTCAATTTCAGGTCAGGCAGCGCAGTTCTTCTCCCTAAGGCCAAAGGCGAAATCGACGCGGGGGCAGAATGGGTAAAGACCCAGAACACGAAAGGCTGGGTTGTTTCAGTTGTCGGATTTGCTGACACCACCGGCGACACCGAATTCAACCGCAGTTTGAGTGAGCGCCGAGCCAAAGCCGTGCTCGGATATCTGCTCACTGAGCACAATCTGACCCTGCAGCGATTGGACCAACCCTTCGGTTATGGGGAATCGAAGCCGCTTGCGGAAAACAACACGGCCGAGGGACGGGCAAAAAA
>Ga0190274_10002863_pt1 | contig 10242 bp, 9 predicted proteins | sample Popmic531T_FD_133002 | JGI IMG/M metagenome (GOLD analysis project Ga0190274, IMG submission 133002) | Populus adjacent soil microbial communities from riparian zone of Yellowstone River, Montana, USA - 531 T | ecosystem: Environmental > Terrestrial > Soil > Riparian zone | place: USA: Montana...
GACCGACCCGCTGGCGCTCGCCTTCTCGCGCCACGTCGAGCACGAGGCAGACCGCTTCACCCTCGAGCTCACGCACGATAACCACGCCCTCGGGAGCGCGCTGGTCATCCTGCAACAGGAGAATCTCGGAGTGCCGCGTCCGGGCTGGCTCTACACCTGGTTCCGCGAGAGCCACCCCCCGCTCGGCGAACGGATCGACTTCAGCAACGACTACCGGCCGTGGGAGTCGGGCCAGCCCCTCGTCTACGCCGACCGCTTCAAGTAGCGGCCGGACTCACGCGCGAGAAACCCTGCGGCCAGCAACTCGGTCAGCACCCGCTGGCAGGTCGAGATCTCGAGGCCCCAGAAGCGGGCCGCCTCGCCGGCGGTCAGCCGAAGGCCGGGGAAGTATTCGAACTCTTCCCGAATCCGCTGGACGAGTTTGCGAAAGAAGAGGGGCGGCGGGTTGTGCGACCCGCCGCCCAGGGTGCGTTCAGCGCACAACATTGAGAATGACACCGCCGTACACGCGGTGCCCGTAGCGGGTGTCGGTCCCCCAGAACGCCGGCGCATCGTCCTTGCCCTGCACGGCGATGAACCGATAGTCGCCGCGAAGACCCCAGCGTCCGGCGTACCACTTCACGCCGCCGCCGACGTTGCCGGTGAGAAACGTGTCGCTGTCGGCGATGCCGAGGCTCGCCCGCTCGAACAGCGTCTGGCCGCCGATGCCGCCGGTGACGTACGGAACCACGGACCCGCGCGCCGCGTGGACGATGACGTTGCCGTTGTAGTTCAGCAAGTGCGGCGTTTTCGTGTCGGTCAACGTGGCGCCGTTGAAGTCCAGGCTCTGCGCGACGCCGATGGCCCCGCCGATCTCGCCTTCGACGCCCACGTAGCGATTGAAGTTCACCGCGACGCTGCCCCCGAGGTCGTAGTTGGCAAAGCTGGGACCGGTCGAGTCCTTGCTTTCGGTGAAGAACGTGCCTCCACCGGGAATGATGGTGACCTCGACGACACCCGGCCCCGGGGTCGATTCAGTCGACTGCGCGAGCGCCCCCGACGCTCCGATCAATCCGAGGACGGCGGTGAAAACGAGAGTGCGATAGGTACGACGAGTCATGGCTGTGCTCCCCCTGTGATGGACGCATCCGGGATGCCCCCGAGTGCTTTGTAGACGGCGATTACGCTGGTAAACACGCCCGATTCCGCATCCGCGACCGCGTCTTCGGCCTGCAGTTCGGTGCGTTCCGCGTCGAGCAAGGCGAGAAAGTCGGCTACACCCTCCCGATACCGCACGCGGGCAATCGCGGCGGCGCGGCTGCTCTCCCGCGCTTGCTCGACGAGCTTGACGAGGCGTTGCTGATCCTCGCGATAGGTGACGAGCGCGTTCTCGGTTTCCTCGAGCGCCCGCAACACGACCTGTTCGAAGGCGGCGACCGACTCGCGCGTCGCGCCTTCGGCGCCCCGCAGCCGCGCCCGGGCGCTGCCGATGTCGAAGGCCGCCCAGGTCAAGGCTGGCGTCACGGCCCAGGCGCGCGTGTCGGCCACGCTGAACAGGTTGCCGCGCCCGGCCAGCAGCCCGAGGAAGCCGCTGATCGTGATGTGGGGAAAGAGATCCGCGGCGGCAATCGCCTCGTTCGCCGTCAGGGCCGCCAGGCGGCGCTCCGCCGCGCGCACGTCGGGCCGGCGGCGCAGCAGCGTGTCGGGCTCGCCGATGGCCAGCGCTTTCGCGAGCACCGGATACGGTCGCGGCGCGAGATCGACGTCGAGCGCTCCGGGCCTCACGGCGGTGAGCACGGCGAGGCGATTCACCCGCTGCGCGATGGCATTCCGGATCGGCGGGACGCTGGCTTCGATCGCCGCCGCGTGCGCCGCGGCGCTCGCCTCGTCCTGAGGCTCGCCGAAGCCTTCGTCGTCGCGGACGCGAGTCAGGCGCAGGGTTTCCTCCTGATTGGAGCGGTTGCGCTCGGCCACCGCGAGCCGCTGCTGCAGCCCGCGCAGCTCGAAGTAGTTGCGTCCCACTTCGGCGGCGACGCTCACCCGCACGTCGTCGAGGGCCGCCGCGTACTGCTCGGCGTTGGCGGCCGCGGAGCGCACCTGGTTGCGCACCCGGCCGAACACGTCAAGCTCCCAGAACGCGTCGAAGCCGGCGCGATACGTGGAGATGGTGCGCGGTTCGTTGGTAAACCCCGGAATGGCCTCGCTGCGCCGATCCGCCACCACGCCGGCCGTGGCCACCGGGTAGCGGTCGAGCCGCGCGTCGTCGAAGAGCGCGCGGGCCTGGTCGACGCGCGCCACGGCGATGCGGACGTCATGATTCGCCGCGAGGGCGCGCGACATCAGGGTGTCGAGCACGGGGTCGCCGAACTGGCCCCACCACCGCGGATCGAATCGCTGCTCGACGACGAGCGGGCCCGCGGCCTGCGTCACGGCCGTCGGTTCGAGGACCGGAGGCGTGTACGGCTTCCGCAGCGTGCACGCCGTCAGCGACAGGGCCAGAAGGCCAAGCACTATCGGTTTCATTTTCAATGCCCCTCCGCGGGCGTCGCGACGTCGAGGTGCGGCTGGCGAACGGGCGTTCGGGCCCGATCGAACAGCCGGCCGAGCACGGTGTAGAAGACCGGAGTCAGGAACAGACCGAAGAGGGTGACGCCGAGCATGCCGGCGAAGACGGCAATGCCCATCGCCTGGCGAATCTCGAAGCCCGCGCCCGACGAGAACACCAGCGGGACGACACCCATGATGAAGGCGAGCGACGTCATCAGGATCGGCCGGAGCCGGATGCGGCAGGCCTCGAGGACCGCGTCGGCGTGCGACAGGCCTTCGGCTGCGCGCTCCTTCGCAAACTCGACGATCAGGATCGCGTTCTTGCACGCGAGCCCGGCGAGCACCAGGAAGCTGACCTGCGTGAACACGTTGTTGTCGCCGCCGGTGAGCCAGACGCCGGCGATGGCCGAGAACAGCACCATCGGGACGATGAGGATCACGCTGAGCGGCAGCGTCCAGCTCTCGTAGAGCGCGGCCAGCACGATGTAGACCAGCAGGACGCAGAGCGGGAAGATCAGCAGCATCGTGTTGCCGGCAAGCAGCTCCTGATACGCGAGCTCCGTCCACTCGAACGACATGCCCGAGGGGAGCTCCGCGCCGAGAATGCCGGCGATCGCCGCCTGCGCCTGACCCGAGCTGAAGCCCGGCGCCGGTCCCCCATTGATCTCGGCGGCCGGGTAGCCGTTGTAGTGCATCACCTGATCAGGCCCGTAGCTGCGGGAGACGCTGACGAGGGAGCCGAGCGGCACCATCGCGCCACGGTCGTTGCGCGTCTGCAGTCGGCGGATCTGCTCGGGCTGCAGGCGGAAATCGGACTCCGCCTGCGCGTTGACCTGATAGGTACGGCCGAAGCGGTTGAAGTCGTTGACGTAGAGCGAGCCGAGATACACCTGCAGCGTCTCGAAGACGTCGGTCAGTGACACGCCGTAGCTCTTCACGCGCTCGCGGTCGACGTTGGCGTCGATCTGCGGCACGCTGACCTGGAAGCTCGAGAACAGTCCTGCCAGCGCCGGCGCGGTCTGGCCCTTTGCGAGGCTCTTCTGCACCTGCGCGTAGAGATCCTCGAAGCCCACCCCGCCGCGATCTTCGACGTACAGCTTGAAGCCGCCGACGGTCCCCAGCCCCTGGACGGGAGGCGGCGGGAAGATCGCGACGATCGACTCGGGAATCTCCGCGAAGAACTGCTGGTTCAGCGCGCCCACGATGGCGCCCGCGCTCAGCTCGGGCCGCTGCCGCTCCTCCGACGGCTTCAGCACCACGAAGGCGATGCCCGTGTTCGGCGCGTTGACGAATCCGTTGATCGACAGCCCCGGGAACGCCACCGAGCTCAGAACGCCCGGGTGCTTCAAGGCGATGTCCGTCATCCTGCGGATCACCGCGTCGCTGCGATCGAGAGTGGCGCCGTCGGGCAGCTGCGCGAACGCGACCAGATACTCCTTGTCCTGCGTCGGCACGAACCCGGGCGGGACACGCGAGAAGCCGGCCGCCGTCAGCCCGATCAGGCCGACGTAGAGCGCCACCGCCACGAGCGACACGCGCAGCACGCGGGCGACGCCCGTCGAATAGGCGCCAGACGCGCGGCCGAAGAAGGCGTTGAAGCCGCGGAAGAACCATCCGAAGAGCCGGTCGGCCGCCCGTTGCACGACGTCGCGCGACGCGTCGCGCGGCTTCAACAGGCGCGAGGCCAGCGCCGGGCTCAGCGTCAGCGAGTTGATCGCGGAGATGACCGTCGAGAACGCGATCGTCAGCGCGAACTGGCGATAGAACTGCCCGGTCAATCCACTGACGAAGGCCGTCGGCACGAACACCGCGCACAGCACCAGCGCGATCGCGATGATCGGCCCCGACACTTCCTCCATCGCGCGGCGGGTCGCGTCGATCGGCGTGAGCCCGCGCTCGATGTGCCGCTCGACGTTCTCCACCACGACGATCGCGTCGTCGACCACGATGCCGATCGAGAGGACGAGACCGAAGAGCGACAGCGTGTTCAGCGAGAAGCCGAAGCCGTACATCACCGCGAACGTCCCGACCAGCGACACCGGCACGGCGACGAGCGGGATGATCGACGCCCGCCACGTCTGCAGGAACACCGTCACGACGAGCACGACGAGCAGAATCGCCTCGAAGAGCGTCTCCACGACTCCCGTGATCGAGTTGCGGACGAAGATCGTCGGGTCGTAGACGATGCGGTAGTCGACCCCTTGCGGAAAGTTCTGCTTCAGCCGCTCCATCGTCGCCCGCACTTCGTCGGACGCCTCGAGGGCGTTGGTGCCCGGGCGCTGGAAGATGCCGATAGCAACCGCGGGCTGGTTGTCGAGCAGGCTCCGGAGCGCGTACAGGTTCGAGCCCAGCTCCACCCGGCCCACGTCGCGCACGCGCGTGATCTGCCCGTCCTGCGTCGCGCGGACGACGATGTCGGCAAACTCGTCCTCGTTGGTCAGCCGGCCCCGGGCGTTGACCGAAAGCTGGAACTGCGTGTCGACGGGAGCCGGCGGCGCACCCAGGACGCCGGCGGCCACTTGAACGTTCTGCTCACGAATCGCGCGAATGACGTCGGTGGTCGTCAGCTGCCGCGAGGCCAGGCGATCCGGATCCAGCCAGATCCGCATGCTGTACTCGCCGGCGCCGAACACCTGCGCGCTCCCGACGCCGGGGATGCGGGCCAGTTCGTCCTTCACGCGCAGGTGCGCGTAGTTGGCCAGATACAGGTTGTCGTAGCGCTCGCCGGGGGAGACGAGGTGCACGACCATGATGAAGTCCGGCGTCGACTTCTCGGTGACCACACCAATGCGCTGCACTTCGATGGGCAGCCGCGGCAGCGCCTGCGCCACGCGGTTCTGCACCTGCACCTGCGCGTTGTCGAGATCGGTGCCGAGCGCGAAGGTGATGGTCAGCTGCATCCGCCCGTCGGATGTCGCCTGCGAGAACGTGTAGAGCATGTCCTCGACGCCGTTCATCTGCTGCTCGAGCGGCGAGGCGACCGTCTCGGCGATGACCTGCGGGTTGGCGCCGGGATAGGCTGCGCGCACGACGACCGTCGGCGGCACGACCTGCGGGTATTCGCTGATCGGCAGCTTGAACAACGCCAGCGCGCCGGCCGCGACGATCATCAGCGACAGCACCGCCGCGAAGATCGGTCGATCGATGAAGAACCTCGAGACATTCATGACGACCTCAATTCGTGGCGTTGGGCCGGTCGGACCGGCCGACGGGCTCCGAAGCTGGCACTTCGTCCGGCACCGCCGTGACCTGCACCCCGGGACGGATCCGCTGCAGGCCATTGACGACGACGGGCTCGCCCGCCTTGAGACCGCCGCGGATGACGCGCAGGCCATCGACAATCGGACCGAGCGTCACCGTCCGGTATTCGATCTCCTGTTTGGGCGTGACGACGTAGACGAATTTCTTGCTCAGGTCGGTGCCGACCGCGCGGTCCTGAATCAGCAGCCCGCGATAGCTGCCCGAGCCCGCCAGCCGCAGCCGGACGAAAAGGCCGGGCGTGAGCTGTCCATCCGTGTTGCGGAACACCGCACGTCCGCGAATCGTGCCGGTGGCGCCATCGAGCTGGTTGTCGAGGAAGTCGAGCGTTCCTTCACGCGGATACCCGTCTTCGTTGGCGAGCGCCATCGTGATGTGGCGATCGATCGCGCCGCGATTCCGCGCGCGACCACCGGTGTACTTCAGGTAGATCTGCTCGTCTGCGTCGAAGTAGGCGTAGACCGGATCGAGCGACACCACGGTCGTCAGCAACGTGGCCTCTGCAGGCCCCGTCGATACCAGGTTGCCTTCGGTGACGATGGCACGGCCGACGCGGCCGTCGATCGGCGCGGTGACGTGCGTGAACTCGAGATTCAGCTCCGCCGCCCGCAGCGCCGCTTCCACGGCCGCGACCTGCGCCGCCGACTCCTGCGCGAACGACGCGCGCCGGTCGCGCTCTTCGTTCGCGATGGCGTTTTCACGGTGCAGCCGCTCGGCGCGAGCCAGCTCGCTGTTCGCGCGGTCCACCGTCGCGCGTGCGCGAGTCAGCTCGGCCTGCAGTCGATCGACCTCCGTCTGGAACGGTCGCGGGTCGATCTGGAAGAGCAGGTCGCCCTTGCGGACCATCGCGCCTTCCGAAAAGCGGACGGCGGACACGAAGCCGGAGACTCTTGGCCTGACTTCCACCGAGTCGACGGCCTGCAGCCGGCCGGTGAATTCGTCCCACTCGGTCACGTCACGCTCGATGACGGGGGCGACGGCGACCTGCAGCGGCGGCGGCGGACCCTGCTGCGCGGCGGTCTTCGTGCAGGCAGCAAGGATGACGGTGGCAGCGAGCGGCGCGAGCAGAAGGCCGATGCGCGCGGCTCGCGAGAGCGGGTGCACGGTGCGAGTGATCGAAGCGTCCATGACCCGCAGTCTGGCGCTCGCGAGCACGCGTCCACAATCGGGCAGTAGGCGCAGATCGGCCTCGCGCTTCGGGATCAGGCCGGCCCGCGCCGTGTTGGGGAGGCCGATCTACGACTTTTGGACGAGGGCGCACTCGTCCTTGCGTCCACTACGCGTTCGTTACGCGGCTGGTCGATAATCGGGGTATGGACGAAGACAACCTCGTGGTTGCGTGCGCGGCGGAGTCCGCGTCGTCGGGCGCCCCCGAACAGGACGCCGCCGGATGTGGCGGCGGAGGCGCAATCGATGACAGCGTGCGTCGCGTGGCCGACTCGGGCGATCCCGTCGCGCTACGAGCGGCACTGCTGCACGAAGCCGCCGAGCGGCGGCGGGCCGAGTGCCTGGCGAACATTCAGACCGAGATCACGAAATACACGCTCGATCTACTCGTGCGCGTGCCGGACCTCGATGCGTTCTTCCGTGCCCTGCTGAAGACGCTGGCCGAAGAGGGCGAGAGTCACGCCGCCGGCGTGTGGCTGATCAACGAAGAGAAGCAGTGCTGTGACTTCTGGATGGCGCATCTCTTCGGAGAGGTGTTCAACGCCGCCACCCTGGGACCGAGCTACTTTCCGCGGATGGCGATGGCGCAGTTCCTCTACGACTACAAGGACGGGTGGGAACAGACGACCGAGTATCGCTGCGACGACGCACGTCTGCCGGCGGTGGTACGCGACTTCAACAGCGAGCAAGGTCTGTTCTCTACCGTCGTCGCGCCGCTCATCCTGGGCGGCAAGAACCTCGGGTGGATCACGCTGTGCGTCGCCGACGAGCCCGAAAGTGGCTCATGGTGGCGCATCGCGATGGTCGAGGCGATTGCGCGCCACGGGGCGCTGGCGCTCCACAAGAGCCGCCTGTTCGAGCAGAAGCGCGCCGAGGAGCGCCGCAAGGCCATCCTCGAGGAGCGCAACCGCCTGGCGCGCGACATTCACGACAATCTGGCGCAGGGGTTCGGGGCCATCCTGATGCAGCTGCAGGCGGCGCAGCGTGAAGGCCTGCCCCTGCCGCCCTCCGTGGCACGCACCATCGACGTTGCCATCGATCTCGCGCGGACGCATCTGGTCGAGGCGCGGCGCTCCGTCGGCGCGCTGCGTCCGAACGTCGGCGACGGCGAGGACATCGCGCGGGCCATCAGGCGGGTGGCCGAGCTCGCGCAGATCACCTCCGACATCCCCATCGACGTTCAGCTCGACGAGCTTCCCCGCTTCGGTGACAGCATCGAACGCGAGGTCATCGGCATCGCGCAGGAAGCGCTCACGAACGCGGTGCGTCATGCGCGCGCTGGTCGCATCACCGTTCGCGCTTCGACGGTCAAGTCGATCGGCCTGCGGCTGTCGATTGCCGACGATGGCAGGGGCATTCCGCGAGAACGGTCGTCAGGCGGCTTCGGGATGACCAGCATGCAGGAGCGCGCCGATCGCATCGGCGCGTCGCTGACCATTGTCACGGCGCCTCGCAACGGCACCGAAGTGGTGCTGGCGTGGGAGCCCTCCCATCTATTGACGCAGGTCCATGCCCTCAACTGAAGCCGCACCCACCCACGCCGTGGCGACCAGGCGCGCCAGCGTGCTGCTCGTCGATGACCACGCGCTGCTCCGCACCGGCGTCGCCAACATCATCAACCAGGAGGCCGACCTGCAGGTGGTGGCCGAGGCCGGCAACGGCGTCGAAGCGCTCGAGGCCTACGATCGCGTCAAGCCTGACGTCACGCTGCTCGACCTGCGGATGCCGGTGATGGAAGGGGTCGAGGTCGTGCTCCGGCTGCGCGAACGCGACCCGCGCGCGCGGGTGATCGTGCTCACCACCTACGACACCGACGAGGAGATCACCCGGGCGCTGAAGGCGGGCGCGAAGGCCTATGTGTTGAAGGACATCTCGGCCGACGATCTCGTCACCTGCATCCGCGACGTGCTGGCCGGCAAGACGTATCTGGCTCCCGCCGCCGCGGCCAAGCTCGCGGAAGAGGTGACGCGCGTCCAGCTGACGCCGCGCGAGCTGGCCACGCTGCGCCTGATGGCCGACGGCAAGTCGAACAAGGAGATTGCCAACGAGCTGGGGATCAGCGACCGCACCGTCAAGACCCACCTCGGGCACCTGTTCGAAAAGCTGGGGGTCGCCAGCCGGACGGAGGCGGTCAAGATCGCGACGCGGCGGGGACTCGTGCGGCTGGAGTAACGGGCCGGTCAATCAACAAGCGAGAGAGGGCGTCCGATTCGCCGGACGGCTCGCGCTCATTGCACGCGCTTGTCTTCTGCCGTGCGATTCGAAGCAGTCACGATCCGATGCCACGAGTGCCCGCTGCTCAAATCCACTCGCGTGAAGTAGGTCACCGCCCAGTGATCCATGGGCACTTCTCGATGCACCACGAACTGCGATGATTCCCCGGTATCGAGCATTCGAAGTCGGGCCCTGCCGTCTGTCTGCTCGAGTGGCGTCCACCAACTGCCGATTTCACCCTCGGTCCGTTCCCGATCTCCGTGGAAATGGATCTGCACCCGTGGCTCCAAGCCCCAGATGGCAACCGCTCCGACATTCCTTACATCGACACTCAGCACGTGAAGATTTCTTGCACCGTCGATCGGCAACACTCCCACACTCGCACTCATCTCCAATCGCGGTGAGAGAGTACGGCCCTTGAAGAAGCGAAAATATGACGCGATGGCACCAAAGAGCAGGATGGAGGCACCCGCCAGTTTCGTTCCGACGTCGACCAGGTCCTTGTTCTGAACCAGCGTCGACGCGTTCAAGAGCCCGTAACGAAACGAGACGGCGACCACGAGGGCGCCGAGCAGAACGCTGAGCCCTACGACCAGCGTCGAGTGGAACTTCGCCCAGCGAGCCTCCCAATTCATCGCAACAGCAGAAACGCGAGAATGATCACGGCCACGACAAGTGCGACAACTCCAGACAGTCCGGGCACCGGCGTGTGTTTCTGGGCTTCCATGAGCGCCTCCGGCGAGCCGTTCGCGGCGAGCGCGTAACGCGCAACGCTTGACGGTGCAGAAGTATAGGCTCGGACGTGACCTTTTAGCCCTTCAGCCAATCAGGCCCAAGGCCCGAAGCCCAACGCCCTTCTTTGCTACGCCGCGACGAGCGAGCGCATGCGGTAGATGGTCGCGTAGGGCAGCGTCCGCATCAGCTCCTCGAGGTTCGTGACGCCTTCCTTGAGCAGATGGAGCGCGTTCTCCGCCATTGAATAGGTGGAGTTGACGGCGCTCTCGACGAGCTCGTCGCGCGGGGCCGACTTGTTGATCAGGATCACGTCGGCGTTGCTCGGAGTCCACAGCTCGGCGA
>Ga0190274_10002864_pt1 | contig 10241 bp, 8 predicted proteins | sample Popmic531T_FD_133002 | JGI IMG/M metagenome (GOLD analysis project Ga0190274, IMG submission 133002) | Populus adjacent soil microbial communities from riparian zone of Yellowstone River, Montana, USA - 531 T | ecosystem: Environmental > Terrestrial > Soil > Riparian zone | place: USA: Montana...
ACTTGCCATTTCTATCAGACTCGGAGCCAGATTTTGAGAACGGTCGAGCGCCGACGGCTCTACCCTTGGAGCGTCCCGCCCCCGTAGCTCAGTGGATAGAGCAGCGGTTTCCTAAACCGCGTGCGCAAGTTCGATTCTTGCCGGGGGCATGACGTCTGAGCGTCCTCCGCACACCGGCACCGCGGCGCGAGGGGTGATAGAGCTTCAGCGATGAACGCGGCCCCGGCGACTTCAGGCCCGCTCGCCCCCGAGGAGCTGCGGCTGCTCGACGCCTACTGGCGCGCGGCCAAGTACCTGTCCGTCGGGCAGATCTACCTCCTCGACAACCCGTTGCTCCGCGAGCCGCTCCGGCGGCCCGCAGGGCCGGAAAGGCCGATCCCGCAGGTCGTGCGCGGAGCAACAGCATGGTTTAGCGTGCAAATGGGTTGAGCTGGGCTACCCATCCTGGTCCGACGTTGCACCACGAGTAGGCGCGGGAGTCACATCGCACACGCGCTTCCAGAGCGTCAAGGCCTTTTCGAGATAATACCGCTTCCTCGGCACAGTCTTCCAGAACAGAAAGAAAACGTCTTGTAGCTCGAGCAGATCATCTTCCAGTTCGAGAGGCACGCCGCGAGCGTACATCTCATCGAGCAATCTGAGATAATGCACACTATCGATATCGGCGAGCCAAAAGTCACGATGGTCGGCAATCGAAAACGAAGGCAGATATACGAGCTCTTTTTCTTCTCGTTCTCCGCTCGCGTCGCGTGGGGTTACAAAAACATCCTCAGGAAGCTCGTGCAGGACGCGCTGATATGCGGCCAGAGAGACCGGGGTAATGCGATCTCCATCGTCGGCCAGCGTAAGACGCCCTCCGCCGCCCTCTAGCCGCGTAACGTATTCAAGAAAACGGTCAAGGGCCTCGCTTTCGAGCGGTCGGTGAATCAGTCCGGACGAGCCGAGTGAGAATTCACGGACTAACTCAAAATCGCGGACGAAGCAGGTTAGCGACTGGCTCTCATCAGCTCGATAACGATACGGAATATGAAGCTCTCGCCGATCAAGCATCGTCGCCTGGAGTGTGTTCGCCAGCTGTGCGTTATGACCGACCGTCCACCGCCAAAGCTGCGTCGCCGTCGCGTACGTGTAATGCGTTTCGTCAATAACGAAGCGACGAAAGCCGAACTCGGGAAGGATGGACGCAAGGCTGCTTGCCCACGTAAAGGCCGTTGGGTGGAAGAACGTGGGAGCATCGCCAAGATGAGCCGCCTTTACGGTCATGTCGCGTTCAAGCTGCCGACGCAGATACCGAATTGGTAGGAACGGGGGAAAGGCTTCGTGATACGTGGTTCCTCCCAGCTCGCAAACCCCGCTCTCTAGAAGGGCGCGCAGCTGGCCAAGCGCGCTGGGAGCCACCTCTGCGAGGCGCTCAACAAGGACTCCGGTGATCGCAATCGTAAACTTGCGAGACGTCACTGCGTGAGCACGCAAGAGCGGTAAAAGGCTGGTGACAACCATGTCATTCACCTCCGCATCGGTGCTCACGGTCGGCTGATGGTAGTACCAAACGAGCTGTACCTTCGACGTCACCCGGGCTCCGCCATGAGAGTTACAAGCGCACGCGCATGGGCATCCCACGTGAAGCGCGCCGCGCGGCGCCGGCACTCCCCGGATAAACGTGCCCGGCGCGCGTGGTTGGTCGCGAGCGAGGCCATGGATCTGGCTATGGCCTCGGTATCCCCAACCGGAACTGTGATCCCGGCCTCGCCGATGAGCTCGACAAGCGGAGGAATCTCGAACGTGACAGGGATGCAGCCGCCCGACATTGCTTCCAGAACGGTGAGCCCGAACGTTTCGTAGAGCGCGGTCGACAGAAAGATGTGAGCTTCGGCGTACATCGAGAGAACCGTCCCGTGATCCACACGTGGGATATGTTGCAAAACGCCGTCCAGGTCGGCCGCGCGGAAAAGATCTCGGACTTGGTTCTCCTGTGGTCCACAGCCGATGAGGGAGAAGGTGAACGGCACGCCCATTCGTCGCAAAGCAGACAGCGAGTCAATGGTGTAATGCCACCCCTTCTGCTCGACAAGGCGCGCGACGGACAGAATGCGCACCACCTGGCCGCTTCCCGGGGACACGACTTGGCGGTCGCGAGGCATGACGCTCTCCACACCTTCACCGATCACGTGAATGCGATCTGGATGGACGGCGTGCGTCATCGTCAACACTCGCTTTGCGAATTCTGAGGGGACAAGGACGATATCTGCGAGACGCACGCCAGCTGCCTCGAGTGCCTGGTGCACCTCGTCCGAGTGTGGCTTGTCGAAATAGGTAAAACCCGCGTAGACTGGCAGATGACACATGACCGCCAGTTTGTCGCCTACACCGTTGAGTTGGAGGCGAACCGCTAAAGGTGCCGTGTAGTAGTCTTGCGCAAAGATGACGTCATATCGTGGCGCAAGATGCGGGAGAATCTCCCGTGAAAGGCACCTGAATACATCGTCAACTGCTCTGCGAAGATCATGAGGGTCTGTGCGAAAGAGATCGAGAGACTCGTCGAAGAGGGCGTGAATAACAAGGCCGTCCTCGTCTTCACGAAGACGATGGCCAGCCGGACTCTCACCGACAACCATCGTGCGATAGTAAGAGGGGATGTTGAGCACGTCGACGGACGCGAACCGGCGGACGGCCTTCACGGCCTCATGGCTATATCGTCCGAGTCCGCCCCAGACGTAAGGTGGGTACTCCGCTGTCATGAAGAGAAGTCGCAAGCGACGGCTCCGAACGCCCATGGTCTCACACGCCGGTGTGAGACGGCATGTAGTCAGACCGAACAAGCGACCTCAGTCGAACCGTCGCCATCGTCGTGAACAAGAGGGCTCGCCCGGGTGCGGAGCCCGCACCGCGTCTGCGTACGCGGAGCTTGGTGGATGCGAGCGATCGACGGTACAGGATCATCTGACTGCGGTCAACGGCGGGACGACTCTCAGAAAGCCCCAAGGTTCCGGAGGCCGGTGCACGGATGCTGAGGTCTGGACTTGTCCGAAGGATGGCAGGCCTGCCTGCCGCGTAGGGATTGTGGTTCTCACGGACGCAGCTCCGCTTTCCAACTTTCAAGGCGGAGGTTACCGAGCGACGACCATTGGATTGAGCCGACGCAAATGAGTTCCGCTGAACGGATGCCACGGAACGTCTTCGAGTTATCATCTTGGCCGCCCGTCCGCTCAGCCAGCGCACAGCCGCCACATGGTGACAATCAGGAGGCTAGGGGAGCCAGGCCTTCCATAACTTCCTCGCACATTCCCTGACCAATGCGTGCACGCATCATCGGAGCCATCCGGCGTCTTCAACGTTTGCGGCTTGTGGACACAGTCGTTGGCTCGATCATGCGGTTACCGCGCTGGCTTCTGGGCTTTGCGGCCTTGGTCCTTTTTACGGCCGCGGTCGGACTCGCCGTTGCCGGTGGAGTCGGAAGTGTCGGGGCGAGCATCGGCCGCAGCCTGTTGACTGCACTCATCGCGGGCCTTCTCGCCTGGCTCTGGTTCGGCTATTACACAAGCGAGGAATCGACCGGGGAGCTGCGCCGGAGAGCCCAGACGGCCCCCGAATCGCTGTTCCCCACCCCGCCCCGGGTGGGTGCTGCGGATAACGTTGTCGGTCGCGACGAGTTGGTCGCCGAACTTGTGGCGGCCCTTCGTCCGGAGATGGGCACGGCTCCGCAGGTCGTCGTCGGAGATAGCGGGTCGGGGAAGACCAGCCTGTTGCTTCGCCTGGCCGCGACTCTGGCGCAAGAAAACGACGTACTGCCAATCGTTCTTTCGCTCCGAAGCAAGGAAAACCCCGATTTCTACGCGCTCGCAAGGGAGCGATTCGAGGAGTACATTGACCCGCACGTCCGGGTCACGGGCGACGTCGACCGACTTTGGCGATGGCTGTCCAGGCGCGGCAAGCTTGTGATACTGGCCGACGACCTCGACCGCGCGACTCTCCCCAGCGTCGAGGATGACCCGAACAGAAGATCCGTTCGTGCGGCGCTGGAGGCCTCGACCCGACGAGGACTCCCTTTGGTTGTGACGTCCCGGCCGCAGGGCGTCCCGCGTGACCTGCCCGAGCCTCCCATCAACCTCGGGCCTCTGGAGCTAGAGGCGGACGAGGCGGCGAAACACGTCGCCGCACTCGCGGGTGTGGCTGGCGCCTCAGGTGGAGCAGACCTCATACAAATGACGGAAGCAACCATCGAGCGGGGAAAGCTCTTCGACAACGTCTTCTATCTGAGCCTCGTACGGGAGCTACTCCGCTCACGACGGCTGACAGCTCCACCCACAGGGGACGAGTATGCGGTTCGAATAGCGTTACTCGATCGCTGGTATGAAGGGCTGGTCGGTGAACACCTCGGTCGGGAAGAGCAGGAGCGGCGAACGCGCGTCCTCGAGGCTGTCTGCGAATTCGCGGAGGCGATCCTCACAGCTGATGACCCGCAGCTTACGGGCGACGCAGCCCGAGCGGCGGCACCGAGTCTGCAGGCAGTCGAGCGGGTGGGAGACGTCGTCTACCTCGACGACGACGGCCGCTACCGGTTCGTTCATGAGGTGATACACGCGTACCTGGCCTCGCGAGCGATACTGCGCCACCCAGCGAAGGCACTCCGCGCGGTCGAACAAGATCCAGACGCGCCCCGTCTTCAGCTTGCACTGAACCTGGCCGCAGCAGGGATCAAAGATGACGGTTTCTGCCACGATATCTGCGAGCGACTCCTTGTCTCGGACGGTGGGAACGAAGACCAGGAAGGCCGGCTGCTGCAGGCGGCTGCGGCTGCCGAAGTGGCGCTCGCGGGCAATTACATCGGTCTCGACGATCGCATCGCAGGGGAGTGTGCCGCAGCTCGTGCCGGAGCGAGCCCAATCGCACGGCGCGCAGCCTTGGAACGGCTTGCCGGTTTGAGTGGCGAGCGCGCGGTTGAATGCCTTTGGGAGTACGTCGCAGACGCCGACTACGGCGTGCGCTGGGCCGCGCTGGAAGGGCTTGTCGCGCGCTGTTCGAGCACCGAGGCGAGTTCACGACGCGATTACATAGCCGGAGCTCGTGCGTACCGAGTGCTAGCAAAGCAAATTGAGGAAGGCCTCGGTCCGGCGCAAGCATCACTTGCTAGCGGTCGACAGCCCGACGACTGGGAACCCGCGATCCTTCGCCTCAAGCTGATCGGCTGGATGCTACCCGCCGTTAGAACCGCGCTTGCGCACTCTGGCGATTCAGATGCTGTGTCCATGGCCACCAAGCAGCTCGATGAGCTCTTGAGACTCGAAGCCGCGGGTGTCACAGCCCAGCGAGGTCTGGAGGCGTCGATTGCCCAAGGCTTCAAAGTCGATGCCCGTCTCTATCGCGATGCGCCGGTCGACAAAGACGTCCTGAGCCTCCTCGACCGGGAGGAGACGTTCTGGTACGCACAATTGAACCTCCTCCACGCGCTGGTCCTCAGGGGCGTGAATGCGGAAGCATCTGGTCCCGATTCGACGCTGCGCCGCTTCGCTGATGGCGAGAAGCATCATCCGTTCGTGCGTGCAACAGCGAAACTCTGTCTAAGGGCGCTGAAGGAGGCGAAAAATGCGCCATCGGTTGACGTCGACCGCGTCATAGACCGATACGTATGGAACGATGAAGGCGTCGTCGTTTCTCGGGCGCCTCGCACGCTGGCTAGCGAGGCAATCCAGCTCGTCGGCGAAATAATGGTTCTGCTCAACATGAATGAAAGCGGAACGCCAGAGCAGCGCCTAATGTTCGGCGCCGCGAGCCATCTCCCGTATTGCTTCCAAGACAGCCGCGAACGGACAGAGTTCTTCGAGAAGTGCATCGACGGGACGGCATGCGACTTCTTGTTGTGTCCGATCAGGCCACCCGTCGATCGACTCTCGGCGCGGCGCGAAATCAGTCGTGCGTTTTGCCGCCATCAGCGGTTCAACGCGAGCCCCCGCACCGCGCGACTTTGGGGTTCACGCGTTCATAAGCGCGCGTTGCGAGAGTTCTGGCTCAGGGTCGAGGCAACGGCGCGTTTCTGACGAAAAGAGAGCCGAGGCCGGGCGGAGCGAGGTCCGAGCGTTAGAAAATCTCAGCGGTTCCGATCACTTCTTCCCTCGACGGGCCTGGGCGACCGATCCTACGATCGTCAGACGTTCAATCAACCTACGCCCGGGTAGAGGAAGCCGTCTCGAACCGGGGCTCGAGAAAAGCCCTGCTAATCTGGGCCTTCGGCCCCCGTAGCTCAGTGGATAGAGCAGCGGTTTCCTAAACCGCGTGCGCAAGTTCGATTCTTGCCGGGGGCACTGGCTCTTTCTCCTCCGGCGGGCGGTCGCGTAGCCTCCTCGCGGTGCGACGCCTGTTGCTCTACGCCGCCGTCCTCGCGCTCGGGGCGCTCGCGCTCCGCGTCATGGTCGTGCCGGCCGAGGTCTGCCCTGCGCTCACGCCCGCCGCCGCACGCGGCGCAATCGCCGAGGCGTTCGGCTGGCTCGAGCGCGGCATGCGGCCGGGTGGGCTGTACACCTACGGCTACGACCGCAAGCACGACGCCGTCTCCGAGGACTACAACATCACGCGGCACGCCGGCGTGATGTTCGGCCTCTACCAGCTCGCCGGGGAGACCGGAGACGATGAGGTTCTGGCGGCGGCCGAGCACGGGCTCTCCTTCGTGCACGCAAACCTCCTCCGGAAGGACGACTGGACGGCGTTCGCGGAGCCCGGAGAGGACGCGCGCCTCGGCGCGAGCGGGCTCCTGGCGATCGCACTGATTCAGCGCCGCCTCGCCACCGGAGACGAGAGCGAGGACGATCTGATCCGCGGGCTCGGGCAGTTCCTCGCCGCGCAGCAGCAGGCCGACGGCAGCGTCCTCGGGCGCTGGAGCCTGGCGACGGAGAGCAGAGTCCCGGGCGAATACGCCAAATTCGGCACCGGCCAGGCGCTCTGGACGTTCGCGCTCCTCGACAAGCTCTTCCCCGGCGAAGGATGGGAGAAGCCCGCGCGCCGGCTCGCTCACTACGTGGCCACGCGCCGCGACGACGTCGAGGGCTACGTGCTCACGTTCCCCGACCACTGGTCGGCCTACGCGCTCGCGGAGCTCGGCCCGGGCAAGCTGGGCGAGCCGGAGGTCGCGTACGCGCGCGAGCTCGCCGGGATCCTCGGCCTCAACTCCCGCCTCGAGTCGCAGAGCGGCCAGGGCGGCCTCAACCGCGTCTTTCGCGGCGAGCCGGCCTCCGGCGCGGGCCTCGGGACCGTGAGCGAAGGCCTGGCGGCGCTCTGGCGCTTGAGCGTCGCCGATCCTCGACTCGCCGACCTGACCGACAACCTCTCAGCCCGCCTGCGCTGCACCGCCGGGCGCGCAGTCGAGCGCCAGATCGACCCGGTCGAGGCGGAGAGTGCCCCGCGCCCGCTGCTCGCGCGGGGCGCCTGGTTCACGGAGGACGGCTACACGCAGATGGACCATCAGCGCCATCCGCTCTCCGGACTGCTCGCCACCCTCGAGGTGCTGGAAGCGGAGTCGACGCGGTGAGCTTTGCCTTCCTGCTCGTGGCGCTGGTCACGTCCGTGAACCCGTGCCGCCTGCGGCTGGTCCTGCCGGAACGGCGCGCGGCGGTCGCGCTCGGGGCGCTCATCGCGTTGGGCTCCGGCGCCGCCGTCGCAGCGGTCGGAGACGCCTTCCTGGACGCGCTCGACATCACTCCGGAGACCTTCCGGCTGGCGAGCGCCGTCGTGCTGGCGCTGGAGGGCGCTCGTGCATTGGTGCTCGCACGACCCACCCGCGAGCCCGAGCTCGGCGGGCTCGGCGCTGCGCTCGTCCCGGTTGCCTTCCCTCTTCTCCTGACTCCCGGCGTGGTCATGCTCGCTCTGACCGCCGGCGGCGACGACATCGTGGGCTGGGCCCTCGCGGCGCTCGGGGTGGCCTACGCGCTCGTTCTCCTCTCGACCTTCATTCCGCGAAGCACCCGGGCCGACGCGCTGCTCGCAGCCGGCGGACGGCTTCTAGGCGGGGCGGAGATCGCAGCGGGAGTCGCGCTGGCCGTCGACTCGCTGCACGACGTCTAGACGATCAGGCGCTCTTGGGCTGCTGCCCGACCGGTTTAGCCAGCCCGCCGGCGCAGTGCCATGCCCGTCAGGATCTCGCGCACGATCCTGTCCGCGGCCAGCGCCGTCACGTCCGCCGAGCCGACCGCCGTCGGGATCACCTCGACGACGTCGGCGCCGACGAGGTCGAGCTCCTCGGCGACCGTCCGGGCCGCCCAGAGGAGGTCGGAGGTCGTCATCCCTCCGGGCTCGGGCGTCCCGGTGCCGGGGGCGAAGGCCGGGTCGAGCACGTCGATGTCGACGGTGAGGAACACCGGGCCGTCACCGACGATCTCGATCGTCCGCCGCGCGACCGCCTTGATCCCGAGCTCCCTGACGTCGTGCATGAAGAAGCTCGTCACTCCATGCTCCGCCTGCCAGCCGAACTCGGCCTCACCCGGCCAGTAGCCACGGAGCCCGATCTGCACGTAGCGGCGAGGGTCGAGGTGACCCTGCTCGACGAGCCGGTAGAAGGGCGTGCCGTGCGAGACCTCGACGCCGAAGACCTCCTTGCCGGTGTCGGTGTGGGTGTCGAAGTGGACGAGGCCGACAGGGCCGTGGAAGGCCGCGCACGCGCGGATGTCGGGCTCGGAGATGGAGTGGTCCCCGCCGAGCACGACCGGAATCGCGTTGGCGGCGAGGACCTGTCCGACCGTCGTCTCGATCGCCTCGTGCGTCCGCACCGGATCGGCCGGGATCACCGGCGCGTCGCCGAAGTCGACGACAGAGAGCTCGGCGAACGCATCGATCCCGGCTTCGAGGTGGGGGCCGGGCGGGCAGCTGGCCGCCCGGATGGCGCGCGGGCCGAAGCGGGTGCCCGGCCGGTCGGAGACGAGGTCGTCGGTCGGCGCTCCGACCAGGGCCACGTCGACTCCCGCCAGCTCGGCCGGATCCTGCGTGTAGCGGGCCCCGCCGTACGTGAGAAGCCCGGCGTAGTCGGGCTTCTCCTCGTGGCCGCGCAGCCAGCGCTCGGTCGGGTCGATCACCGGGCGAGTCTACGCCCTCGGCTCTACACGGCGACCGCCTGTTCGTGGGGGACGTCGCCGGTGAGTCCTTCCTTGAATCCAAGCCTCCAGCTCGGGTAGCGGAGCCGCCAGCCGAGCTCGCGCTTGGCCTTCTCGTTCGAGGCGCCGCGCGCCGTGGTCATCATCGCGAGCCCGAGCTCGCCGACGGCGAGCTTCCCAACCCAGGCCGGCACGTGCCGAGGCGGCTTGGCACCGATCGTGGCGGCGAGGTAGGGAAGCCACTCCGACACCGGCGCCGGCTCGTCGTCGACGATGTTGTAGATCCCGGTCACGTCGCTCTCGATCGCAGTCTTCGTCGCCGTGGCGACGTCGTCGATGTGGACGAACGACCAGATCCCGGTGCCGCGGCCGACGACGGGGAACTTCCGCTTGCGAACGGCCTCGAGGTGGACTCCGCCTTCCGCCAGGCTCGTGCCCGGTCCGTAGAAGCCGCCGTAGCGAAGGGCAACGCCCTCGAGGCCCGGGGTCTCGGTGACACGCCCCTCGACGTGGCGGATGGCCGCCAGCACGCCACGCGCCGCCTCGGGCGGATCGGGGTCGAGCGGGTCGTCCTCCGTCTTCACGGGCCCACCGACCCTGGCGTACGGCCAGCCGGTGAAGCTCTGGGCGACCACACGGCGCACACCCGATGCCGTGGCTGCCGCGAGCAGGTTGTCGGTTCCCTCGGTCCTCAGGCGATCGGTCTGAGCGAACTCCTCGGCGAAGTGCCGCACGTCGCTCATGTCCGAGAGGGCTGTGGCCTGGTGGACGATCACCTCCGGCCGGGCCGCCGCGATCGCGGCCTCCACGGCCTCGCGGTCGAGGATGTCGAGGACGACCGGCTCGGCGCCGAGTCGACGGAGGTCGTCGACCTTGCCGGCGGAGCGAGTCGTGGCGTGAACGTCGTGTCCTGCGGAAGCGAGCAGCGGCACGAGGCGCTTGCCGACCGCTCCGGTCCCGCCTGCGATGAAGACTCTCATCGTCGTCTCCTTTCCTGGTTCACGCTCTGAGACGAACGGGCACACGCCTCTGTGACAGCCGAGCCGACGTGTCACGGAGGAAGAGCCCCGCTCGTCTGAGGGTGTGACGCGATGGACGAGAGACCGACAGACGAGATCTACGAGGAACTCAGGCCGCTGCTCTTCTCGATCGCCTACCGCATGGTCG
>Ga0190274_10002865_pt1 | contig 10239 bp, 12 predicted proteins | sample Popmic531T_FD_133002 | JGI IMG/M metagenome (GOLD analysis project Ga0190274, IMG submission 133002) | Populus adjacent soil microbial communities from riparian zone of Yellowstone River, Montana, USA - 531 T | ecosystem: Environmental > Terrestrial > Soil > Riparian zone | place: USA: Montana...
AAGAAGTCGACGGCGAAGAAGTCGACGGGGCGCAAACCGGCTGCCAAGAAGTCGGGCGTCAAGAAGACGACCTCGAGGAAGAAGCCGTCCGCGCGTAAGAAGACCGCTGCTCGCAAGCCTGCTGCGAAGAGGTCAGCGAAGAAGTCCGCGGCTCGCAGACCTGCGGCAAAGAAGTCGAGCGCCAAGAAGACCACCGCCAGGAAGAAGACCTCCGCGCGGAAGCCGGCTGCCAAGAAGTCGGGCGCGAAGAAGTCTGCGGCTCGCCGTCGGAGCTAGGCGGTAGGCTCCACCGCATGTCGTCGCCCGATCCGATCTCGGACCCTCAGGGGTACCAACAGCATCTGCTGGATCTGCTCGGCGATGACGATCCGGCTGAGGTCCAAGCCGCCACCCCTGCCCGGCTCCGCACGTTGCTCGACGAGGTCGGCGACGACCTCCGGGCATTGCCGGAGCCGGGGGAGTGGTCGGTATTCGGCTGCCTCGCGCACCTCGCCGACGCCGAGGTGGTCATGAGCGCGCGCTACCGCTGGGTGCTGGCGCAGGACGAACCCCCGCTGGTCGGCTACGACCAGGACCTGTGGGTCGATCACCTGCACACCGAAGAGCCTCAGGAATCGCCGGAGTCGTTGCTGGCGGTCTTCGAGCCGCTGCGCCGGGCGAACGTCGAGCTATGGCAGCGCACCCCGGTCGAATCACGGTCGCGGGTGGGTCAGCACGCCGAGCGCGGACCGGAGAGTTACGACCTGGCTTTCCGCATGATCGCCGGCCACGACCGGTTCCACATGGCGCAGGCCGAACGAGCGCTCGCCGCCGTCCGCTAGGGCTTGGCTGCGCCGGGCCGCCGGTCCAGCCCGTACCAATAGCCGTCTTTGGGGGCCGGAAGCCGCTCCAGCGCTTCGCGCAATGACTCGAGGGTAGCGGCGTCGACCTCCATCAGCTCCGGCGGCGGTTCGAACATGTGCTCCATCAGCTCCGCGCGGAACGCCACGCCCGCGGGTGTCAGCGCGATGGTCTTCACCCGGCGGTCGGTGGGCAATGAACGCCGTTCGACGAACCCGCGTTCCTCCAAGCGATCGACCAACCAGGTCACCTGCGAAGCGTCGCAATGCATCATGTCGGCCATCACGCCCATGGGCCGGGGCTGCTCGGGGTCCAGGATCGAGAGCGTCTTCATGTGGCCGGGGGTGAGGCCGTGTTCGCGCAGCAGCGTCAGGTGTTCGCCTCGCTGGAACTTCTCCATGGTGAACCGGGCCATCAGACGCCAGACCTCCCACGCCACGGTTCGCTTCGATCGCGTGCTCACACCACCATCGTAAAGGGTCCGTCACGATACTTCAACTCGCCCAACCTTTCAGAGACAAGGATACTTGACACTTCGCAAGGAACTGTGCCAGAGTCGCACGCATGACGGACAACGCGATCGTGGTGGAAGGCATCAAGAAGCGCTACGGCGACGTGATCGCCCTCGACGGGATCGACCTCGAGGTCGAAGCCGGCACGGTGTTCGGGCTGCTCGGACCCAACGGGGCGGGCAAGACGACCATGGTGCGGGTACTGGCCACGGTGCTCGATCCGGACGAGGGTCGCGCCGAGGTGTTGGGCTACGACGTGGCGAAGCAGGCCGACGCCGTGCGTCGCCGGATCGGGCTCGCCGGGCAGTACGCCGCCGTCGATGCCAATCTCACCGGTCGCGAGAACCTCCAGATGGTGGGCGTCCTCAGCCAGATGCAGAACAAGGAGATCGCGCCGCGCGCCGCGGAGTTGCTCGGCGCCTTCGACCTCACCGACGCCGCCGATCGCCCGGTCCGCACGTACTCGGGCGGCATGCGGCGTCGCCTGGACATCGCGGCCTCGCTCGTCCACCGTCCGCCGATCCTGTTCTTGGACGAACCCACGACCGGCTTGGATATCACCAGCCGCAACGCGTTGTGGGACATGATCCGTGACCTGGTCGACCATGGCACCACGGTGCTCCTCACCACCCAGTATCTGGAGGAAGCCGACCAGCTCGCGTCGCGCATCGCGGTGGTGGACGAGGGCAAAGTGATCGCGAACGACACGCCGGTCGCCCTGAAGGCCGACCTCGGCAGCACGGTGGTCGAGATGGAGATGAGCGATGACCAGGTCGCCGCACGCGCCGTGCAGCTCGTGGCCGGCACGTTCGAGGGTCGGGCGGAATCGGAAGGCGCGCTGGTCCGGATCGCGTCCGATCAAGGCGCACACGCGCTGGTCGAGGTGCTCCGTGCGCTCGATGCCCAACACCTTGAACCGATCACGCTCGTCGTCCGTGAGCCCAGCATGGACGACGTGTTCCTGACCCTGACGGGCCACCGGGCCGAATCCCCCACCGACGAAGAACCGTCTCCACCCGCGTCCCGATCCTCGAGAGGTGCCGCATGAGTTCCACCGCCGTCCCCGCCACCGCCGAGCTCGCACGCGACCGGCGGATCCCGTTCTCGCTGGCGCGCGACACGCTCGCGATCACGAAGCGCAACCTGATCGCCTATCGCCGAGTGCCGCAGTTGCTCGTCTTCTCCACGATCCAGCCGGTGATCTTCGTCCTGATGTTCACCTACGTGTTCGGCGGTGCCATCGACACGGGCCCGATCCCGTACATCGACTACCTGATGCCCGGCATCTTCGTGCAGGTCGTGGTGTTCGGCTCGATCGCCACGGCCATCGGCCTCGCCACCGACCTGAAGAGCGGGTTGCTGGAGCGTTTCCGGTCCCTGCCGATGGGTCGCTCGGCGGTGTTGACCGGCCGGACGTTCGCCGACCTCACGCGCAACGTCTTCGTGGTGACGCTGATGATGATCGTCGGGTTCCTCGTGGGGTGGCGCATCCACACGAACGTGTTCGGGCTGATCGCGGGTGGGCTGCTGGTGCTGCTGTTCGGCTACTCCATGTCGTGGATCTTCGCCACCGTCGGCCTGGCGATGGGCGATCCGGAGACGGCCCAGGCCGCCGCCTTCCCGGTCCTCGCGCCGCTGGTGTTCGCCTCGTCTGCGTTCGTTCCGGTCGATTCGATGCCCTCTTGGTTGCAGCCCTTCGCCGAGCACCAGCCCGTGTCGGTGACGGCGTCGGCCGTCCGCGCGCTCACCCTCGGCGGGCCCACCGCCAGCTGGGTACTGCAATCGATCGCTTGGACGGTCGTGATCTTGGCGGTCTTCGGTCCATGGGCGGTGCGGATCTACCGCAAGTCGGTCTGACGCGGGCATGGCTTTCGACGGCGAACTCGTCACCGCGCGCGATCGCGCCGTCTGGCGGCGGTGGCTGCAGCGCCACCACGCCTCGCGCGACGGTGCCTTCGTGGAGTTCCACAAGAAGTCGAGCGCGTCTCGAAGCATCACCTACGAGGAGGCGGTCGAGGAGGCGCTGTGTTTCGGCTGGATCGACTCGAGGCCGAAGAAGCTGGACGACGATCGATGGGCGCTCTGGTTCGCGCCGAGGAAGCCGAAGAGCGTGTGGTCGGCCATCAACAAGGAGCGTGTGGAACGGCTGATCGCCGACGGCGCCATGACCGAGGCGGGTCTCGCGGCCATCGAGGTGGCGAAGGCCAACGGCGCCTGGGATCAACTCAACGACAGCGACGCGCTCCTGGTCCCCGACGACCTCGCCGCCGCGCTCGATGAGCACGTGGACGCGCGCCGTCATTGGGACGCGTTCCCGCCCAGCGTCCGCAAACAGATCCTGGGGTGGATCAACAGCGCCAAGCGCGAGGACACGCGCGCCAAGCGGGTCGAGGAAACCGCGACCTCCGCGGCCGAGAACATCCGCGCCCATCAGTGGCGCCCGAAGACCTAGCCGGCCGGCGAGCACGGCGTACCATCGCCAGCGTGCCCCGTCGCTCCGACTCCCTCGCCCGGCCGCTCCTGATCTTCGCCGGGCTGGCCCTCGTGGCGCTCACGGTGGTCGCCGTCACGGGCGCCCTGGTGGTTCGGAAGGCCGCGACCGATCAAGCGCTTGCGGAGGCCAGGCAGCTCACCGATCTGTCCGCGCGCATCGTGGAACAACGCGTGAACGACGGCCTGCTGACCGGTGATGCCGAAACACTGGGCGCAGTGGCATCGGTCGTCTTCGATGCGGTGAAGACCTACCCGATCGTCAGGGTGAAGATCTGGGATCGCGACGGCACGATCCTCTACTCGGACCAGACCGAGCTGATCGGCTCGACCTACGACCTCGGCGAGGACGAACTCGAGGTGATCGACCACGGCGGCGTGGTGGCCGACGTCTCGGATCTGAGCGAGCCGGAGAACCGGTTCGAGCAGGACTTCGGCGAGTTGCTCGAGGTGTACACGCGTATCGACACCCACCGGAAGGGCGAGGGCACACCCCTGCTGTTCGAGACCTACCAACTGGCCTCGAGCATCGCCGACCGCCGGCGTGAGCTCACCGCGACGTTCCTGCCGATCCTGGTGGCCACCCTGGCGGCGCTGGTGCTGCTGATGGTGCCCATCGCGTGGATCCTGGTCCGCCGCGTGCGAGCGAGCCAGCTCGAACGCGAACGACTCATGCAGCGCGCACTCGATGCGTCCGAGCGCGAGCAGCGCCGCATCGCCGGCGACCTCCACGACGGTCCGGTGCAGGAGATGGCCGGCCTGGCGATGCGGCTGTCCGCCGAAGCCGAACTCGTGGACGACGCCGACGCCGGCATCACGCTCCGGTCTTCGGCCTCGGCGGTCCGCGGCAGCGTCCGCATGCTGCGCTCGGCGATTGTGGAGATCTACCCGCCGAACCTGCAGCAAGCCGGCCTGCCGGCCGCGCTCTCGGATCTGGTGACCGGGCTCGACCGGCACGGCATCGAACTCTCGCTGGAGGTCGAACCCGACGCCGGTTTCGGCGCGGCGGTCGACGCCCTGTTGTACCGCGCCACGCGGGAAGCGCTCCGCAACGTGGAAGAACATGCGGACGCGCGCCATGTGCGGGTGGTGATCACGCGGCAGGGCGGCCGCGCGGTCCTCGAGGTCGCCGACGACGGTCGCGGGATTGCACCCGACGCCCTCGCTGAAGCGCCGCCACGCGGGCACATGGGCCTGGCGATCCTCGGGGACATGGTGAGCGACGCCGGCGGCACGCTGACGGTGGAACCCGGCGCCCAAGCGGGTACCGTCGTGCGCGTGGAGGTGCAGGCGCCGTGATCACCGTGGCGATCGCCGACGACCACCGGGTCGTGCGCGTCGGGTTGGAGCAACTCCTCGCGACCTTCGACGACGTCTCGTTCGTGGGCGCCGGTGCCGGCGGCCGGGAGGCGGTGGCGATCTGCGAGGCCCACCACCCCGACGTGTTGCTGCTCGACCTGTCAATGCCCGACCTCGACGGGATCGAAGCGACCGCCCGGGTTCGCGTGGTCTCCCCCGACACTCGGGTGGTGGTGTTCACCTCGTTCTCCGATCGGGACCGCATCGTGCGCGCGTTGGACAACGGTGCGATCGGCTACCTGCTGAAGGACGCCGAACCCGAGGAGATCCACGCCGCGATCCAGGCCGCATCGCGTGGCGAATCGCCGCTCGCTCCACGCGCCGCCGCCGAGCTCCTGGCCGACCGCCGGTCGCGCACCGGTGACGTGGAACTCACCGCGCGCGAGCGCGAGGTGCTGGGGCTGGTGGTGGACGGCCTCGCCAACAAGCAGATCGCCCGCCGCATGGGGATCAGCGAGAAGACCGTCAAGGGCCACCTCACGAACCTGTTCCAGCGGATCGGGGTGGCCGATCGCACCCAGGCGGCGCTGTGGGCCGAACGCACCGGCGCCTTGCGCGACTAGGTCCCGGGACCGAAGTCCCATTGTGCCCACCCCTTCGGGGACGTCACCATGTGGTCATGCGTCGGATGCTGGCCATCGTCCTCGTGCTCGCCGTCCTGGTCGCCACCCCGGCGGTTGCCGGCGGCGGCTCCGACCGGCGTGGCTCGTGCTCGGGTGGGCCCGGCCACTGGAGGCTCCGGGTGCAACGGGAAGATGCCGACACGTTGCGGGTTCGGTTCCGGATCGAGGACGTGGCCCCGGGCCAGTCCTGGCAGTTGTTCATCTCCGACAACGGCACGCGCATCTACTCCGCCACGCGGACATCGACGTCGGACGGCGAGATCCGGGTGAGGAAGAACACGCGCGATCGCGCCGGCCGCGACCACATCGCCGCCAACGCGGTCAACAGCGCGACCGGCACGACCTGCGAAGGGTCCGTGTCGATCTGACGAGGTCCCGGGACGGTCGTCCCGTTGTGACCCCGACCGGCCGGCCACCAAGCTCGACCCATCGACCGGACGAGCCGGTCCGACCGAGGAGGGATCACATGATCAGCAAGGTCCTACGGGTGGTACTCGCGTCCGGCCTGGCACTCAGCCTGGCCGGTGCCGTGCCCGCCCACGCCAACGAAGACGACGTCATCCGTCGCGGCAACTGCTCCGGTTCCAGCGATTGGAAGCTCAAGCTCTCGCCCGAGGACGGCAGGATCGAGGTCGAGTTCGAGGTCGACTCGAACGTCGTCGGCCAGACCTGGCAGGTCCGCCTCACGAAGAACGGCAACCAGATCTTCAGCGGCACGCGGGTGACCCGTGGAGCCAGCGGCTCCTTCGAGCTCCGCCGCGTGACCTCCGACCCGAAGGGTGACGACGTGTTCCGCGCTCGCGCCACCCACGCAGGCGAGGTGTGCGCCGGCCGGGCCACCTTCTGAATCCCCCGAGGTTCCACCGGAGAGCCCGGCGAGCGCCCTCAGGCGCTCGCCGGGCTCGTTTCGCGTCTGTCCCGTCGAGAGCGGTGCTCCCGTAGGTGGAGCTTCCCCTGGGGTCAGACGGGTTCCGGCCGTGCGTTCCCTGTGACGAGATGGCCGGATAACGGTCACACCAGGTTCTGTCCGGGATACTGGGGCCGCCTTGGGAACCCCCGACGAAGCCTTCCGCACCGCCGAAGCCGAAGACGCTTCTCTGCCCGACCACGCTGAAGAGGCGCGCGACCGGCGCACGATCCTGGCGGGCACCGGGCAGAACATCATCGGTCTCGGCGTCTTCGTGGTCGCCAGCTTCGGCATGAACATCCTGATCGCGCGCGCGTTCGGGAAGGATTCGCCGGCGTTCGGCCAGATCACGTTGATCACCCAGCTGGCGTTCGTGGCCGGCGCCGCCACCCGGTTCGGCATGGACATGGCGGCGGTGCGGCGCGTCGCGATCGAAACCGGTCAGGGACATCAGGGACGGTCCCGGCCGATCTTGCGTCTGGCGGTCTCGATCGCGGTGGTGGTCAGCGTGGTGGTCGCCGCGGTCGCGCTGCTGGCCGCGGGCTCGATCGGCGATCTGCTCAACGTCCCGTCGGCCTCGGTGCGCGCCGCCGCGATCGCGTTGATCTTCGTGGCGGTGGCGCAGGTCTACCTGGGCGGCAGCCGCGGACTGAAGATCATGCGGCACACGCTGTACGCGTACTGGATCGGGCAGTCCGTCGGCTGGATCGTGATCACGCTGGTCCTGTGGGCGGCGATCGACAAGACGGTCGCGGTCACGGCGTGGGCATACGGGCTGTCGTGGGTGCTGGCCACCGGGATCGCGTTCGTGTCATGGCGGCATGCCACGCGCACGTTCACGCCCGAATCGATCGGCGCGGGCGAGACCGGGGCGCTGGTTCGCTACGGCGCGCCGCGGGCGCCCGCCGCGCTGCTGAGCCAGGCGTTGTTCTACACCGACCTCGCGGTGCTCTCGCACTACCTGCCCGACGATCCCCAGGTCAGCGTCTACGCCGCCTCGATCCGCGTGGCCCAGGCGCTGGTGTTGTTCTTGACCGCGGTCTCGTACATGTTCAGCCCGTTCGTGGCGGACCTGTACGAACGAGGGCTCCGCGACCGGCTCAACGCGTTGTTCAAGCAGATCACGCGCTGGACCCTGGGCGGGACGATCCCGCTGCTGCTGTTGTTCCTGATCGCCCCCGCCGCGGTGCTGCAGGTGTTCGGGAGTTCCTACGACAGCGGCACGGCGTGGCTGCGGGTGTTGCTGATCGGCCAGGCGGTGAACGTCAGCGTGGGGGCGGCCGGGTTCGTGCTGATCATGGTGGGTCGAACCGGGTGGGACCTCGTGGTGTACGCGGCCTCGTTCGCGCTCGACCTAATGATCGCGATCGTGCTGGTGCCCCACCTCGGGCCCATGGGTGCCGCGATCGCCCAGGCGTTCGCGCTCGTGTTCTCGAACGCGCTGCGGCTCTACCTGGTGTGGCACTTCGTGCGGATCCAGCCCTACGACCGGTACTACGCGCGGCTGCTGATCCCCACGGTGATCGGCGCCGCGGTGATGCTCGGTGTGCATGCCGTCCTGGAAGGTCCCCACTGGGGGATCGACCTGCTGGGCACGGCGTTGATCGGCGGCGCCGCCTACTACGCCGCGTTCCTGTTCTTCGGGCTCACGCCCGAGGAGAAGCAGGGGATCCTGGCGATGCTGGGCAGAGCCACGGGCCGCGCGAAGTCACCCGTGGCCTAACGGCGGGCCTTCGCGGGGCGTTGCTTGCCCTTCGGCGCGGGTCGCCGCTTCGCAAGCGTCTTCTGAGCGCTGGCCCTCCGTGACTGTGACCTGACGAGCACCCCGAACCCCACGCCGAGGACGGCAAGGGCTCCCACCACGATCGGGATCGCCGAGGAACCGCTCTCGGCTGGGGTTGTTGCCGGCGGCGGCACGGTGCTGACCGTGACCGGCGTCGAGGGCGACACCGAAGGGAACGGGTCGGCGGCCAGGACCGCCTTCGCCGCCGCGACCGGGTCACCGTCCGGCGGGAAGGTCTCGACGTAGAAGTACCCCTCGGAGACATCGGCGATCGCGAACACGCCGGTGATCCCCACGTAGTCGGCGATCGTCGAGGGCGCGATGCCGTTGAGCTTCTTGCACGGCTGAGCCAGGATCTTCGCGGTCGGCCCGGGGTCCTCGCCCGACAGGACCTCGTCGACGCGCAAGGTCAGTTCATAGGGAACTCGGCTGTTGTCGACCTGCCGGCCAGCGACGATCTCGCCGGCCCAGACGCTGTCCGAGAAACCGATCGCGGCGTCGAACGGTCCGAGCGAACAGTGCGCCGATGCGGGGATCGAACCCACACCCACGATCGTGCCTGCGAGCAGCACGACGAGCACGGACCTGCGGGGAAGACGGCGCACCCGACGTTCATATCACGGGCCCACCGGCCGGGCCTAGCGCCGGACGACGTAGACCGTAGGTCGGGCTCAGGACGGTTCGCGCTCACGCCGCTCGGCGTCGAGGTCGCTGACCACGGGATCCAGCCGGGAGGGCAGGACGTCGGCGTCGTTCGGCCCACCCAGGTCTTCGAGGAGCACCATGCGGTCGTACTCGGACATGCGTTGCAGTTCGCGGCGGAGCACCGCGCGTTCGTCCGTGAGGTGGCGGACCCGTTCCTGCAACTCCTCCACGCGCAGCTGCATCGAGCCGACGCGGGCAAGCAGGATGGGATCTGCGGGTGCCTGATCGGCGTTGTCGGCCGCCGAAGGGCGACGGGCTCGGCGGCGCGCGAACGACCACACGGTGAGGCACCAGAGCGCGACGAGGACGGCCCCGGCGCCGGCCGACAGCCACAGCCGGATCGAGTTCGAGGTGACGAAGGAGCGACCGGCCACCATCACGACCGAGTCGGGGGCCGCGGCCGTTCGCGTGAGGGCCTCGACGGTCGCGCCGGTCCACAGGGTCGCCACGAGGGCGAGGAAGGCGGTGATCACGGGTAGGTCCTCCTGGATCAGTTCGCCGGGTGGATGGCGCGCCGGGCGCGGCGAGCGGCGAGCTCGTCGCGGCGTGTGGGCTGGTCGTTTCCTGGTCGTTCGGGCGGGGGAGCGGTTCGGGGCCCGAGCGGACGCGACGCGGCGACGGAGCCGTGCCCCGATCGTGTCGCTTCACGGCGAGGGGGTAGGTCTCGCCGGCCGTCGAGCTCCGCGGCCATCCGGCGCTCCAGCCGATGGCCGCGCGACCATGCGATGGCCGAGGACCAGGCGAGCGCTGCGGCGACCGCGAGGCCGATCAGGATCCACGTGCCCCCCGGGCTTCCCGGTGAGGCGATCTCGTGGCCGAACACGACGAGGTCGCGGGCACCCGATCGGGCGCTCTCAGCGACGGCCTCGAGGGTGAGGATGGACAACCCCGACGCCACCACGACCAACACCAGACCCACCATCGGTCGTTCGGCTCCTTCTGGGGGGAAGGACCGTTCTCGGTTCGGAGACGGACGCTACGCCCGGGTGCGCTTCGGGGCGATACGGCAGATGCGGGAGG
>Ga0190274_10002866_pt1 | contig 10236 bp, 9 predicted proteins | sample Popmic531T_FD_133002 | JGI IMG/M metagenome (GOLD analysis project Ga0190274, IMG submission 133002) | Populus adjacent soil microbial communities from riparian zone of Yellowstone River, Montana, USA - 531 T | ecosystem: Environmental > Terrestrial > Soil > Riparian zone | place: USA: Montana...
CGGATGGAGCGGCGGCCCAAGCCGCCCGAGCCCGTCGCCACACAGCTTCCGGAAGTTGCCAACCAGCTTGAGCAAAGCGCGCCAGAACCGCTTGTTGGCGAATCGGCTTCTGCGGACGCGACACCCGAATCGGCCGAAGCGCATCTTGTCGAAGTCGCGGCTGTTGATGTTGCTCCCTCTGATGTCGCGCCCTCAGAAGCGGCGCCTGTTGAAGCGTCTGTGTCCGAAAGCGAGCCTGTTGATTCGGAACCCGTTGCCGATCCAGCCCCCGTCGAGGAAGCAGCCAAGGAAGTCTCAGGCGCGAGCGAGAGCATTTCCGAAGTTCTGGCCGAGGCCGCTGTGCCCACCGAGCAGGAAATGATCGAAGTATGGCGGCCGGGTCGCATCGAGCATCGCGAGCGGCGCCCGCATGGACGCCATCGGCGCGACAAGCATCGCGGACAGCCTCCAGGCGATCAGCCTGTCGCCGCGGCACCCGCTGGCGACGTGGCGCCTGCGGATGCGCCGTCGGAGGCGGCCGCTTCGGTTGCGGACGGCGCACAGCCATCGGAGAAGCCGGATCAACGTCAGCGCGGGCCACGTTCGCGCCACGGTCGTCAAGGCGAACGCCAGGGTGATCGGCAGGGAGACCGTCAAGGCGACCGGCACGGGCGGCCAGGGCGCCATGAGCGGCCGCGCCACGGCAAGCAAGGCGGTGCGCCGCGTCCCGAACAGGGTGCGGATGCACGACCGCGGCCCGAGCGCCGCGAGAAGCAGCCCGATCCCAATTCCCCCTTTGCCAAGCTCGCGGCCTTGAAGGCGCAACTCGAGGCGGATTCGAAGGAGCGGCGCTGATCCAGGGGAGCGCTTGTTGGATCGCCAGCGGATCGATAAGTGGCTCTGGCATGCTCGCGTGGTGCGAACGCGCACCGCCGCCGCAGCGCTTGCCGAGGGTGGACTGGTGCGGGTCAACGGTGCCCGGATCGATGCGGCGAGCCGGCAGGTGCGGGCCGGCGATGTCGTGACGGTTGCGCTCGATCGGGTGCAAGTGTTGAAGGTTGCGGGCTTTTCCGAGCGGCGCGGCGGTGCCTCCGATGCCGCGATCTTGTACGAGAACCTGCAGCCTGCGATCGAGGCTCCTGTTGCCGCCACAAGGCCCGATTCGACGGGCGGGCGGCCCGATCGCCGGGAACGGCGCGAGATCATGCGCCTGAAACGTCCTGGGAATGTCTGACCGAACGGCCGAGCCTTGCGGGAACGTTCTTGCGCGCCCAAAACCCTTGGGCTAGCTACGCCATCTGGGCTGCGTGCCGGACGGTAAGAGAATGACCTACATCGTCAACGACAGTTGTATCCGCTGCAAGCTGATGGATTGCGTCGAGGTTTGCCCCGTGGACTGCTTCTACGAGGGCGACAACATGCTCGTGATCCATCCCGACGAATGTATCGATTGCGGCGTCTGCGAGCCCGAATGCCCGGTTGAGGCCATCAAGCCCGATACCGAGCCCGGGCTTGATAAGTGGCTGTCCCTGAACGCCGAATATTCGAAGCTCTGGCCGAATATCACCGCAAAAAAGGAGCCGCCGGCCGACTCCAAGGAGTGGGAAGGGGTCGAGGGCAAGGAAAAGTATTTTTCGCCCGAACCCGGAACCGGAAATTAGAGCGTTTCGGCCAGTCCGCGCTTAAGCTTTCCGCCAAATTTTGCCGTGAAATTGCGCAGCGAGAGCCACCGCGCACGCCGTAACGCGTTGATTTTTGCGGAAAATGTGCTATATTGGGCACATTGGCAACGGTAACCGGACGCTCCCTCGGAACGCTATTTGAGGGGGCTTATTTTTTCGGATTCGTTCCAGAGGAAGCAGTCATAGAAGGGGCGTGGAAACCCCACGCACGCGGCTAGTGGCAGACAAATCGCGTCAGAAGACCAAGAAACCGGCCCGCGGCAATGACCGCCGGTCGAAAAAAGCCTCCGCCGCGACCCGGCGGACTTCACAGGCTTCGCGGCATGCCGGCCGTGGAGCCCCCGTGGCAAAGGCAACCAGCCGTCCGAAGCCGGACGGTGAAGGAGCACCCTCTGGAATGACCGTCGCTAAGAAGACTACCCAGCGTCAAGGCTTCAAGACCAACGAATTCGTTGTCTATCCCGCCCATGGTGTCGGCCAGATCCTGGCGATCGAGGAGCAGGAAGTAGCGGGGGCGAAGCTGGAACTGTTTGTGATCAATTTCGTCAAGGACAAGATGACGCTGCGCGTCCCGACCGCCAAGATCGTCTCGGTCGGCATGCGCAAATTGTCCGAGCCTGCGATTGTGAAGCGCGCGCTCGAGACCTTGAAGGGCCGCGCCCGCGTCAAGCGTACCATGTGGTCCCGCCGCGCCCAGGAATACGAGGCGAAAATCAATTCCGGGGATATCGTCGCGATCGCGGAAGTGGTGCGCGATCTGTATCGTTCCGAACAGCAGCCCGAGCAGTCCTATTCCGAACGCCAGCTCTATGAAGCGGCTTTGGACCGCCTGTCGCGTGAAATCTCGGCCGTGCAGCACGTCACCGAGACCGAAGCCGTGAAGGAGATCGAGGCCGCGCTCGCCAAGGGCCCGCGCCGCGGACCGAAGCCGGCCGAAGGCTCTGCTGGAGCCGAGGACGAGGCCGAAGAAGATGCCGAAAAGGTTGAGGACGAGGCTGCGTAACCTCGCTGGCTGAGACGCCGGTTATCGGCGTTGGTCTGACCGATATTCTGGAGAAAGCCCGGCGATGTTTTGCCGGGCTTTTTCTTTGGTCGGCGATGTTCTGGTTTGCCGTTATCCGGCCGCTTCGCGCCGCGCAATTTTTGGTCCGGCATATCGCGGCGCGACGATGCAACCGCATACCTATACCGCGCTTTGATTCCGAGCGGCGAGCACATGGCAGAGCCGCATGAATGCGCGCTGAGCGTGTGCTAGCTTCGCCCTTCAGTCCTGCGCTTCGTTTAATGCTTCACAGGATTTGTCGGGAGGTCGTGATGAAGCGCTCACTAGCGCTCTGTGTGATCGCGGGTGTCGTCGTCTCACACCCGTCATTTGCGCAAAGCCTATCACCCGCTGAAGCCCGCGCGATCGCCAAGGAGGCCACCATCTACGGCTTCCCGCTCGTGGACAATTATCGCATTCAGTATTCGTATTTCGTCGACCGCAGCAGTCCGGAATTCAAGGCGCCGTGGAATACGCTCGTCAATAACGCGCGCGTCTATACGCCGGACGACAAGGCGATCCAGACGCCGAATTCCGACACGCCGTATTCCTTTGTCGGCGCGGACCTTCGTGCCGAGCCGCTGGTGTTCACAGTGCCGGCGGTGGAGAAGGGGCGCTATTACTCGCTGCAATTCATCGATCAATACACTTTCAATTTCGCCTATGTAGGAAGCCGGGCGACCGGCAATGGCGAGGGCCGCTATCTCCTGGCAGGGCCGAAATGGAAAGGCCTGGTGCCGAAGGGCATCAAGCAGGTGATCCGCTCCGAAACCGAATTCGCGTTCGTCGTCTATCGAACGCAGCTTTTCAATCCGGCCGATATCGATAACGTCAAGAAAGTCCAGGCGGGCTACAAGGTCGAGCTGCTGTCCGCGTTTGTTGGAAAGCCTGCGCCGGCCGCGCCGCCGGCGGTGAACTTCATCAAGCCGCTGACGACGGAGCAGGAACGCTCATCGCTCGAAACCTTCAACATCATAAGTTTCGTGCTCGGCTTTTGTCCGACCAATTCCACCGAGCAGGCGTTGATGACGCGTTTTGCCAAGATCGGTGTCGGTGCCGGAAAGTCGATCGACGTAGCGAAGCTTTCGCCCGAAATGCGCAGGGCGCTGGAAGACGGCATGGCCGACGCGTTCGCAGCGTTCAAGGAACACAAGGAAAAAGACATCGACACCGGAAAGGTATCGAGCGCGGACAGCTTCGGAACGCGCGTTTTTCTGAAAGGCGACTATATGGCGCGCATGTCCGGCGCCATCCTCGGCATCTACGGCAACTCGAAAGCAGAAGCGCTCTATCCGGTATATTTCGTCGACGAGAAGAAACAGCCGCTCAGCGGGGCCAACCGCTACACGCTGCGCTTCGCGCCGGGGCAATTGCCGCCGGTCAACGCCTTCTGGTCTCTCACGATGTATGAACTGCCGGCAAGCCTGCTCTATGCGAACGCGATCAACCGCTATCTGATCAATTCGCCAATGCTGCCGAGCCTGAAGCGCGACGGCGATGGCGGCATCACGCTGTACGTCCAGAACGAATCTCCTGGCAAGGACAAGGCCAACTGGTTGCCGGCGCGGAAAGGCCCGTTCTTCTCGGTGCTGCGACTCTATTGGCCAAAGTCCGCCGCGCTCGACGGCAAGTGGAAGGCGCCGCCTTTGCAGCGTGTCAATTGAAGCAGGAAGGATATGCCATGAGGCAAAGGATGATCTGCGCGCTGGGTGTGACGCTGGCCTTTGGCGGCAGCGCCATGGCGCAAGCCCCGAAGGGCGATCCGGTCCCGGTCACCGTCGACAATTTCGTCCGTGCTGAAAGCGATCTCTATTTCGGCGGGATCTTGAAGGACAGCGGCGGCGCGCTCGGGAAATTCAACCATCGTCGCGAACTGGCGAGCATCGACAACCAGACCGTCATCCGCCTTAACCGCGATACGCTTTATTCATCGGCTGTGTTCGATCTCGATGCCGGGCCGGTAACGATCACGATGCCCGATGCCGGCAAGCGCTTCATGTCGCTGATGGTCATCAACGAGGACCATTACGCTCCGGTGGTGGTCTATGGCGCGGGCACCCACATCTTCACGCGCGAAAAGGTCGGCACCCGTTATATGGCCGCTGCGGTCCGCACGCTGGTCAATCCCGCCGATCCGAAAGACGTCGCGCAAGTCCACGCGTTGCAGGATGCGATTAAGGTGAGTCAGAAGAATCTTGGCTTCTTCGAAATACCGAATTGGGATCAGGCCAGTCAGAAAAAAGTGCGCGACGCGCTGCTGGTGCTCGCCAGCACGATGCCCGATTTCAAGGGCGCGTTCGGCACCAAGGGCCAGGTCGATCCGGTGCGGCATCTGGTGGTAAGCGCCGCGGCCTGGGGCGGCAATCCCGACAAGGACGCGACCTATCTCAACGTCACGCCGCCGAAAAATGACGGCTCGACGGTGTATGAGCTCAATGTCAACGAAGTGCCGGTGAACGGCTTCTGGTCGGTCAGCGTCTACAACGCCGCCGGCTATTACGAGAAGAACCAATACGAGGCCTATACGATCAATAACCTCACAGCGAAGAAAAATCCCGACGGTTCGATCGCCATCCAGTTCGGCGGCTGCAATGGAAAAATTCCGAATTGTCTGCCGATCACCAAGGGCTGGAATTACACGGTGCGGCTGTATCGTCCGCGCGCAGAAATTCTCAATGGCAAGTGGAAATTCCCGCAACCGCAGCCGGTCAGCTGAAACGCAATCGAAGCAAAAAGATCGTCGAATGATCCGTAGACACATCTTTACGTTGCTTACAGTTTTTTCGATTGGCGCGCTCCTCGGCACGCAGGTCCCCGCCCATGCCCAGCGCGTCTCCGACAAGGACATCGTCGAGGCCTATCAATACATGCTCGGGCGCTGGCTGGTGCTGCGGCAGGAAACGCTCGACCTGAAAGACGGCATGAAATGGAACGAGGTGACGCATCGCGAGGTGGGCGGCGTGGCCTGGGCCAATCCCAATCTGGACGTCGCCTATAGCGAGGCGTGGATCGCGGTTGATGACACCAGCTGCACGCTGGTGACGCTGCCGGAGATCAAAGGCCGTTATTACACCGTGCAGGTACTGAACGGCTGGGGAGAAGTTACTGCCAATATCAACGAGCGGAATTTTCCGAAGCATCCATCCGGCACCTTTGGGCTGTGCCTGAAAGGAGCGCGGGTCACGCTGCCCGCAGGCACGCAACGGATCGATCTTCCGAACAAGAAATCACGCGTGCTGATGCGGGTGGAGCTCGGTGCCGATCCGGCGCAAGCGGTGGCGCTGCAAAAGCAGATCACCATGAAGCCAACGGGCAACCCGAAGGTCGAAGACACAGTGGTGAGGTTCGACTTCGCCAATAACAAGCTGCCGGGCGTGGAGGCATTCGACCAGACCGAAGCGATCCTTGAGGTCGAGCCCGATATCAATCGCGGCATGCGAAAGCCGCAACGGCGGTCGCGGGCGGTGGCGAAGGCCGCAACCGATCCGAAAGAGCGCGCGAAAATCGACGCCATCATCCGCGAGCAGGCGATCCCGGCTTTCGAGGCGGCGGTGCTGCATCCCGGTCCGGTCAAGAACGACTGGATCCATCCGCGCATCTTCGGAAATTATGCCAACGATTATCAGATGCGTTCGGTGGTGAACCTGGTCGGCATCTGGGCGAATAATGCCAAGGAGGCGGTCTATTTCGGTGTCATCGGTCTCGACGGCAGCCGGACCTATATCCAGACCTATCCGAAGAGCGAGCTCCCATCATCGAAGGCGCAGTATTTCTGGTCGGTGATTGCCGTCGACGGCGAGAAATACCAGGTCATACCCAATAGTCTGAACCGCTACCTGCTCAACAAGCAGTCGGCGCTGCAATTCAACCCGGATGGATCGCTGACGCTCGCTTTCGCGCCAAAGCTCCCGGCGGGCATTTCACAAAGCAATTGGCTGCCGACGCCGGAAGGCAAGCGCTACAACATGACCTATCGCTTCTACGGGCCGAGCAAGGATGTGGCAGGCGGAAAATATTATCCGCCGGCGCTCGTAGTGAGACAGTGAGCGCGAGAGCCTTCGCGCTCGCGCTGCAGTTTATTTGGCAGCTGAAGTCACTTGGCAGCTGAAGTCTTGGGCGCCTGCAACAGCGTGTAGCAGGCATCCACCAGCGCCGAGCTCGGATAGGTCTCGCCAGGAAGCGTCACGAATTCCTTCGGGAATTCGTCGCGGCGCTTCCAGGAATCGACCTTGATCAGCGCTGCTTGCTTTGCGTCGGTGTCGGGGAGCGCGCGGAATTTTTCCGCACATACGGGAGCAAGAACCGAGACCACGGCGGCGCTTGATTTCTCTGCGGCCATCTTCTGTGCGGTACTGTTGAGCGACCAGCCGCCCCAGTAGAAGCCGACAAACATGGTTGCGACAGCGCCGACGCAGGCGCCCTGGATCAGGCGCGTCAATGACTCGCCCTGCAGTATGGCTGGCATTTCCATAGGTTTTCCTTTCGTCCGAGAGTCTTCTCGGGACGAATGACGGATCCCGGGATGGGTCCGATCATCAAAATGTCTGCGGAGAAGCGCTGCGTTTCAGCGTTTCAATTGCACAAGAGGCTGCGCCTTTATCGCTCCAAAGTCGAGGCTTATTCGCGTGCCGCGGCGATCGGTCCTTCGCGCAACGGCTCTATTGCGCTTCGACGATTTCGTCGGTCACGACACGAAAATCGACCAGCGTGTTGACGCCGAAGGCGAGCGTCAGCGGCACGTCGGAAGCATCGCGGCCGTGCGCCACCAGGATGCGGCCGATCCTGGGATTATTGTTGCGCGGATCGAACAGGTGCCAGCGCCCGCCCAGGTAACACTCGATCCAGGCTCCGAAATCACCCGGCGCGTGCGGCAGCGGCAGGCCGATATCGCTGATGTAGCCGGTGCAATAGCGAGCGGGGATGTTGAGGCATCGGCAAAACGCGATCGCGAGATGCGCGAAATCGCGACAGACGCCGTGCCCTTCGTTCAAAGCCTGGGTTGCGGTACGGGTCGGGCGGCCGTGTTCGTAGCCGAAGGTGATGTGGTTATGCACATAATCGCAGACCGCCTGCACCCTGGCCCAACCGGGCGGGGTGTCCTTGAACAGATTCCAGGCGAGATCGAGAAGCAGGTCGGTTTCGCAATATCGGCTGCCGAGCAGGAATTGCAGCGCATCCGATGGAAGGTTCTGGACCAGCATCTGCTGCGCGGTCTGGTCCACGGAATCCCATTGGCCGCTGTCGCGAATCACGGTGTCGGTGCGAAGCGAGAAGCGTCCGGCGGGGGCCACGAAGCGATTGCACCAATTGCCGAAGCTGTCGCGGTAGCCCTCGATCGGCACCGCCGGCGTCGTCACCAGATAGTCAGGCCTTTCCAGGTCGGACACCCGCGACGAATGGACATTGAGCGTTGCAATCATGGGCGTGACCTCCGGCAATTCGAAGGTCATCTGGCAGCCGAGCTGAATGCGCATGGTTCTCCTGGCAATCGGACACGCGGGGACCGATGGACAAGCCTGTAGCACGCATTTGGTTGCTGCTTGTGACGCGATTTATAGCGTCAAGGGCGCGCTGCCTGAACGCAGAGACGGGCGTCGATCCCTCACAAGGCCAGCCGTTCCCGCAATACGTCCGGGCGGCTTGAGAGATTTTTTGCGTCCACCGTCACCGGCTCGAAGCTGGCGCGCTGGAAGCGCGCCTTGTCGGCGAACGGGATGGTCGCGTCGATGCCGAGCTTGGCGTGGATGCCATTGTTGCCGACGCGGACATATTCGTGGCCGCGCGCGCCGGGCACGGTGATCAGATCCTGCGATGCTTCCATGCGCATGGCGAGCGCATATTCGACGTCCATCGGATCGCGAAGGTCGATGTCGTCGTCCACCACGATCACCATGTCGAGGTCCTTCAGCGCACCGAACGCCGCCATGATCGCATTGCGTTGCAGGCCGTCGTGATGCGGCGAGGTTTTCTTCACCTGGATCACGGCGTGGAAACGATGCAGCCCGCCGGCGGTCATTTCGGCGTCGACCACGATCGGCACCGCCGATTGCAGCACTTTCAGAAGGCTCGCTTCCAACACGTATTTGCGCAGCATGATGGTTTCGCGGCCATAGCCGTTGATAGCGTGATAGATCGGCTGGTCGCGATGCGTCACCGCCGAAATCTCGAACACGGGCGAAGGTGCGGCTGGAGCCATATAGCCCACGAATTCCCCGAACGGGCCTTCCTCGATCATGCCGTCGGGCAGCATGTGGCCCTCCAGCACGATCTCCGTGTCGGCGGGCACCAGCAGGTCCTGGGTGATGGCCTTGACCACCGGCAACGGGCGCCCGCACAGGCCGCCGGCGACGGCGAGTTCGTCGGCGTCTTCCGGCATCTGCGAGCCCATCGTCGCCGCGGTATATTGAAGCGCGAGATCGGTGCCGATGCAGACCGCGATCGGCAGCTTCTCGCCCCTGGCCTTTGCGCGTTCCCAGGCGAGCCGCAGATGGCGACCGAAATCTAGCTTCACCGCGGTGCGATCGGTCCCGGATATCTGCAGCCGGTGATAGGAGGCATTGTAGGTGCCGGTGTCCGGATCTTTTACGATCACGATGCCGGCGGTGATGAAGCGGCCATTGTCGGCTGCGGTATGTTTCAGCACCGGGAACATGCGGCCAAGATCGATGCCGCTGGTATGCACGTTCTGCTGTGCCGGCGCCTTTTGCACCAAAACCGGAGTCTTCGGATTTCCGAGCGCGCGCCCGATAAAAGTGCGGATGCCGCGAAAGTCGATACCGAAGGCACTCTCGCAGTTTTCCCGGCAGGACAGAATATTGCCGACCACCGGCACGTCATGACCCTTCACCGCGGTGAAGGCGATCGCGGGCCCGCCGTCCAGATTCTTCATGATCGATGCGATTTCGAGTTCCGGATCGGCGGGCGCGGTGTAGGCCTGCAGCCGGCCCTGTTCCGCCATGCGCTCGAGCGACGCCCGGAAGCGAGTGTCCAGGACAGAATTTGAAAGGCTCAAAATCCTTACTCCTGATATTTCGTGCCACTTGCACGACACTTCGACCGATCTAACAGACCTTGGATCAAGGGCGATATGAAAATCTCTCTCCTGAAATTTCAGACCGCTTGTTAGACTTCTTCGCCGGTCTGACGGTGCCTGGATGGAGAGCAATATGAAAAGGCTTATTTTGGCAGCCATCGCGATTGCGGCTTTCACGCAATCGGCGCTCGCCCAGGACAAGTGGCCGAGCCGGCCGATCAAGCTGATCGTGCCCTATGCCGCCGGCGGCAATACCGACGCGGTGGCGCGGATCGCAGGCGTCCATCTGCAGAACGACCTCGGCGTCAGCGTGGTGATCGAAAATCGCGGTGGCGCGGGCGGCATTGTCGGCACCGACGCGGTCGCCAAGGCCGCGCCGGACGGCTACACGCTTTGCGTATGCAGCATCGGTCCGCTGACAATTTCGCCGGCGACCGAGCAACTGCCTTACGATCCGCTCAACGACCTCGTGCCGATCAGCCTGTTGAATACCAATCCGC
>Ga0190274_10002867_pt1 | contig 10233 bp, 12 predicted proteins | sample Popmic531T_FD_133002 | JGI IMG/M metagenome (GOLD analysis project Ga0190274, IMG submission 133002) | Populus adjacent soil microbial communities from riparian zone of Yellowstone River, Montana, USA - 531 T | ecosystem: Environmental > Terrestrial > Soil > Riparian zone | place: USA: Montana...
GCAGCCGGTCGGCGTAGTCAGTGATGCGGAAGAACCACTGCTCGAGCTGGCGCAGCTCGACCAGGTGGCCGCACCGCTCGCAGCGTCCGTCGATCACCTGCTCGTTTGCGAGCACCGTCTGGTCGTGGGGGCACCACTGCACCGGCGCTTCGGTGCGGTAGGCGAGGTCGTTTTCGAGCAGTCGCAGGAAGATCCACTGGGTCCAGCGGTAGTACTCGGGCGTGTGGGTGGCGAGTTCGCGCGACCAGTCGATCGAGATCCCCCACTCGCGGAACTGACGCTGGAAGGAGGCGATCGAGCGCTCGGTCGCCTCGCGCGGCGGCTCGCCGGTCTTGATCGCGTTGTTCTCGGCCGGCAGCCCGAACGAGTCGTAGCCCATCGGATGGATCACCTCGAAGCCGTGACGGCGGCGGAAGTGGGCGATCGCGTCGCCGACCGCGTAGCACTTGAGGTGACCGACGTGAGGCTCGCCCGAGGGGTAGGGCAGCATCTCCAGCACGTAGGACTTCGGCTTCGCCTCGTCGAAGCCGGGCTGCCCCGGGTTCGGGACCTCCCAGGTCTTCTCCGCGGCCCAGACCCGCTGCCACTTCGCCTCGATCGCCTTCGGTTCGTAGCCGCTCATCGAGCGGCGATCTTATGAGCCGACGACGAAGTGGGTCGTGATGTGGTGTGGGTCGATCGGCGAGATCGCTTCGAGGACGTGCGGCCAGACGTAGACCTCGAGCGTCGCCGCGAGGATCAGCGCCGGGATCGCGAGGGCGAGGGTGATGAAGGTCGCCGCCAGCAGCTGATTCCACTCGCCGCGGCGGCTGGCGATCAGCCAGGCGGCCAGCGGCAGGAAGAGCGCGGTCAGCTCGATCAGGGCGTGCGGGAGGACGCTGAGGATCAGCTCGAGCCTGGTGACGTGGAGCTGGAAGGCCAGGGTCGAGCCCTGGAAGCCGAGGTAGAGCGCCTGGGTCCCGAGCGAGAAGAGGGTGACCGCGCAGACGAAGAGGATCGCGAGCTCGCCGGCCTTGACGTGGATCCAGCGCGAGAGCCCGGTTCGCTGGGCGGCGGCGATCGGCATCGAGGCGCCGGCGATGAAGCCGGCAACGCAGGCGGTCCCGTGCAGGGCCAGGACCAGCGAGTTGCGCCAGAGGATCGGCAGCAGGTCGCCGGGCCGCGACGGTTCGGTCAGCCCCGGCAGGTGAATCGGAGTCAGGTCGGGGGTCAGGAGGCCGGCGACGAACCAGGTGGCCGCCAGCAGCGCCAGCGCGATCGCCACGCTCAGGGCCAGCCAGCCGCGCAGGACCGCCCAAGGGCGCTCGCTCCATACGTCGAGGGTCTCCCGCGTGTCCCGCATCCCGTGCGAGAGCACGTGCTGATTGACGGCACTCATCCCTTGTCTCATCGACAGCGGGCCGCCCCCGATTGAGGGGAACTTCGGTGTTCTTGACATCTCTCTTGGTAGGTAAGAGTGTCGAATACTCAAATGATCTATTCCCTGTTGAAAGATTGGATCCCGGACACCGACCGCAAGCGGGTCGTCGCCAACCTGGTCGAGCTGCGCGCTCAGCTCGACCTGGAAGTGCCGCCGAAGAACGCCGAAGCGGACCTACTACTGGCCACCTGGAACATCCGCGATCTCGGCAAGGTCAACCGCCGCGGCTTCGGCGAGCGGCAGTCGGAGAGCTACTTCTACATCGCCGAGGTCCTCTCGCGCTTCGACTTCGTCGCCGTGCAGGAGGTCAACGAACTCGACGAGTGGAAGAAGATCACGACGATCCTGGGACCGGACTGGGACTGGATCGCCACCGACGTCACCGACCCCGGCGTCGGCGGCAACGGCGAGCGCCTGACCTACCTCTACGACACCCGCAAAGTCCACTTCCGCAACATCGCCGGCGAGCTCGTGCTCCCGGCCAAGCTGCTGATCAGCCGCTTCGTCAAACCCAAAAAAAGCAAAAGCGAGGGCAAAGAGGCCGAGACCGTCGCCGTCGACGGCAAGCAGGTCGGGCAGCAGTTCCGCCGCACCCCGTTCGCCGCGCTCTTCCAGTCGGCCTGGTTCAAGTACGAAATCTGCACCGTCCACATCTACTACGGGTCCGAATCGGGCGACGAACTGAAGGAACGCATCGAGGAGATTCAGCGGGTCGGCGAGTTCTTCGGCGAGCGTGCCGAGAAGGCCTTCGCGGACGACCGCTCGCTGATCCTGCTCGGCGACTTCAACATCGTCAGCCGCCAGCACAAGACGATGGAGGCGCTGCTCAAAGCCGGCTTCGAAGTGCCGAAAGCGCTGGAGGAAGCGCCGGCGACCAACGTCGGCAAGGACAAGTTCTTCGACCAGATCGTCTTCCGCACCCGCCCCGGCGACCTCGACTACCTCGACGGCAAAGGCAGCGGCGCCGATGCCCGCGCCGGCTCGGTGGACATCTTCAAGCAGCTCTACACCGCCGATCAGTTCGACGACTACAGGGCCGACGTCGAAGCCACCTCGAATGCCGCGCACAAGGACAAAGACGAGATGCAGGGGTACTACGAGGAGTGGCGGACCTACCAGTTCTCCGACCACGCACCCCTCTGGGTGCGCCTGCGCGCGGACGATTCCGAGGACTACCTGAAGGGCCTGGTCACCGCTCAGCCCTAGGCTCGAGCCCGGCTCCCTCGTCGTCGCGAAGCCGAGCATCGAGCGCGTCGAGCGCCGCAGCGGCCGCGGCGGAGTCGGCCTGCGCCGCGGCATGGGCGGCGGCGGCGAGCGCGGCGGCACCTGCGGCTTTGGCGCGACCCGCCGCGGCCCCGAGCTGCGTCTGGGCGGACTCGACGTTGTCTCCCATCGTGTCGGGCTTGCCCAGGGCCCGACGAAGCGCGGCGCTCGCCGCCAGCAGAGCGCCGATGGCATCGGCCCGATTCGTATCGGTCGCGGCAGCTTCGGCTCTCTCCGCGGCGTCCTGCGCCAAACGCGCCTCCTCGCGAATCGCATCGAGGGTCGCCCTCGCCTCCGTCCGCGCCACCTCCTTGGTCGCGTCGGCGCTGTACCTGGCCGCGAGAACGCCACTCCCTATCGCACTGACAAAGCCGATCAAACCGCCGACTAGAGCATTAATGTCGAGCCCCACCACAAACCTCCAGATCGGGATAATTCATGTCAAGTAGTCAGGGTCACCCTAACGGCGACAACGACTCCCAGCCCATCGAGCGGATCGTGACCGAGATGAGTCGCGATTCCGATCAAACGCGCGACAACGTGGGGCGGCAGATTCATCGTGTTGCTCGCGCACTCGCTTTCCCACCGGTGCTCGGGGTGATACTGCTTGCGCTCGTCGTCACCGGTGCCGCCGACGAATCCGTTCGCGAGTCCGGAGCGGCTCTCGTTGCGCTGGTCCTCCTCGCCGGCGCACTCATCCTCATCCCGCCTTTGCTGTACGCCCGCTCTCCGGACACGTACATCAAACTTCAAGACAAGAGCGCCGAACACCTCGCACAAGTCCTCCGGGCGCTGTCGAAGAGCCCAACTCCCCCCGGCAAGGTCGCCGAACCTCAGCCTGGTCCCGACCGGGGCGACCGCTAACGGGACGGGCGCCGTCCTCGGCCTTCGACGGCACTGGACCGGCTGACAGCCGTCGCACGGATCGAGTGGAGCTGAGGGGGCTCGAACCCCTGACCTTCGCGCTGCCAGCGCGACGCTCTTCCAGCTGAGCTACAGCCCCAGATCGGCCTGCGAGTTTATCGCGACAGCCGTAAAAGCTACGCCGCGTGCCGCTCGGGGCCCGGGTCCTCGTCGACGTCGAGGATCAGGTTGTCCGGGGCGGTATGGCGGACCTTGAAGTCGAGGGAGGAGAGCTCCTCGAGCTCGCGCAACAGCTCAACCGGCTGGTCGAGCCGCATCGACAGGGTCGCGCGGCCCTCGGAAAAGCGCTCGACGGAGATGTCGGCGGCGCCGAGCTGGCCGACGGCGTCCTCGAAGCCGACCAGTTGCGAGAAATCGCCCAGCGGGCCGATCTCGAGCTTGACCTCGCCCTCGAAGAGCCCGTCGAAGTCATTCGGGTGGCCGTTGCCACCGGCTGCGGGCGCACCCTCCGGCCCCGGCGTCTGGGCTTCGCTCAAGTCCTGAACGCGGCGGCTGACCTCGACCGCCTCGCGCAACGCCTTCATCCGGATCCGGGTCGCCTGGCCACGGGCCTGCGACTGAATCTCCTCGAGCCGGGCCGATATCGCCTCCAGCGAGGCGATGCTGCGGTCATGGCGTTCGTTGGCTTCGCGCAGGCACTGGGTCAGGCTGCGGATCTCGCGCTCGCGTTCCAGCACCATGCCCGACAGCGAGGTCGTCTCCCGCTCGAACTCGGCGATCGCCCCGGCCTGACTTCCGGATTGCACCTCGAGACCCAGTATCCGCGCGTCCCGGGCGGAGATCGCAGCCTCCACATCGGGGCGCCTATAGCCGAAGAGAACCCGTTTGAAGCTTCCCATGCGCGGCACCGTAAGGGCGCCTTCGGACGGTACTTCAGGCGCTTGCTGCCGAAGGCGCCTCGGGCAGCTCGAGGTCCAGCTCCAGGCGCGGCGCGTCGCGCCAGAGGTCCTGCAGCTGGTAGCGCTCGCGTGCCTCCGCCGTGAACACGTGCAGGACGCAGTCGAGGTAGTCGAGCACCACCCAGTCGTGCTCGCCGCCGGCGTCGACCCCGGCCGGGAGCAGAGCCATCTCGAGCTTTACCTGGACTCGCACCTCGTCGGCGATCGCTCGTGCCTGGCGTTCGTTGCGGGCCGTGCAGATCGCCAGGAAGTCGGTGTAGGAGACGAGCTTGCGCATGTCGAGGACGACGATGTCCTCGGCCTTTTTGGAGTCGGCCAGCTCCGCCAGCCGGCGCACCAGGGTCTCCGACTGCGGCGCGGTCACGAGTAGAGCCCCTTTTCCTCGATGAGTCGTGCGACCGACTCCGGAACCAGGTAGCGCAACGGCCTGCCCGCCGCCGCCCGCTCGCGCACCGCCGAGGAGGAGACGCCGAACTGGGGCATCTCCAGCATCGCCGCCTGCCGGCCGGCACCGAGGCTGCGCAGGACCGCGGCCACCTCGGCATCGGAGATGCCCGCCCTGCGCGCCACCCCCAGCCGCGCCAGCTCGACGACGCGCTCGGGGTTGCGCCAGCTCTCGAGGCCCACGGCGGCGTCCGCGCCCATCACGAACACCAGCTCCGTGTCGCCTCTTTCTCTCGCAAGCAGCTCCAAGGTCTCATACGTGTAGGACGGCCCCTCGCGCTCGACCTCGAGCGTCGAGACCGAGAAGCGCGAGTCGTCGGCGGCGGCCAGCCGGGTCATCGCCAGCCGCAGCTCCCGGCCCGGGTCGTCGGCGATCCGCTTGTGCGGGGCGTCGCCGGTCGGGACCAGGATCACCTCGTTGAGGCCGAGCTGCCAGAGCGCCTCCTGGGCGAGCGCGAGATGCCCCAGGTGCGGCGGGTTGAAGGCCGACCCCAGTACCCCGATGCCGGCGGTGCCCTGGCTACTCACGCACTTGGCCGTCGCCGCGCGCCACGTACTTGAAAGTCGTCAGCTCCCGCATCCCGATCGGCCCGCGCGCGTGCAGCTTCTGGGTCGAGTTGCCGATCTCGGCTCCCATCCCGTACTCGAAGCCGTCGGTGAAGCGGGTCGAGGCGTTGATGTAGACGGCGGCCGAATCGACGCCGGCGGCGAACTCCTCCGCCGCCTCCTCGGAGCCGGTGACGATCGCCTCCGAGTGGCCGGTCCCGTGCCGATTCACATGCTCGATCGCGTCCTCGACCGAGTCGACCACCGCAACCGCCATCTTCAGCCCAAGGAACTCGTCGTCCCAGTCCGCCTCGGTGGCGGCACCGACCCCGACCTCACCGGCAAAGGAGCGGACCCGCTCGTCGCCGACCAGCTCGACCCCGACTGCGTCGAGGTCGGAGAGCACGGCCGGGACGAAGCGTGCGGCGATCGCCGCGTCGATCAGCAGGGTCTCCGCCGCGTTGCAGACGCCGGGCCGCTGCACCTTGGCGTTGACGGCGATCCGCCGCGCCATCTCGAGGTCGGCATCGGCGTGAACGTAGACGTGGCAGTTGCCGGCGGCCGCATACATCACCGGCACCGTCGCGACGTCCTTCAGCGCCGCCTTCAATCCTTCGCCGCCGCGCGGGATCAGCAGGTCGACGAGGCCGTCCTGGGTCGCCAGCTCGGCCAGCCCCTCATGGCCGCCGCCAGCGAGCAGCAGCACCGCGTCCGCGGGCAGATCGGTCTCGGCGAGCGCCTCGCGGACGATCGCCGCCAGCGCCCCGTTGGAGCGCTCGGCGTAGCTCGACCCCCGCAGCACGATCGCGTTGCCGCTCTTGATCGTCAGCGCCGCGCAGTCGATCGTCACGTTCGGCCGCGCCTCGTAGACGACGGCGACGACTCCGAGTGGCACCCGGACCTTGCGCAGGTCCAAGCCGCTGGCCAGGGTCCGGTGCTCCAGCTCCTCGCCGACGGGATCTTCCAGCGCGGCGACGGCGCGAACACCCGCGGCCATCGCGGCGACCCGGTCGGCGCTCAGCGCCAGGCGGTCCCGCAGCGCCGCACTCAGCTGCGCTGCGTGCTCGTCGGCCAGATCCGCGGCGTTGGCTTCGAGGATCTCCGCGGTCCGCTCCTCCAGCAACCGTGCGGTCGCCTCCAGGGCGGCGTTCTTCGCGCCCGTCGACGTGCTCGCCAGCGTCCGCGCGGCTCGCTTCGCGGCGGCGCAGGTTGCGGCGACGGTGGTCTCGGCGACGGCCATCGGACAAGGGTAGCTGGGAGCTAAACCAGCACGAAGCGGTCGCGGTGGATGACCTCGTCGGCCGCGTGCGGCAGCAGCTCGCGAACCCGGTCGGTCTGCATGCCCTTCACCTGGGCCAGCTCCTGGGAGGAGAAGTCGGAGACGCCCTTGCCGATCGCGACGCCGTCCGCCACCACGTCGACCGCGTCGCCGGCGTCGAAATCGCCGCCGACGGAGACGATCCCGACCGCCAGCAGACTGGAGCCACGCTCGCGCAGAACTCGGGCGGCGCCCTCGTCGACGACAATCTGACCTCGCCCCGGCTTCGCATACTTCAGCCAGAGCTTGAAGCTGGACGCCTTGCCCGCCTGGGCCGCGAAGCGCGTGCCGACCGGCTCCCCCCGCGCCGCCAGCGACAGAGTGCCCTCGCCGGTGCCGTTGCAGATCGTCGCCGGAATACCGGCCTCGCTGGCCATCTCGGCCGCCGCCACCTTGCTGCGCATGCCGCCGGAGCCGAAGGCGGAGGTGCGGTCGCCGATCTCCAGCGCCGCCAGCTGGGAGAAGTCCGTGACCTCGGCGATCGGCGCGGCCGCCGGGTCGAGCCCGGGGTCGGCGGAGTAGAGGCCGTCGACGTTGGTCAGCAGCACCAGCAGTCGGGCGTCGAGCAGCAGCGCCACCTGGGCGGCAAGGAAGTCGTTGTCGCCGAAGCTGATCTCGTCGGTGGCGGTGGTGTCGTTCTCGTTGATCACCGGCACCACCCCCCACTCGACCAGCCGTTTCAGCGTCTGACGCGCATTGAGGTAGTTCGTGCGGGCGGCGATGTCGGCCGCCGTCAGCAGCACCTGCGCGGCCCGCGTGCCGTGGCTCGCGAGGCGACTCTCATAGGCGCGGAAGAGGTCACCCTGGCCCACCGCCGAGGCCGCCTGCAGCTCATCCATCGCCCGCGGCCTTACCGCCAACTCCAACAGCCGCATCCCCCGCGCGATCGCCCCGGAGGTGACCATCACCACCCGCTCGCCATCCCGCTCGAGCGCACTGACCTGCGCACAGACCGAGTCGAGCACGTCCGCGCGCAGCTCACCGTCGTCGGCGGCGACGATCGAGGAACCGAGCTTGACGACGAGGGTCATAGGTTCGCCAGTCTAGGCGCGGGCTGAAACAGAACTACGAGCTGGGACTATCGCGACGCTCGGTGGCAGCCCGCTTGAGGTCCGCCGCATAGAAGAGGTCACGGTCGCTGAGGCTACCCAGGAACCCAGCCCCCAGCATCAGCCCCCAGTCGACTAGCTCTCCTTCAATCCCAAAATGAGCAAGGATCAAATGTGCCCCAACTGCGGCGACCACGGCGATTGCGATTGCGGGCAGTATTCGGACAATAAGTTTCATCGTCAAATGCTACCGCAGGACGATGCCGACTATCAGGAACACGAAGCCGATAGACCCTACCCAGGCGAGTTCCACCTGTCTGATCCGCTGAGGCCGCCATTCATTGCCGACTCGCTCCTGTCTTTGCACCACCACCTTGCTGATAATCGTGCCAATGCCCGCGCCGATCAGACCATCCTGTAGAACCCGGCTGAGGTCGAGGAGGGCAAGAGCGTTGGCTACCAACAGAGGCGAAGCGATAGGGAGCACGCCTGTATATGTCTGGGGACAGCCTGACTCTCCCCTCTGCGGTAGCGGCTAGATATGCAGTTCGAACTCGTGCTCGCCGATGCGGACCTCGTCACCGGCCTCGAAGCCGGCCTTGGCGAGGGCGGAGATGACGCCGATCTCGCCGAGGCGCTGCTCGAGGTAGGCGAGCGCCTCTTCGTTTTTCGTGTCGTGGCGCTCGAAGAGCAGCTCGACGCCGCGGCCGGCGACGCGGAAGGCGCCGTCGTCCTCGCGCTCGACCCAGTAGCCGCCCTCGCCGGCGGGCCGGTAGACCCGGTGCTCGACCTCGAACCCACCACCCGGCTCGGCCGCCGTGGCCGCTGCGATCGGCTGCTCGGGCAGCTCGGCGAACACGCGGTGGCGCAGGCCGTCCAAGCCCTCGCCCGTTGCCGAGGAGATGGCGAGCACCCCCAGCACGCGATCGCCGAGCCGCTGCGCCCACTCCGCCACCGCCACCTCCACCGCCTCGGCTTCGAGCAGGTCGCGCTTGGTCAGTGCGACCAGCTCCGGCAGTTGCTCCAAGCCGGCGCCGTGCGCGGCCAGCTCCGCCCGCACGGTCTCGTAGTTGCCTTCCGCATCGCCTTCCAGCGGCGCCAGGTCGACGAGGTGGACCAGCATCGCGCAGCGCTCGACGTGGGCGAGGAATTCGTGGCCGAGGCCGGCGCCCTCCGCCGCCCCCTCGATCAGACCGGGGATGTCGGCCACGACCGCCTGGCGATCGTCGTCTTCGATCGTCCCCAGCACCGGCGACAACGTCGTGAACGGGTAGTCGGCAACCTTCGGCGCCGCCCGCGTCAGCCGTCCCAGCAATGAGGACTTCCCCGCGTTGGGCAGTCCCACCAAGCCCACGTCCGCCAGCAGCTTCAGCCGCAGCTCGATCCAGTCCGCTTCCCCGCTCGTCCCCTTCTCGGCGAACCGCGGCGCCTGCCGGGTCGAGGTCGCGAACCGCTTGTTCCCGTGCCCCCCACGCCCGCCATGAGCCACCACGGCCCGCTGCCCCGCCTCGACGAGGTCGACCGCGCTCCCGTCCACCGTCGTCGCCTGCGTCCCCGCCGGCACCGGAATCAGCCGCTCCTCCCCCCGCGCCCCATGCCGGTTGGACCCCTCGCCATGACTCCCCCGCGCCCCGCGGAAGTGCCGGCTCCCTTTCAGCGCCCCCAGATCGCGCTTGGAGAGATCGCAAACAAGCACCACATCCCCGCCGTGCCCCCCATCTCCACCATCGGGCCCACCCCGCGGCACATGTGCCTCCCGCCGAAAGCTCACGCACCCGTTCCCCCCGGCACCGCCCTCAACCCAAATTTTCGCCTTGTCGTACATAGGGATCAGAGGGTAATGGCGCTTTTGTCAACCCTAGGGTGACAAAAGCGCCAACCAACCTGCATGGGCTCGGCAAATCGAGCGCTGCGCGGAGGGGTCGGGTGCCTCTCGTACGCGCGGCGTCCTGATTTTCGCCCCGCCCTGCTCAGCGAGAGGGACCGGGCTCCCGGCGAAAATCCCAGCAAGGGAGAGAGGCACCCGACCCCTCCCCCGCGTTCGAGGGAGAAATCAGTCCTCAGCCAGCACGCGAATCGTCCGCCCCTTGCGGGCGGTACAGAAATCCACCTTGCCGGCGCGCGTCGCGAAGATCGTGTGATCGCGCCCGAGCCCCGTGCCCTCGCCGGACCAGAACTTGGTGCCGCGTTGCCGCACGATGATCTCGCCGCCGCTTACCTCCTGGCCGGCGAACACCTTGACCCCGAGCATGTTCGGGTTCGATTCGCGCCCGTTACGGCTGGACCCGAGTCCTTTCTTATGCGCCATCGGTGTCCTCCTTCTTCGCAGCGGGTTTTTTGGCAGCCGGTTTTTTCGCGGCTTTTTTCTCC
>Ga0190274_10002868_pt1 | contig 10232 bp, 10 predicted proteins | sample Popmic531T_FD_133002 | JGI IMG/M metagenome (GOLD analysis project Ga0190274, IMG submission 133002) | Populus adjacent soil microbial communities from riparian zone of Yellowstone River, Montana, USA - 531 T | ecosystem: Environmental > Terrestrial > Soil > Riparian zone | place: USA: Montana...
CAATGGCGTGCGTTCCGGGAAATCGATGTGCTGCCCACCACGAATCTGTCCGCAACCGCCACCGACGATCACGTTCGGCAACGGGTACTGATTGTGGGCATTGCTGTTGCTCATGTTGCTGCCGTACAGGAGCGACGCGTGGTCAAGCATGGTGCCGTCGCCATCCGGCATCGCTGCCAGCTTGCCGAGGAACTTTGCGAATACCTCGGTATGGTATTTCTGTATCAGCACCAGGCGATCCTTCTTGGCCTGGTCGTTGGCGTGGTGCGAGAGCGCATGGAACGCATCCGGCACGCCGATATGGTTGTAGGTCTGCTCACTGACTTCCGGACCGACCATGAAAGTGAACACACGGGTCAGGTCGCCCTGCCATGCCAGTGCGGTCAGGTCGAACAGCAGGTTCAGATGCTCGTCAAACGAATGCGAATTTGCGCCCGGAGTTTCCGGAAGTTGCAGCCCGGACAGGTTGCCCTGCGAAGAATTCTGCACGCGTCGCTCGATTTCCCGGACGCTCTCGAGGTACTCGTCGAGCACAACACGATCGCGCACGCCGATCCTGCGCTGCAACTGCGTGGTTTCCGCAGTGACCATGTCCAGCAGGCTGGCGGTCTGCTGGGCGTAGAAGCGCCGCTCCTCGGGAGAATCGCCCTGCCCGAACAGCCGGAGAAACAATTCACGCGGATTGCTCTCCACCGGTAATGGGGTGGTGGGAGTGCGGAACGAAACCGTTCCCGAGAAACTGCAGCCATAGCCACGCTCACAGGCGCTGCCAACCCCGTGGCCCTGGGCAGTGGCTATCTCCAGTGACGGATAGGGAGTCTCCTGGCCGATGTGCGCTGCCGCGATCTGGTCAGCGGTGATACCCCCGTGCGGAGAAGTTCCTTCCTGGGGATGTACGCATGACAGCCAGGTGCCTGGCACAAGGGCATGGACCGCGCGACTCTCCCCTGGCTTGTTGCCGATATTGCTGACGACCGTAAGCTGTTTCTGGAACGGCTGCAGCGGTCCCAAAATCTCACTCAGCTCGAAATCCCTGCCGACCTTTTCGGGCTTCCACTTTTCCATGATTGCGCCATGCGGGAAGTACACGTATCCCAGGCGCGGCTTTGGTGCAGCGGCGGTGGCAGCCAGCGCCGTCGCAGCCGGAATCATGGCATCCAGCAGTGGCAACGCTATCGAGGCGCCAGCGCCGCGCAGCAGTGTTCGTCGTGATATGTGTTTACGCGTGATGTACATGGCCACTAGTCTCCTGGGCTCCTCGCGACCTTCGAGACAACCGGCTCGGGGTCTTCAATGAGGCGCTCATACTGGAATGCGCGGCTCGCGGCGATTCCCTTGACGATGGACGAAAAACGGTAATCGGCGGCTTGCGCATCGCGAACGATCTGCCGTATCGCAGGCATGTCGTAGTACTGCAGGCCCCTGCCCAGGGCGAACACCATCAACTTTTCGGTGAGGGTCTGCACGAACTGCTGCGGATCACGGGTAAGCACGCCCCGCAATTGGACGGGACCATTCAATTCCTGCCCGTCCGGTAGCGCGCCATGCGCATCGATGAGGGTGCCGGCGTCACGGTCCCGGTCGCGCCACGCACCGACCACATCGAAATTTTCCAGCGCAAATCCCAGTGGATCGATGATCCCGTGACAGGCGTTGCATGACTGCTGTTGCCTGTGGCGCTCCATTCTTTCGCGCACGGTCAGCGCGGGCGCGCCCGGCTCTGACTCCATGAGGGTTTCCACCCCGGGAGGCGGTGCCGTGGGAGGCGTTCCGATGAGGTTGTCCATTATCCAGGCGCCACGCAGCACCGGTGACGTGCGATTGCCATAGGCCGTGCCCATCAGCACTCCGCCCTTGCCCAGCAGTCCGAAACGATTCGGATCACTGAGGTGGACTTTCCGGAACTGCGCACCGCGCACACCAGGCACCTTGTATTGCAAGGCGAGCCGCTCGTTCAGGAACGAGTAGTCGTCCGTCAGGAGATCCACGACACTGCGATCCGCCAGCAGGACGCTGGCGAGGAACAGCCGCAGTTCTTCACGAAAGCCTTCGCGAAGGTCCGGATCGAAATCCGGGTAGAACACCGGATCGGGTTTTACGGCGTCCAGCTGCGCGACATTGAGCCACTGGAAGGCAAAGTTCGTGACCAGTGATTCGGATTTCGGGTTGGCGAGCATGCGATCGATCTGCCGGTCCAGCTCATTTGCCGACCTGAGCTTGCCGGCCGCCGCGACCCGCAACAGTTCGTCGTCGGGCCCCTGGCTCCACAGGAAAAACGCCAGGCGTGAGGCCAGTTCCAGATCAGTCAACGCCAGGTCAGCGCCAGGCGCCGCATCGCCCGGCGTGGCTTCAACGCGATACAGGAAATGCGTGCTGGTAAGGATGGCGGTTATTCCGGCCTCGATGCCGGCTTCAAAATCTCCGGCATGACGGGCGGCGCGAAAAAACTCCATCGGCGCCGCCAGGTCTTCCGTGCTTACTGGCCGGCGATATGCCTGTTGCGCGAGTGGCGCCAGTATTTCACGTGCGCAAGGTTCTTCATCGGCAGCCTTGGCAGGTCTGCACCGGAAAACGCGGCGCCGGCTTTCTGTCTCGCTCACACCCGTCGGATTGAATGGACCGGAGATCTCGATACCGGGGATCTCGGGATATCGCTCCATTTCCGGAAGCATGGCGATGGGTTGCAACTGCGAATCCGATTCTGCATACGATCGCGCCACGAACGCGGCGCCAATGCGGTGCACGCCGGCGGTCACGGGCAGGCGGATGTTGTCGAACCTCGCCTGCAGCTGCGCCTCGCCGGCTGCCTGCGTCTGGTCTACCAGCTTCAGGTCTTCGGGTCCGCCGACAACCTGTTCGAATACCCGCGCATCGTCGAGCACCATTACGACGCGATGTGGCGCGTCGATTCGATTGATGTATCCGGAACCCCCGAAGTGGAAATCGCGAATGCTGAATTCATATTCGCCATCAGCGGGAAAATAATGCTCGATGACCATTCCGCCCCTTGTCCCCAGCGGCAGTCCGGGCACCCAGGCCCGCTGATCCACTCCGTTGTGCCGGTAAGCGCGGGTGCTGGGCTTCGCGGGCGGACGACCCACCGCCTGTCGGCTGATCCGCCGTGCCGCGAGCACGTACTGCTCGAGGAACGCGGGAGACGTCTTCAATACGGATGCGACATTGTCGAATCCATCGCTGGATACATCCTTCGGCAGCAAGGTGGTCGCGTCGACGGGAAACCCGAACATGGTTTCAATGGATCGGGCGTACTCCCGCCGATTCAATCGATGCAGGCCGACGTATCCGGGATTCGGATCCCGGGCGGCGACCTGGTCGAGTCCGTTTTCCAGGGATCTCACGGCCGCATCGATTTCCGACTGTGCTGGTTGCGGCTTGCCCGGCGGCGGCATCAGCCGACCGCGCAGTTTTCGCACGGCCGCTTCCCACACTGCGGGGTCGGACCCGATATCGTCCGGGTCCATCGTGTCCATTGCCAGGCCACCGGCCCAGTCCACGGAGTTGTGACATTCGCTGCAGTGATCCTGGATAAGCGCATGCATCGAGCTCGCGGAATCCGCAGCGATTGCCGGCACCACGGCGCCGGCGAAACCCAGGGTCAACGCAATGATCAGCCTCTTCATTGCTTACACCACGCCCGGGACCTGGCGCGCGTTTTCCGCCAGAGCGCGCGCCGCATTGCGGATCATGAGTTCAGGGTCCCCGAATTGCGCGTCGAATTCGCGGGTCGGCTTCGCGGCAATCATTTCGTCTGCCGACATGCCGCGCTTCACCAGGTCGTACAACCGATCGCGAATGGTCGTCATCACCTGTAGCTGGGAGGCGAGCTGCGTCCGTGACAGGACCACACCGCGACCAGGAACGATTTTCGTGAGTTCATCAGTCATATCCAGAAGTGCCCGCTGTGCCGCAACCATTGAGCCAAAAGAGCCGTTGGTACAGAAATCCGTAATCGGATATCCCGCACCAGAGACCACGTCCCCCGTCGCGATCACGTTTGCCTTCCGGAAATGCACGTAGAGATCGCCGTCGGTGTGGGCCTGGAGCAGGTATCCGTAATCCAGCTGCTCACCTTCGACTTTTAGACTGCCCTTTTCGTAAAACGTTTCGTTGGGTCGGGCCACGGCATCGCGCGGGGCGAAGGTCCGGCCCAGCCACTTGCAGTCGATTGGCACGGTCATCCACAAGCGGGTGTTTTCCTGGGCCACGATGCGGCAGCCGAGGGCGCCGAAATAGTCGTTGGCGCCCGTCTGTTCCTGGTGCCAGTGCGTGTTGAAAAGCACCGGTTTCGGCAAGCCCGGCGACAACCCGGCGATCAACTGGTGAAGGGCCGGGGCTGTATCCGCGGCGCCGGCATCGACCACTACGGGGGCGGCCGCAGGAGGTGCAAATACAACGGTATTCACCCCGGTCCCGGACACCAGGAACAACCGCGGCGCGAGTTCGGACAGCGACAGCGCTGAGGCCGCAGTTGCGGTGGTCGCGGCCTGGGCCATTAGCTGCCCCGGCAGCAGAGAAACGCCAAACAGCCCTGCGAGGTTCGAAAGCAATTTTCGCCTGGCAGGTGCGTCTACAGGCGTCAAAGACTGGGGCAAGGTCCGATACATGACTAAATTTTACTATCTATCAATAAGTTACAGCGGCGCGTCAACCACAGACCGGTTGTCCCGTTGTAACGGGTACGCAAGAGAATCTTTGATTCCCCATCACGGAGACGAACAGTGAAGACTAACGCAAACGTTATTGCTACTGGGCTACTGACGCTACTTTCCATACCCGCCCTGGCAGGCGATCGCGGCGACGTCGCGGACCAGCGCCTCGATGCGCGCGGTGAGCGCATCAACGAACGTCTTGATAATCGCGGCGCCCGAGTGGACCAGCGCCTGGACAACCGCGGTGCCCGCATGGATGAACGAGTCGATGGCCCGCGAGGCGAACGTATCGAGCAGCGGCTTGATCGCAAGGGCGATCGCTACGAAAACCGGATTGATCATCGCGGGGACAAGATCGAGCGACGGCTTGATCATCGGGGCAATCGCATCGACCGTCGCGTTGATCGTCGCGTGGATCGTCGCCCGCCGCGTCACTCCCCGCGTCACGGTGGTCAGGGCTGAACCTGCGCAGAAGTGTCCGGTGTGCCGGCGTGACTTAGAATCGCTCGCGTGCCAGCACCCGTGTCGCTCCCCGTCAGCCTCGATGCCTTCCTGGCGGGTGTGGAACGACGCGCGCTGCGGCGCGCCGAACTTGCGACCCGCAATCGGGATGAGGCCCTGGACCTTGTCCAGGATGCGATGCTGCGATTGGCGCATAGCTATGGAGGGCGGCCTGCCGCTGAGTGGCCCGGACTTTTTCATCGCATCCTGGTCAATCGCATCCGGGACTGGCATCGCGCCCGGAAACTGCGCCGCCGGTTTTTCTTCTGGGAAAAGGACAACTCTCTTGCCGCCGACGACGCGCGACACGCGATCGACAATGTTGCTGATCCCATGGGCGCCGATGGCGCGGAAGAGCTGGAGGGAGCGCAGCTCGCCGGGAGGCTTGAGCAGGCAATGTTGCAACTACCGGCACGGCAGCGCGAGACTTTCGAATTGCGTGTCTGGGAAGGATTGAGCGTGGAGGACACCGCGGCAGCGATGGGGTGTTCAGCAGGCAGCGTGAAAACGCACCTGTCGCGAGCGCTCGACGCGCTGCGCAAGAGCGTGGGGCCGATATAGTGAGCGACATGAACGATTTCGATGACCTGGACGAACGGGACCGCGCATTGGCCCGGAAGCTGCGCTCGAAGCTGCGCGCGAGCGAGAACCTGGACTACGTAACGCAGGCAAAGCTGTCCGCGGCACGCGCCCGCGCCGTGGCGGATGCGCGACGTCCTGCTGGCTGGTGGTTCGCCACCGGAGGCCTCACGGCTGCAGCACTGCTGGCCGTCGTGCTGGTGCTGCGCATGCCACAAACGGCTCCTCCGTCAACGGCTGACTCGCTGGAATTGATGACGGATGAACTTGAGCCGGAGTTCTACCAGGATCTCGACCTGTACCAGTGGCTGGCCGATTCAGAGGCTGACAGTGCTTGAACTGCTTGTAATGGCCGCCGCACAGGCCGCCGCGCCGCCTCCCGCGAGCAAGCCGGCACCTCCGCCGCTGGAACTGCTCGAGTTCCTCGGCGACTGGTCGGATGACGAGGCGAACCTCATCGATGAGGCCGAAAGGCGACCGGTGAAAACTCCGCCACCAAAGTCCGGCAAGGACTCGAAAGGAGAACAGAAGTGAAGACCTGGCGGGGTGCGTTTCTGGTTGTGGCCGGTTTGTGGCTGGGGCTGGCAGGTACTGCACTTGCCGCGGCGCCGAAATGGGACGAACTCACAACTGGTCAGCAGGCAGTCCTTGAAACGGTGCGAGATCGCTGGGATACGCTCCCGGAGACGCAAAGGGAAAACCTGTTGCGTGGCGTCCAGCGTTGGGAACAAATGACTCCTGAGGCGCGCGAGGTTGCGCGCGCCCGACTCGACCGCTGGCGTGCGCTGGACCCGAGTCAGCGCGAGCTGATCCTGAAACGACGTGAAGAATTCCGGAACCTGCCACCTGAGCAGCGTCAGCGCATCAGGCAGCGCTACGACCAGTTGCGGACATTGCCGCCGGAGGAACGGCGTCGAATCCGCCAGCGATTCCAGCAACTGCGCAATCAACCCGGTGGCATTGAAAAGGCCTGCCCGGGGACAATGGATCAACGACTGGACTGCCTAGGCGTCCCGCGCGGACGCTAACGCGAGATCCCGCTTGATCGTGCGTGCGGCCACCGCGAAGAAGATGGCTGCAACCGCATACGCCAGTACCGTCAGCGAGAGGGCTTGTGCCAGTCCGGTGCGCGCCGCGGAACCGCAGGCTTCGACAAGGGCCGCTTCGATCTGGCCGGGGCGACACTGCTGGATGTACGACGCGCCGCCGAAGGCCGCGGCGCCGGCACGATCACTGATGAATCCGACCAGCGTAGGTCCAATACCGGAACCCACCAGCGAATAGAGCATCGCAAACACGGCGGCTGCCGACGCTCGCATGTTGACCGGGGTCAGGTTCTGCACAAGGCCCACCGTCGGGCCGTAGTGGATCATGGCGCCGAAGCACCCGGCGGCCAGCAGCGCGACGACCAGCGGCAGCACGGAGCTGTTGAATGCAAGGATGAACAACACGGGCGTCACCAGCAACGCGATGGCCGGACCGATGACCCACCACCGCACGTCGCTTCTCGACGCCCGATCGGTTCCAAACGCACCGGTCAACAGCCCCACGGACAGTGATGCGCCGGAAATAATGCCGAACATCGCGCCCGCGGTACTGATGGGCAGGTTGAAATTGCGCACCAGGAACAGCGTCATGAACTGCGACACCCCCTGGATGCCGATCGCACAGATGGCGCCACCGACAATGATCCAGCGCATGCTGGGCACGGAAAACAAGTGCCTCAGCACCGCACTGAAAGGGGGAATCTGCCGCGGGCCACTGCGACCACCATCCGCCAATCCACGCGGCGGCTCGGTCAGGCCAAACCAGGTGAGGATTGCGATCAGGATGCCAGGTATACCGAATGCGAAGAAGGCCGCGCGCCATCCCCAATGCTGCGCAATCTGCCCGGCGATGATCGCACCCAACATCGAGCCCAGTGGCAGCCCGAGCATGATCATCGACATGCCCGAGGCGCGACGTTCGCGCGGAAAGTGATCTGACACCAGTGAACTGGTCGGAGCAGTGAATCCGGCCTCCCCCATTCCGACAGATATGCGCGCCAGCGCCATCTGCAGGTAATTTCCAGCAAGGCCCGAGAACGCGGTGGCTGCCGACCACACGGCCGTGGCAATCGCGATAATCCGTATGCGGCTGTGGCGCTCCGCCAGCCTGCCGATGGGAATTCCCAGGAGGCTATACAGAAGCGCAAACGACAACCCCTGCAACAGGCCGATCTGCGTATCCGAGAGGTGCAGTTCCGCGCGGATCAGCGGTGACAGCACTGAAAACACCGCGCGGTCGGCAAAGTTCATCACTGCCACAAGGAGCAGGATCACGACAAACCGCCGCCGGTATGCGGCGCTGAGCAGGGGATGAAGGTTCACGATTCCAGGTCCACGCACTGGCGCACGAATCTTGCCAGCGGCTCGCCCAACGTATCTCCCGGACTGGTCAACTGCATGAGGTTGGAAACGTGATTGTGACCATCCAGATACAGCAACCGGGGGCAACGACCAGTTGCATTGACGCAGGCCTCGGTCAGCACGGCGACCTGGCGGTGCCAGGCCGGCGGATCATTTTCATTGAGGGTAAACAGGCACGGGGTTTTCAGTGTGGCCAATGTGTCGACCGTCGAAAATCCCGCACGAAGATCCTTGTCAGGTCCGAAGTAGGCTTCGTGCTTGGGATCGTTGTCATCGCGCCCAAACCGGTAGAGGCCCGAAAACAATGCCGCGCCTGCCACTGGCGTATTCACCGCTGCTGCGCGGCCATGCCCCGCAAGGTAACCTGCGATGTGTGTGGCGCCGGCCGACGTACCGGTCAGCACGATGCGCTGTGCCGAACCGCCGTATCGATGCGCATTCGCCGCCAGCCAACGCACCACGCCGTCCACATCTGCCGATCCGGATGGCCACTGGTGCGTCGGCGCGAGTCGATACGTCATCGTCACGCCGACAAAGCCCGCCCTGACCGCCCAGGCGCCGAAATTGTTGAAGAACGGCGCGTCCGCTGCGCCCTTGTCACCCATTATGAAACCACCCCCATGGGCAAAGACGACCACCGGCCGCTGCGCGCCTTCGTCGCCCCGATGGAATACGTCGAGCTTCTGCCTGGGATCAGGTCCGTAGGAAACGTCGCGCTCGACGGTCGCGCCCACATCCTCCGGTCGGACCACCAATGGCGCATACAGCTCGCGCGTGGCCATGATCTGGGCGGGCGTGAATTCATTGCCCATCGCGCGCAGTCGCGCCATTACGGATTGCGTCATGAAGTAACCTCGAGTACCGGCTTGATGGCAGTGCCAGCACGACAGGCTGCGAACGCTGCAGCGATGTCGGCGAATGCGAATCGCGTGATGAGGCGCTCGACGGGAAACCTTCCCTGGCGCCAATACTCGAGCAGAAGCGGAATCGTCCTGCGCGGCTGGGAGTCACCGCCCACGATGCCGCGCATGGACTGGCCGCCCACCAGCATCGGGAACAATGGCGCCGTGAAAGGCTCGCGCGTCGCTGACACGAAACCCAGGACCCCGCGAGCACCAAGTACCCGTTGGGCCAATGCGAGCACGGCGGCGAAAGTCGTGGTGTTCAGCGCGAAATCCACGCCCCTTCCTGCGATCCGGTGAACTTCGGCTTCCACATCGTCCGCGGGATCCAAAGCTGCGGTCGCGCCCAACTCCAGCGCGAGCGCCCTTCGGGAAGCGATCGGCTCAATGACAATGATATGGCGGGCACCCGACAGTCTCGCGGCCATCACCGCGCTCAAGCCAACGCCGCCGGCACCAAATACCGCCAGCGTTTGCCCGGCGCGCAGGCCGAAGGAATTCAGGATCGCCCCTGCGCCCGTGATGACCCCGCACCCCAGGGGCGATGCCACTTCAAATGGCACATCATCATCGAGCAGCACCGCACCGCTGGCATCCGCAACCGCGTGGGTTGCGAAGCTCGACTGCCCGAAAAAATGGCTGTGGATCTTTTCACTGCCGCTGGAGAATGCGGTGGATCCATCGCCCCGCGACCCGCCAAAGCTGCGCGGCATCGATTCCACGCAGTAACTGGGCAACTGGTCGCGACACTGCGCACACACTCCGCAACTCGAACCGGAAAGGACCACTCGGTCGCCCTGGCGTATGCCCGTGACATTGGCCCCAACCTGAACGACTGTGCCTGCGCCCTCATGTCCCAGCACCACGGGCCGTGGCGTGGGCAGCACGCCGCCCGCATGAGCTCGCAGATCGGTGTGGCAGATCCCGGCGGTTGCGATCCGCACGAGAATCTCACCCGCTCGCGGCGCTTCCAGCTCCAGCTCCTCCAGGATCGGTGTCGCCGCGCCATCGCGCGAAACCGCAGCGGTAACCCGCATCAGGACTTGCCTGTGGGCGGGGGCTGGCCCGGGCGATCCCGCATTGTGATCTCGCCCTTCCAGGGAACATCCGACAGTGACCGCCAGGCATTGACTTTCAGGCTCTGGAATAACCAGCGACCATCGACCTTGCGC
>Ga0190274_10002869_pt1 | contig 10229 bp, 16 predicted proteins | sample Popmic531T_FD_133002 | JGI IMG/M metagenome (GOLD analysis project Ga0190274, IMG submission 133002) | Populus adjacent soil microbial communities from riparian zone of Yellowstone River, Montana, USA - 531 T | ecosystem: Environmental > Terrestrial > Soil > Riparian zone | place: USA: Montana...
AATCCTTGAAGGCACAGTAGCCCTAAACGTTTTGCGTCATACAAGGGCAACCGACAACAAGTTCACTTAGACCATGCAAATTAACATTCGTAAAAATATTGATGCCAAAATAAACCAAAAACTGACGGATGCAGAATTTGAAAAACTAAGCGGATGGTTTGTTCCCATTCAATTGGAAAATAAAGTGCAATTTGTAAACGAAGGTCAGGTTTCCCGTAATTTGTATTTTGTTGACAGTGGTGCGACACATACCTTCGTTGTTGACAAAAAGGGCGAAGTGCATACAGTACAATTTGGCTTTGAAGGATACTGGATTGGAGATATGTATAGTTTTTTTAGTGGCAACCCTGCCATATTTAATGTAGAAGCATTGGAGCCTACAACTCTTTTTGCGATGAAACATGCCGACTTTGAAAAAGCGTGTGAGCAAATACCAAAATTTGAAATGTTTTTTAGAATACTTGTTCAAAATGGCTATTTGGGTTCTCTGCAAAGAATTGCTAAGAGCTTTTGTGAAGATGCTGAACAGCGTTATTTATCTCTCATTAAAAATAACCCCGACCTTCCTCAGAGAGTCCCTCAATATTTAGTAGCGTCCTATTTAGGCATCAAGCCGCAATCACTAAGTCGTATCCGGCAAAAGCTTACAAAATAAAACAGGGCTGCTATTTTCTTAACCTATGTGAACGAAAAGCCATTGCATAAGCTTCAACTTTGTATTGCCAGTCCATAATAATGGTATACAAAAAATTAAATTGTTAATGCAATGGAACGATTACATTTCCTAAAAACGTTGGTTTCTCTCCCCTTTATTAGTGCAAGTATAAAAATTGAAGAGTTTGAAAAATTGAGTATCGATTTTTCAAATACCCAAAAAACTCCATTACTATTTATAGGGCACGGGCACCCGATAAATGCATTGCTTGACAATGACTTTACTCAACATCTCAATCAAATTGGAGCAAGCATCGAAAAACCCAATGCTATTATGATAATTTCGGCGCATTGGACAACCAAAGGAACTTTTGTTTCTGTTAATTCACAGCCTAAAGCTATTTATGATTTCGGGAATATTGATGACCGCTTACTAAAAATCAAATACGAGCCCAAAGGCCACCCACAACTTGCAAGACAAGTCATTGAAATCGCACCCAATTTTCATATTCACGAAGACCAAATGGGGCTTGACCACGGAGCATGGACGGTTTTGAAACACTTATATCCTAAAGCCGATGTTCCGGTTTTTGAATTAAGTATTGACAATTCGCAGCCTTCAAACTATCATTTTGAATTGGCAAATACGTTAAAAAAGATGAGAGAAAAGGGTGTATTGATTATTGCCAGCGGAAATATAGTTCATAACCTAAAAGTTATCGATTGGAATAATATTAATGCTAAACCTTTAGACTGGGCAATTGAGTTTGATGAGATAGTTAAATCCAAACTAAACAACCAGGATTTCAAAGCACTGGTGAATTATGAGAAACTGGGCGGTATATTTCAGCTGGCACACCCGACAAATGAGCATTATTTGCCAATGCTATACACACTTGGTTTGGCTGACAAAACAGAAGAATTAAAATACCTCTTTGAAGGTTTTCAATTCGGAAGTGCAAGCATGAGGTGCTTTCAAATATCGTAACCACTTAATATCCCGGAATAACACGAACGCATAACAGCAGTTTGGCAAAAGTGGCGGATTAGTGCTACGTATGACGGTTTTTCATAAATTTGAAGGTGTGTGTGCTTCGCATGCACGTTTGTGGTAAAAATCCCATCCTCGCCATGCTAAAGGAATAGCGTAAAGCCCTGAATCGGTTGGAGCAATTTTCTCATTAACAAATATGTCGAAAATTTTCATTGTCACAGTGTTCATATTTTTCGGACTCAGTTCAAAATCACAGGAACTAAGTCAGGACGATATAGAATTAGTTAAAGACTTCGTCAATTGTATAAAGGGGGACCTTCGTGGAAAAATCGCATCGGAAGCTCATTTTCCGATAAGGAGACAATACCCAATTCCTCCGGTGATAGATAGTGTAGATTTTTTGAATCGATTTTCTGAGATATTTGACAAAACTTTACTTGATCAAATCAAAGGATCAAAAATCCCGGACGATTGGTCTCATGTTGGCTGGAGAGGAATTATGCTTCATAACGGAGTGCTTTGGTTGGAAGATGGTGGCGGATTGAAAGCCGTGAATTATCAATCAAAATTCGAGACAACTATTCGAAATTCGCTAATTGAGAAAGACCGCTCTGCTTTACATTCAACCATGCGCGATTATTCTGAACCGATTTGCATCGTAGAGACTGAAGCCTACCGTATAAGAGTGGACAAGTTCAAGGACGGAACATTCCGGTATTTATCCTGGAAAAAGAATTCTGATGTAGGTAGTATTCCTAACCTCCAAATTTCTGGTGGAACTCTGACATTTGACGGGAGCGGAGGAAATCATCGTTATATATTCGCGACAGGAGATTTCAGATATGAGATTGAAGTTCTTGTTATTGCTTCTGACGACGATCCCCCTGCAAGGTTAATCGTTTATAAAGCTGACAATGAAATCTCAAATCAACCCGGGACATTAGAAGGTGACTGAAAACGTAACCTTCCTTGCTATTGATTTATGTAATCATTTAAAAAATGATAAATGAAATTACTAATATTCCTTTTCTTCCTTCTTCTATTTAGCTCTAACCTGCAAGCGTGTAGTGTTTATAAAATAACTAAATATGGTAAGACATTTGTAGGTAATAATGAAGATTATTGGAATCCGAATACAAGATTGTGGTTTGAGAAAGGTTTGAATGGCAATTATGGAAGTATGTTTGTGGGGTTTGACGACTTTTTTGCGCAAGGTGGTATGAATGAGAAAGGACTGGCATTTGATGGCTTTGCTATCAACGCCAGGGCAATGAAATCAAATCCCGATAAGCTGGTTCCGGAAAGTAATTTGATAAAAATAATTATGCAAAAATGTCAAAATATTGATGAAGTGTATAAGATGCTTGAGAAATACGATTTAACAACTATGCTTGCTTTAGGTAATGTAATTTTCATAGATGCGGGTGGGAATTACCTGGTAGCAGAGGGGGATGCGTTAACGAAAGGCGATGATAGTAAATACTTACTTTCAAATTTTTGCCCTTCCCGAACTCCGGATTTGGATAAAGTGGATATAGCTTTTTATCAAAAGGGCAGAAAATTAATGGAAACAAAAACAGACACAACACTTTCTTACCTTACCACTTTAAGCGACACGTTACATCAAAGCTTTCCTCATGATTTAGGAGGGACTTTATACACTACGATTTACAACTTAAATGAAAGGGTAATTCACCTTTACTATTATCACGACTATTCTAAAAGCGTTACGATTAATTTGGCAGATGAATTGATAAAAAAAGATACGGTGTTGAATATTCCTGACCTGTTCCCCGATAATATATCTGGCAAGGAGAATTTCCGAAAAATAAATAAGGTAAAAGACTTTATAAAGGAACTAGCCAACCCTGAGTTATCAATGGATTCCGCTAAAATCAAAGATGAAATAAATGCCAGAGACCTTTCCTATTTATTACGTTTATTTGAGAACGACCTTAACACTTTAGGATATAATTTGCTGAAAGAAAAAGATAAAACGCCTGCTATTAATGTTTTCAAATTAAATGTTGAATATTTTCCGGATTCCTGGAATGCTTATGACAGTTTAGGAGATGGTTACCTGGAAGATAAGAATAACGAATTAGCTGTAGTTAATTATAAGAAATCACTGCAACTAAATCCCAATAATCAAAATGCTATTAACCAAATTAAGAAGTTAGCTAATTAATAACTTCTACACTTGAATATTAAAACGGATTTATTAATTGAAAAATCTAATAATTTAATTTATGAAATTAATCGTTTTATTAGCCAGTATACTTTCATTTGGATTCCATGAATTTCAATCCAACGAGGAGTCTATTAGCAATGGAAGCGTTCTTTATTACCAGAATTGCACACCTTGCCACTCACTGGATGAAAACATTATTGGGCCTGCATTAAGAGATATACATTTAAAACGTGATAGTGCATGGCTTTTTAGATGGACGACTAGAAGTCAAAAACTAATTGAAAGTGGAGATACAGCGGCTGTAGCTATCTTTAATAAACATAATAGGATAGTCCAGCCTGACTTCAAGCTAAGTGCGACCCAGGTGGATGACATTTATAAATACATAAAAGCTGCGCGACGCAAATAGATCGCTAATAGCATAGAGTAGGGACTATTTGCTTTTATTGGACGCGCGGTGGGAGGACAGTTCCCGTAAGGTGAAATATTAACATTCCGAATGCTTGGTGCGATAATTGGATGTGCTGTTTTTACAAACCTGTAAACGCCATGCAAAAGTCGAATCCCAAAAGAAAGATATATCCTGCCCAGCATCAAAATCGTCCGGGTATGGAATATAAAATGAAGCCCTTACCTGAATTTGATTCCGATAATGCAGGAGGGGGTAAGCTGCTTAATAAGGTTGCCCTGGTTACGGGTGGCGACAGTGGCATAGGCAAGGCTGTTGCTGTAGCTTTTGCCAAAGAAGGAGCCGATGTAGCAATTATATACCTGAATGAACATTCCGATGCAAAGGAAACCAGTAAAGTGATTAAGGAAAAATACAATCGCAATTGCCTTTTGATCCCCTGTGATATTGGTAAAGAGAAGCAATGTTTTTCGGCAGTGAGGAAAGTCATTAAAAAATTCAAGCGCATTGATATCCTGGTGAATAATGCGGCCGTGCACTATCCTGCGGAGAGCCTGATGGAAATAAGCACGGAGCAACTGATGAAGACCTTTGCTGTTAATATTTTTTCCATGTTCTGGATTACCAAGGCGGCATTGCCTTCTATGAAGGAGGAAAGCTGTATTATAAATTCTTCATCGGTGACAGCATACCGCGGAAGTTCGCATTTGATTGATTACAGTGCCACCAAAGGCGCTATCGTTTCCTTTACCAGGAGTTTGTCGGCCAGCCTGGTTGAAAAGAAAATCCGGGTGAATGGTGTAGCACCAGGCCCCATCTGGACACCCCTGGTACCTGCCAGTTTCCCGGCAAAGAAAGTCAAAACCTACGGTACCGATTCACCTATGAAACGACCGGGTCAGCCTGCCGAAGTGGCTCCCGCTTATGTTTTTCTTGCCTGCGATGATTCGAAATATATTACCGGTCAATTCATTCATCCCAATGGTGGGGAGATTGTGAATGGCTAGTTTCCTTTTCTGTCATTGACAAACCGGCAATTTGATTATTTAGTAAATAATACTAAAAATAAATCAGCTGAATTTTTTTTATCAGGCAATGATATATGAAGCTGAATAGACCCTGTACCAAGCCAAATGTCATTAAGAACATACCATCTGCTCATCAGGCAGCTGTGCAAGCGGGAACAGGCGGTTCAACAAGCATAAAATTTAGAATTGTTTATTCATAAAATAAGCATACCTCTGTATACGCAAATCACTCAGAGGTCAAAGAAGGAATATGATAGAATAATCATTCAGAGCAACCCGACACGAGTGCTATACAGCCGCCTTGCTTTGTGATAAAGTAGGACGGCTTTTGTTTTTTATATACGTGAATTATTGAATTTTCAAGACCAGATATTTTCTAACCTCCCTATACGGGACTAAAACCAAAGCATAATGAAAAAGCAAACCAGGAAACTCGTTCTCAGCAAGAGGACTATTTCGAATCTGACATCAGAGGAAATGAACGGCCAGGTTGGTGCGGGCCCGACCAATGGAAACTGTGCACCCACGAAGGGGAAAACCTGTCATGGAACTTGTCAGTTTAGTTGTGGAGGTTCGCGATGTGACTACTGATGGAAATATTTATCACGTAACAGTTTGAAACTTCTGCGCGGTTAAATGCAGATGCATAACTTTTTTAATCAATGAATAAAATCATTAAACCCAAAGTAAAATGAAAAAGCAAATCATCCCGAAGAAATCGGGACTTAACCTTGACAAGAGGACGATTTCAAATCTCAGCAAAGTTGAATTGAACCTGAAAGCGGGCGGCGGTCCTGTCGACACCCGTAAATGCTACACCGAGTGGAAATGCACCCGTAAATGTTCACTGGTCCAAAACGAGCTTGCCTGAAATAGGTACCAGGGTACTGCAGCGTTCGGAAGCTCTAAATTTAAAACAAAAAGCAAAATGAAAAAGCAAATCATCGCGGGGTCCCGAAGCGTCGGGACGGGACTCAACCTCAGCAAGAGGACCATCTCGAATCTGAGTACGTTGGAAATGAATCGCCAGTTGGGTGGGAGACGTACTTACTCATGTGAGATAAGTGATTATTGCACTCATAGTTGCCCAAACACGAATGGACGTAGATGCCAATAGTGGTTACAACTGCTGAATAGATTTCATCTCGTATAATACCAGCAGGACTTCTGCAAGCGGCTGCCTGGAGGAGAAATTAATTATTAATCCGATCATTCTGAAACATCAAAAAAAACTCAAAATGAAAAATCAAATTACCCTGAAATCCCGAAGTGTCGGGATGGGATTCAGCCTCAATAAAAGGACGATTGCGAATCTAATCATGGCTGACTTGAACCAAAAGCAGGATGGAAGAATGCCTGGCCCTACCCGTAAATGTATCACAGAGTGGAGATGCTCTCACAAATGTATCTAAGGCTCCCTTGAGCCAGACCTGGGTATTATCAGAAGCAACTGCTAATTAGTACGGGGTAAAACATATGCCCTGATTATAATTCGTTCTAAAATTCCTAAACCTTGAAACAAAAACAAAAATCAACATGAAAAAGCCAATCATCTTGAAGTCCCGAAGCGTCGGGACAGGACTCAATCTGAACAAGCGGACCATTTCCAATCTGGGCACACCTGAAATGACTGGTATCATAGGCGGGAGACGCACCTTCTATTGCTATACCGACTTCAATTGTACCCGGACATGCGGCACTAATCCTACTCAAAAGGGACATACCTGCAATGGTGGTTGTTGAATTCTACATTTGAAAAGCATTTAATTTTCACATTCCCAATACGGGACTAAACACAAAACAAAATGAAAAAGCAAATCAAAAGACTTAATCTAAACAAAAAGACGATTTCAAACCTGAGCACAAATGAAATGGACCAGAGAGCAGGTGGAATTCGTACCGGTTTTTGTGATTCAGAACGCAGGTGTACCCAGTCATGCGGCACCTTGCTGACTTGCGGGGCTACCAAAAAGGTAAATAGCTGCCATGGTTGCTAATGTTTGCATGGTATTAAATAAAATCAAAATGAAAAAGCAATTCATCCCGAAGTCCCGAAGCGTCGTGACAGGACTTAATCTCAGCAAGCGAACCATTTCAAACCTGGGTATGCCTGAAATGAATAAAATTGTTGGAGCTGCCCCTACTAAAAAATGCGGTACACACTGGTGTGATTCCTTTAACCATTGTACCAGGGGATGCGGTTGAAATTAGGTTCATAAACGAATAATCCCGCCATGCTGATATGGCGCTAAAACCAAAGTCAAAATGAAAAAGCAAATCGCCCCTAAGTCCCGAAGCGTCGGGACGGGACTCATCCTCAACAAGAGAACTATTTCAAATCTCAATAAAACTGAAATGAATCAGCAAGTAGGTGGAGCCCGGTCTAATGGAAGATACTGTTCCGGATTGTGCAACACAGAACGCAGGTGTAGCGTGAATGTTGACCATTAAGGTAAATTGACTTTTATAGGTCCCTTTTTGTTGGCCTCCTTGATGTCAGAGTACTTTTTTTCCTGGTAAATCATTGAAGTACACCATAGGCACAGATCCCGATAGCTATCGGGATCTGTGCCTATGTGTTTAATTTTCGAGGCGTATTTAGTTGTTTTTTTAATTAACTTTCCTGATGTAAATCCAAAGGAAAGATGAGAATTTGGTCATTGCACCCCAAATACCTGGACACCAAAGGGCTGGTAGCTTTGTGGCGGGAAGCACTTTTGGCTAAACACGTTTTAGAGGGTAAGACCAAAGGTTATAAAAATCATCCACAACTACTCAGATTTAAAAAATCCAAAAATGCGATTGAATTTATAAATCAGTACTTGTCAGAAATCTATTTGGAAGCGTCAAATAGAAATTTCAATTTTGACAAAGCGAAAATTAACTGGGATTTTAAGCCAGGCAAACTGACGGTAACAACAAAACAGCTTGCTTATGAAACCAATCACCTGTTAAAAAAGTTGCAAATAAGAGACCCTGAAAGTTTTAACAACCTGAAATTGAATAAAACTATCGCAACTCACCCGATATTTAATTTAGTTGAAGGAGACATTGAGGAATGGGAAATATCCGTACACGTTAGGAAACAACCGTAAACTACAATTTTATGAAATATATTATTCTATTAATATTTATACAATCCTCATTGTTAAGTTTTGCTCAGAGACCTATAGTAATATCCATCTCGCTAAAAGAGGCTTTTGAGCAAGTGCCTTCAGGAATTCAGGATACCTGCATCACACAGGATGTTATTGTTGAAATTATTTTTAGTGGAAATGTTCAGCGAGTAATCCCGAAAAGGGATAAGAGACTTAATGAGGTAATTCGTCATTGTGGCTTTAATTCAAAACCAGATTGGACCAAGGTCACTACAGAGTTGTCTGTTTTTGAAGATGACACCAGGTATTGGCTGCAATTGGAGCCGGCCGCGGCCGATCAGATACTGAGTAAGTACCGTATGGGTGAGAAACTGATTATTTACGGGCAAGTCATTACTGAATATGCAGCCGAGGTAACGAGTTTCTTGATAGTCAGTAAATTAACACAGGAAGCGGAAGACGGTTATTAACAGCCGCTTTTTTCTTAATGCAGGCTGCACGGCATTCGTATATAGCATTGAAATACAGCATATTGCAAGTCGCGGTTAATGGGAGGAATATTTCTTTAAACCTCTGTAACTTTAGGCCTTCTAAGGCGTCTTATTTGTAAAGGCGCCTGACATTTGGTTTATGACTACATCGGAATTTAATCAATGTGTGGACAATCACTCCGACGGATTGTATCGGTTCATCCTGAAGAATATCAGGGATGAAGACGAAGCGCGTGACATTGTACAGGATTCTTTTGAGAAAATGTGGAGAAACAAGGAAAATGTGGATGGGACCAAGGCAAAGAGCTATTTGTTTACTACCGGTCATCATACCATGATTGACCGGATACGAAAGATGAAACACCAGAGTGATTTTACGGAGGTAAACGAGGAAAGCCTGTTTCATACCGAGCAATATTCTGATTTGAAGCAGGTGCTTAATAATGCCATTAACCTGTTGCCCGATATGCAGAAGTCCGTGCTTACCCTTCGTGATTTTGAAGGATACAGTTACGAGGAAATCGGCAAGATAACAGGACTGAATGAATCGCAGGTAAAAGTATACATCTACAGGGCCAGGGTGTTTTTGAAAGAATATATCGGAACGTTGGAAAGGGTACTCTAAGATGAAAATAACCAGGGAAAATTACGAAGCGTTTTTTTTGGATTACCACGAAGGTCAGCTCGGGGAATCAGAGAAGCAGGAATTGCTTTTGTTTCTCCGGGATAACCCGGATCTGAAGGATGAGTTCGATGCTTTTGAAATCATTGAAGTGCAGCCACCTTCACAAACCTTTCCGGGCAAAGAGTTCCTGAAAAAAAAGGGGATTACCATAGAGAACTACACCAATTATTTTATCGCCTACGCCGAAGGTGATTTGTCATCGTCGGATCGGAAGGAAGTGGAACAGTTTGCCGCAACCAGCGCTTCATTGCAAAAGGAGCTGGAGTTATTCGGGAAACTGAAAATTACGTCCGACCCGAAAATAGTTTTTAAAAATAAAAGCAGTCTTCGCCGCCAGGCCCGGGTGATTCGCCTGGATGCAGCATTTTACCGCTATGCCGCTGCCGCCGTCCTTGCCTTGCTGGTGATGACTTATTTTTATATGGGCAATGAGAATAAGCCAGTATTGAGCAAGCAGGAAACCAAACAGCCGTCGAACGCTCCGAAGAATGTGGATGAGCAAAAAATACCGATTGACAACCCTGCATCTTCTCCTGTCGTTGCGTCAAAGGGAGAACAGAAAAAGGAGCGTACAACAGGGGAGAAGCAACCGTTGCCTTCACAACCTGGAACTCCGAAGCCCGTTCAGCCTGCACCAGCGCCCCTTACTCAGCAAACCGAAACCCCGCTCGCTGTCCAG
>Ga0190274_10002870_pt1 | contig 10228 bp, 8 predicted proteins | sample Popmic531T_FD_133002 | JGI IMG/M metagenome (GOLD analysis project Ga0190274, IMG submission 133002) | Populus adjacent soil microbial communities from riparian zone of Yellowstone River, Montana, USA - 531 T | ecosystem: Environmental > Terrestrial > Soil > Riparian zone | place: USA: Montana...
CTACGGAGTGAACAGACTCGCTGATGATACGCGTCACGATCCGAATCGATCAGCTTATTCGCTTGCGGCAACATTTGATCGCTTCTTCGAAACTGCTAAGGAGGATCTTCCTTGTTCAATTGGGAACAGCCTCCCTCCGCGTCTGGACACATCATCTAAGTGTGTCGATGCCAGTTCTTGTTTTGAGGATGGACCATCACAGTGCCCTGGGGGTCATACGAAGTCTTGGACGCCTCGGGGTGCATGTTTATGGTGTTCATCCCACAAGCCATACAAGCGCTGCCCATTCCAAATACTGCAGGGGAGTGTTCCAGTGGGATCTGGAGAAGGCTCCCGTGGCCGAGTCTATAGATTTCCTTATTCAAACTGCAGCGAAGATTGGGGCGCGGCCTCTGCTGTTGGCGACCAACGATGAGTCCGCAATTTTCATTTCCGAAAATTCCGCCCGGTTGAGTGGGACTTTTACCTTTTTCGGGAACTCTCCCGAGTTGATACGTTCGCTCTACAACAAAAGAGAAATGTACTTTCTGGCGAAGCGCCTCTCCATCGCGACAGCGGAGACCGTATTCCCTCTCTCTCGGCAGGACGTCGTCGACTACTGCCGGGATGGACAATTCCCGGCAATGCTGAAGGCAAGCGACAACATCATTATTGCCAAGCGGAACGGGACCAAGATGGTGATCGTTCATTCCGCCGCTGAGCTGCTGCGTTGCTACGATTCGATGGAGGACCCGGGGAATCCTACTTTCATGCTGCAGGAATATATCCCTGGAAGCGACGACAGCGGTTGGATGTTCAATGGGTTCTTTGATGATGACTCTGAATGCTGTTTCGGCACTACCGCCAGGAAGATCCACCAGACACCTGTTTACAGCGGCATGACCGCTTTAGGGGAATGCGTTCTGAATCCTGAGATCGAATCCACCACGAGGCGCCTGATGAAGGCTGTCCGCTTCAAAGGCATCGTGGATGTCGACTATCGATTCGATGCGCGAGACGGCTCCTACAAGCTGCTGGATGTGAACCCGAGGTTGGGCGCCACGTTCCGATTGTTCGTCGGTAAGGATGGTATGGACGTTGTGCGCGCAGGTTATCTTCACGCGACCGGCCAGTCCATCCCCCCCAGTGAAATATCCATCGGGCGCAAGTGGATCGTCCTCGACGCGGATGTCCTCTCCTGTCTGCGGTACTACAGGGACGGTTCATTGAGCGTGAAAGAGTGGATCCATTCTTACCGGGGAATCCAGGAAGATGCCTGGTTCGCAGCCGATGATCCTGGACCGTTCCTGCACATGTGCGGCAGATTTGCGGCCCGGCCATTCCGAAAGCTTTTCCGGCGCCGTCCACGCAGAGTTTCTCTGCCCGCGGTCACTCGAAAACCTACGCACCGCGCAGCGGTATAACCGTGGTCATCGGGCGCGCGAAACCAGTGTCATTTCGGCGTGCAATTGTACACAAGAGAACAGCCTGGATGATCGATGGCAAGCATAGTTAAGAGATGCCAGACACAGGTGAAAGACGAGAGATCACTCGCTTCGTAGATGCGAAAGAGGCCGAAACCGTGCAGCATGCGAATGCGATCGTTTCCAGAACAAGACAGAAGGCCAGAATAGCGGGCCAGCAAGAGCTATCGCGCAAGGAGCGTAAACGTTTGCCGCCGAGCAACCCGGCAAAACGACGAAAAATCGAGGAAATCCGGCAGGATCGGGAGGGCTCGGAGCGGATGGCTGACGAGGGTGGGCCTACTACAAAACCATAAACCTGGGCACGGCTGAGACGAAAGTCACCGCAGATAAAAGGCTCGAACCTTGAATTTCGGTGACGGTGAGTGCGCCGGGGTAAACCGGCGTGTGGATCTGTTGGAGCGCCGTGCGGTCCTATTGTCGTGCCGCTCGCGTCGGCTTCCACATGGCCTTGCATGCGATCAGCCATCATAAAACTCGATATAGGAAATCATTGCCAAGGGTGCTGGACTTTCCCGCCCTTGTCGAAAGCTGGCGTTGCGGGATCAACGTTGCTTAGCCGGAGGCGCAGTGTGTTGGACTCTCCTCCACCGAATGTCATTTGATAATGTGCTGCGGCTTTCGTTCCTCTCTTCTCCGGATTTATCAGATCGTGACGGCCGTAAACGACATAGTTGTCGAACACATCTTTTACATACAAAGAGCGGTTCGGAGTTCCGATTAGACGCTCGGTGTTCGTTTCGTTCTAAGTGAAGTTCTGGAGCACCTCAAGGTGCAGAAATCTCACACCAAGATCCGGATGCGAAGCCGTGATCACGGAACTGGGACCTTCGCAGGTGCGGCTTGGTCACAGCGCCACGCAGAATGCCGCCGTATGTCTCAGGGTTTCCAGTTCACGACAACAGTCAGAGGAGGAACGGGTTCGGTTCTAAGCGGCACTGCAACCAGGAAACGGCTATCCCGAGTGGGTTCGAAACTAACGCTTGGGAATGGATCGATCAGGACGTGCGGTGTACCCGCCTCAAACGTCGGGCTTGTCCTAACGGGTACGGCCATCAATTTGTTTTGCGATACGTAGTAGAGTTCCTTTCCGTCCAGGGACCACTTGGCGCCCGACGCAACGCCCTGTGGCGAGACAGGGAATCGCGCGGTCGTCAAAGGCATGGACTGCACGTAAATCGTCTGCTCGGAGGTATAAGCCACCCATTTGCCATCCGGCGAGAATCTCGGGCTGGCTTCGACGGCAGGCGTGCGCACGTAGTCGCTTACCGTGTAGGGCGCGTCCATTGAAAACAATCCGATATCGATACCTTGATTGAGGCCTGCCAGCAGCCACTTGCCATCGGGCGACCAGTCTTGAATGGTGGCGCTCACACCGAGTGGCCCCAGGAGCTGAGGCTTGGATCCTCCATCGGCAAGTACGCGGTAGACACTCGTTTTAACGACGTTCCGGCTGGCGAACGCCAGCTCTTGTCCGTTGGAAGACCATACCGCCCCGATCACGCCTCGCCCGGCGCGGAATGTTCGGCCGCTGGAGAGCTCCATTACCCACAGATCAGGATCGAGCCCGCTGTCCTTATCGCGACGAAGAAACGCGAGACGGCGGCCGTCGGGTGAGGTACGAAAGGCAGCAGCGGCGGCTGTTGCGACGGGCGTGCGCTTCCCCGCTCGATCTATCCAGGACAGTTCGAGAGGCGTGGTGGATGTTCCTATTCCTTCCCAATACATCAAGACCGTGGAGGTCGCCGAAAAACTGCCCCAGTAGATGTTATTGAATGCAGTTCGGACCTGGTCGGCGAGGGGACTCTGGTCCCCGCTGGTCTGGAGCGTCGATGTGTCGAACTCTTGCGCCACCAGTGAGCCCTGACTGCGGTAAAGGAGATACCCTAGGGACCCCGAACCCGGCACGAAAACGACATTGCCGCCTGCGGCTAATACGCGCTTTGGCGGCGTGCGGTCGAGCGATCCGACATAGACGCCTTCCTTGGCCGGATCGTCCGAAGCATGGAGGTAAAAGAAGCGTTTCTGGTCCGGCAGGAACTCCGGATAACGATCGCCTTCATTCGGCCCCACTTCCGTCACCGGTTCGGGTGTGCCACCCTCCGCGGAGACTCGCATCAGCGGAACCGACGGCCCACCCGAAAACAGAATCACTCCATCGCGATTCCATGCGCCCCCTCGCGAGTTGGCAACGTTGCAGACGATTCGCGGCGCACGGCCGTCGAGCCCGACGCGCTTCAATTTGCCATCGGCGAAGAACCCGATGTTGGCGCTATCGGGAGACCAGAAGATGTCGGTTCCGGTTTCTTGTATTTCGCTTCCCGGCAACTCGCGCAGATCCAACGTATCGAGGCGCCGCACGTAGATTTTCTTGACGCCTTCGTGACTTGAAACCATCGCCAGGACTTTTCCATCCGGAGAAAGGCGGAAACCGAAAAGCCCGCGCTCCGAGGTTGCGCTAACCGGCGCAGGAATCTGGAAACGGATCTCTGAAAGCGATGCGGGCGTCTCGCGGAAATGCACCCAGGACAACCCTGCCAGTGCGCAAGCCATCGCCGCAGCAACGATCCAGGCGACTTGCCCTGCCCACGTTTTCGAGGGAACGGCGGGAGACGAAACGTCGACCGCAGTGGGGCTGAGGTCCAGCAGCCGTCCCGCGTCGCCGATGTCGCGTAACCGTTTGACTGGATCCTTTTCCAGACAAGCCTTAAGCAGTGGCAGCGCCTTCGGCGGGACGCCTTCCCACAAGGGCTGCTCTTTGATGACCGCCGCAAGGGTTTCGCTGACATCCTCGCCCTGAAACGGCCGCCGTCCCGTGAGCAGTTCGTAGAAGACAACGCCGAAAGCCCAGATGTCGGCGCGCTTGTCCACCGGCTTCCCTCGCGCCTGCTCGGGAGCCATATACGCGGCGGTGCCGAGAATCATTCCGGCCTGGGTCATGGCGAGAGAGATTGTCGGCGAGTTTGCGGCGTCCTCGGCCGACTGGGAGGTAACCTTTGCCAGTCCGAAGTCCAGCACCTTGACCAGGCCAGACGGCGTGATCTTGATATTGCCCGGCTTCAGATCGCGGTGCACGACACCGCGCGAGTGCGCATCTTCGAGTGCCAACGCGATTTGGCGCGCATATTCGCACGCCGTATCGACCGGAAGGGGACCCTGGGGCGAACTGCCTTCGATGTACTCCATTACAAGGTAACCGGGAGCTTCAGGAGCGGAACCGATGTCGAAGAGCGTGCAAATGTTGGGATGGTTAAGGGAGGCGACGACGCGCGCTTCGCGATCAAAACGGTCACTGAATCGCTCGTTGGAGACCTTGACCGCCACGTCCCGTCCGAGCCGTGTGTCGCGCATCCGGTAGACCGCGCCCATACCCCCGCGCCCAACAAGTTCCAAGATCGTGTAGTGATCCAGTTGCGTCCCGGGGACCAGCGACATGGCGCCGCACTATAACACGCTCGCGTCAGGCCGGAGTTGCAGGAAGACGTCCCTTACGGGAGATCTCAGTTCAGCCCAGGCATAGTTGCGCGGATGCCGTGAGGCGGACTGCGTCACGGCTGAGGTCGCTGCAGTTTGTGCTTCGCCGGAGTCGTTGGGTTCACTTTTGGATTCGGTAGTGCGATCAGGGGGATCACTTCCGGTCTCCACTTCGCCGCCGGACCGAGTACCCCGTGATAGCGCACCATATTCGCCCGCGGCTTCGGCACGACCGCGACAAGTTTTTCCAAGAGCTCCAGCGGCGAGAAAACCACGTCAGATGTGCCGTCCCGCAGCCGTTCGAGTCGTTCGGTGGCAAGAGTAGAACCCGTGCGCCGCACGTCAAGGGTGTGTCGTATATCAGCTTTAATGATCTTTTTCGGCGCGCAGGCCGCAATTTTCCCGGGTTAGACAGCGCGGATAAAGAGGTGTTCAGCCCGACGACGCTGGCGCATTGGCGGGGCGATTCAGATCCAAGGGCAATCGAGTTGGGTTTCCGGGCGGGCTGGAGCGCGCGAGGGCAGTCCCATCGAGTCGAGAATCTCTCGAGTGCTTCCGGAGGATGGATCGCGGAAACGATACGCAGAAAGCCATGGGCTGGGATACCGCAATCCGATCAGCAATCCTTGCTCCTCCCATTCAGGCCCTGTCCTTTTCAGGGGATGGTGAAGAGCGCCGCAGGAAGAAATCCTCGCTTGCGGCCGACCATGGCGCATGCAAGCATATGATGCCGCCGCGCTTGCGAAAGCGTGTCGAGTTCGCCAAGGTTGAAGGGTCTTCGACAAAAGGAGCCGGAATGTTCGTGTCTAGACTGAGAGCGCTTACGATCGGCGTCGCCACAATCGGCGCAGCAGTGGCAGTGTCCGTTGCTGTGTCAGGACAAGGCGGCGCCCGTCCGTCCACCGGCGAGACCGAGTGGAGATTCTTCGGCAGCGACGCGGGCGCGACCCGGTACTCGGCCGCTAGTCAGATCGACGCCACCAATGTCCGCACGCTCAGCGTGGCGTGGCGGTGGTCGGCGCGGAACTTCGGCACGAGGCCGGCAACCACCATGCAGATCAGTCCGGTGATTGTTAACGGCGTGATGTACACGACGGCGGGAGTCAACCGCGATGTCGTCGCGCTGGACGCAACCACCGGCCAGCAGCTGTGGCACTGGCGCCCTACGGGTGACCTGCTCCGCTGGAACGACATCATCGATCCGCTGGCGAGAAGCTCGGGGCGCGGCGTCAGCTACTGGAGCGACGGCACGGGCGACGAGCGGATCTTTGTCGTCATGAGCAACTACATGCTCGTGGCGCTCGACGCCAAGACCGGGCGACCGGTGACTAGCTTCGGCCAGAACGGCGTCGTCGATCTGGGGGAGAACTTGCGGTGGAACGAACGGCCTGGGTTGTCGCGTGAAGGGCGCGTGGCCAATACGTCTCCACCGGCGATCGTTGGCAACGTCCTGGTGGCATCGATCTCGATGCATACCGGCTCGACGCCGAATCTGCCTGGGGCGTCAATCAACGAGCGGTGGCCTATGAACATCCCGGGAGACGTAGTCGCTTATGACACCAGAACGGGCAAGGTGCTCTGGCGTTTCAACACCATTCCCCGCCCGGGGGAAGAAGGCGCCGAGACGTGGCTGACGGCCGATCCTAAAGTCTGGGACGTTCCGGGCGGTCTGAACGACTGGGCGAAGCAGCGTCCGGAGCTCCGCCAGCGGCCGTCAAACGAGTACACCGGCAACGCCGGATTCTGGGCGCCGGTCACCGCGGATCCCGAACTAGGTCTGTTCTACATCGGAGTGGAGTCGGCGACGAGCGACTATTATGGAGGGTACAGGCCGGGAAACAACCTCTACGCCAACTCGGTGCTTGCGCTCGATGCGCAGACCGGCAAGCGTGCCTGGCATTTTCAGTTGACCCACCATGATCTCTGGGACTTCGATCCGCCGACCGCGCCAATGCTTGCGGACCTTACCGTCGAGGGGCGTCCGGTCAAGGCCGTGGTTCAGCTCACGAAGCAGGGATTCGCCTTTGTGCTGGACCGGGCCACAGGCAAACCGGTGTGGCCAATCGAGGAGCGCCCCGTGCCCAAGTCCGATGTGCCTGGCGAGTGGACGTCGCCGACGCAGCCCTTTCCCACCAAGCCAGTCCCCATCGAACATCAGGGGGTCACTGAGAATGACCTTGTAGACTTCACGCCCGAGATCAAGGCCGAGGCTCTTCGCGTCGCGCGCCAATTCCGCCTTGGTGGCCTCTATGCGCCGCCATCACTGCCGAATGCAGCCGATGGCACGATGGGCACGCTGACAGCGCCGTCTGCCACCGGTGGCGTCAACTGGCCAGGCGGCGCGATCGACCCAGTGGACGACGTGCTGTATGTCGCCACACAGAATCTGTTGTTCCGCGCGCAGGTGGTGCCGGGGGCCCCGAATACCGGAGTGCTTTATCACGACCCGCGCGGTCAGGCTGCGGGGCCCGCGACTACCGTGTTCGGACTTCCGCTCCTCAAGCCGCCCTACGGCAGCATCGTTGCGATTGACCTGAAGACTGGCGATCGCCTGTGGAAGGTGCCCCATGGCAACACGCCGGAGGCGATCCGGACAAACGCGAGGCTTACAGGTGTGGAGATTCCCAACACCGGGGCCAACACCAGAGGCACGGGACTGCTGGTCACCCGGACGCTTCTGTTCGGCGGCGAAGGGGGCGCATCTCCTGTCCTTCGGGCGTGGGACAAGAAGACTGGAGCGGTGGTCGCAGAGATTCAGCTTCCAGGGCCAACCACCGGATTCCCCGTCACCTATACGAACGCCGGGCGGCAGTACATTGCCGTGGCCGTACGGGTCGCCAACGCCGTAGAGATCGTGGCTCTCGCACTTCCGGAGCCGGCGCCGGGCGGACGCGGAGGACGGGGCGGCCGCGGAGGACAGTGAGGTGGTCGGAAGCGGTGGCAGGCGGGCTAAACACGACGCAAGGCCGACCGTTCAAGGAGCGCGCAGTATCTTTTTTGCTGAAGTCCGCGGCCCAGGTTGCGTCACGCCGACGGTCAAGCAGGTTCGCGGCGATGCCATTCTGTCGCTTGTTCGTAGGCGCGCGCCAAGGCGAAAACGCGGGCTTCTCCGAGTCGTGGGCCTGTAATCTGCAATCCGATCGGAAGGCCTGCGCGTGAGAACCCGCAGGGCACGCTGATCGTCGGAATTCCGAAAGAATTGAACGGCACGGTGTTGCGGATCAAGCGAAGCTCTGACGGAGCTTTCGCGAGGGCGTCGGCTACTTTGTCCGGCATCGCCATCGTGGTTGGCGTCATCAGCAGATCCGCCTGATCAAACACACTGGAGACTGTGTTCCTCGCGATGGTCATTTTTCGACGAGCTTCGACGTACGCTGGCAAAGGTATCTCCGCACCGTCGAGAATCCGCTGCAACGTTATCGGATGATAGAGTTTCTTTCGCTCTGGATCGGCGACGTAAGCGGAGTGATAGGCAAAGATCTCAGCGAGGAGCGCGGGAACGGTTTCGGCTGGAGGCAGTTTCACATCCTTCACCGCGCGCGTCATCTTCCGGATTAAAGCGATAGCGACTTCGGCCGCGGCTGCGATTTCAGGATCCAGATCGGCAAAGAAGGGCTCCTTTGGAATTCCGATCGTCAAGCGAGAGACGGCGCCCCCCGTTGCTTCGGCGTAATTCACGAGGGGCGCGTCGATGCTGAAAGGATCGAGCGGATCGAATCCAGCGATTGCGGTCAGGACCAGCGCGCAGTCGGCAACGCTTCGACATAGCGGGCCGACATGATCGTGCGACTCCGACAGTGGGATAATGCCGCGAATGCTGGCAAGACCGTGCGTCGCCTTCATTCCCGTCACGCCACAAAAGGCAGCCGGCATTCTGATGGAAGCGGCAGTGTCGGTTCCCAGCGCGGCCGCGCACAGGCGCGCAGCGACGGCGGCAGCAGATCCGCCCGAGGAGCCTCCGGGACAGTAGTCTGTATTCCACGGATTCCTCACCGGGCCAAAATGTGTAATCGCAGATGTCCCGCCGTAAGCGAATTCGTGCATGTTGAGTTTGCCGAGGAATACCACGCCGGCTGCACGCAGCTTAGTGACGACTGGCGCGTCCTCTTTCGGAACGCGATCGGCGAACAACGCGCTCGCGGCCGTTGTACGGATTCCGGCAGTGTCAATGTTGTCCTTAAGCGCGATCGGAATGCCGTGAAGCGGACCACGCCTGCGGCCCGCCGCCATTTCCTTGTCCAGCGCGGCCGCCTGTTCCAGGGCCTGCGCCGCCGTCACTGTGATGAATGCATTGATGCGGGGATTGAGTCTCTCGATCCGCGCCAGGTAGGCGCGGGTAAGATCAAGAGAGGATAACTGCCGGGAACGTATCCGCCGGGAGGCTTCCTCGATTGAGAGTGTCGTGGGATCGGAGGTTTGACCTTCGACCCTGGTCACCGCTACCAGGGCACTACCCACCGCGCCCGCGATGAGGCTCCGCCTGCTGATGCTTTTACTTTTCATGTCGGTCCTCGAAGACCGAATTTTAAGGGCTGCTTCTGGTCCTGTAAAGGAGCGAAGGGACTCGATATAGGGGACTCAACGTTTTCGTATGTGCGTAAGTAATATGTTTCAGATGCAAACCCGAAGGTATTCACGATGGCTATGGGTCGGCCTGAGTTTGAATATTTTGCACATAGCGAGAGAGGGTTGGAATGAATGGGGAATAGTAGCGGTCCGTCTGCCTTACTGGTCGCTGCAGGAGTGGTTTACAGACCCTGAACCACTCGTGCGAGTCGTTTTCCACCCTTTGGGGATTATTGGAATGCTTATGGCTGTTAAAGGAGACGTCCGACCGCTCTTGTTTTGGAATGTAGCCCATTTCGCACCAGTGATTTTTCCAATAGCGTCCACGGGCCTAGCCCCTCTACTGAAGGAATTTAACACTGACCGGTCAATCCATCTTTTCGCAGAGTCTGTAATTGGCGCAGTTGCCGTGTACTTCGCCCACCGACATATGAGGCATGAGAGGCATGGTTGGTCTTGAATGCCCCTCCTGCATCGACGCTAGTGATTGTCCTGGAACGTCCGTAGATTCGGCGAAGGCTCAGCGGCCGATAAACCGACAAACCGCAGACTGACTCTGGATCCTGCCAGCCGAAATTCGCTTCTACGGTTTACCGACTACAACACCACTGAACAACTTAGAATTAGCTGATCCCGTGCCGCCCGCCGCTTGTCATTATCGGAAACAAAAGGGTGGAAGGTGACCGTCATGACCACGAGCGGATCAAGTGCAGGCCCGGCAGGGC
>Ga0190274_10002871_pt1 | contig 10228 bp, 9 predicted proteins | sample Popmic531T_FD_133002 | JGI IMG/M metagenome (GOLD analysis project Ga0190274, IMG submission 133002) | Populus adjacent soil microbial communities from riparian zone of Yellowstone River, Montana, USA - 531 T | ecosystem: Environmental > Terrestrial > Soil > Riparian zone | place: USA: Montana...
GAGCCGGGCATCAGCGCCAGCACGATCGTGTCGGCGTGGTCGACGATGTCGATCTCCGCCTGGCCGACGCCGACGGTCTCGATCAGGACGTCGTCCTTGCCGGCGGCGTCCATCACCAGCGCCACCTGCAGAGCCGCCTCGGAGAGGCCGCCGAGCGCCCCCCGCGAGGCCATCGAGCGGATGAAGACCCCGGGGTCGAGGAAGTGATCGGAGAGGCGGATGCGATCGCCGAGCAGAGCGCCGCGGGTGAAGGGGCTGGAGGGGTCGATCGAGAGCACGGCGACCTCGCGCTCGCTCTTGCGCAGCTCCGCCGTCAGCGCCCCGATCAGGGTGCTCTTGCCGACCCCCGGGGGACCGGTGAAGCCGACGATCCTGGCCCTGCCGGTGCGCGGGTAGACCTCGCGGACGAGATCCCAGCCGGCCGGGTCGTCGGACTCGATCAGCGTTATCGCCCGCGCCAGCGCCCGCTTGTCGCCGGCGAGAAGGCGCTCGGCGAGCGGGGCGGATTTGGCGGCGTCGGGCACGGGCGGGTCAGTCTAAAGTCCCCGCCGCCGGTGATCCGCTCGACCCAATTCCTCATCCGCCAGCGGATGCTCAACCACCGCTACGCGCGCCTGCTCTGGCGCTACTCGTGGCGACGGCTGCTGACCCGGGCGGGGCGGCGCTGGCGCACCGACGGCTTCGTCTTCTTCGGGCGGCGGCTGGAACTCCAGGTCGGCCGCGAGGCCGAGCTCAGCTTTGGCCGCTTCGTCTGGATCGGCGACGGCACCAAGATCCGCTGCCACGAGGGCGAGGTCGAGATCGGCGCCAAGACCGTGATGGGCCAGGAATGCACGATCTCCGCCTACCGCCGGGTGCGGATCGGCGAGCAGTGCGTGATCGCCGACCGGGCGATGTTCATCGACTTCGACCACGGCGTCGTCGAGGTCGAGCGCCCGATCCGGCTCCAGGGCATCTACATGCGCGCCGTCGAGGTCGGCTCCAACGTCTGGATCGGCTACGGCGCCTGCGTCCTGCGCGGCGTCCGTATCGGCGACAACGCGATCGTCGGCACCAACTGCGTGGTGACCAAGGATGTCCCCGCCAACGCCGTCGTCGCCGGCATCCCCGCCCGCATCATCCGCATGCGCGACACACCGAACGATCTGAGCTGGCCGGATCCAGTCGAGCCCGACCCAACAGCACCCACCACCCTGCAACCGCCTGACTAGCGAAGGGGTGCCGATACCCCTCTCCGGGAATGTCGCGAAGCGGCGGAAATGCAATCCGATTCCTGCGCGCCATAGGCGCGCACCAACACCCGGAGCCGTCCGCTTTAGCGGACGCGACTCAATTCACGGAGAGGGGTATCGGCACCCCTTCGCATGCGCCAGTCTCAGTTGTCGCTGATCGTCAACTGCCCGATCATCGTCCCTCCGGGCGTCCAATCGAGACCCTCCAGGAGCATTTCGGGAGTTATCGAGAGCGATCCCGCAAGCTTGACGACTGTGTCCGCCCGAGCGACCCGCTCGCCGCGCTCCAGCTGGCCCACCGCTGTGCGGTGAAGCGAGGCTCGCACCCCCAGCTCTTCCTGGGAGAGACCGGCCTGTTCGCGGTGGCGAGCCAGGTTCTTGCCAAAGCGGGTGGCGAAATCCACCGCAGCATCCTTTTGATTTTGACCCCGGTAATCAACATGCGCCATATGCGAGTTCCCCCACTCTCCGGCCCGATGGCAGCTTCGGCTTGGCGACAAAAGACCGACCGACAAAACACTTCGGCCGGTTGTATATTCCCTTTGGCCAGAACTTGCGTAGTGGCCCCGACAAAGCTGGCGACAACCCGCCCAATGACTACGTTTTTCAGCATCCGCGACCTGGAGACCAACCGCTTGGCCGACGAAGTGGCGGCGATGACCGGCGACAGCAAGGCCGGCGCCGTGCGCCAGGCGCTACGCGCCGAGCGCGAACGACTCAGGGGCGAAGAGCGCCAGCGGTGCGGGTGGGCTGGCGGCCTCGTGGCAGCCGACGCCTGGGTCCTGGTTCCCGCGCGCCAGCTCAGGCACTACAGGGACCGGTAGGAGCTCAGGCTGGGCCGAGCTGGGCGCCGACCAGGTCGGCGTAGACCGCGGCGGTCTGGACGGCGACGTCGCCCCAGTCGAAGCGGCGGACGTGCTCGTAGGCTTCGGCGACGAGGCGGCGGCCGAGCTCGTCGTCGGAGAGCACGCGGATCGCCACCTCGGCGAGGGCATCGGGGTCGTGGGCGCGGAAGCGCAACCCCGCCTCCTCGTGCGGGACGACCTCGCGCAGGCCACCGGTGTCGGCGACGATGCAGGGGCAGCCCGAGGCCATCGCCTCCAGGGCCACCAGGCCGAAGGGCTCGTAGATCGAGGGGACCACGGTGAGGTCGGCGATCCGGTAGAGCGAGTGCAGGACGTCGTCGCCGATCCAGCCGAGGAAGGTGCCGTGCTCCATCAGTCCCAGCTCCTCCGCCTGGCGATGCAACTCGGCCTCGTGGGTGCCGGAGCCGGCGACCAGGAAGCGCGTCCCGGGCGCCTCTTCCAGCACGCGCGGCATCGCCTCCAGCGCCAGCTGGAAGCCCTTCTCGTAGACCAGCCGGCCGATCAGCAGGACCAGCTTCTGCTCCGGCGCGGCGAACTCGGATCGCAGCCGCTCCAGCTCCGCCGGGGTCTGGGCTGGGAGGTCGCCGGGGTCGATCCCGTTGGGGATCACGCTGACCCGCTTCTCGGCGACGCCGAAGATGTCGGCGATCTGCTCCCGCATGTAATAGGAGCAGGCGATCACCCGCTGCGAGCGGTTGACGATCCAGCGCTCGACCCCGTGGATGTAGGTCTGTGGGTGCTTGTCCACCCAGCCCTGATGACGGCCGTACTCGGTGGCGTGGATCGTCGTCACCAGCGGCGCCTCGAAGCGCTTGGCGAGGTGGTCGCAGGCGTTGGCGACGAGCCAGTCGTGGCCGTGGACGAGGTCGAAGCTGTAGCGGTCGCCGAGCTCGACCCCGGCGGCGAGCATGTCCGAGTTCATCCGCTCGACCCAGGTGACGAACTCGCCGAGGTCGGTCGGTCGCTTCGGCTCGCGGATGCGGTGGACGAAGACGCCGTTGGCGCGCTCCTCGGCCGGCGACTCCTCGCCACCGCGGGTCAGCACATGGACCTCGACGTCGAGCTCGACCAGCGCCTCGGAGAGCTTGCGGACGTGGCGGGCGAGGCCACCCTCGATCAGCGGCGGGTACTCCCAGGAGAGGATCAGGACGCGGGTCATCGTGACGGTTACTAGGGCTCCAGCAGCGGAGCGAGGCTCAAGTCCGGGGCGAGAGAACGCATACGCGGATCGGTGACGGAGCCGGAGTCTATGGCCTCCAGGGCCGCTCCGGCGTGATCGGTCGCGCGCTGGAACGCGTAGTCGCCGGCCTGGCCGCGCTTGTCGAGGAAGGCCCAGTCGCTTGCCTGCGCCGCCAGCAGCTCGCGGGCGGCGCGCAGCGCGGCGTCGCCCCGCAGCCCCCCTGAGAGCGCCCGCAACAACCTCAGCTCCAGCCGGCGCGCGCCCCAGGCGAGGTCGGCGACCGGGGGCGAGTCCCAGGTGTCGAAGCCCTTTCCCTCGCCCCAGGTCGAGGCCGCCAGCTCACGCTCGACCGGCTCGTGCTCGGCCAGCGCCTGCGGCACCGTCAGCGGCCGCACCCCCGCTGCCTCGGCCCCCTCCAGCACCGCCCGCAGCCAGATCGGCCCCTCCGACCACCAATGCCCGAGCAACTCGGTGTCGATCGCAAAGACGAGCAGGCCGCGACGGCCGCGCTCCTTCGCGTAGCGGCGCAGCCGATCGGCGGCGGCGGCGAGAAACTCCCCTGCCTGGCGCCGCGCCGCCGCCTCCGCGGCGGCTGGGTCATACGCCCCCCCTCCCACCTTCCAGAGCCGCACCCCGCGCAGCGATTTGCCGGCGAACTGGGCGTGGGCGGGATCGGAGGGATAACCGTCGAGCGACCAGAGCCAGCCGATCGCCTCCCAGTCGATCGGCAGCGCCACCGGGCCCGCCTCGGTGCGGACCGGCGCCAGCGCCTCCAGCGGCGCCTCGTGAGCGCTCTGGTCGACGCAGAACCAGCGCACTCCGGCCTCCGCCAGGCGCCACTCGAGGCCCGGTGCATAGCCGCACTCCGGCAGCCAGAGGCCACCGTCCCAGCCGAAGCGACGGCGGTGCGAGCGGATGCCCGCGTCGAGCTGCAGCCGCACCCCCGCCCGCGTCGCCAGCAGCGGCAGCACGGCGTGGGTCGCGGCCGACGTCGCCAGCGCGATCCGCCTCTCGGCCGCCGCCCGTTGGAAGGGCGCCAGCGGGTCCCCCCCGGCCTCGTCGAGCAGCTCCAGCGCCCGCCGGTAGCGGGCCAGCTCCCCTTCGCAGGCGGGCCGGCACTCGGCCGGGACCTCCGGAATGTCGGCTGCGGCCGCCCCGATCCGCCACTCGATCAGGAACTTCCGCAGCCGCTCCGCCACCCCCGCGTTTTCCAGCTGGTCCGCCAGCACCGGCGTCACCGTCATCGTCAGATCCCGCGCAACCTCCAACACCGGCAGATAGGACCGGATGACGGCATCGAACAACCACTCCTCGCCGAAGGGATAGGTCCCGAAACCCTCCACATACGGCATGTGGGAATGCAGGACGATCGCCAGATCCCCGTCCGTTCCCTTCAAGGCGCTCCTCCGGTGGGTGCCCCGGGGGGAGGGGCCGAGAACGTACACCTCGCCCGCAGGCCCCTCCCCCCGGGGCAGGCCCCGCCGGCCGCGTGCCTACAGGCGACAGACAGCAACGAAATCGAGTGCTTTGTCGAGGTCCGCTTTCCTGAGGGCGAAGTCGGAAGCCGCGATCGCCGGCGTGAAGCGGTCGTAGAAGCGCTTGGTCAGGCCCAGCCGTTTGTGGACGCCGTCCCAGCCGAGCTTGATCGCCAGCTCGTGGACGCGCAGCTTGCGGGCGTGGAAGAGGCCGAACAGCTCGACCCGCGGGAAGTGGTCCTCGCAGAGCCGGCGGAACTCCTCGGCACGGTACTCGTGCACGTGCCAGGGGTTGTCGGACTTCTCCGCCCCGGGGGGCGCCAGCGTCAGCAGGTTGGGGGTGGAGACGAAGGCCGTGCCGCCGGGCGCCAGCATCGACTTGAAGTGCTCGAGGATCGCGCCGGCGTCCTCGACGTGCTCGATCGTCTGCAGGAAGACGACGGCGTCGCAGGGCTCGGCGAAGCTCTCGACCAGGTCGCGCTCGAAGCGCAGGTTGGGCCGGGCGTAGCGCAGGCGAGCGTGCTCGTGGGCCTCCGGGTTGGCGTCGACCCCGACCACCGCGGCGGCGGCTCCCGCCAGCACGTTAGAGCCGTAGCCCTCGCCGCAGGCCATATCGACCACCCGCAGGCCACCGGCCCGCGCCGCGATCCACTCGTAGACGACGAGGTGGCGCCGGTACCAGTAGTTCTCCTCCGGCACGTCGGGCAGCGTCCGCTCGCCGGTCAACGGCAGCGGCGGCACCCCGTCGGGCTGGTTCAGCTGCAGGTACTCGCGCTCCATGCCCGGCACCGTATTGGAGCGCTCCCCATCAGCGCGGTCGACGTTACCCCCCGCATAGGGGCTGAAAAGTCGACCACGCCCCTCGGGGCCTGGCATCGCGCCATTCCGCGTAGAGTTCCGCGCCGATGCCGGCCTCCCCCACCGCCACCCCGGAGCACATCAAGGACGTCAACACCCGCTACCACGACGCGGCGGCCGACGAATACGACGCCAAGTGGGGCATCGACTTCGGCGCCACCGGCCAGGAGCAGGTGCGGCTGAAGCTGGTCAAGGCACTGGGCGGGTCGCGAGGGCGTTCCTTCGGCGACGCCCTCGAGATCGGCTCCGGCACCGGGTACTTCTCGCTCAACCTGGTCCAGCTCGGGGTGATCGAGCGGCTGACCGCGACCGACATCTCGCCCGGGATGCTGAGTCGGCTCAGCGCCACCGCCGACGCCCTTGGCCTCTCCGGGGTGACCACCGTCGCCACCGAGGCGGAGACGCTGCCCTTCGCGGATGCGAGCTTCGACCTCGTCCTCGGCCACGCCGTCCTCCACCACATTCCCGACCTCGATCGCGCCTTCGCCGAATTCCGCCGCGTGCTGCGCCCCGGGGGGATGATCGCCTTCGCCGGCGAGCCCTCGCGCTACGGCGACCGCCTGGCGGCGCTGCCGAAGCGGGTGGGAATGCTGGCGGCGCCCGCCTGGCGGCGCCTGACCGGCGCCCGGCGCCGCGCCGTCGCCGAGGCCGACCTCTCCAACGGCCACTCGCTGGAGGGCGAGGTCGACGTCCACGCCTTCGCCCCCGCCGACCTGCGCAGGCTGCTGCGCGACGGCGGCTTCGAGGATCGCCACGTCGGCGGCGAGGAGCTGCTCTCCAACGCCTGGGGCTGGGGCCTGCGCACGGTCGAGTCGAGTGCCGAGCCGGACTCGGTCCCCTGGGGCTGGCGCAACTTCGCCTTCCGCAGCTACATCGCCCTGCAGAAGGTCGACACCCGCCTGCTCGAGCCCAACCTGCCGGCCGAGCTCTTCTACAACCTGCTCGTCTCCGCCCGCAAGCCGGCGTAGCTCGGTTACCTCGAACGTGGGGGGAGGGTGTGGGTGTCCCTCTTCCTCGCTGGGCTATTCGCCTGGAGAGCTGACGGCCGTCCGATATTGCACCCCGGGCGAATAGCTAACGCCGCTCGTACGAGGGACACCCACACCCTCCTTCACGATTCGGGGTCACCTCTCAACTAAGAAGGACTGGGGATCGGGCAGGCAACCGTTCCTGCTGACGAACCTTTGTCGCGGTCTGAGTGGAGGGGTCGGGGTGCCTCTCGTACGAGCGGCGTTAGCTATTCGCATCTGAACTCGACCTCGGACGGCCGCCCAGTCTCCAGGCGAATAGCCCAGCGAGGGAGAGAGGCACCCCGACCCCTCCCCCACAAGCCCCCGAAGTACGTCGTCCCCAGCTAGCCCCGCCCGACCCGAGACCGGAACAGCTTCACCTTGGAGTCGATCCCCTTGAGCCGCCGCTCGCCGATGTAGGTGTAGGAGTAGCCGTCCTCGGCCGCCTCCTTGACCGCGGAGTCGACGACGACGCTGCCGGGGCGGGCGACGCCGGTGATGCGGCTGGCGAGGTTGACCGGGCGGCCGTAGTAGTCGCCGGACTGGGGCAGCACCGGGCCGCAGGCGAGACCGGCGCGCAGCAGCGGGAACTCGTCGCCTTCCTCTTCGGCGGCGGCGATCAGCGCCAGGCTTGCCGCCAGCATCGACTCGGGCTCGGTGGAGACGAACATCGCCGCGTCGCCGATCGTCTTCACCAGCCGCACCGGCGGCTCGGCGACGGCGGTGGCCATCTCCTCCAGGCGGCCGGCGACCAGGCCCAGCTCCTCGGCCGGGATCTCCTCGCCGAGGCGGGTGAACTCGACCAGATCGGCGAAGCAGACGGTGAGGTTGACGGTGCCGCCGATCCCGCCCGAGGCGAGATCGGCGGTGGCGATCACGTCGCGGCGGATCTGCTCGAGCATGTTCGCCTGCAGGGCGTGGACCACGGTCGGGCCGACCAGCGGCATCATCAGCTCGGCCGCGGCGGCGAAGCGCAGGGCAAGATCGCGCTCGGTGTCGCCGGGCTGGGCCAGGGTCCTGATCACCAGCTCGCGGTTGGCCTCGGCGATCCGGGACGTGCCCATGCCGATCGTGCGCGCCACCTGCAGCATCCCCTCCTCCGGCAGGCCGGCATCGCGAAACGCCTTCATCCGCCGCGCCGCCTCGAGGTCGGCCTCGGTCCCACGCGGCTCGTCCGGATCGGCGTAGGGGACGCCGAGAGCGGCGCTGAAGCGCCGCAGCTGCTCGAGGTCGATGCCGGCGATCTCGGCGATCTCGCGGGCGCTGTAGCGGCGGCCGTCCCCGGCCAGGGCGCGCTCGACCGGCAGCAGCGCCAGCCGCCCGGCGTTGACCGCATCCCGCAGCTCCTCCAGCGGCACGCCTTCGGCCGCCATCTCCTCCAGCAGCATCAACCGTGCCTGGCGCGCCCCGCCGTCGAGGTCGTCCAGCAGCCCCTCGGCCTCGAAATCGATCTCGGGGGCGCTCGCCATCGCAGGCATTCTTCCTGCTCCCGCCATCGCGTGGTTCCTTGTCCACGTATTTCGTGCGAAAGGAACCGCGCGACAGTCAGGCGTAGGCGACGGCGCCGCCGCGGCGCGGATCGCCGCCGCCGCTGACAGCGCCGCTGGCGGGGTCGCGCGCCACCGCCTGCACGCCGCCGAAGAAGAGGTTGATCTCAGGGCGGCGGGCGACCGCGATCCCCCGTCGCTCCAGCCGCGCCAGCGCCGCCTCGTCGATCCCCGGCTCGGCCTGCAGGACGCCGGCCTCGAAGTGCAGGCGGGGCGCGTCCACCGCCGCCGCGACCGGCATCCCCTGCTCGATCGTGCGCACCACCGTCTGCAGGATCGCCGAGCGGATCCGGTTGGAGCCGGCACTGCCGACCCCGAGCACGACCTCGCCCTCGCGCAGGACCACGGTCGGCGCCATCATCGACGGCACCCGCCGGCCCGGAAGGATGCGGTGGAAGCCAAGCGGGTTGAGGTCCTCCTCGCCGAGCATGTTGTTGAGGATCACCCCGGTCCCCGGCACCAGCACACCGGAGCCCGAGCCGTTGGAGCAGGTGACGTTGGCGCACATGCCGTTGCCGTCGAGCACCGAGATGTGGGTCGTCGAGCCGAGCAGGTCGGCGGCGGCCAGGTCCAGCCCGACCGGATCGAGGAAGCCCGCCTCCATCCCCTCCTCATAGAGGGACTCGGCGAACGCGGCGCCGCGGCAGCGGTTGGCGGCGTCCATCGCGGCGACCAGCCGCTCCGGGCCGCTGCTCTCGCCGAGCCGCTCCAGCAGACCGAGGCAGAAGGCGATCAGGATCCCGCCCGAGGAGGGCGGCGGGTTGGTCAGCACCTCGGCGCCGCGGAAGGGAGCGCGGATCGGCTTGCGCTCGATCGCCTCGTAGGCGGCGAAGTCGCCGCGGCCGAGGGTGCCGCCGTTGGCGACGACGAAGTCGCTGAGGGCAGTCGCCACCTCGCCGCGGCAGAACGGCTCCGCCCCTTCGGCGCCGAACCGTTCCAGCGCCTCTGCCAGCTCGGCGAAGCGGAACTCGTCCCCCTCCCGCAGCGACCTCCCCGCCGGCGCATACAGCTCCCGGGTGCCGGGCAGCCGCTCGTGGATCGGGGCGAGGATGTCGAGGATGTAGGCCTGCTCGGCGTTGACCGGCGCCCCCTCCCGGGCCAGCCGGATCGCTGGGCCGACGAGGTCCGCGAGCGGCGCGGAGCCGAAGCGCTCCAGCGCCCGCACCAACCCCACGGCGGTTCCCGGAACGCCGCAGGAGGCCGGGCCGACGTAGAACGTCTGCACCGTCTCGGCGTCGAAGTGGACCGGCACCGCCGCCAGCTCGGCCCGCCGCTCGATTCCATCCAGACCGGGCGCGGCGACGAAGAAGTCGATCAGCGCCGTCTCTTCGCCATGGTGGACCATCATGTAGCCGCCGGCGCCGAAACCGGTCAGCGGACTCTCGACGGCGAATGAGGCGAGCACCGCGCAGACCGCGGCGTCGACCGCATTGCCGCCCTCGCGCAGGACGCCGGTCCCGGCCTCGGCGGTGAGCGGATGGCCGGCTGCGACGACCCCTTTCATGGGGTGTCCCTACTCAGCCGGGGAGAAACTCTGGGACGTCGATGCCGAGCTCGCCCCGCTGCGGAGCGCGACCGCGGTCGCTGTCCTTGGTGCGGCGGATCGTCGGCTCGGCGGCGCGACGAGGCGTGGCGGGCCGGCCGTCGAAGCGGGTGGCGACGACGGTGACCCAGATCTGGTCGGAGAGCTCGTCGTCGACGTTGGCGCCGAAGATGATGTTGGCGTCGGGGTGGGCGGCCTCGCCGACCACCTTGGCCGCCTCGCTGACCTCGACCAGCGAGAGGTCGGAGCCGCCGGTGATCGAGAGCAGGATCGAGCGGGCCCCCTCCATCGAGGTCTCCAGCAGCGGCGAGGAGATCGCTTTCTCGGCGGCGAGGATGGCGCGCTCGTTGCCATGCGCCATGCCGATCCCGAGCAGCGCTCGGCCGGCGTCGGACATGATCGTCCGCACGTCGGCGAAGTCGAGGTTGATCACCGCCGGCAGGGTCACCAGGTCGGAGATCCCCTGCACGCCCTGGCGCAGGACGTCGTCGGCGACCTGGAAGGCCTCGACCATCGA
>Ga0190274_10002872_pt1 | contig 10226 bp, 14 predicted proteins | sample Popmic531T_FD_133002 | JGI IMG/M metagenome (GOLD analysis project Ga0190274, IMG submission 133002) | Populus adjacent soil microbial communities from riparian zone of Yellowstone River, Montana, USA - 531 T | ecosystem: Environmental > Terrestrial > Soil > Riparian zone | place: USA: Montana...
GCTTGCTTTCCACTGCTGCGTGTTGCGAAACGCGAGGAATGCTCAGCCGCTCGCCAAGATACAAGCCGACCAGGAACGGCGCCGCAAGCAATGTGTAAATAGATGCCAACTGTGCAAAGACGAAAAAGCCATTCCACGGATAAAGCCACAGCACGCTGCCGACCGACCACGCAGATTGCACAAGAATCACGATGCCTACTAGCGCGAGTGACACGAGGACGGGTCGCCTGAATCGACCGGCCAAGCGTCCTGCCACCAAGCCGCACAACACGGAGGCACCAAACCAATGAAACCCAAACTCGACCATCATGTCGAATCGCATGAATGCGACCGGGCCAGTCGGCCGCCATTGGAGAGGTCGTGGAAGGACACTGAACAGGCGCAGCACCGCAGGAACAAAGAGGGCGAGCACAACTGTCGCCCGCAACCCGTCCACCGGATGTCTCTGTAGGTCCGACCGCGCTCCCATTGCAAGCGCGATTGCGACCTGCCGCCATAGCCACAAGGCTGATCGCCCGCGCCCGTATTCCTCCATTAGATCGCCGGCGAGTGGGCCATCGGTGCCGCGCACCCAGACCAGCACTCGAATCGCAAATGGGGTCAAGCAGGTTCTCCTTTGAGTTCGGGAAAGCCACAGGACAGCCGGGCAAAAGCTCTCTGTGTGGCGCGCGCTTCTTTGAGACCCTTTGCCGTGACGCGGAAGTAGCGTTTAGCTCGGCCACCGCGCTCTGCGGTGGGTTCTCCGAGGCGAGAGGTCATCAGCCCCTTCTTCTCCAGCCGTTCTAACGTCAGATAGACACTGCCAATCGGCACATCCTTGCCAGTGGCATCCGTGATGGCGTGCGCGATTGGAACACCATAGGCGTCATCGCCAATCTGGAGCACAGCCAGCAGAGTCATGAGTTCCACGGGACCGAGGATGTCCTGCCTGGGCATTTCTTAAACTATATGGAAGAAATATGTCAGTGACAACATCCTGGACGTTCACCATGTCATCTTCTGGTGCATACGGAATCGCTCCGGCGAGGGGCGATAAGAACGCGGAAGTCGGCCCGCATTGGTGTCAAAACTGAGGTCAGATTCCTGGTGCCCTTTCGCAGCCGGTGCACGTGACACGTATGCATCAGATCGGAAGGCCAAGGGCACGACCAACGGTGAAGGCTGAGATCCACCCGAGCGCGACTCCGACAAGGCAGAAACTGATCGCTCCTACGCGCAGTTGATCTCTCCACGAGAGCAACATCCACGCGATCAGAAGTATGGTCACGGCCGCCTCGGCGGTCCAGATGAGCGGCCCCGGAAGTCCGGTCACGACGCTGACCACCCGTTCGTCATTGGGCCGGCCAAGCATCGTAGGCACAGCTACTAGAAAGATCCGAGACGCCGCACCAAGTCCAGCCGCGATTGCGACCGGTTGATGTGCACGGGATGCGATGGTCGCGCACACCAGCACAATCAGGAGAGGCACCAATGGGCCGGCTGCCGCTGCGATACCTCTGCTGGCATCGCCATATGCCGGCACGCTACCCCAGTCGTCTGGCGCGAAAAGAACCCCCGCAATAGCGAAGTGTGCTGCCTCATGTAGGAGCAGCCCTGCCCAGAACGCCAGGAACGTGACGAGCAGCCACCATGTCGCACTCCGCTGTGATGGCCGATTCGATGTGGAATGGCGCTGCACTATTTCAGAGAACGTCGGTGGGACGCTGTGGGTTCCACTACTCCGACGCTGAGTCCCGTGTCATGATCCACCGCCGAGGGCAATGTGACCTATCGCGAAGCGGGTATTCACGACGTGGAAGCCCTCGTCCGATGCCGGGTGGCGATGCAGGCTGAGTTGGACGGTAACACGCGGGATCTTGCGCCGCTCGCCGTGGCGCTCCGCGCCTATTTCAGCGAGACGCTCGCGTCAGGCGAGTTCTTCGCCTACGTTGCAGAAAGCGAAGGTGAAATCGTCGCCACGAGTGGGATGGTGGTCGATCGCCACCCACCGAGCGGCGGCAATATCGGCGGGCGTATTGCCTACATCATGAACATGTTCACGGTTCCCGCCTTTCGGCGGCAGGGCATTGCCTCGGAGGTGCTTAGCCGACTCCTTGCGCGGGCACGGGCGCTCGAACTAAAGCGCGCGGTGCTGCATGGATTTCCACAAGGGCGCGGCATCTACGAGAAAGCTGGCTTCGTGGCGTGCGACTCAGAGATGAGACTTGAGATGTGACGACGTAGTTGCATGGTTCGTGTTAGCATCGCTCCTGAGCGAGGAAGCAGGAATACCCTGCATCTACTTTTCGCTCCCTTCGGGTGTATCCCGCCCGTCGGCCAGCGTCACCAGACCAAGGAGGCCACGTGGCTGAGCAAGAAGTTTCTCCGTCCGATCGTATCGCTTCGGCGTTCGCCGATTTGATTCCAGTAGCGAAAACACTACGAACCGCAGACGGGGCCGTCCTGATTCCCGTGAGCATCCTGGAAGCTGATCTGAATCGTCTGAATCTCGGGGTAGCGGCTTGGACATTTGTATCCCAGGCTGAAGAGCCCAATGGGGACTTTGAGGACTGGTCAGTCGGATACGCCCGTCACCAGGGACGATGGGGCCTTCTCGTCAAGTTCGAGGCCGGGAACCGCCGGGATATTGGGATGTCGAGCGACGACATCTGGTTCTTCAGCGACGCACCGCGTTTCATTCGCTCCAAGGCTATCGACGGACTGCCCAAGCTCATCGAGGCTTTGGTAAAGGTGTCACGGAAGACTGCCGAGCGGCTGAACAACAAGGTTCATGACGCCAAGGCGTTGCAGGTGGCGGTGCGTGCCATCGCGGCTGAGAAGAAGTAGGAGGATGGCATGGACATCCTGACAGCCGTGGTGTGCCTCGCCGTTGTCACCGGCGCCGTCTACGTGATCCAACTCGCCATCCGAGAAGGCGGCGACTTTGAGGCCGGCGGTCGATCTGGCCTCCACGAGTTTTTCGTCAGGTCGAAGCCACGAAGGAAGTAGCTCATGCCGGCGGCGCAAGCAGCCGCACTGATTCACTCAAGGACTTTCACGATGCCGCCTTCCATCCGATCCATCGATATGAGTCTCGTCGATGGTCTGTTTGGCATGGGTGGCGGCTACGTGCTCGATTTCAGCGACAGGACATTTTCAGTGTTCTTTTCTGAGATCGGCATCGATATTGGCGCCCCACGTTTCTCGATCGAAGGCACGAGTAAGGCCAAGCGATTGCGATGCCTTCTTCGATCGAGCGAGCCGAACGTCTCAGTGAAGGTGTTGTTGTCGCTTTGGGAATATCGGGAAACTCAGCGTCGGCGGCAGCGTCAGGAGGAGTCCTTCCCCAATGCGGAAACTGAATTCTGGGGGTTGATTGAGCGACTTGGAGGCAAGCGTCCCGCCTCGGCAAAGTTTGGGTCAACCGCATCATCACCGACCAAGCTCGACCTGCAACTGTCCCACGTTCTTCGAAATAGGCTCGTCACGATCAGTCGCCTGGACCCCCAGCCCAGGGGCTACGCCTATGAGAAGTTTTGGCGAGAGCTGTTCGACGCGAACGGACTTCAGGCCCGTTCACCATTCCGACTCGTCGGAGAACAGGTCGATGGAAGCTTCGTCCTCGATAACGAAACGTATCTATTGGAGGCCAAGTGGCGGGGACCGCAGACCATCGCAGCAGACCTTCATGCTTTTCAAGGCAAACTTGAGCAGAAGGCGCACTGGACGAGAGGACTCTTCGTGAGCGACAGCGGTTTCAGCGAGGAAGGATTGATCGCATTCGGCAGTGGCAAGCGCGTCGTCTGTATGGACGGACTGGATCTGCACGACATGCTAGATCGGGGTATCACCTTCCACGAGGTGATGACGAGGAAAGTCCGGCGGGCCGCCGAGAGCGGTTTGGCGTTCGCACGAGTGCGCGACCTGTTCGCGTAAGTAATGCTCAAAGCCATTTCGCCACTCCACCGATCTCGATACTGATCGGTCGCGGGGCAAGGTGCCAGGTGATCGCCAGTCACGCTGCGCTCTCTCGAACACTTGCCTACAAGCGCACCGTGCCGTAAACTTGCTGGGAATCGTGTCACTCGCCTTGACTGGCGAGCAGCGATTCGCATGAAGAAGCCCTGACGGGCCTCCTGTCCTTGATTGGGACATAGGTTGATTCCGGCGGTTCCCAAAGACCGCCAGCGGGTGTCAGCACCCGTAAGTCCGGAGGAAGAGAGTATGGACACGCCCAAGCTCCGCATTCCGCAATGGCAAGAAGCGCTCGATCGCGCCGCACCCCATCTTGAAAAGTTTCAGAATGATCTCGACGCCATCTCCGACGACATCCGCGCGCTTGAGAAATACCTCACCGACTCGGGCTTCCGGATCGAAACAGGCACGGAAGGCCTAGCCTGGATGGAATACGGCAAGAGCTGGCGGTTGTCCCACTTGGAGGACTCGTCGGACGGTTGGGCCTCCAGGCCTCTCATCGAGACGCCTGCCGCGACCAGGTGGAGGGTGGCCAACCACATGGCGGACCTCCTCGAAGAAATCGCCCGAGTCGCCGCAGCCAAACCTGACGCCATCATGGAATCGTCGTCTGAGACCTCGGGCGACGACATACCGTTCTGACCTCACATTCTCAGAGGCAGAACAATGGACCATTTCTCGACCGGCATCTACTTGCTGGCGGCCCTCGGCGTTGCCGGGTCGCTTCGCGTGTTGCCTCTGATCCTCGAAGACCTGGTCGGCGTCTGCAAGCGCAGCCTCGACGCCGTGGGCGATCTGGTCAGGTTCTACCGCACGTGGCGGAACGAACTGTGGCCACCGTCAGAACCGATTCCGCCTCCGAGTCGCAACGTTGTCTCGACCAATATCGTGGCGCCGCTGCCACGGCGGCCGGCGCGCGTCCCGCAGCCCACACTCGGGCAACTGTTCTAACTGTCTGTTGCCGTCGTAACCAACCGGATCGTTGTCCGTGATGCCGATGCGCAGGCTGCTGGCTACGCCAATGTGCGGATTCTGATCAGCCCTGGCGGAGCCGTGCAAGCGGCGTATGGCGAGCGCCCATTAGGGGCGGTCGTAAAGCAATTCGCGAAAGCGAGCGCCTAAGTCATCCAATGCGGCGGGTCAAACAGGGTCGAACGCCGCAGGGGAATGTGCGCTAGACCCAATTGATCAAGAAGCTTTGCCAATGTAGGAGTCAGCCAAGTCTCCGACATCGGCGAAACAACAATCTCGGCAATCAGCGCACCGAGGTTGACATCAACGAATACGCCTTTTGTCTGGGCGGCCGACGTATTGGGCGGGCCATTAACGCGCCACAAGATGGCCCTAAATTCGTTCTCGACTTCGAAGTTCGGTCGTTTACAAAGGCTCAGGACGTTTGTGTCGTAATTGCCGCTCCCCAGCAGCTCGCCGTGATAGCAGACCCGCCCATATCGCAGATCCTCCGATGAGCTATTAGAACGTCCACGAGGCGGCCTACGGTGGATACAAGCGCGACGCTGCCTTCATAAGCCTTCCACATCGTCGCAGTGTTGTGCTTGGACACATGCCAGGAACTAACGAAGACCTGACGACGGACGGAGTCATCGAGCATCTGTTTTAGCTTCGTCACATACGGTCGGTCCCTCACGTCGTCTGGTGTAAGCAGTTCGCGGGGGTCGTCCATCAAGTCGGCGCGGCAAAAAGGCAAAGACTTGTGGGTGACCATGTGCAGGAACCTCGGCACATTGATGAATCGCGAGATCCGAAGGTCCGATTCGCCTGCCGGCGGAGGGTTGACAATTGGCAAACAGGGCATGCGAAATCCTACGACGCCAACATCTCCTTCAACCGCTTCTTCATTACGCCTTCGGCGGGACTCTTCGCCCCACCATCGAGCCAGCGCTGAAGCTGCGCGTAGAGCACGAAGTGCTCTACGGGTGGCTCCATCACCTGCACCGTGATGCGCGTGCCGGGGCCGATGACATCGATCCACTCTGAGCGCTTCAGGGCCTTGAGGCCGAGGCAGGCCGCTTCATACATCGTGTCCGCCTGGACCTCCACGCTGTGAACGACACCTTCGGTGTCTTTGAAAAGCACCCTGCAGTTCTTGCCCGCCATGAGGGCGCAAAGCGTATCAGATTCGCCTTTTGTTCGCCAACGTGCGGAGCGACCTGCGCATTCCCTCCGCGCCTGACCCAATAGGAGTTCTGAGAGGATGAGTGTGCTCCGGCGTCCTTAATTGTGAGGGCATGGCAGACCGATCAGCGGTTCTCGCGACACACAGTGGCGCCCTGTTCAGATACCTGTGCCGAGCTGTCGGTGAAGCAGAGGCGGCTAGGGACCTGACGCAGGAAGTGTTTCTCAGGGCCACGAGGACGCCGATGCCTGCGAATGGCAACGGCCACGTCACTGCATGGCTCTTCCGAATCGCAAGAAACCTCGCGCTGGACTACCACCGGGGTCAGCGCCGACACCCGCCCGTTGAGGTGCTTCGTGATCAGGTCGCGCGATCCGCGTCGCAGGACGTGGAGCTGGCAGTCAACCAGGCGCTGGCCTCTCTGACAGATTTGGACCGAGACGTGTTCCTGATGCGCGAAGTCGCTGGACTGGGCTACGAGCAGATCGCAGCGGCTTGCGAACTGACGCCAGACGCTGTTCGGTCACGGATCTGTCGCGCTCGCCTTGCGTTGCGAGAACAGCTTGCGGCACCCATCGCGACCTCACGCGGACCCGCCGCTCAACGATCACTCAACACGAAGACAAGGACCGACCAATGAGCAACGCCGAAGTATTGTCCGCCTTCCTTGATGGTGAACCGTTTGACCGTGGCGAGTTGGCTGGCGCCTTAGAGGACCCAGAAGGTCGCCGCTTGCTCTTTGATCTGCTGGCACTCCGCGAGATCGTTCAGCCTGAAGAGTCGATTCCGCATTTGCCCATTCCCAAAGTTCCAATTCGGTTCGCCGTGCGCGCAGTGTTTGCGGCAGCCGTCGTGACGCTGGCGCTGACAGGCGGATATGCGATCGGAGTGAAGCGCAGCTCGGCCAGTGAAGTCCAGGCACCGGCCCCGACGCGCATCGTCGAAGGAACGACGACGATAGCCGAACCTGTGGAAGGAGGCATGCGATGACGCTTGCACGCGCGCTGTTGCTTGGCACTCTGCTGTTCCCGCTCTCGGTGGTCACCGTGAAAGCGCAGGATGCTGACTATCTTTACCTCCACGTCTCTGGTCACAGCGTGGCGACCAATGGTGCGGAGACGCCAGTTTCGACCGGCGCCTTCGCGTCCACACGCGAGATGGGCAAACCGATGACTACCGTGTTTTCAATGGTTGGCTGTGGCGTTCTCTCTGTTCGGAGAGCTCCGGCCTCTTTTGACGATGCGGCAGTTGCCGGCTGGCGAGTGGAGCTGACGCCCCTCCGAAAAGTGGGCGACGCCGTCACGTTCCGGCTGCGCTGGACTCGGGCATTAGATCCAGGAGGCGCACCCTCCCCGCCAAGTGAGGATTCTGAGATCACCCTTCGGGCAGGAGAATCGCGTCCGCTTGACTCAGTGCCGGTTGCGACACCGACGGCGCTGTCTGCAGATCGACGGACTTGCTCGACAAAGTCGCTGAGTCTGCGGGTGACGGCGCAGTATCCGGAGAGCGATCGTCGCTTGGTCGGAGTGGATGTGTGGCTTGTCGAACGCTTGGCGAACGGTGCGGAACGCAGTCAACTGCAGTCGATCAGGGGCACGCCTCACCAGCCGATATTGTTCTTCTTCGACCGCATCGCCGATCGCAATTTGGATGTGTTCGGCAACATCCGGGGCGAGTCGGTCCAGGGGGGGGTCGAACTTGCTCTGGAAGCGATGGGCGCGCATTTCGACACCGGTCAGGAAACCGGCTATCAGGCTATCCGTTGGACGAGAGCGACATTGCGTTTGAAGCCCGACGAGACAGTCGAGGTGCCTCTTCCGCGCGATGTGCCGAGCGTCTATGGCAACGGCAACTTTGCGCTGAGGATTCGGGCACGACAACTGCGGTGAGGACTGAGGGGTGAGTCTGTTGGCCCACTCCCGCCGCACATCCGCCGCCGCCCTATCCTCGCGCAAGGCGGCGAGACTGCTTCTGAAAGTCGGGCCTTCCCGAACAAACCGAGCTACAGCACTTGGTAGAGGCCGTAGCCCAACGCGACCACGACGCCTAAGCCGATGGAGCCTTCGCGCAGCATGTCTTTGGACTGAAATCCACGGTAGCGTCCGAGCGTGATGACCTTCAGCACTGCCCAGCCAATGGCTTGCAGGCCAGACTCAAGAATCGTCTCAGCTATGGCTTGGGGAGTGGGCTATGACTGCCCTTGCGAAGCAAGGATCGGCTCGACGAAGGTTACCTTTGTGCGGGCTGGCACGCTGGGAGTCTATGCCGTCTTTGGAGTGCAACAAGTCATCTGTGACATTGCTCGATGTCACCTTGAGCGGTGACAACTGATCGCCGCATGAAAATTCTTCGCAACGCTCACCAGTTTGGTGTTGATCGCGACACGCGAGCTTGATACACCTTCCCGCACGCTGACGCACGCGAGTTTCAAGCAGCCCAATTTCTCGGCACCTTAGCGACGGGAGATCTCATGAAACGTCTCGTTACTGCAGCACTTCTCGTCGGCGGGTTCCTGATTGTTCCCTCGCAGGCACAGGCGTCGATGATTGGCTTCACGGCGAACTGCTCCATTACTCCGACACCACTTTGGGTGTGCAGCCCCACAACGGCTCCCGTAGGAGCTGGCGTCGAGTTTGACCTCATAGTGCAAGGCACCGATGACTTTTTCGATGTGGACTTGGGGGCATCTACGATTCTCCTGACGCAAGATTCAACCGGCGGGTTGAGCATGGGAGCAGGCGAACTCTTGGTGCTGTCCAATCTGTTCGGTCCGGGGGAACAGATCATTGGTGCCGGCCTCGTTGTGACAGGCCCGAGCGGCTTCACGCTCGGCGATATCTCGTTTACGGCTCACTCGGTCTCTATCGACTTGAACAACACCACCTGGTCTTCTGGGAACTCCGCCTTGATCACCTTGGAAACGGCGCTAGTGTCGTCGGAGGTGCCGGAACCCGCCACGCTCTCCCTTCTCGGCCTCGGCCTCGCTGGCGCGGCGGTCGTGCGGTATCGGCGTCGGCGGTAATTCAGTCAGAGAGCACGTTCAGAGGGCCTGATCGGCGCCGACCTTTCGGCAGCCGGTCGGGCTCTCGAGGTTTAGAGAAAACAGTAGAGATCCGCCAGGACACCAGGACAGCCAGGACAGAACGCAGGTGCGGTGCCGTTGGCGCATCCTGGACCGGCTTGGACGGGCTGGAACCGTGACATCTACCTCAAATCTAATGACGTAGGTTGCGTAGAGGTGGAGAGAAAAGAATAGCAAATGCCCTTCCCAACCCGTCCAACCGGGACAGACTCAACCTTCGAACCGTCTTCGCGAAAGGTATCTAGTAAGTGAACAGTTGAGCGGGTTTTGGGGTTTCTTGTCGCCTTACGTCGTGGCGAGGCGCGACGAGACAGCGGCGTTTCACGCCGCTTGTCCAGGTTGGACAGGTTGTCCAGGTGGTTTCTTACTCAAATCTATACACAGAGGCTGTGTATAAGGTGTAGAGAAAAGAGTAGAGAATCGCCTTCCCAACCCGGTCAGCTTGGACAGGCCTTACCGGCCAGAGGCATAACCTCTCAGGCGATAGCACTGTCCTTATTGCGGTCGGGTGTAGACTGTGGTCCCCTCGGAACAAGGGGCGGCTCCAACTCCCCGGAACACGTTCAACCATAAGCGTGAGCAAGTTTGCGCTTATTTCTCGCGTCTCCTGTAACGGCAGAAGTGACTGTGGCGCGCGCCGTCGGCGCCACGCGTTCGGCACCGGAGTTGGACCATGTTGCGACATCTTGGCCTCATCGCGGTTTGTGCGTGCGTCGGAGTCAGTATTGGATGCGACAGCAGCCCCACGCCTTCGCCCTCGCCGTCAGCGGATCTGAATACCACGGTCACCGTCGAATTCGGCGGCCGTGTGGTCAACGCCGATACGGGAGGCCCCGTCGAGGGCGTGCAGGTATCGGTCACTGCGTTGGCTTCTGGAGGACGCCTCAGAGAGGCACAGTCGACAGCAGAGGAGATTCGAACGACCGGTGGAGACGGCACATTTGCCCTCCGACTCAATGATGTCCCGAGTGATTGGAAGAGCCTCGGCCTTGAATTCACCGGCCCGGCTGGATACGACACCAGGGGCGGGCGCCTCGAGCCGACGGCGGCTCC
>Ga0190274_10002873_pt1 | contig 10225 bp, 4 predicted proteins | sample Popmic531T_FD_133002 | JGI IMG/M metagenome (GOLD analysis project Ga0190274, IMG submission 133002) | Populus adjacent soil microbial communities from riparian zone of Yellowstone River, Montana, USA - 531 T | ecosystem: Environmental > Terrestrial > Soil > Riparian zone | place: USA: Montana...
CAGCTGCTGGGCGCGGAGGCGGTGCTCGAACCCGCCGCGCTGGCCGGCCGCGTCAGCAGCTACTGGGATACGACACCGCTGTGCGCGCGGGCGTTGGTGCGACCGCGCAGCACGGATGAAGTCAGCCGTCTGATGCAGCTCTGTCATGCACGTCGTCAGCCGGTGGTGGTGCACGGCGGCCTCACCGGCGTCTGCGAAGGCGATCGCGCCGGCGCCGGCGATGTGGTGCTGTCGTTCGAGCGCATGACGGCCATCGAGGAGATCGACATCGCCGGGCGCACGGCCACCGTGCAGGCGGGCTGCCCGCTGCAGAAACTGCAGGAGGCCGTGGCGGCCAGCGGCCTGTACTTTCCGCTCGATCTGGGCGCGCGCGGTTCCTGCACGTTGGGCGGCAACGTGGCCACCAATGCCGGCGGCATCAATGTCATCCGCTACGGCATGGTGCGCGCGCTGGTGCTGGGCCTCGAGGCCGTGCTGCCCGATGGCACCATCATCTCGTCGATGAACCGCATGCTGAAGAACAATGCGGGCTACGACCTCAAGCAGCTGTTCATCGGCAGCGAGGGCACGCTGGGTATCGTCACGCGCGTGGTGGTGACGCTGAAGGAAGCATCGCGCAGCGTGAATACCGCACTGTGCGCGCTGGATGACGGCAGCCGGCTGATCCCGCTGCTGAAGGAGGCCGACCGGCAGCTGGGCGGTACCCTGAGTTCATTCGAGGTGATGTGGGCGGATTACTACGCCGGTGTCACCGCGCCAGGCGGGCATGCCTCACCGCTGGGCCGCGAACACGCGCTGTACGTGCTGATCGAGGCCGAGGGTCCCGAGCCGCAGGCGGACGCGCAGCGCTTCAGCGGCACGGTCGAATCGCTGTTGACGGCCGGATTGATCGTCGACGCCGTGATGCCCAAGTCCGGGGCCGAGCGGGCGCGGCTCTGGGCCATCCGCGAGGATTTTGAAATGCTGCGGCAGCATCAGCCGCTGTTTCTCTACGACGTCAGCCTGCCGATCCGTGACATGCTCGACTACGTGGAGGAAGTGCGGACAGCGCTGCGCAAGCGGTGGCCCGGCAGTCGCTGCTACACCATGGGCCACGTCGGCGACGGCAACCTGCATTTCTTCGTCTGGCCGGGCGAGGTGCACGGCGAGACCGCGACGCTGCACCATCAGTCGGACGAAATCATCTACCGACCGTTGCAGCGGCTCGGAGGCTCGGTGTCCGCCGAGCATGGCATCGGGCTGACCAAGAAGCCGTGGCTGCCGCTGTCCCGCTCACCCGCCGAACTGGCCTTGATGAAGACACTGAAGCGGGCGCTGGACCCACACGACATCCTCAATCCGGGCAAGGTAATCGATTGAAATCTGCGCCAAAATGGGGCGTGGAGACGCGGTGAAAGGATCGTATTGCAAACCGTCCCTGTCGGCTCGCTTCGGCATCCGTTAAACTAGCCGCCAGTCGCGTAATTGCACCTAGCTTCTTGAGTTCTCAAGAAGTTTTCCGAACACTGCAGCGCTACGACACAGACGAGGATGACGTTTTCCATGGGCCAATCTCTGGCGGAACAAATCGCCGGCACACCATTGTCGGGCGGCAACGCAGCTTTTGTTGAATCGCTGTACGAGCAATATCTCAACGATCCTTCGAGCATTGATCCGACCTGGCGCGGATTCTTTGACGCCCTGCCTCAACATCGGGCAGACCCGGATCGGCCGCATGGTCCGGTGATCGCCGAAGTGGCTGCCCGTATGCAGGCACCGATGGCGGAGGCGCCCGCCGGCGCAGGTGGCAACAATTCGGAGAAGCAGGCCGCCGTGTCGCGGCTGATGCAGATCTACACCAACCGCGGTCATCTGATCGCCCGGCTCGACCCGCTGGGCATGATGCAGCGGCCGCGGCCGCGCGTGCTGCAGCTCGAGTACGCCGGCCTCAGTGCGGCTGACCTCGACACCGTATTTTTCACCGGCAGCCGCAGTGAGTCGCTGCCCAAGCGCGCCCCGCTGCGCGAGATCATCCGGCATCTCGAGCATGTCTATTGCGGCAGCATCGGCGCCGAGTTCGCGCACGTGTCGGACACCGAGGAACGCCTGTGGCTGCAGGACGAATTCCAGATGGGTCGCGTCCGGCACCGTTTCAGCAGCGAAGAGCAGCGCAACATCCTGCGCCAGCTCACCGCCGCTGAAGGACTGGAACGTTACCTGCACACCCGCTTCGTCGGCCAGAAGCGCTTCTCGCTGGAAGGCGGCGATGCGCTGATTCCGATGCTGGATGACATCGTGCAGGACAGCGGTCGTGGCGGCGTTGATGAAATCGTCATCGGCATGGCGCATCGCGGCCGGCTCAATGTGCTGGTCAATGTGCTGGGCAAGGCGCCCGGTCAGCTGTTCTCGGAGTTCGAGGGCAAGTACGACCAGCACGTGGGCTCGGGCGACGTGAAGTACCACAAGGGTTTCTCCTCGGACCTGCGCACGCCCGGCGTCAACGTGCACGTGGCGCTGGCCTTCAATCCCTCGCACCTCGAGATCGTCAACCCGGTGGTCGAGGGTTCGGTGCGCGCGCGCCAGGAACGCCGCTCGGATGACATGGGCGCCAGGATCCTGCCGGTGCTGATCCATGGCGATGCGGCCTTCGCCGGTCAGGGCGTGATCATGGAAACGCTGCAGCTGTCGCAGACGCATGGCTATCGCACCGGCGGCACGCTGCACCTGATCATCAACAACCAGGTGGGCTTTACCACCAGCGATCCGCTGGAGGCGCGTTCGACGATGTACTGCAGCGATGTCGCCAAGATGATCGAGGCGCCGATCCTGCACGTGAATGCCGACGATCCCGAGGCGGTGGTGTTCGTGACGCGGCTCGCGCTGCGCTACCGCCAACGTTTCAACAAGGACATCGTCATCGATCTGGTCTGCTATCGACGCCTCGGCCACAACGAAGCCGACGAGCCGGCGGCAACGCAGCCGCTGATGTATCGCACCATCCGCCAGCATCCCAGCGCCCGCAAGCTGTACGCCGACCACCTGACTACGGCCGGTGTCATCGCCGCCGGTGAAGCCGAGCAGATGGTGGAGCAGTACCGCCAGGCGCTGGATGAAGGCCGACACCAGGTGCATCCGTCGCTGGGCATGATCGGCAACCAGTACACCGTGGACTGGTCGCGCTACCAGGCCATCGACAAGGACGAGCAGGTTCGCACCGGTATCGAGCTGGCGAAGCTGGCCGAGTACGGACGTCGCCTCACGACGCTGCCGCAGGGTTTCACGCTGCATCCGCGCGTGGCGCAGATCATCGCCAACCGCACCAGAATGCTGGCGGGCGAGCTGCCGCTGGACTGGGGTTGCGCCGAGAATCTGGCCTACGCCGCGCTGCTGGACGAGGGCTATGCGGTGCGCATCTCCGGTCAGGACTGCGGCCGCGGCACGTTTTTCCATCGTCATGCCGTGCTGCACGACCAGGGGAGCGGCGATCAGTACGTGCCTCTGCAGCACATCAAGGAAGGCCAGCCGCGTTTCAACATCATCAATTCGGTGCTGTCGGAAGAAGCCGTGGTGGGCTTCGAGTACGGATTTTCCAGCACCAGTCCTGACTGCCTGGTGGTTTGGGAAGGCCAGTTCGGCGACTTCGTCAACGGCGCCCAGGTGGTCATCGACCAGTTCATTTCTTCGGGCGAAGCCAAGTGGGGACGCCTCTGCGGCCTGACAATGTTCCTGCCGCATGGCTACGAAGGCCAGGGCCCTGAGCATTCCTCGGCCCGTCCCGAGCGTTTCCTGCAGCTGTGCGCCGAGAACAACATGCAGGTGTGCGTGCCCTCGACGCCCGCGCAGATGTTCCACATGCTGCGTCGACAGATGGTGCGCGCGCTGCGCAAGCCGCTGATCGTCATGACGCCCAAGAGCCTGCTGCGTCACGATCTGTCGGTGTCCTCGCTGGCTGATCTGTCCAGGGGCCGCTTCATGCGTGTCATCGACGAGATCGACGAGATCAAGGTCGCCGAGGTGGAGCGCGTGGTGTTCTGCAGCGGCAAGGTGTACTTCGACCTGCTGAAGGCGCGCCGTGCCGAAAACCTGCACAACGTGGCGCTGGTGCGCATCGAGCAGCTTTATCCCTTTCCCGCCGATGAATACCAGGCCGTGCTGGCGCGCTACCCCAATGCCGTCGACGTGGTGTGGTGCCAGGAAGAGCCGCAGAATCAGGGTGCCTGGTTCCAGATCCGGCACCGGCTGCAGGAGCTGGCGGGCGACAGGCGCCCGGTGTACTACGCCGGTCGCGCACCGGCCTCGGCTCCTGCCACCGGTCTCGGCAAGATCCATGAGGCCGAACAGAACCAGCTGGTGCAGACTGCATTGAATGCGGTCTCTGCCGAACAGACACAGCGCAACCTGCCGCGACTGACATTGAGGAAGAGTTCATGAGTGTGGAGATCCGCGTTCCGCAACTGCCCGAATCGGTGGCAGATGCCACGCTGGTGGCCTGGCGCAAGGAGCCCGGTCAGTCGATCAGCCGTGATGAAAACCTGGCGGATCTGGAAACCGACAAGGTGGTGCTGGAAGTGCCAGCCCCGGTCAACGGCGTGCTGAAGGAAGTGCGTGTGCAGGCCGGCGCCACAGTGAGGAGTGGTGACCTGCTGGCCATCGTCGAGGAGGGCGCAGCGCCGGCGAAGAGCGCGGCCGCACCTGCCACAGCGGCCACGCCAGCTGCCGCGTCCAGTGATACCAAGCTCAGCCCCGCCGCCAGGCGCGTGGTTGAAGAACAGAAATTGTCGCCGGCCACCGTGGCCGCCGCGGCGAAGGATGGTCGCGCGACCAAGTCGGACCTGGCCACGCCGGCGAAGCCCGCCGCTGCCAAGCCTGCGGCTGCGCCGACGCCGGTCGCACCGCGCACCGGTCGCAGCGAACAGCGCGTGCCGATGACGCGTCTCCGTCAGCGCATTGCCGAACGCCTGGTACAGGCCAAGACCGAACAGGCCATGCTGACCACCTTCAACGAAGTGGACATGACCGCCGTCAATGAACTGCGCGCGCGCTACAAGGACAGCTTCGAGAAGAAGCATGGCGTGAAGCTGGGGTTCATGGGCTTCTTCGTCAAGGCGGTGGTGGAGGGCTTGAAGCGCTTCCCGGTGGTCAATGCCTCGATCGAAGGCACCGACATCGTCTATCACGAGTACTTCGACATCGGCGTGGCGGTGTCCACCGATCGCGGCCTGATGGTGCCGGTGCTGCGCGATGCCGACCAGATGAGTTTTGCCGACGTCGAGAAGGCCATCGGCGCCTACGCGCAGAAGGCGCGCGAGGGCACCATCGCGCTGGAAGACCTGACCGGCGGCACCTTCAGCATCACCAATGGCGGCGTGTTCGGCTCGCTGCTGTCCACGCCCATCGTCAATGCGCCGCAGAGCGCCATTCTCGGCATGCACAAGACGCAGCCGCGACCCGTGGTGGTCGAGGGCGAGATCCGCATCCGTCCGATGATGTACGTGGCGGTCAGCTACGACCATCGCATCATCGATGGCCGCGATTCGGTGCAGTTCCTGGCCGCGGTCAAGGAAGCCCTGGAGTTCCCCGGCCGCGTCCTGCTCGGAGTCTGATTCATGGCAGAGAGCAGTTTCGACGTCATCGTCATCGGTGGCGGACCGGCGGGCTACCCGGCCGCGATCCGCGCCGCGCAGAACGGCCTGAAGGTGGCCTGCATCGACGGCTGGAAGAACCGCGATGGCAGCAGTGCCTTCGGTGGCACCTGCCTGAACGCCGGCTGCATTCCGTCGAAGGCTTTACTCGAGTCTTCCGAGCTGTACCACCGCGCGCACACCGAGTTTGCCGTGCACGGCATCAAGGCCAGCGGCATCAGCCTCGATCTCGCCGCGATGCAGAAGCGTCGCGCCGGCATCGTCAAGGGCATGACGGGCGGCATTGCCTCACTGCTGAAGGCTGCTGGCGTCACGGCGATTTTCGGCACCGGCAAACTGCTGCCGGGCCGCGTTGTTGAAGTTGCGGGGAGCGATGGCAAGAAACAGCAGCTGTCGGCCAAGCACGTGATCCTGGCCAGTGGCTCGACACCGGTGGAACTGAAGTCGCTGCCCTTCGATGGCAGGACCATCGTCGATTCCTGGGGCGCACTCGAACTCGACGCCGTGCCGAAACGCCTTTGCGTGATCGGCGCCGGTGTCATCGGCCTGGAGCTCGGCAGCGTGTGGAAGCGGCTCGGCGCCGAGGTCGTCGTGCTCGAAGCGCTGGATAAATTCCTCGCCATTGCCGATCAGCAACTGGCCACCGAGGCCGCGCGGCAGTTCAAGAAGCAGGGGCTGGACATCCGCCTCGGCGCCAAGGTCACGGCCGCGAAGGCCGGCAAGAGCGGCGTCGCCGTCAGCTACACCGACGCCAAGGGCGAGCAATCGCTGGAGGTCGACACGGTGGTGGTCGCCGTGGGCCGCCGTCCGTACACCGAAGGCCTGCTGGCCGAGGGCACCGGCGTGAAGGTGGATGCGCGCGGCTTCATCGAAGTGGACGAGCACTGCCACAGCGGCGCAGAGAACGTGTGGGCCGTCGGCGATGTGGTGCGTGGTCCGATGCTGGCGCACAAGGGCAAGGACGAGGGCGTGGCGGTCGCCGAGCGCATTGCCGGCCGTTACGGGCATGTGAACTACGCGCTGATTCCGTCGGTGATCTACACCGCACCGGAGATTGCCTGGGTGGGACAGACCGAAGAACAGCTCAAGTCGGCGGGTGTTTCTTACAAGACCGGCGTGTTTCCGTTTGCCGCCAGTGGCCGCGCCAAGGCCATGGAAGCATCAGGCGGTTTCGTGAAACTGCTGGCCGACAAGAACAGCGATGACATCCTCGGCGTGCACATCATCGGGCCCATGGCCGGTGAGCTGATTGCCGAAGCCGTGCTGGCGATGGAATTCCGCGGCAGCGCCGAAGACCTGCAGCGGACCATCCACGCGCATCCGACGCTGTCTGAAGCGCTGCACGAAGCGGCGCTGGCGGCCGACAAGCGGGCGATCGACAACATCAACCGCTGAAAGATCGGCCAGAGGATCGGCCAGTTCGGCGAGGATCCTGAGCAAACACCCCTATATTCAATGCGTTAAGGGGTGCTAGGATCGGCCAAATGGCACCTTCGGCGACCGTTCAACGCATCGAGCCGGCCCGGCTGGAGGAGCCGACCGAGGCCATCACCGATGTCGTGGCGGAACTCGCCGCTGCGACCGCCGCGCTGGAGCGCGCCCTGCATTCGCGCACCGCCGCCAATCTGGCCGCGCTGGTGCGCGTGATGAATGCCTACTACAGCAACCTGATCGAGGGGCACAACACCCGACCGAAAGACATCGAGCGCGCGCTGGCCGGCGAGCTCGATGTCGATCAAGGCCGTCGCAATCTGCAGCTCGAGGCAGCGGGCCATGTGAAGGTGCAGGCGCGCATTGATGCACTGGCTGCAGAAGATCAGCTCCAGGAGCCGGCATCAACGGAGTTCATCCAGTGGCTGCATCGCGAGTTCTATCGCGACGCGCCTCTCGAACTGCTTCGAGTCTCAGGCGCTGGCAGGGAGTTTCAGATGGCACCCGGTGCCTGGCGATCGGGAGCTGGGCACGACGTGGCGGTCGGCCGGCACGCGCCACCTGCCAGCGATTCCATACCAGACTTCATGGAGTACTTTGCCGAACGCTATTCGTTCGCGCGGATGGGAAAGGCAGGGCGCATCATCTCGATGGCAGCCGCCCATCATCGCTTCAACTACATTCATCCGTTTCCGGACGGAAACGGGCGGGTAAGCCGACTGATGAGTCATGCCATGGCACACAGGGCGGGCATCGGCGCGCATGGACTGTGGTCCATTTCGCGGGGACTGGCGCGTGGCATCGAGAGCCGCGGCGAATACAAACGAATGATGGATGATGCGGACTCGCCAAGGCGCGGCGATCTCGATGGTCGTGGCAACCTTTCGCAAGCCGCGCTCAATGACTTTGTGCTCTGGTTCCTGCGGGTGGCGCTGGATCAGGTGCAGTTCATGTCGGGGCTGTTCGATCTCAACACCCTGTCACGGCGCCTGCGCAACTATGTTGACCGCCATGACACACTCGCCCCCGAAGCGGCCGGCCTGCTTGAGGAAGCACTGATCCGTGGCGAGTTCGAGCGCGGGGAAATCATGCGCATCACCGGGCTTCCGGAACGAAGCGCACGACGGCTGCTGGGCGATGTTATTGGCACCGGCATGCTGGCTTCCGACACACCCAAGGGTGCGGTGTCGCTGAGGTTTCCTGTGGATGCGCTCGACGTGTTGTTCCCGAGGCTGTTTCCGGAAACATAGGGCACGAGAAGCAAGGCCCGTTACCCCATTCCGGCTCACCCCGACCTCACCGCCCTCAGCACATTCGCCACACCCTTCAGCCGCTTCAGCACCCGACGCAGCTGTGCGGCGTCGCGCACCGCAGTGCGCAATTCGATGGTGGCAATCTTGTCGTCGGGGTCGGTGTTGGAGTTGACGCCCTCGATGCTGATCTGTTCCGCGGCGAACACGTCGGTGACATCGCGCAGCAGGCCCTTGCGGTCGTAGGCTTCGACGCGGATGCGCAATGGCATCAGGCTGTCGCCGTCGATGTTCCACTGTACCTGCAGCACGCGATCGGGCTTGAGCGCACGCATGCGCTTGAGGCTCGGGCAAGTGGCCTTGTGGATGGTGACGCCGCGGCCCAGCGTCACGTAGCCGGCGATGGGTTCGGGTGGCACCGGTCCGCAGCAGCGCGCCATGGTGGTGGGCAGGTCGCCGACGCCTTCAATATCCACGGATGAGCGCTTGCCGCGACGCTGCGGTCCACGCTTCAGCGGCCGCAGTTCCAGCGGTGGTTGTGCGGGCGGCGGCGGTGCTTCGGTCCTGGTGTCGCCGCTGGCCGCGGCAGCAGCTTCTTCCTGCTGCCTGAACCAGGCCCGCACCTTGGCGCGGCTGCGCGGCGAGGCCAGGAACCCTTCCTCGGCGTTGAGCCAGTCGCGACTCGGGCCGCCGGTGCGGCCGGTGATGATTTCCACCACTTCGCCATTGGCCAGCTGTTCGTTCAGCGTCACGATGCGGCCATTGACCTTGGCGCCGCGGCAGCGATGGCCGAGGTTGGTGTGCACGTGGTAGGCGAAGTCCAGCGGTGTTGCGCCACGCGGCAGGTCAACGATTTCACCGCGCGGCGTCAGCACGTAGATGCGATCGGCGAACAGGCTCCGTCGCGCGCTGTCGATGTAGTCGCCGTCGCCCTCGGGCGCCAGCGAAGGATCGAGGAGCCGACGGGCCCATTCGATCTTGCGCTCGTAATGGTGGTCGCGTCCGCCGCCTTCCTTGTAACGCCAGTGTGCGGCCACGCCGAGTTCCGCATGTTCGTGCATGTCGCGGGTACGGATCTGGATCTCCACCGCCTTGTCGGCCGGGCCATTCACCGCGGTATGGATCGAGCGGTAGTTGTTGCCCTTGGGGATGGCGATGTAGTCGTCGAACTCGCCGGGGATGTAGGGCCACAGTCCGTGCACGACGCCGAGGGCCGCATAGCACTCGTCGATGCTCTCGACCACGATGCGCAGCGCGCGCACGTCGTACACCTGCTCGAAGGCCAGGTGCTTGCGCTGCATCTTGCGCCAGATGCTGAAGATGTGTTTCGGCCGGCCGTAGACGGTGGCTGCGACACCCGCCTTCTGCAGCGCCGCGCGCAGCAGCGCGCATACATCCTCGATGTACTGCTCGCGCGCCACGCGTCGCTCGGCCAGCGCGCCTGCGATGCGGTGATAGGCCTCGGGCTCGAGGATCTTGAAGGCCATGTCCTCCAGTTCCCACTTGACGCTCCACACGCCAAGCCGGTTGGCCAGCGGCGCAAAGATCTCGCGGGTTTCCACCGCCAGCCGTTGCTGTTCGGATTCGGGGAGCTCGCGCGCATGGCGCAGCCGCAGCAGCTGCTCGCCCAGTCGCGCCACGATCAGCCGCGGATCAGCCGCCACCGCCAGCAGCATCTTGCGCAGCGTCTCGGCCTGCGGAGCGGTCAATCCCTGTGCGGCCGACCAGTCGGCCGGCAGGCCCAGCTCACCCAGCTGCGCCAGCGTCTGCGCCAGCCCCAGGCTTTCTTCGCCGAGCTTGCCCAGCGCGGCCGGCGGCTCGGCGATCAGCGCCGGTGGCAGCTTCGCTGCCCAGGCTGAAATCGCCAGCGGCATGTCGTCGGTGAGCTGGAACACCAGCTCGGCCAGCTGCTGTCCGGCATCG
>Ga0190274_10002874_pt1 | contig 10222 bp, 3 predicted proteins | sample Popmic531T_FD_133002 | JGI IMG/M metagenome (GOLD analysis project Ga0190274, IMG submission 133002) | Populus adjacent soil microbial communities from riparian zone of Yellowstone River, Montana, USA - 531 T | ecosystem: Environmental > Terrestrial > Soil > Riparian zone | place: USA: Montana...
ATAGAGTGGTTTGTCCTGGACAATTCCTGTATTCTGTTCCGTAACCTGCATGTAAGTATAAAGCTCTTCCGTTCCGGCGGAGATATACACGTCTAAAGGATTGGCAGCAAGCGTTCTTCTAACTTGAGGTTTCACTTCACAGTCAGCTCCAAGCAACCTGAAGAAATCCTCTTTTGCAAAAGGAAAAGTAATATCTGTACTTGAATTCCCCGAGGTAAGCTTATCAGCGATATACCACTCCACACTTTTTGCAACTGTGATATTAGTGATTGTATCTGTTTCCAGGTAATTGATGTACTGCGTGATCCCATAAATTTTTCCCCGTTCGGAAGGCTTTAATTTCCAGGTTATAGTGGGTACACTTCCGGTTAAGTTTGCCGTATAAGTTCTTGTAGGCAAACCGATGGTGAAATTCTCAATCGTTTTCGTGGAAGCCGTAATTACATTTCCGCTGACCCTGTTGGTGACAGTAAGTTTGTAAATACTTTCATTCGGAAGGGTGTCAAACCTGTTTATATCAGCATACATCACCATATACGGCGCAGCAAAAGTTCCATTCAAATCTTTTGGAATCGTATCGATGCGATTGAGTACATGCGTTTCCATGAGATTCCCATTCAGGAAACGCTCGATTTTCACATCCAGCACGTCGCCATAATTAATGGAGTCACTTACCTGTGCCATCATATATGCATTGCCTTCGCCGAGAAATGCTTTGCTGATGCGGATATATTGCACAGCATCATTTGGATTCAACAAACCATATACGACCATCGTCTCTTTCCATGGAGCATTGGTTTCAAAATCGGTTGAGCAACTTCCAAGGAATGCAACAATAAAAAATATCAGCAGGGTGTTTTTCATTTAGACCGCAAATCTAACAAAAGGCATAACATGACCCCATCGAATAACGAATTCGCCTGGCGGCGGTACGAAAATACGAATTACGAAATATAGAATTTCGATTCACATTCCTTAAAATTCGCAATTCGTATTTTCGTTAGATCCCATTCGCTATTCCCTGCCCGACTGATTCGGTCAGGCGGGGATGGGGTAATCGAATTCTGAATATTTCTACTTATGTTTAAGAAAAATGCTGTAGGTTTGAAGCGAAGATGTTCCGTTTTATGAAAAAAATATTTCTGCCTGCTTTTTTATTTACTGCCCTGTTTTTGAGATCGCCCGGTGCCAGTTCACAGCTTATCAAGGATGAATTTGTTTCTATAGCATTCAGCGACCAGTTTGATGATGACAAGGACAATTGGAGAAATATGAGTACCTCCGATAATTTGTTCATGATACAAGAAGGAGAATATGTGTTGCGAAGAAAAAACCCTTCGAGCGGATATTCGATTTTTCCAAAATGGAAAAATAACCTGGTGTCGTTTAGCCTTACAGCTGCCATGAAGCTGGAAGATTCTAAAAGTGCAGAAGCTTCTATTGGTCTTATATTTATGGCGCAGGAAGATGCCTCGGGTGCATTCGTTTTCGAGATCAATCCTAAAGGGCAATACAGGATGAAACAGCTGGTGGGCCTCAGTTACAAGCTGCTTACAGGTGATGTTAAAACAAGCGGCTGGGTGGATTCGGATGCCCTTAAAAAAAACGGGGAGTACAATATCATTGAAATAAAAACGGCCAAGCGGAATTACGACATATATGTAAATGACAAATACCTTTTGTCGTTTACCGAAATTGCATACAAGACGGGTGATATTGGAATCTCCATCGGAGGCGGTACGAAAGCGAGGGTAGACTACATTGTCGTGAAGGAACCTGTGTCGGAAGCAGTCAAGTCATCTGTAACGGCGGGCATGTCAACTGCTGGTATGAAATCGCCGGGAGTCAGTGATTCGGCAGAGGTGATCATGAAACTTTCGGAACAGGTTTCAATCCTGAAACTTGAAAATCAGTCGCTGCGCGATTCAATAATAATTCTGAAGAGAAAATTAAAGACAGCGCGTGCTGAACAAAACCCTGAATTGAAATAATTTTTCTGAAAAAAAATACCACCAAAACTTCATTTTATGTCAGTTGCGAAATCAGAAGATAAAAAAATCACGACCCATACCCTGCAGGAAATGAAAAAGCGCGGGGAAAAAATAAGCATGCTGACAGCATACGATTTTTCCATGGCAAAAATCCTGGAGGCATCAGGAATTGATGTGCTGCTTGTGGGAGATTCAGCTTCCAACGTAATGGCGGGCCATGAAACCACGCTGCCAATTACTCTCGACCAAATGATTTACCATGCTTCGTCTGTTGTCAGGGCCGTAACACGTGCATTGGTTGTGGTTGACCTTCCCTTTGGATCATACCAGGGCAACAGCAAGGAAGCTTTGAACTCAGCGATCAGGATCATGAAGGAGAGCGGGGCACATGCGGTGAAGCTTGAAGGGGGTAGAGAAGTAAAGGAATCCATTGAGAGAATTTTATCTGCCGGCGTGCCTGTGATGGGCCACCTTGGACTTACACCACAAAGCATTTATAAATTTGGGACCTATGTAGTGCGTGCCAAAGAGGAGGAAGAAGCTGCGCGTTTATTAGAAGATGCAAAAATGCTTGACGTTACCGGATGCTTTGCGATCGTGCTTGAAAAAATTCCCGCAGCGCTGGCAGGAAAAGTTTCCAAAGAAGTAGAAATTCCAATCATCGGAATTGGCGCCGGGGGTGATGTTGATGGACAAGTTCTCGTTACGCACGATATGCTCGGTATTACACATGAATTCAGTCCGCGTTTTTTAAGACGTTACATGTCCCTTTACGATGACATGAAAGTTGCGGTGAAAAAGTACATTGATGATGTGAAGAAAAAAGATTTTCCGAATAACAAGGAACAATATTAAAACCAGAATTTCGAATATTAAATATCGAATCTCGAAAAAAGTACGAAGCATGAATATTGAATATTTGACATTCTGAATTTTTTCGAGTTTCGAGATTTGACATTCGATATTTGGAAGAATTTCCGTTCTTCGTGGTATAAAAGGAATTCACTTTAATGATCAATCATCTTCATGGCAAGCTGGTAGAAAAAAATCCGGCTTTTATTATTATTGAATGCGCGGGAGTCGGCTATTTCGTCAATATTTCGCTTACCACTTATGCAGCAATTCCCGACCGGGAGGAATGCAGGATTTTTACACATCTTCAAATAAATGAGGATGCACACACGTTATTCGGCTTCGCAGATGAGGATGAGAGAAAACTATTCAGAAGCTTGATTTCAGTGGGCGGTGTAGGGGCTTCAACAGCAAGGATGATATTGTCTTCAATGAATCCTTCTGAAATTCTTTCATGCATTGTGAATGGAGATGTAGCCAGGCTGAAAACGGTGAAAGGAATTGGAGAGAAAACAGCACAACGGATGATCCTGGAGCTGAAAGACAAACTGAAAAAGGATGGACCGGTGAAAAGCGTTGTGAGTCATCTCAGGGTGAAGGATGAAGCCATGAGTGCCTTGCTTACACTGGGCTTCAACCGGCAGGCTGTGGACAGAACAGTTGAAAACCTTTTGAGAGAAAAACCTGCTATCAGCGTGGAAGACCTTATCCGCCAGGCACTCAAGACGATGTAATTGGGTTGCTGGGATTTGAAAATCAGAAGCTTGCCATCCTGAACCAAATCCAGGCCGGTTTTGCGTCGTGATTTCAGCAGAGACGAATGAGCAGAAAAAGTGCTTCCTGCCGGGATATCTTTTTCTGAAAACTTTTTTGAATTTTTACCTATGAAAAGCTTATTGGAATTATTTTCGGCAACCTGAAATTGAAGTAGAAAAAATTAGAATTTAGCTTGAAACACTTCATTCGTTATAGTATCGGGGTAGTTATGGTTTGTTCCGTCCTGAGTGCCGCATGGGGTACAGGGACTCCTGGAGCCGACTTTATCGATCCGGCACCCTTTGTTACGCCCCTCGACAGCGATACGACTGGTTTACGCTATCCCTTTGACGACAGGCATTCTGACAAATACAATGAGCCTTCAGGGAACAGTCCGCTTATCATGGGCGACCCCTCAAACATTACTGACAGCGTGGAATATGATCCTGCTGAAAACCAGTACAATATCAGCGAACATATCGGCAACCAGTTTTACAGGAATCCTTCCTACCTCACATTTGAGGAATTCAGGGAGCATGAATTTAATAAATCTACAAAAGAATATTGGAAGCAAAGAGCAAGTGAAGAAGATGCGCTTGCGAAAAGATCTTTCGCACCTAAACTGATTGTCAACAGCGCCATCTTCGACCGAATATTTGGCGGGAATACAATTGACATTCGCCCGCAGGGTTCCGCTGAACTTTCTTTCGGGATTAAAAACCAGAAAAATGAAAACCCTGCATTGCCTGAGCGCCAGCGGAGCGTAACCACATTTGACTTCAACGAGAACATCCAGATGAATGTGACTGCAAACATCGGGGACAAGATGAAGCTTGGGTTGAGTTACAATACTGAAGCAACTTTCGATTTTGAAAACAAGACGAAACTGGAATACACAGGTTACGAGGATGACATCATCAAAAAAATTGAAGCGGGGAATGTGACCTTTCCGTTGAATAGCCAGCTCATCCAGGGAAGCCAGAGTCTTTTCGGTATTAAAACACAATTGCAGTTTGGCCGGTTGATGGTGACAGGCGTATTCAGCCAGCAGAAAGGAAAGTCACAGACAATTGATGTCAGAGGCGGTGCACAAACAACCAAGTTCGAAGTAAAGGGCGACCAATATGAAGCCAACAGGCACTTCTTTCTTTCACAATATTTCCGCAACCAGTACGAATTTGCTTTGAAGGATATTAACCAGATCCGCAGCGGAATTAATATTACGAGAATTGAAGTATGGGTGAGGAATACAACAACCACGCGCCAGAATGATGCAACAAGAAACCTGATTGCAATCGCTGACCTTGGGGAAACAACCAATCTTGCGAACGGGCTTTCCACCACTAATCCCGGCGGTCCACCCGATGATCAAGCCAACAATCTTTATCCATTAATAGACATCAACGTTCCCGGAGGGATCGCATTCCTGCGGAATAATTCTGCAATCGCAGGCTCTTATCTTCAGCAATACGGTTTGAACAACAGCAGGAACTATGTCATCCAGCAAAATGCCCGCCTGCTTTCTGCATCAGAATATACAGTGAATGAATTACTCGGGTACATTTCACTCAACAGTGAACTGGCCACCAACCAGGTTCTTGCCGTTGCATACGAGTACACACTCAACGGCCAGGTATACCATGTTGGGGAACTTTCAACTTCCGGTGTTACAGGATCAGAGGCATTGTTTGTAAAACTGTTGCGCAGCACCACCATTGATCCATCATTCTTTACCTGGGATCTGATGATGAAAAACATTTACAACCTTGGAGGTTACCAGTTAAAGCAGGACCAATTCAGGGCTGACGTAGTTTACCAGGACGACAGGCTTGGAGGATTTGTAAATTATATTCCTGAGGATGGATGCCCACCCATTTCGGGGATTCCATTAATCAAGGTGCTGGGCCTCGATAAATTAAATGCCAACGGCGATCCACAAACGGACGGTGTGTTCGACTGGAGGGAAGGCGTTACCATCAATGCTGCCAATGGCCGCATTATTTTTCCTGTACTTGAACCATTCGGTAGTTACCTGGCCTCTCAGTTTCAGTCTTGCAATCCGGCAACAGCTGAAAAATATGTGTACCAGCTTCTGTATGATACCACGCGTGTAATAGCACAGCAGCAAGCGGAACGAAACAAGTTCAGTTTGCGGGGAACCTACCAATCTTCTGCAGGAAGCGATATCGCGCTCAATGCCGTGAATGTTCCTCCGGGATCAGTGAAGGTGACTGCGGGCGGACAACAATTGAAGGAAGGCGCGGATTATACCGTTGACTATACGCTGGGCAGGGTAAAGATTATCAACGATTCATATTTAAAATCAAACACTCCAATCCAGATCTCGCTTGAAAGTCAGTCGCTGTTCAATATTCAAACAAAGACGATGTATGGGGTGCGAGGCGAGTACACTTTCAATAAAGATTTCATAGTCGGCGGTACCCTTCTTCATTTGCATGAAAGACCGATTACAGAAAAAGTAAATTATGGAGATGAACCCATTTCCAATTTAATCGTCGGGGCAGATGCAACTTACCGGAGAGATACCCGCTTCCTCACCAACCTGCTTGATCAGCTTCCACTTTATACTACAAAGGAAGTATCAACAATTACATTGAGCGGTGAAGCTGCCAGACTTTTTCCGGGACACTCGAATGCCATCGGCGCTGCGGGTACTTCTTATATTGACGACTTTGAAGGAGCGATCACACCGCTGGATATAAAAAATCCAGGCTTGTGGACGCTGGCCAGTGTTCCGCAATCGCAACCTGATCTCTTTCCCGAGGACACCGCATCGCTTGTGAACGGCTATAACCGCGCAAAGATTGCATGGTACTATATTGACAATCTTTTCCAGAGCAGGATCGGATCAACATCTGATGACATCAGCGATGATGACATGAGCAATAACTATGTGCGGGACGTCCTCGAACCTGAAATTTTTCCGAACAAATCGCAGCCCACCGGACCACGTTCAATTATTTGTACGAACATAGCCTATTATCCTACGGAGCGTGGCGCATACAACTTTGATGTAGATCCCGTTCCCGGAGTTTCTGCAGGTATCAATACTGACGGTTCACTCAAGGATCCTGAAACCCGGTGGGGCGGTATCATGCGCAGAGTTGAAACAACCGATTTTCAGAATTCGAATATCGAGTTCCTGCAATTTTGGGTGATGGATCCTTTTGCCGGTGATTCACCCAACGATGATCATTCAGGCGGAGAATTTTATATCAACCTGGGAGACATCTCCGAAGATATTCTACGTGACAATCAGAAGACTTATGAGAATGGAATTTATGATCCCAACCAGGCAAATCCACCTCTTGATGGTATCTGGGGAAAATATCCGGATCCGAATCTTCCGCAGATCGGTTACAACTTTGATTTTAATGCGACCAACAGAAAATTGCAGGATGTTGGTCTTGATGGATTGCTGAATTCAGAAGAGCAGAGTTTTTATTCCGATTATCTGAATTCCGTAAAAGCATTAACCGGCGCAGGATCCCCGGCTGATGTTGCTGCGGAAGAAGATCCAAGCAATGACAACTTCCATTACTTCCAGGGAGATACTTATAACGACATGGACCTTGCACCGCTCGACAGGTACAAGAAGTACAACAACATGGATGGGAATTCACCGACCGAAGAAACGGTTGACGGTTACCGTGCTCTTGGAAGTCAGTACCCGGATTATGAGGATCTCAATCGTGACTTCACACTGAACAACGAGGAACAATATCTTCAATACAAGCTTGATATTCGTCCCAATAAAATGGTGATCGGACAGAACTACATTACCGACATCGTAATTGGCGATGTTCCCCAATTGCCGAATGGTGTAACAGGTAGAAAAGTAAAATGGTACCAGATCAAAATTCCAATCAACCAGCCTGATAAAATAGTTGGTGCACCAAACCTTACGTACATCAGTGCCATCAGGCTTTTCATGCATGGATTTACGAAACCTGTCATCATGCGTTTTGCGAAAATGGAATTCCTTCGCGGCGATTGGCGCAGGTATGACAACAGTTTGATTCAGCCTGGAGAATTTGATCCGATCCCTGAATACCCCGGCAATACAAGTTTCGATCTGTCGTATGTGAGCGTGGAAGAAAACAGCAGCAAGCAGCCTGTCAATTATGTGCTCCCTCCGGGAATTGAACGCGAACGTGACGTTACAACTTCACAGCTTGCCAATTTGAACGAGCAGTCGCTTACGATGAAAGTCTGCAAATTGAAAGACGGTGACTCCAGGGCTATGTACAAAACAACGCAGCTTGATATCCGCACCTACAAAAAGCTGAAGATGTATATACATGCCGAGTCATCTGATCCAATGGAACCAATTGGTGATAAACAGATGACAGCGTTCGTTCGTATCGGAAGCGACTTCGTTGACAATTACTATGAGTATGAAATTCCGCTCTACATCACAGCGGCAGGAGAGCTGAGTCCTGACAGGATTTGGCCGGAGCAAAATAATCTTGAGTTAAACCTGGATGACCTTGTAGCAGTAAAAACGCAGCGCAACAATGCAATGAGCAGTAACCCTGCGATTACTTTGGTCACGCCGTATCCGCCATATACATCCGGCGCTACTGACAAACGGATCACAGTAAAAGGATCGCCGAATCTCAGCAATGTGCGTGTGATCATGATTGGATTGCGGAACCCGAAGGAACCCGGGACCATATTAGGGGCGGAGCTCTGCGGAGAAGTTTGGGTGAATGAGCTTCGGCTTTCCGGGTTTGATGAAGACGGCGGATGGGCAGGCATTGCACGCATGCAGGCAAAGCTGGCCGACCTTGGAAATTTTGCGATCGTCGGAAGCCGCAGCACTGCAGGATGGGGAAGCCTTGAAAAGAAAGTCAATGAAAGAGATAAGGAAGATAAATTATCCTACGACATCACCACGTCACTTGAACTCGGAAAATTTGTTCCTGAAAAAGTTGGCATGAGGATTCCTTTCTTCTTTGAATTCGCGGAAGATTATGTCAAGCCGAAGTACACTCCGCTGGATCCTGACGTCTTGTATGTGGACGGGGTTGAAAATGCCCCTAAGGAAAACAAAGATGACTTGGTGAAAGCCAGCCAGGATTATACAAAACGAAAAAGCCTGAATTTTGCCAACGTCAAGAAGACCAAAACAGCAAAGGGAGGAGGGAAGTCTCATATTTACGATATAGAAAATCTCAGCGCATCCTATGCTTACACTGAAATTTTTCATAGGAATTACGACATTGAAAAAAGTCTGACGAAAACATACCAGGGAGGTATAGCATATGCATACACCAACCAGCCCAAGCCGGTCGAGCCGTTGAAAAAAATGAAAGCGTTTTCGTCGCCATACCTGAAACTGCTCAAGGATTTTAATTTCAACTATGCACCGTCAAGCATGTCGTTTCGTGGAGTCATTGACAGGACATATTCTGAACTGCAGTTGAGGAACAATACAGGCTACAATTTCATAATTGAACCGACTTATTTCAAAACGTATAAGATGACCCGGTATTATGGCTTGAACTGGGACATTACGCGCTCGCTCAAGTTTGATTTCAATGCTGATGTGATGGCTGACATCGATGAACCTCCTGGAAAAATTGATACAAAAGAGAAGAAGGATTCTGTGAAGACAAACCTGAAGAGTTTTGGAAGGATGAAGAATTATCATCACGCTGCTAACGTCACTTATAATCTCCCATTGAACAAATTGCCGCTGGTGGATTGGACCACTGCCAGCGTTCGTTATGGCACTGATTACAGGTGGACTTCGGGATCGCTTGCACTGGTAGAGAATACGACAGATCAATACGAGATCAACTCATTTGAAAACACCGTTCAGAATTCGCAAACTATCAACTATACCGGCAACCTGAATTTCGGATCACTCTATAATAAATCGAACATTATCAGGAAATACACTTTGCCCAAACAACCCGGGCGTCCTCAGAACCAGGTGAAGGCAAAACCCAAGCAGCCATTGGATTCTTTGAATAAGGCAAAAAAGGATACGACACAAAAGAAGGACTTTATGGAGCCAGTCCTTCGCGGATTATTTTCATTGCTTACGAGTGTGAAATCAGTGCAGGGTACATACAGTGAAACAAATGGTACCCTTGTTCCCGGTTTCATTCCGAAGGCGCAATACCTGGGAACCAACTTCGAATACAGCAATCCGGACTTTCCGGGAGCAGGAACATCGAATGCACCGGGATGGGGTTTCATATCAGGAAGCCAGGAGGATTTACGACCGGATGCCATACGACATCATTGGATCACTACGGATACAACGCTGAATTCCCAGTACATCAGGACAAAGCTGCAGAACTTTACAGGAAGGATTGCGATTGAACCGGTGAAGAGTTTTAAGATTGATGTCAGCTTTAACAGGAATTTTGCGCTTACACAAAGTGAATATTTCCGCGCTGATGCAAATGGAAGTTTCCAGTCATTCAGTCCGACAGAGCAGGGCAGCTTCAGCATTTCTTACCTCACATGGAATACTTCATTTATCAGTGATGCGAAGGATTACAGCAATGAGAATTTCAAAAACTTTGATACGAACCGTCCTGCAGTTTCTCAATTGCTGGGTACTGAGAATCCTGCATCTACCGGAC
>Ga0190274_10002875_pt1 | contig 10221 bp, 4 predicted proteins | sample Popmic531T_FD_133002 | JGI IMG/M metagenome (GOLD analysis project Ga0190274, IMG submission 133002) | Populus adjacent soil microbial communities from riparian zone of Yellowstone River, Montana, USA - 531 T | ecosystem: Environmental > Terrestrial > Soil > Riparian zone | place: USA: Montana...
ATGCAAGGCCTGCAGTTCTGCAATCCATCTTACTTTAAAAGTTATTACGCACTATGGCGAATTTACTGGTTATAATGTAAAGAACTTTAGCAAGCTTATCGGGAAGGATATTATTGTAGTGCACCAGCTTCTGAAAAACGATATTGAACAGCATGAATATTGGCTGGTAACCAAAAACCTTTTACCGGATCGTCCGCCCGATTTTAAGCAATGGATGCAATGGAACATCAGCACCAAACAAACCGAATCCGGAGAAATACTTTTTCATTACACACAACTAGGCCAGTTAAAAAAAGAAATACAGCCTGAGCTATTTCCCCGACTACAACTGGATCAAAAAAGAAAACTTTTTTCTCTTACAAAAGAATATAATACAGATATCATTACGCTTTTTCATGCAACCGGTGATTTTAATTACCGCAGCCGGTGGCAGGAAGGAGTAAAAGCAGTAGAAGTGCTCAATCATCACCTGCCCCGTATAGGCACTAAGTGCCGTTGTTTGCTGGACAACGGACAATCCGTTATTTATGCCAGCAGTTACTCCTACCATCCTGATAGAATTGAGTTTAGTGAAACAAATGAAAACGGGAAAAACACGGTATACTTTACACTTGAAAAAATCGGCGCTGGCAAAACGAAGCTTTCAATAGATTTTTACATTAAGAAGAACATTGCTTCTGAATTCCTTTTTAAGCTCACAAAGAGAAAGAAAACAGAAGAGAGTTTCAATAAATCACTGCACAATCTTGATGCGCTGCTAAAAGAAATAGATTTTTCCGCAGATGCCGTTTCATGGGAGAAAGTTAATCCTAACGATGAAACCACCTACAAATAGAATGAAATGGATTTTAAGAAAAATATTCAGAGGTCGTCTACGGTTGCCACGCGCAGGCTACATGCCTGCCTGCGGTTGTTGTGAGCCATGACATGACACGTCCCGCACACAACACCAACAACGGCGATAGCAACCGGTGTCTCCCTTTCAAACCCTGAGCATTGATTATTGAGTGTTGATTATTGAGTGTTTGTTCGAGCAATTCCAGTGATGTAATTTTTTGTGCGCGCTAGCGCCTCATTATTCTTACTCCATATTTACCACGGAGTCACAGAGGCAGGGAGGAATGACGAACCTTTCCTAAGAAAGGACGTATCGACCCACGGCCTGGCCGTGTCTGCATTCTCGTGTCGACTAGATTTGCCTGCGCCGTTGTTGGTGTTGCGTGGCTGGAATGATACAAGGTCAGCAACAACAGCGACGTATAAACATAAAATGTTTTTTTGCCGAAGCCGCCTAGCCAAGTGCCTGCGGTTGTTGGTAAGCCATGACACATCCCTTCGCACAACACCAACAACGGCGACGGCTTACTGCTTTCCAGAATGAATCCCGGAGCCAGGTGAGGAATCACGAAACCTTCCTACGAAGGCATATCGACCAACGGTCTGGCCGTCTCAGCGGTCTCGTGTCGATTAGATTTGCACGAGTAGTTTACAAGGAGACATATCTTTTGTTGGCCTATTCTCAGCGTACCTCTGCGCTAAAACTTCGATGTAACTACTTCAATATTAATCGTCGAGATCAAGACAGTAACATTCAATAATCAACACTCAATAATCAATAATCAAATTTCTACTCCTTCGCCGATATTCGATCTTCTATGTGGAAGAAATCAAAATCAGCAAAGCCACCCACCTGCCTTGACGCATAGTTAAACAAACCAAAGCGATAGCCCATGAAATGCGGTAGCGTATACGCCATATGAAGCGGGGAGCCCATAGAAATCCATGATTTACCATCGTGGCTGTAAAAGAAGTTGGCAGTGTCAGCAAGATCTTTGAAGTTGCATTCGACCTTGAGATAAACTGTATTCTGTGAGAGTGGAACCCGTTGCACTTCTACAGGTTTTCCAGATTCAGCGTTGACCATGACAATGAACTTGCGAGCACCTTCCTGCCGCACACCTACCATACCGAATTTCTTTTGCAACAAAGCAAGACCGGCAAAGTCGCCTTCCTTCATGTGGGAAACATCTATGAATGTCGAGCCTGTACATTTTGGTCCAATAGTCCGCTGAGTCAATGTATTCCTGGCAAGAAAAAATGACGTATCTATGCGTCCCGTTGTAAGTCGTAAATAACCTTTCCTTTCCGTGATCGACCAAAGTTTGTTGTCAGGGTTGTGGTTCCACTGCCAAACCAGTGGCAACGTTCGGTCACCCGGCTTACGATCAAATTCGTCCGATGCCACGATGCCGGGGATCAAGCCCTTACTGGCTGGAAGGTCAAGGGATTCGGGCACTTTATCATTGACGCCAAGCACGGGCCAGCCCTCCGTCCAGGTTACCGGGATCAAATAGGGTATGCGACCGACAGCGCCAAAATCGCGGAACAAGTAGGCGAACCAATTTCCATCAGGCGTGTCGATAAGGCCTCCCTGCGCGACACCAAGATCCTGCAGCGCGATCCTTCCTTCATAGGGGCCCGTGATTTTATCCGCCCGGTGAACGATAACCGTACGCATACCACCCTTGGGCCATACGATGTTAAACAAATAATACTTTCCATACACTTTGAACAGTTGGGAACCTTCTGATTGAAGTCCGATGTTTGCACCGGCCGGCGCACTTGCATTTTCAATAACAACCTGCTCTGTCGTTCCCGGTTTTACACCCGACACGTCGGCGGTGAGTTCAACCAACTTCAGTTTGCCCGCGCCATAGATCATGTATACGCGTCCGTCATCATCAAAGAATAACGAATGATCATGATAATGCGGTTTGAAAGACGTTACCTTCCACGGACCTCTCTCAATATCCTTTGTTGTAAAAATGTGTGTCCTGCCCGTTGTTTGGGCAAACGTCGTAACATAATACAGTCCCTTATGATACCGGAGACTGCTCGCCCACGATCCTTTTCCATAGGTACTTTTGCCGTTGTCAAGATTTAATTCATCAATATTCGCCAGGGTGTCGTAAGCGTAACTTACGAGTTGCCAGTTCACCAGATCCTTTGATTTCATGATTGGCACACCCGGACTCATATGCATGGTAGTGCTGCTCATGTAGTAAACATCGCCGACGCGGATCATGGACATATCGGGTACGTCTGCAAAAATGATCGGGTTGTGGGCACTCTTTACTTGTGCGCGCAGTGGGTTAAAGAAAACCGAGACAACAAGCGCTACGACAATCAGAATACCTTTCTTCCCCATGGTCATTTCAATTTTCGTTGATTAAGTGAATGATACAATGATAAACCAACAGCCCAGGAAAAACAAATGTGTGCTGTTGGTCGCATGTAGCCTTGATTATTGAGTGTTCTTGCTTCGCATTAAAAAACACTCAACACGGATTTTACTATTTTTAATCGAGGACACAGTTGATGCTAAAGATGAAAAGAAGCCGGTAGCTTGTCGCCAATGTGGATAGCTCTCCTGCGCCCGCGCGGAAAAGGGGTGCGATGTGACGCCAACAACTGCTAGATTACGAAGCCGATCGGCTAGACAAGAAATACATCACGTTGTTCAGGATTGAAGAAGCCGAGCGGGTGAGTTTTGTTGACGAAGACGTTAATCATCGACAAGCGATGACAATCGTCATCAACTTAAATATTACATCTTTCTAAATTCCACTGCTTGTTAGTTTTAGCCAATATTTTAGATTTTAGATACGATACCAGCTACACATATTTTTTACCGTTGTTGGATAATATTGGATAAGGCAGAGTTTAACTGTCGTTTTCAAAAATCCTCTACTGTCAAATCTGTCATGAGAAATTTTACCCGCGTCATTTCATTAAGTATGATCTGTCTTTTAATGACATATCTTTTTTCGCACACGTTATTTGCTCAAGCCCCCGCGCCATTGATCAAGTTACAATTCAACGAATCACCTGGAACAGCAGTTAACAACACAGGAACTGCTGCCGCCACATTGTCTCGTTCCTCACCAACACCCGCGATATCATCTAACGTACCCGCTACAGTCGGTGGCTCGAATTCTCTTGATTTTGGCACTACCCCAGGAAACTATTTTGTGCAGAGCTCGGGTGTAGTCGATGCGTTGAAGAATCTGCCTGCATTTACACTCACCGGGTGGATCAATACGAGATCGAGTATTGCGGGCTCTGGAGGCAACAGGATCATCTCCTGGATCAACAATGGAGGAGAAGGCGTGGACCTGGTGTATCAAAGCAACGGCAGCCTCAGGCTTGGTGTCGACGGATGGCCTGATTTTTCACCGGCATTCAGCTCCGCCAACAAAGTGTCAGCCAACGCGGCGGCACCCGCCTCTAATTGGGTATTCTTCGCTGTTACTTATCACTCCAATGGACAAGTTCAATTCTACTTTGGCAATAATACGACAGACGCAACACTGGATGTTACCAAAAGTTATCCTGGTCCTGGATTAACTGGAAGTAATATCGGCAAGCTGGCCATCGGCGCATTCAATGATGCGACGCGTAGTGCCGTTACCTATGATCGGATGTTCAGGGGATTGATCGACGACATCCGGATTCATAACTCGGTGCTGACCATTCAAAATATCGTTGCCGTTCAGCGCGAGATACTAGACACTACTCCTCCGCCCGCTCCAACGTTACTTACCGCCCAGTCCGTGACGACGTCAAGTGTTACACTTCAGTGGCAAGTGCCACAAGATCAAAGCGACATTGTTATGTACGTTATTACGGGTAACGTTGGTGGTGCGCAGTTTACTGCCTCTAGTTCCCTGACACCTTTTAATATTCCCGGATTGAACGCGAATACAACGTACACATTTTTCGTCCAGTCGAAGGACCATGCAGGAAACCTTTCTGGCCAAAGCAATATTGTGACCGTTACAACACTTAGCACAACAGACACTACTCCGCCTACTGTGCCAGAGGGGCTGGTCATCACCGGCAAGACCGCCACAACGGTTAGTATGCAATGGCTCCCATCTACAGATGACGTTGGCGTCAAACAATATAATATACACTCCGGTTTGGGTACGCCAGTCATTGCACAGGTCCAAGGTACAACGACCACATTGACAAACTTGATTCCCGCAACAGCATATATCGTGCGTGTTAGTGCGGTAGATGCGGCGGGCAATGTATCGGGCCTGGGCGATCCTATACTCGTCACAACGAATGCCAAATCCGGTGCATCAACAGATCCTCTAGTTAACCTTGAATTTAATGAAACCTCTGGAACGGCAGTGAATTATTCAGGCACCGCCGTGGGGTCCTTTACCAGGTCGGCAAGTGTGCCTGCATCCAGTACAATCGCGCCTGCGGGAGTCGGTTTGAGCCAGTCCTTTGATTTTGGAACAACGCCAGGGAACTTTTATGTCCAAAGCGGAGCGCCCCTCAATGCGTTGAAGAATCTTAACGCCTTCACATTGACAGGCTGGCTGAATTGCAAATCCAATGCGGCAGGCCAGGGCGGTAATCGAATAATCTCGTGGATCAACAATGGCGGCGAAGGGGTGGACCTTGTGTATCAAAGCAACGGTAGCTTACGTCTCGGTGTCGATGGATGGCCAGATTTTTCACCGGCTTTCAGCTCCGCCAATAAAGTGCCAGCCAATGCGGCAGCACCCGCCTCTAATTGGGTATTCTTCGCTGTTACCTATCAGTCCAATGGACAGGTTCAATTTTACTTTGGCAACAATACGACAGACGCAACACTGGATGTCACCAAAACATATTCTGGCCCTGGATTAACAGGAACTAATATTGGAAAACTAGCCATCGGTGCATTCAATGATGCTACACGTAATGCCAACACTTATAATCGCATGTTCCGTGGCCTGATCGATAAGGTCGGAGTATACGGATTCGCGATGAATCCTGCCGAAGTTATTGCCGTTCAACGTAACCTTGCTTTTGACGGCATACCACCAACGGCTCCGCAAAATTTAACGGTAACTGCGAAAACCCCGACCAGTGTTACGCTTCAATGGGATGGATCTTTAGATAACCAGGAGGTCAAGGCTTACGATATATTTCAGGGTAATATCTTGCTTCTAGGCAATGCCCTGGTGGTTCGGACGTTGACCGGTCTGACCCCGTCAACGACCTATACTTTTAGCGTAAAAGCAAGAGATGCAGTAGGTAATATTTCGCCTGCGAGCAATACCGTCACCGTTACCACCGATGCCAGCGTCACGCCTCTAGTTGACATCAGGTTCGCGCAGACAGGAGCCGTTGAAACCAACTATGGAAGTTTGGGCGGGCAGTTTGCCGGTGGCACGGGAAGAAGCAGCAACGTTCCCGTAAGCGGGTCACCATATTCTTCGACAAGCCAGATAACCAGTGGCGTTCCATTGGAAGGCTTAAAAAATTTAGAGAAGTTTACTATAACGGGATGGATAAACAAGACCACGACATCGGGCGAAAACAGAATCATAGGGTGGGAGCCTGGGAATCACGGACAAGGCGCGGAACTTATGGTATCGTCCGATGGAACCCTTCACCTTGGCGTTAATCAACAACCGGAGTTTGGAACCTTCAGTTCCATCAATAAAATCACCATTGACCCTAACGCATCCGCCTCAAACTGGGTATTCTTCGCGGTGACCTACGACGCTTCCCAGGCCAGCGCAAAATTTTATTTTGGAAATAACATCTCTGATGCTACTCTCGATCTTCAACGTTATTACAGCATGGGGCCGGCAGGTAGTGATATTGGATATATGGATATCACACCCGAGGGCGCCGGATTGCTTGATGAGGTCCGTGTGTACAAATCAGTACTCAGTTTACAAGACATCATTGCAGTTCAGGGTACGCTTCCAGATACAACACCACCGACTGCGCCGGCAGGGTTGAGCGTTAATTCAGTGGGTATAACCTCCGTTGGCCTGCATTGGACGACCGCGTCAACCGACAATATCGGCGTTGTCAGCTACGATGTTTTCAATGGACCTACATTATTGAAAGTACACGTACCTCAACCTTCACTACCTTCGTCGTTGAATAATACTACGGTGACGGGCCTGACGCCTGGCACGTCGTACACCTTGACGCTGAAAGCGAAAGACGGTAAAGGCAATTATTCACCCGCCAGCAATGCAGTCGCTGTGACTACCTCCGGAAGCCTGCCTGGGACACCGTTGATATGGTTAAAATTGGATGAACCAAATTACGGATTCTCAGCTTTAAACTCCGGAACTGCGCCGCCGCTCTACTTCTCCAGATCATCCGTTCCAAAAGCACCACCTGTTCCGGCATCAGTCACAAACGTCCCGACAGATGTTGGAGGATTATACGCAGCCGATTATGGAACCGTTCCGAAAAATGCATACATCGAAAGCGATGAGCAGATCGACGCCCTCAGGAATCTCAGTGCCTTTACGCTAGCCGGATGGGTTAACAATGCGTCCAACGTAACCGGTAGCGGTGGCAACAGGATCATATCCTGGATCAACAATGGTGGAGACGGTGTAGACCTTGTTTATCAAAATGATGGCAGACTTCGCCTTGGCGTTGACGCATGGCCCGACTTTTCGCCCGCGTTCAGTTCACCAAACAAGGTGACGACGAATGCTGGCCTTCCCACATCCAATTGGATATTTTTTGCCGTGACCTATCAGTCCAATGGGCAAGTGCAGTTCTACTTTGGCAGTAACACCGTCGACGCGACACTGGATGTAACCAGGACGTATAGCGCACCAGGTGTAACAGGCAACGACATCGGAAGATTGGCGATTGGAGCATTCAATTTTGCCACTCGCAATCCTTCAACATACGATAGAATGTTCAGAGGACTGATCGATAACATCCAAATTTATAACGCGGTCCTTACTGCGCAACAAATCGCAACGATTCAGCGTGTCAATCCAGAAAGTGTCAACAATGCACGTCTGGCGATGTCGACGCGGAAAAAAGAAACGCAAGCCGAAAGCAAAGCTATGTTTGAGGAAAGTGAAATGCGCTTCGACCAAAACTATCCAAACCCTTTTACAACCACTACGCAGATCGACATGTATATTCCTTCGTCAGTCATTGCGGCCCAGGTGGCTGTTGTTGACGTAAATGGAAGATTATTTAACAAGATTGAAGTGCCAGGTCGTGGAAAGACCAGTGTCACAATAGAAAGCACCAAGATGAGTTCTGGCATATACTTCTATTCATTAGTCGTGGATGGTCAAGTAGTCGGTACAAAACGCATGGCGGTTATTAAATAACACCCGGTGAATGTCAGGACCCTGAAAGCCTTTCTTCAGAAATTGAAGAAAGGCTTTTTTTGGTCTAGTCGAAAGGGCGGCGTGGACCTAATTGAACATTGAGTCCCACCATCAATGTTTTTGCGTCTAATATATTATCTTTGAATTTTACAATCCCATGACGACCACCGCCGTAAAAGATTTTTATACAGAAGCGTTCGGCACCCTCTGCCCGGAACTCAAGCAATTCCTGGAAGATCAAAGTACACAAGACATCGGCCACTTCAACGTATTCAACATCGCCGACATGTTTTGCAAGAAGAAGGGGCAAATGCCCTACAATCGCAGAACGTATTATAAGATAAGCCTGATCAATGGAAAAAATCATGTAGAATATGCTGACAAAGTGTTGGACATTGAAGACCACGCCATATTGTTTGCAACGCCAAAAATTCCTTACCGTTATATTCCTGTCGACGGCAACCAGTCAGGGCATTTTTGTGTGTTTACCCCCGACTTCATGCCCAAATCGAAAACTGGGTTTGCCCTCGACAAACTTCCCATCTTTTCAGCTCAAAGCGATTTTGTATTCCAGTTAACGTCCAGCCAACACGATGAAGTCAATGCTATTTTCAACAAGATGCATGAGGAAATCGCTTCAGATTACACGTTCAAATATGACCTGCTTCGAACCTATGTATTGGAATTGATTCACTATGGACAAAAGCTGAAACCGGTGGTGCCTAGCCAAACGCACATCAATGCCGCTACCCGCATCTTCAGCTTGTTTATCGAGTTGCTTGAACGGCAGTTCCCCATTGAAAACACAACACAAATTCTTCAACTAAGAACTGCCAAAGACTTTGCCGATACGCTAAAAGTACATGTGAATCACTTGAATAAAGTACTGAAGGAAACCACAGGAAAAACCACAACCGAAATTATCGCCAGCCGCGTCAGCCAGGAAGCCAAAATCCTGCTGAAGCAGACCTCCTGGAATATATCTGAAATTGCCTATAGCCTTGGCTTTGAAGAAGTGGCGCATTTCTCCAATTTCTTTAAAAAGCAGACCCGGGTATCGCCCCTGGCCTTCCGTGACTAATGATTTGATTTTTGCAAACATCAGATTGATTTTTATAACGAATAGCTGACCATTGTCCTGCAATTTTGTGTCATCATTAAACGAAACAAAAATGACAAGCAGACAAAACAGGATCGTCTTGGTAACAGGCGCCAGCCGTGGCCTGGGCAGAGACATGGCGTTGCAATTGGCCGCGAAAGGATTTGACGTCGTTATTACTTATCACAGCAAGAAGGAAGAAGCCGCCAACGTGGTGGCCGAAATAAAATCACTGGGGCGCAAAGCCCATGCCCTCCAGCTAGACGTAGCGTTGAGCAACACCTTTGACGCGTTTGTAACTAAACTCAAGGCCATATTAAAATCAGAATTTAAAGTTGACGGAATCGATGCTTTGGTAAACAATGCAGGCACCGGCATACACGCTTCATTTACTGACACCACACCCGAGCAATTTGACAACATGGTAAATATTCACCTGAAGGCTCCGTATTTCCTGACGCAAAAATTATTGCCTGCACTAAACGATGGAAGCAGTATTGTGAACATTTCATCGGGTCTTGCCCGGTTTACCTTCGAAGGTTACTCTGCCTACGGCACCATGAAAGGCGCTGTAGAAACATTCACAAAATATCTTGCCAAAGAACTCGGAACAAGGCAGATACGCGTAAACGTCGTGGCGCCTGGCGCTATTGAAACCGACTTTGGTGGCGGTGTCGTGCGCGACAATCAGGAGTTGAACAAAATGGTTTCTTCGCTCACTGCACTGGGCCGCGTAGGATTGCCCGATGATATTGGTGGCGTGGTTGCATTTTTATGCAGCGACGATTCCAAGTGGGTGAACGCGCAACGGCTAGAGGTGGCTGGTGGAATTTTTATTTAGTGGAAAATGATCGGCGGCAATCCCATGATTATTGATTATTGAGTGTTGATTTATTGATTATTACTTGCTTTACCTTTCGTGAAGATATCTTTCGTAGGCAATCAAGTATG
>Ga0190274_10002876_pt1 | contig 10220 bp, 6 predicted proteins | sample Popmic531T_FD_133002 | JGI IMG/M metagenome (GOLD analysis project Ga0190274, IMG submission 133002) | Populus adjacent soil microbial communities from riparian zone of Yellowstone River, Montana, USA - 531 T | ecosystem: Environmental > Terrestrial > Soil > Riparian zone | place: USA: Montana...
AGCAGGATCGAGCGGGGGCCGAACTGGCCGGCCATCCAGCCGCTGAGCAGGCCGCTGGGCGGGCCGGAGCCGAGCAGGACCAGGCCGAACAGGCTCATCACGCGACCGCGCATCTCCTGGCTGGAGGCCAGCTGCACGGTCGAGTTGGCGGTGGCCACGAAGGCCAGGCTGGCCGCGCCGATCGGGAACAGCGCGGCCGCCTCGACCAGCATGGTGGGGGCGGCCGCGGCCGCGAACGACAGCAGGCCGAAGGCGGCCACCGAGCCGATCAGCAGCCGGCGGGTGGGCCGTCCCCGCCGGGCTACGGCCAGGGCGCCGGCCACCGACCCGGCGGCCATGACCGCGGCCAGCGCCCCATAGGCGCCGGGGCCGCCGTCGAAGGCGAACCGGGCCAGCAGCGGCACCGCCACCCGGTAGTTGAGGCCGAGCATGCCGACCACCGCCACCAGCACGATGGTCGAGCGCAGCGCCGGCGTCGCCCAGACGTAGCGCACCCCCTCCCGGATCTGGCCCTTGCCCCGGGCCACCGCCGGCCGGCGCCACAGCCGCTCGCTGTCCATGGCCAGCAGGCCGCCGATCAGGGCCAGGTAGGAGACGGCGTTGAGGAAGAAGGCGGGGGCGATCCCGACCACCGCGATCAGCAGCCCGGCCGCGGCCGGGCCGATCACCCGGGCGGTGTTGAAGCTGGCGCTGTTCAGCCCGACGGCGTTGGCGACCCGGTCGGGCCCGACCATCTCGGTGACGAACGACTGCCGGGCCGGCATGTCGAAGGCGGTGGCCACCCCCAGCAGCAGGGCCAGGGCGTAGACCATCCACAGCCGCACCGCCCCGGTGGCGGTCAGCACGCCGAGGACCAGGGCGAGCGCGGCCATGGCGGTCTGGGTGGCCAGCAGCAGCCGGCGCTTGTCGACCCGGTCGGCGACCAGCCCCGCCCAGGCCCCGAGGACCATCATCGGCGCGAACTGGAGGGCCAGGGTGATGCCCAGGGGCAGGGGCGCGTCGGTGAGCCGCAGCACCAGCCAGTCCTGGCCGACCTGCTGCATCCAGGTGCCGGTGGAGGAGATCAGATGGCCGAAGAAGAACAACCGGAAGTTGCGCACGTCGAGGGAGCGGAAGGTGCGCAGCCTAGGTCGACCTCCAGGCCAGGAAGGGGTTACGAAGCGGAGCCCATGCTAGCAGCGAGCTCCCCGAGCACCGCCACCATCTCGGTGTCGGCGTGGTCCAGGTGCTGCAGCATGACCCGGTCGACCCCGGCCGCCTCCAGGCCGCGGAGGCGCTCGGCGACCTCGTCGACGGTGCCGAGCAGCCAGTTGGGGCGGGCCTCGACCACCTCGGCCACGCTGTCGTGGCTGCCGATGGCGGCCAGGACCCGCCCGACCCGCTCGGAGACCTCGGCCCGGTCGCGGCCGACCACGCAGGTGGTCATCAGCGACAGGCGGGCCTCCTCCGGGTCCCGGCCGGCCTCACGCCAGGCGTCCAGGAGTCTCCCATGCCGCTCGGGCAGCTCCTCCAGGGAGACGCCGACGGTGTTGTACTCGTCGGCGAAGCGGGCGGCCAGGGCCAGGCTCTTGGGCCCGGCTCCCCCGCCGACCAGCAGGGTGGGGCGCGGGCGCTGCACCGGCTTGGGCAGGGCGCGCAGGTCCTGGACCTGGTAGTGGCGGCCCTGGAACTCGACGGCGTCCTCGGTCCAGGAGCGGGTGACGATCTCCAGCTGCTCGGCCAGGCGCTCCATGCGGGTCGGGGTGGGCGGGAACTCGAAGCCGTAGGCGCGGTGCTCGCCCTCGTGCCAGCCGGCCCCGAGCCCCAGCTCGGCCCGGCCGCCGGAGACGTGGTCGACGGTGGCCACCATCTTGGCCAGCACCGACGGGTGCCGGAAGGTGGCCGGCGAGACGAGGGTGCCCAGGCGGATGCGGCGGGTCCGGGCGGCCAGCGCGGCCAGGGTGGCCCAGGCGTCGAGCGAGCCCCGCTCGCGCATGCCCATCACCGACTCGTAGTGGTCGGAGCGGAACATGCCCTCCAGGCCGTGCTCCTCGCAGGCCCCGGCCAGGGCAAGCCACTGCTCCCAGGTGACGTCTTCCTGGCCCTCGATCATCAGGCAGACCCGCATGGCCCTCCTCCTCGGCTCCGGTCGGCCAGGTGACGTTACGATGCCTGCCATGCCGAGGGCACACGGGAACGGGGTCGAGCTCGAGTACGAGACGGTCGGGGACCCGGCGGGCCGGCCGCTGCTGCTCGTCCAGGGGCTGGGAGCCCAGCTCACCTCCGTGGAGGACGGGCTCTGCCAGGCGCTGGCCGGGCGCGGGTTCCTGGTCGTCCGCTACGACAACCGCGACGCCGGGCTGTCGAGCTGGTTCGACCACGCCGGGCCGGTCGACCTGGCCGCCATCTACGGCGGCGACCACGCCTCGCTGGCCTACACCCTGGAGGACATGGCCGACGACGCGGTGGCGGTGCTGGACGCGGCCGGGATCGAGGCCGCCCATGTGGTCGGCATCTCCCTGGGCGGGATGATCGCCCAGCTGCTGGCGACCAGGCACCTGGCGCGGGTGCGGTCGCTGGCCTCGATCATGTCGACCACCGGGGACCGGGCCGTCGGCCAGCCCTCCGGGGAGGCGGCCAGCGTGCTGCTGGCCCCGATGCCGCGCCAGCGGGAGCGGTTCATCGAGCAGGCGGTGACCAACGCCAAGGCGATCAGCTCCGGCACCGCGTATGCGTTCGACGAGGAGGCGGTGCGGCGCGGCGCCGCCCGCGGCTACGACCGCGCCTACCACCCCAAGGGGACCGGGCGGCAGTTCGCGGCCATCCTGGCCGCCGGCGACCGGACCGCCGCCCTGGGTGCGGTCCGGGTGCCGACCCTGGTCGTGCACGGCGAGGAGGACCAGATCATCGGGGTCAGCGGCGGCGAGGCCACCGCCGCCGCCATCCCCGGGGCCCGCCTGCTGCGCGTCCCCGGCCTCGGCCACGAGCTCCCGCCCGGGTTCTGGCCCACCCTGGTCGACGCCCTGGTGGAGCATGCCGACCGCGCCGACCGTGCCTGAACCGCTCAGGGTGGTCTTCCTGGCCCATGCCTTCCCGCGCTGGGCCGGCGACCCGACCGGAGGGTTCCTGCTGCGGCTGGCCACCGCCCTGGCGGCCGAGGGGGTCCGGGTGGCGGCGGTGGCGCCGGCGGCCGAGGGGCTGGCCGCGGCCGAGCGGCTGGACGGCATCCCGGTGCGCCGCTACCGGTACGCGCCCGCCCCGGCGCAGCGGCTGGCGTACGCGGGCGAGATGCACCGGCGGGCGGCCTCCCCCGGCGGCGCCCTGGCCCTGGCCGGGCTGCTCGGCGCCGGCGCCCTGGCCGCCCGGCGGGTGGGTCGCCGGGCCGACCTGGTCCACGCCCACTGGTGGTTCCCGGCCGGGGTGCAGGCCCTGGCCGCCCGGACCGGGCTGCCGCTGGTCACCACCTTGCACGGCACCGACATGCGCCTGGCCCGGTCCCGGCCGGCGGCCCGGGCCGCCTGCGCCCAGGTGCTTCGGGCCTCGGCCCGGGTCACGGCCGTGTCGGGCTGGCTGGCCACCCAGGCGGCCGGGTTCGCCCCCGACCTGGCCGGCCGGGTCGCGGTCGCGCCCATGCCCGTCGACGACCTCGCCTTCTCCCCTGGCCCGGCCGACCGGCCCCGCGACGAGCTGCTGTTCGTCGGCCGCCTGGACCGGCAGAAGGGCGCCGAGGTCGCCTTGCGCGCCCTGGCAAGGCTGAGCGGACCGGCGGGCGCCCTGCCTCTGCGGGTGGTCGGCACCGGGCCGGAGGCGGCGGGCCTGCGCCGCCTGGCCGGCGAGCTGGACGTGGCCGGCCGGGTCCGCTGGGAGGGCCAGCTCCCCCAGGCCGAGCTGGCCGACCGCTACCGGCGGGCCGCCGCCCTGGTCGTGCCCGGCCGGGATGAGGGCCTGGGCCTGGTCGCGGTCGAGGGCCAGCTGTCGGGCGCCCCGGTGGTCGCCGCCGCCTCCGGCGGCCTGCTCGACGTGGTCGCCGACGGCCACACCGGGCGGACCTTCCCGCCCGGCCAGCCCGACGCCCTGGCCCGGGCCGTGGAGGCGGTCCTGGCCGACCCGGCCGGCACGGCCCGGATGACCGCCGAGGCCCGGAAGCGGGCGGCGGCCCGGTTCGGTCCCGCCGGCGCCGCCGGGACCTACGCGGCCATCTACGCCGAGGCGCTGCAGCGGGGGCCGGGAGCTTAGTCCTGGTCGGCCTGGCGGGTGGCGTAGGCGATCGCGCCGGCCCGGTTGCGCACCCCCAGCTTGGCCAGCACGTTGCTGACGTGGTGGGCGGCGGTCTTGCGGCTGATGAACAGCCGCTGGGCGATCTCGGGGTTGGAGAGGCCCAGGCCGACCAGCCGCAGGACCTCCTGCTCGCGCCTGGTCAGCACGCCGACCCGCTTGGGACCGGTCCTCCCGGCCGCGCCGAGGGAGCGGAGCAGCGCGTCGGTGGCGTCGGCGTCGCCGGCCGCGCCCAGCCGCTCGAAGGTGGCGAGGGCGCTCCTCGCCTCGGCGACCGCCAGCTCGGGGCCGCTGTCCGACAGGGCGCGGGCCAGCTCCAGGCGCACCAGGGCCGTCTCGTAGGGGAAGTCGAGCCGCGAGAACAGGTCGAGCGCCCGTTCCAGCCGGCGCCTGGCCTCGTCGGGCCGCCCGCCGGCCCGGGCCACGTGGGCCGCCGCCTCGGTGGCGGCGGCCAGATCGTCGAGGGTGAGATGGGCGACGACCAGCGTCTCCATGGCCCATGCGGCCCTGAGGTGGTTCTCGCCATGGCTGTGGGGCTCGCCGCTGTCCTCCAGGCACCGCTCCAGCAGCCCGACGGCGACGGCCGGCTCCCCCAGGGCCAGCCGGACCCTGGCCGCGGTCCGCGCCGCCGTCCGCCCGCCGCCGTGCCCGGGCAGCAGGGCCTCGGCCTCTTCGCGGCGCCCCTGGCGCAGGCGGAGGTCGGCCAGCCGCGCCAGCGCCTCGGCATGCGACCCGGGGCTGGCGCCCTCGGCCATGCGGACCGCGGCCAGCAGCTCCCGCTCGGCCTCGGACCACCGGCCCTTGGCGAGCAGGACGCCCCCGTACAGGGTGCGGCAGCGGGCGTACAGGAAGGGGCAGCCGTACCGGTCGATGAACTGGTCGGCCACCTGGCACCACTGGGTGGCCCGTCGCAGGTCGCCGGCCAGGTCGCAGGCGATCAGCATGTCGCAGCAGGTGAACGCCACGGTTTCGAAGCGGCCATGCTCGCCGCCAAGGGTGCCCGCCATCGCCTCGTCGATGAGGGCCATGCCTTCCTCGGCCCTGCCCGCCGCCACCAGCGTCAGCCCGAGGTCGCCGAGGGCGCACAGCTCCAGGTCCACGTCCCCGGAGGCCCGCGCCAGCTCGAGGGCCTGCTGGTGGAGCTCCTGGGCGCGGCCAGGGTCGGGTTCCAGGTAGGCGCGCATCAGCCACAGCCAGCCCTGCAGCGGGTTCGGGTCGGCCTCCGCCATGACCCGCTCGGCCCGGGCCAGCCACCCGCCGGCGGCGGCGTGGTTGTCGAAGTTGGAGAACCAGGTCACGCACAGGCTGATGGCGGCGAGGGCGGCCGGGACGGCGTCGCCGGTCCGCCGGAACTCGGCGTAGGCGCGTTCGGTGTGGGCGATGCTGGCCCGGGTCTCGCCCAGCCACCACAGGGCCGCGCCCATGCCGTCGAGCGCCTCGGCCGTCTCCTCCTCGGCCAGGGCGGCCGCGAAGGCGGCTCGGGCCTCCTCCCACCGCCCGGCCTCGAGGGCGGCGCGCCCGGCGGCCACGGGGTCCAGCTCGGTCATGGCGCCAAGTATGCCCATGCGAACCAGCCCCGGAATAGGGCAGTCGCCCCATGCTCGAGCCCCCCTTAGGGGCGGATGCTGGCCTCCGACCAGCGACCGCGATCGAGGAGGCGGGCGATGACCGGTTCAGTGGAGACCTACCAGCTCTCGGTCGAGGCGGCCGAGGTGTACGAGGCCAGGTTCGTCCCCGCGATCTTCGCGGAGTGGGCGCCCCACCTGGTCGAGGCGGCCGGTGTCGTCGGTGGCCAGGCCGTGCTCGACGTCGCCTGCGGCACCGGGGTGGTGGCCCGGACGGCCGCCGACCGGATGGCCGGCCGGGGCCGGGTGGTCGGCCTGGACATCAACGAGGGCATGCTGGCGGTGGCCCGGCGGCTCCGCCCCGACATCGAGTGGCGCAAGGGCGACGCGGCCGAGCTGCCCTTCGAGTCCGGGTCCTTCGACGTGGTCCTCTGCCAGGCGGCCCTGATGTTCTTCCCCGACCGGGCCGGAGCGCTGGGCGAGATGGCCCGGGTGGCCACCGACAACGGCACCGTCGCCGTCCAGGTGTGGGACCGCCTGGAGGCCCAGGCGGGCTTCGGCGCGATGTACGAGGCGTTCACGGAGCACCTGGGGCCGGCGGCGGCGGAGCTGGAGAGCTCCTACTGGGTCCTCGGCGACCTCGACCTGGTCGGGTCGCTGTTCGAGGCCGCCCGCCTGCGGGTCACCGGCACCCGGACCCGCGTCGGCATCGTCAGATTCGACTCCGCCGAGGAAGCGGTCGCGACCGAGATCGAAGCCACTCCGCTGGCGGAGCGGATCGATCCGGACTCCTACCGGCGGATCCTGAAGGCCGGCAGCGAGGCGATGCGCCCGTTCGTGGTCGACGGCGGCCGGGTCGAGCTGCCCATCCAGGGCCACCTGGTCACCGGGGTCAAGGCCGGCTGAGCGCGCCGTACCCTCCGCCGCCCGGAGTGATGACGGTGACGACATCGCCCGTCTGCAACGGCCGGCTGATCTTCGGCGGCAGCTCCTCGCCGTTGCACAGGTTCCGTCCCACGGCGCCTGGACCGCCGCCCTTGCGACCTTGGGGACGGTGACGCCGCCGGTCGGTCAGCAGGGAGAGGGTGGCCTGCTCGAGGACGCGGATCGACCGGACGATGCCGTCGCCGCCCCGGTGCGCGCCCTCGCCGCCGCTCCCGGCGGCCAGCTCGAAGCGCTCCACCCGCATCGGATACTCGAGCTCGAGCGCCTCGACGGGCGTGTTGAGGGTGTTGCTCATGCCGACGTGGACGCCGGAGGGCCCCGGCCCGGCGGCGCTCGCTCCCTGGCCGCCCCCGATGGTCTCGTAGTAGGTCCAGCCGCGCCCGCCGATGTTCACGTTGTTCATGGTCCCCTGCCCGCCGGCCGGGAGATCGGCGACCTGGGCCAACGCGGACAGCACCGTGTCGGCCAGTCGCTGGCTGGTCTCGACGTTGCCCGCGACGACGGCGCTGGGACGACGGGCGTTCACCAGACTGCCCTCGGGGGCGTGGATGGTGAGCGGGGCGTACGTGCCCGCATTGGCTGGGACGTCCTCCGACAGCAGCACGCGCAGGGCGAAGAAGCACGCGGACCGGGTCACCGAGAGCGGGCAGTTCACGTTCCCGGCCACCGCGTCCGCCGTGCCGCTGAAGTCCACCGTGAGCTCGTCGTCGGTGATGCGGACGGCGACACGTATGGGGATGTCGCTATCGAGAATCCCGTCGCCCTCGATCTCGCTGGTGGCGGTGTACTCGCCGTCGGGAAGCCGCCGGATCGCGTTGCGGGTGTGGCGCTCGGTGTAGGCGACGACCTCGTCGAAGGCGGCAAGGACGGTGGCGCGGCCACGGCGGCGCATCAGCTCGGCGAGACGGCTCTGGGCGAGCTGGTTGGCGGCGATCTGGGCACGGAGGTCGCCGCGGCGGACCCGGGGGGTGCGGGTGTTGGCCAGGATGAGCTCGAGCACGTCTTCGACGTAGCTCCCGTGGTGGACGAGCCGCACGGGCGGGATGATCAGCCCCTCGGACCAGATGTCGCGGGACCCGGCGGGCATGGAGCCTGGCTGCATCCCGCCGACGTCCGAGTGGTGGGCCCGGGTGACCGCGAACCCCCAGCGCTCCTCGTCGGTGCCCAAGGGCGACACCATGGTGACGTCGGGCAGGTGGTTGCCGCCGGAGTAGGGGTCGTTGACGACGAAGATGTCGCCCGGCTCCGGGTTGCGAGCGGCAACGGCCGCCACGGCCTCGGGCATGGCGCCGAGGTGGACGGGGATGTGCTCGGCCTGGGCGACCATCCGTCCAGCGGTGTCGAACAGCGCCGCCGAGCAGTCGCGTCGCTCCTTGATGTTGGACGAGTAGGCGCTTCGCACCAGCGCCGTGCCCATCTCCTCGGCGATGCCGGACAGCGCGCTGCTCAGCACGGACAGCGTGATCGGGTCGAGGCCGGGGCGAGCGGTCACCCCCGCCGCTCCAGGTCTAGCGTGCCGACCTCGTCCACAGACGCCCGCCATCCGGGACGGACAAGGAGGGTCGACTCGGCGAACTCCACCACGGCGGGCCCCTGGAGCTCGCTCCCCACGCCAAGCAGGGCACGCTCGTACACGTCGACCTCCTGCCAGCCGTCGTCGAGGCGGGCGCGGCGCCGTGACGGATCCCCGCCCCGGCGAGGTGCCGCCCCGTAGAGGTCGGGCTTGTCCCGCGGCGCGGTGGCGACGAGACGAAGGTTCACGAGCTCGACCACCTCGTCCTCCATCCGATAGCCGTAGCGTCGCTCGTGCTCGGCGTGGAAGCGGGCGGGCAGCTCCTCGAGATCCCCGGCTTCCACCGTGAGCTCGAACGACTGGCCCTGGTAGCGGAGATCGGCGAGGCGGGCCAGGCTCAGCCCTGCGTCGTCGGCCAGCTGCCCGCGGGCGTTGGCCTCCAGCTCCCCGAAGCGGGCCTCGACGGCGGCCCGATCGGCGGTTCCCAGCTCGGCCAGCAGCGGGGAGACCTGGTCGCGGCGCACGTCCGAGATGGCCAGCCCGAGGGCACTCAACACGCCGGCCGCCAGTGGGACGAGGATGCGGCCGATACCCAGCTCCTCCGCCAGCGAGCAGGCATGGAGGCCTCCGGCGCCCCCGAAGGCGACCAGCGTCAGCTCCCGAGGGTCGAGGCCGCGCTCGATGCTGATGACCCGCAGGGCCCGGATCATCTCCGCGTCCGCCACGCGGATGATCCCGCGCGCGGTCTCCTCGCTGTCCAGACCGACCCGCGCGCCGATGCGGCCGAGCGCCGCCTCGGCCTGGTCGCGATCGAGCCGGACCTCGCCGCCCAGCTCCGCGCCGTCGGGTAGATACCCGAGATACAGGTTCGCGTCGGTGACCGTCGGCTCCTTGCCGCCGCGACCATAGGCGGCTGGGCCGGGGTCTGCTCCGGCCGAACCGGGCCCGACGCGCAGGGCGCCGCCGGCATCGACCCAGGCGATGGAGCCGCCGCCGGCGCTGACCGTGTGCACGGCCACCATCGGCAGCTTGACCGGCACCCCGGCCACGACCGACTCGGTCGTCGTCTGCACCACGCCGCCCAGCACGGCCGCGACGTCGGTCGAGGTGCCGCCCATGTCGAAGGTGAGAAGGTCCTGGTAGCCGCTGAGTCCGGCGACCCATGCGGCTCCGACAACCCCGCCCGCCGGGCCGGAGAGGAGGCAGCTGGCGGCGTGCGCCGCCGCCGTCTCGATCTCGGCCGCGCCGCCGGAGGACTGCATCACCAGGGGGCTCGGAAGACCGAGCGCCTCCACCTCGTCGGCGAGACGCTCCAGGTAGGCGGCGAGCCGGGGAGTCAGGTAGCTGTTGGCGACGGTGGTGGAGCACCGCTCGTACTCCCGGAGCTCGGGCAGCACCTCCGAGGACACGGAGATGTGGACGCCCGGCAGCGCTTCGCGCAGCGCCGTTCCGACCTTCTGCTCGTGCTCGGGATGGAGGAACCCGAACAGCAGGCAGACGGCAACCGCTTCCACCTTGGCCTCGCGGCAGGCGTCCACGGCGACGCGGACCGATTCCTCGTCGAGGGGGACCAGGACTCCGTCCCTGCCCATGCGCTCTCGCACGGTGAAGCGCAGCTCACGCGGGACCAGCGCGGCTGGCCGGTCCTGGGTCAGGTCGTAGAGCGCCGGGCGGTTCTGCCGACCGATCTCGATCACATCCCGGAATCCTTCGGTGGTCACCAACGCCGTACGAGCCCCACGACGCTCGAGCAGCGCGTTGGTCGCCACCGTGGAGCCGTGCGCGAGACTGGCCACGGCGCCGACGGTAGGCCGGACGAGCTCGAGCGCAGCCACCACCCCGCGCGCCTGGTTCCCCGGGGTCGTCGGCACCTTCGCCGTGATCAGCCCGCCTTCCACCAGCGCCACAAGGTCGGTGAAGGTCCCGCCTACGTCGACCCCGAG
>Ga0190274_10002877_pt1 | contig 10220 bp, 7 predicted proteins | sample Popmic531T_FD_133002 | JGI IMG/M metagenome (GOLD analysis project Ga0190274, IMG submission 133002) | Populus adjacent soil microbial communities from riparian zone of Yellowstone River, Montana, USA - 531 T | ecosystem: Environmental > Terrestrial > Soil > Riparian zone | place: USA: Montana...
CTTTGAGGCAATCGCGCGACGAACCGCTGATCTGGCTCTCGATCCTGGTCCCATTGTCTGGCGCGATAATCTTGGACTGCGTGGTCTACAGTCATTGCCGGTTACCTTCAATGAGTTGAAATCCCCGATGGAGAGTCCCGCGATGGTTATTCCCAGCACCAGTGTGGGCCGCTGCCCCTTCCATTCAGCGTAAAAGCAATCTGTTAGATTGCGATGGTGGTCACCACTGACTGAGTGGAGACCATCACCAAACGCAAACTAACAATCTGCCTTACCAACATAGAAAACTGAGATTACCGAGTTTGCAAACACACCTGCCATCGTCCGTGACCGACCCGAGTTTGTCGAATATCTCCCAGGCCAAACGTGACCTGTTGGCAAAGTATCTCCGTGGTGAACTTCAGCAGCCCACGTCCGCGCGTAGCATCACTCGGCGCGAACCAGGCAGCCCTCTTCAACTCTCATTCGCTCAGGAACGACTCTGGTTTCTCGATCAACTCAATCCGGAATCGGCGGTTTTCAACGTCCCGCTAACAGTAAAACTCACAGGCGCCATAGACGCTGAGGCACTCTGGAGAAGCGTTAATGAAATCGTCCGGAGACATGAGATCCTGCGAACCACTTTCCTGACCAGGGACGGTCTGCCGGAAGTTTTGGTAGCTCCTGAACTGAATATAGAACTGCCGGTTATCGATCTGACTGTTTACCCCACCTCCCAACGCGAATCGCAGGCCCACGTATTCTTAAGCGAGGAAGAACAGCGGCCATTCGATCTGACTCATGGCCCACTGATCCGAACCAAACTTTTTCGTCTCTCGGACCGGGACCATCGATTCATCGTCAACATGCACCACATCGTTAGCGATGGCTGGTCATTGGTTTTGTTTTTTGAAGAGCTCTCGGCAATCTACGCTGCCTTCTCCGCCGGGCAGGAATCGCCGCTCCGGGAAGCGCCCATCCAATATTTTGACTACTCGGCGTGGCAGCGGGAATGGCTCCAAGGTGAACTGCTTCAGAAGCAAGTCAGCTATTGGAAGAACCAGCTGGGAAATGAAATCCCGGTCCTGGAATTGCCGACCGACAGGCCGCGGCCGCAGGTGCAAACATTCAATGGTGCGCGCGAATGGTTGGTGCTATCTGAACAACTGACGGCTGCAGTTCTGGCGCTCGCTCAGCGTGAAGGTGTAACCCAATTCATTGCATTACTGACAGCGTTTAAAGTCCTGTTGCACCGGTACTCCGGACAAGACGACATCATTGTTGGCTCGCCCATTGCGAATCGGCCGCAGACAGAGACCGAATCACTTATCGGCTTCTTTCTTAACAATCTGGCGCTGCGTTCAGACCTTTCAGGTAATCCGACTTTCCGCGAAGCGCTCGCGCGGGTACGAAAAACAGCGCTCGATGCCTACGCTAACCAGGATGTACCGTTTGAAAAGTTGATCGAATCGCTCAAACCTGAACGTGACCTGAGTCGCACGCCAATCTTCCAGGTCTACTTTAATCTCTTTAACTTTGCGGACCAGATCAAGTTACCTGGCGCCGGCGACACTGTCACTTTTGTCCAGGCGTGGGAACAGTCGGACGAGAAGCTTTCAAAATTTGATCTAACTCTTTACGCCGGGCTGCAGGGCCAGCGTCTGAAGTTGGCGTTCGTTTACAACACTGATCTTTTTGATGCGTCATCAATCCAGCTCATGCTGGAACACTTCCGAAGTCTGCTGACAGCTGCTGTAGCTGATCCGGAGAAGTCTATCTCGGAACTATCACTCGAACCCGGCGCCGGGAGCAGCGTAGATACATTGGGGTCAGGTCGGATTCGCCCCACCAACACGTTTACCGAATTCACCAAAGCCGAAATCGAGCAGTCGATTGGAAGTCGTTTTGCGAGTCAAGTGGCCAAATACCCGGCGAGGCTGGCCGTCAAGAGTGAGAATCATTCATGGACATACAAAGACCTTGATGTGGCCGTTAACCAGGTGACCCAATCGATCCTGCGCCTCACCGGCGGTAGTGAAGAGAGGATTGCACTGTTATTCGAGCATGACGCGCCAATGCTTGCCGGTATGTTGGGTGCTCTCAAGGCCGGCAAGATCTATGTGCCACTCGATCGTCGCCATCCGAAAGAACGCCTGCTGCAAATCATTGAACACGCGCAATGCGCTGCGGTCCTGACGAACGACAGGAATCGGGCAGTGGCGGATGAGTTGGTCCAGCTGACAGTCGGCCGAGTCAAGCTAATCAACATAGACCACCTCCCTTCGAATACTTCGAAGACAACCGAGGTTGACCTACCTGTCGTTGAACCTGATCGGCTTGCATATATTCTTTACACGTCTGGTTCGACGGGCGAGCCAAAGGGTGTCATGCAAAGTCATCGCAACGTGCTGCATTACATTCGAGTCTATACAAACAACCTGCACCTGAACCCGAACGATCGGCTGACACTGCTCTCTTCATATTGCTTCGACGCGTCGGTCATGGACATTTACGGGGCACTGCTGAACGGCGCCACTCTCTATCCATTCGACATTAGGGAACAAGGACTGTCCGGTCTTTCGGAACGTTTAATCTCCGATGAGATCACCGTCTATCATTCGACACCAACCGTCTATCGCTATTTCCTGGGAGCCGCGGGAGCGCAGCCAAGCGGGGTCCCCGTCGGGGCAGCCCCGATGGGGTGCTCGTCCCTGCCTGCTGACGTTCGCAACCCAGCTCGTCCCTTCCCCAAAGTTCGCCTCGTCGTCCTCGGCGGCGAAAAAGTAAATCGCACGGACGTCGAACTCTACCAGCAACACTTCTCCGATCAGTGTCTCTTCGTTAACGGCCTCGGGCCCACAGAAGCCACGGTAAGCCTGCAGAACTTTATCGACAAGCAAACAAGACTCTCCGGCGATAGCGTGCCTGTCGGTTTCGCTGTGGACGACACGGAAGTCTTGCTGCTTGACAAGGCAGGTCGAGTCTCCGCGGTCTCGGGTGAAATTGCGATCAGGTCAGCCCACGTGGCGCTCGGCTACTGGCGCAACGCTGAAGCTACAACGAAAGCGTTCTCAACCAACGGACACGGACCATCCATTCGTCTTTACCGTACCGGCGATATGGGCCGGCGCCTCCCGGATGGAAGCATTAAGTTTGAAGGCAGAAAAGATTTCCAGGTCAAAATCAGAGGCTTTCGAGTGGAACTGGGCGAGATTGAATCGGTACTGGCCCAACATGCGCGGGTTCGCGAAGCCGTAGTCGTCGCGCATGAGAATGGCGCTGGCGACAAGATGCTTACCGCTTATGTGGTGCCTGTCGTCCCAGTCAGCCCAGTTATCCCCGTAATCCCACGCCAGGAACAAACTGGTGCCAATTCGACACCACCAGCCTCGATCATGGGTGAGCTGCGCGACTTCCTGACGCATAGGCTGCCGGAATACATGGTGCCCAGACATTTCGTGATCCTCGAGTCCTTACCGTTAACGCCCAGTGGAAAACTAAACCGTCGTGCCCTGGGAGCGCAGGCCAGCGGGGTCCCCATCGGGGCAGCCCCGATGGGGTGCTCGTCCCTGCCTGCTGACGCACAAGACTGCACGATCGCGGGATCGAGCGTGATAGACATCCAGTCTCGACAGGCTGAACTCGGCGGCCTACCAGCCTTCGCCGCTCCCCAGACGCCATTAGAGAAAACGCTGGCGCCCATCTGGTCAGAACTCCTGGAGGTCAATGCGATTGGGATCAATGACAACTTCTTTGAGTTAGGCGGTCACTCCCTGCTGGCCGTTCGTCTCTTCGCCGAAATCGAAAAACGACTCGGCAAACGGCTGCCATTGGCAACGCTCTTCCAGGCGCCCACAGTTGCGAAGCTTGCTCGTGTGATCGAGGACGGACTGCAAAGGTATCGGGCCGAGGCCTGGTCATCGCTCGTGGAGATTCAACCCGCATCGTCTCGCCAATCCACCGTTTCAAAGCCGGCGTTTTTCTGCGTCCACGCATTGGGCGGGAATGTTCTCGAGTATTACGATCTGGCGCGGCACCTGGGCGAGGACCAACCGTTTTACGGACTGCAATCCCAAGGCTTGGACGGCCAGCGTCCACCCCATACTCGCGTCGAAGACATGGCCGCGCACTACATCAAGGAGATGCGCGAACTTCAACCCGAAGGACCATACTTTCTTGGCGGGCGATCGCTGGGAGGGATGGTGGCATTTGAGATGGCGCAGCAACTTAAAGCGCAGGGCGAAACCATTGGTCTGCTGGCGCTGTTGGATACTTATCCATCCGGCTACGCCAAACTGTTCCGAAACGAGAAAACACTCCGCGCGTCCCTTCGTCGTGGCTTAAAACGAACCAAAGCCCATCTGGTCAACCTGCAAAGCCTAACGGTCAAGCAGGGCCTCGCTTACCTGATCAAAAAAGTCCGCTTTGCACCCCGTAAGCTGAAGAGCCAGGTCTGGCGTCGCATTAATCAATCTTACGAAAACCTTGGCCGTCCGCTTCCCCGCATGCTCAAGGACATCAAGGAAATCAATTCGCTGGCAGTGCGCGAGTATGTTCCCCAGGTTTACGACGGCCAGGTCACCCTCTTCTGGGCCAGTGAGGATCTGCGAACTTCAATTGATCTGGTTGAAGGTTGGCGCGTCCTGGCCGGCGGCGGCATCGAAGTCCACGAGATCCCCGGCAGTCATTTAGATATCGTCAAAGAACCGCACGTGCAGGACTTGGCAAAGAAACTGTCTCGATGTCTGTTGCAAGCTCGGCCCACCGAGCGCGCGCCTTAGCCTATAGACCTAACCCCGTGATTCTCGCAGTGGGGACTCTGACTTATCAGGTTCAATCTAATCTCATCAGCCGCGTTTAACCAATCTCCCGCCTGACAAACTCCCAGCAGCCGATCGTTGCAGCCACAGTCGCGCCTACAAGCGCAACGATGGTGATCCGGTCCATCCCGGCAGCACCGTCCAACACCGCGCGAATTGGCAGCGACCATGGAAACCATGATCCGATTGCCTTTGATTGCACGGCGAAGACACCCATGATCATGGCGCACATGCCGAACCCCATGGCCACTGTGTAACTCTGCCATCTCAAACTCACCCAATGCTGAATCGCCACAGCCAGCAACGCTGATACCGACACCCTCATCATCGGCACCACGAATGGACCTAAGGGCATTCCTCCGAAATGTAGCGCGGGATGAAAGAGTTTGAGGAGCCAGCCGCTGCCGATTGTTCCGCCAATCAGGACTAAGTGGGCTGCCCATAGTAAGGCGATGGTAACGATCAGCTTACTGACGTAAACGGTCCAGCGCGGCGCGGGCAACGCCAGGAGGCTTTTCCAGTTTCTCCCGATATGCTCCAAGCCAGCGAGTAGGGAGGTTTCGAGTGTCACAAACATGGGCATCATCAAGAGTGTCCAAACTTCGACGGTTTGAGACACCATTTGGGGCCACGCATCCTTGCCATCGTGGATAAGACCGCGCGCGCGCTTGTACGTGATTGCAAACTGGAGCAGCACCATTACCAGCGGCGACACCAAGACCATCCACAATGCGAGCGTCCGCTTCAGCTTCAGGCACTCTGTCAACAGAACTCGGAAAAACATAAACCTCCTCGGGCTCGGGGAAAGCTCACCCAGAATCGGGTGCTGCCCTAATCTGGGTGTTTACCCAGGAAAACAAGTACGATCCACTAAATGACACGAAACAACACCAAGTGCTTGTTCGTGATATTGGGGTTTGGTGTTCTTTCGTGTGATTTAGTGGATCGTTCTACAATCTACCGAAGGGACGCCAAAGAAAACTAGATTAGGACACCACTCAGCATCGGCAGACCGGTCGTATCATTACGCAACCTCTGACTCGGTCATTTTCAGAAACATATCTTCCAGCGAATCCGATTCCACCGTCAGGTGATGAACCGCGAAGCCGGCCTCGATCAAGTCCCGATTCATCGCTGCAGCTCCGTCGATTTGGGACGCCAAAATAAACCCATCCTCCACTCGCACTTCCCACCCGCGTCTATTGAGCAATGCCAACGCCGCGTCAATGTCGCCGACTCCTATCCGCAAACGCGATCGACGCAATCGTTCCAGTTCCTCAATCGAACCCTGAAAAACCAGCTCTCCCTGTGAAAGCATTCCCACATGCGTCGCCACCTGTTCGACTTCGGTTAGCATGTGACTGGAGAGGAAGACAGTGACTCCGTGCTCGGTTGGAAGTCTCCTGATCAGCGAACGCATTTCCTGAATACCCGAAGGGTCCAGACCATTTGTCGGCTCATCAAGAATCAGCAGCTCACGCTTGCCGAGGAAAGCCTGCGCCAGACCGAGTCGTTGTTTCATACCGAGTGAAAAGGTTTTTACCAGGTTACGGCTCGCGTTCTCCAGACCAACGATTCGCAGCACGCGATCGATGTCAGAACGTGGGGCATTGAGGATCCGCCGCGGAATGTCCAGATTCTCTCTCGCCGTTAGATGCTCGTAGAGCGAGGGCGTCTCGACTAACGAACCGGTACGCGACAGAATCTCGCTGCGATTGCTTCGAAGGTCCAACCCAAACAACTCGATATCCCCGCCGCTCGGTCGGAGTAGTCCAAGTAGCATTCGGATTGTAGTGCTTTTGCCTGCACCGTTTGGTCCCAGGAACGCGTAGATACTTCCGGGTTGCACCTGTAGACTGAGATCGCGAACGGCAGGCTTACCACGAAATACCTTGGTGATTGTTTGGGTGGAGATTACAACATTGGGCATCAATAGGTAGACGCCCGCGCTCGAAGTTTCTTAACAGGTAAGCAACTAAAGTTCCCAATCTGAGTTTCTCTCAGTGCGCCCTCTGTGTTCTCCGTGTCTCCGTGGTGGAAAACGGCACAAAACACTCACCACAGAGAGCACAGAGGATGCACAGAGATTCGAAGTGTGGGAACAGCGAGCTGAAGGGTGTGGCGACACCGAACGTAGGAAAAATTGGCAGGAACTACGCCACGCTGGGTTGCGTTAATTCTGCACCTGGACGCGAGTCTTCAACCACGGGTTTTGATGATACTTTTCGACCGGAACTCTTGAGCGCGGATTCGGCGGCCTTAAGTCGCTGACGCCGGCTGATGGCCCAGTTTCCAAACCACTGCAACCATGGCCGGCTGGCCCAGTCCCATTCCCCCAGATACTCCACAGGCACGGCGCCGGTAGCTTTCTTGAATCTGTAAGGGCCAGGGTTGCGGACCGGATCGATTCCGCCCAGATCACACGATTGCAAATGAAGTTGCAGGCAGTGCTGGATCATGGCCCAAATCACTGCGTATGAGGAATGCAGGAGGCGGCCCTGCTCGGTGGTTACCGAGAGGAATGCCCTGGCCCGGTTGCCTAAAATCAGCCAGCCATGCAGGCTGACGAGTTGACCTTGCTCGTTGGTACCCCGGTAAAGAACTAGATGATCTTTCAAGTGTACGATCAGCTGCTCAAATTCTTCCCGAGAATGCTGCTCGTCCAGGCCTTTCAACAACTGCATTTCGTCATACGCTGAAACGATCTCGTCAACACTCGGGTTGGTCCACTGCTGAACGGTCAAATTACCTTCCTGTGCCCGTCGCAAATTTCTGCGCCAGTTTCGTTCGCAGCCGGCCAGCAATTGATTTTCATCCTTCGCCAGGTCAAGCCTTAATGAATAGCAAGTCTGCAAGTTGAACCACGATCTTTGCCAACCCTGCGCACTCAATCTTAATACGTCTTCAACCTCTCGTTGACGGTCGCAACGAAAGCGACAGTAGATTCGCTTGAAACCTGTGGTTCGCTTTATTGCTTGCTGGAAGCTGTTTTCGCAAACGGAGAGGTCGCCAACCGGTCCGCCTTCGCTCCAGATCAGACCAATTCCCAGCGGGTACCGGCGCAATAGACCTAACATCATGGCGACGATCTCACCCTGCTCATTGAAGGCGGCCCAATGGCATGGTTCCCACCCCAGGGCGCGCTGATACTCACCCCAGGCGTAGGTCTGGAAAGGCGTGCAGTCGTCGAGCCGCAGGAGTGCCTGGTCCCAGCTTGTTTGAGCTGTCTCTTTATTTAGCAGCTGCCAAGTAGCCATACCTGATTCCTTCACGACACTCTTTCAAGCCAACACTCCCGCCAAAACAGGAACGATTGACGGGGGCAAAGACGGTGGCAAACACCGTCACACGTCGCTCCTTCCAAAAGCACTGTGTCCTTTATCCTGCGCTGCTTGGGAGTTGCTTCCAGAACAATGTTTTCTACCCGGTCCTGCACCCGAAGCACCTGGCCGCAAAAACTCATCATCGTCGGAGCGAAGAGAAGGTTCTGATGTTTCCCGGCAGAATCGAGCGTCTGCTGGATCTGCGAAAGGGATTTCACTCGCACTAAATCCCCGGGCTTAAGGTTTAGGGGCTGCCCACGAAAATCCTCGGCTGAACCAGCGACAAACTTCCAGGATTTCAACCGGCTGACGTGAGCCACCTTGTTGTAGAACGCAATCAGTAAGCTTTGAATGAAACGCACAATCGAGGTTCGATTGTATTTGAGATCCCAGAGGTATTGTTTAGGGGCCCACCAGGGCAGCGGCGTTGAAGCATTGAGAATTTCACTGGATTGGCAAAAGAACTGACCGTCTGCCATTGCCAGCGATTCAAGATCCGCGCGGCAGATTTTGGGAACATGAAAGCCGTTCGATGAGGTCGCATCACCGCTGCGTTTCAGCCACGCTTCGTTCCAAAAAATGAGGCAGGCCCGGCCACAGCCGGAATGGCTGCTGCCATCGCAACGTGCTTCTTCGAGAAACACCGTATTGTCAAACTGCCGCATTTCCTGGTCGTCAACACAAGTCTTGAAAGCGCGAGCAGAGACTCGAAGAGTCTTGCCACAGAACTTCAGCATTTCCGGCATGAAGGGAAGTTTATTAAGAGTGCCCTTCTCGTCCAGCGTGGCCAGGATCTCGGATTCAGAGCGCACCTCAACGAGATCGCCCGGCAACAACTTACCTGCGCTGGAGTCCGTGATAGTCCTGGTCATGCTTGCCATCTGAAACTGCGCCCCCCGATTATGTGGCACGTCGCGCGAACGAGACTCAAAGGTATGACTACCGAATCCATTCCGGTTTCACTCCCTGAATTCGACGGCTCCATGCCTGTTGATTACCACTACTGTAAACGCCTAATCGGTCCTTGTTTTCAAGGATGACAACGGCGTTAAGGAACAGTTCGAAGCCAACGAGATCATCAATACCACCACGCGTTAGAGACTGTGGGAAAACCCCGCACGACGAGTAACGCTGAAAGCGTTCGCTAATTCCAGCCCAGGGTTTGCTTTGAAACCCTGGGTCATCATCGCAAATGGAGTTTTCGCAACCCTGAAAGGGTTCAATCGAAGGTCGCGGACGCGTCACAACTCCTTCAGAGTTGCGAAAAAATCTATCGCTGGTTTCTTAACCCAGGGTTTCAAAGCAAACCCTGGGCTGGAATTAGCGAACGCTTTCAGCGTTATTCGGCGCACCCAGGTTTTCACACGGTCTCTACCGCAAGGTGGTACTGACTTCATAGCCTTCCACCCGTCCTTCTTTAGCAACACATTAGTAGAGCACTACCTCACGTTTGGATGTTAAGCGGTCTGGGAAAGAGAATTTGAAACGCTTTCCGAACCATGGCGCAAAGCACCCGCGCTGATCCAGCCGATGAGGAGCCAGCCAACGGGGGCCACCGAGTAAAGCGTAAACGTGTTACCAAAGAAGCTGTTGAGAATAAGCACCGGCATCAGGGTCGCGGCGATGCGCCAAATGCGCTCCTCAGATGAGCCCTGCACCGCTTGACGAAATCTGCGCCAACTCATTCGGGATGCGCGGAAAAGTATCCACATGAAAAGCAACGCCGCCGGCAAACTACACATGATCGCGGTAGAGATGAAGTAACTATCTATGGGCGGTAACTCATCTTCGGCGTTGTTGAATCGCCACATGGCCAGGGATGTTCCGCCAATCCCGATACCCAGGGGATGGGATGGAATGAAGTCGGTGAAGAAATAGGTCCAGTTGGTGATGCGCTCCTGCAAACTCGCCTCACCGGTTGGGTTGAGAGTGCCGCGCGCTGTGTGTGAGACCACCGCGCCCATTTTCTGGTCTTCATCGTAGCTACGCATGTCGTCATCGGTTGGCGCTTTCACCAACACGACCAGGAGCAGCACCGGCAGCAGTGCCATCAAGAGTCGGCTCCCGGCTGCTCGCCAGGTGCGCGCCCCTGATAACA